>Ga0068858_100002547_pt1 | contig 18383 bp, 17 predicted proteins | sample KBSSwiS12_FD_66589 | JGI IMG/M metagenome (GOLD analysis project Ga0068858, IMG submission 66589) | Switchgrass rhizosphere microbial communities from Kellogg Biological Station, Michigan, USA - KBS Switchgrass S1-2 | ecosystem: Host-associated > Plants > Roots > Rhizosphere > Soil ...
GACATGCTCGATCGACTGGTGCGTCGGTCCATCCTCGCCCAGGCCGATGGAGTCGTGCGTGAAGACGAACACGTTGCGGGCGCGCATGAGGGCCGCCATGCGCAGCGCGTTGCGCGAGTAGTCCGAGAACGTGAGGAACGTCCCCGAGTACGGAATCACGCCGCCGTGCAGCGCCAGGCCGTTGCCGATCGCCGCCATGCCGAACTCGCGCACGCCGTAGTAGACGTAGTTGCCGGCCTCGCTGCCGGTGACGGCCTTCGAGCCCGACCACATCGTGAGGTTGGAGCCGGTGAGGTCCGCCGAGCCGCCGACGAGCTCCGGCAGCACCGGGCCCAGCGCCTCGAGCGCGGATTGCGACGCCTTGCGGGTCGCGACCGTCTCGGCCTTCTCGACCGCCTTCGCGATCATCGCGTCCACCGCGGCCGCGAAGCCCTGCGGGAGCTCGCCCGCGATGCGGCGGCGGAACTCGCGCGCGAGCTCGCCGTGCTCGCGCTCGTACGCGGCGAAGCGGGCGTTCCAGCCGCCCTCCAGCTCGGCGCCGCGCGGGCGCGCGTCCCAGGCGCGATAGACGTCCTCGGGAATCTCGAACGGCGCGTGCTTCCAGCCGAGCGCCGCGCGCGTCGCCTCCACCTCGGCGGCGCCCAGCGCCTCGCCGTGGGCCTTGGCGGTGCCGGCGCGCGTGGGCGCGCCCTTGCCGATCACCGTGCGGCAGCAGATGAGCGACGGGCGCGATTTCTCGGCGCGCGCCGCCTCGATGGCCTTCGCCACCGCGCGCGGATCGTGGCCGTCGACGTTCGGGACGACGTGCCAGCCATAGGCCGAGAAGCGCATGGGCGTGTCGTCGCGGAACCACCCCTGCACCTTGCCGTCAATCGAGATGCCGTTGTCGTCGTAGAGCGCGATCAGCTTTCCCAGTCCCAGCACGCCCGCGAGCGAGCAGGCCTCGTGCGAAATGCCCTCCATCAGGCAGCCGTCGCCCACGAACACGTACGTGAAGTGGTCGACGACGTCGTGGCCCGGGCGGTTGAAGTGCGCCGCGAGGAGCTTCTCGGCGAGCGCGAAGCCCACGGCGTTGGCGAGGCCCTGGCCGAGCGGGCCGGTCGTGGTCTCGACACCCGGTGTGTAGCCCACCTCGGGATGGCCCGGCGTCTTGGAGTGGAGCTGGCGGAAGCGCCGCAGCTCCTCCATCGGCAGGTCGTAGCCCGTGAGGTGGAGCAGCGCGTACTGGAGCATCGAGCCGTGGCCATTGGACAGCACGAAGCGGTCGCGGTCGGGCCACGCGGGGTTGGCCGGGTTGTGGCGCAGGTAGTGGCGCCAGAGGACCTCGGCCATCTCGGCCATGCCCATCGGCATGCCGGGGTGCCCGGAGTTCGCTTTCTGGACCGCGTCCATGGAAAGGGCGCGGATGGCGTTCACGACGTCGGCGTAGGAAGCCTCGGCCGCGGAAGGAGTGTCGGGCATCGGAATGTTTCGGATGAAAGGGCTGCGGGGAAGAATTTGGGGCGAAAAGCGTTGAAAGTGCTTTTCGCGGCACGATTTATGCGATTATACTTGCGCACTTTTTCACCGCGATATTTTTCATATTTCGCTTGGGTAAACCTCTGCAGGAAGGACAGCACCCGCCGCCCTCTGTCTGAGGGCGTCCCGCCGTAGCGCGGAACGCCCGAGGTCGCGCGTGCAGCCCTGACTGCGGATCTTTGCTAGGGGGTATCGAGATGAAGGGACTGCACATCATTGCCGATCTCTACAACTGCCAGAAGAGCGACCTGCTCTTCTCGTCGGCAAAGCTGCGCGAGCTCTGCGTCAACGCTTGCAAGAACGCCGGTCTCACGGTCCTCGGGGACCATTTCATCCAGTTCGACGGTGCCGACGGCACCCAGCAGGGCGGTTCGACCGGCGCGGTCGTCCTCGCCGAATCGCACCTGGCGATCCATACGTGGCCTGAACGCGACGGCGCCACGCTCGACGTGTACGTCTGCAACTACACGTGCGACAACACGGGCAAGGCCGAGGCCGTCTACAAGGCGATGATCAAGGCCCTCAAGCCCGCCGACGTGCTCGTGGAGCGCATCCAGCGCGGCCGCGACCTTCCCCTGAAGAAACGCGTGGCGTAACGCCGCGACCGGCCCCGGCATCCGCCGGGGCCCTTCGATTCCATGTCCGAGAAGATCTTCGAGCGGCTGACCGACGCCGCCGGCGTCTATTTCGAGGGCACGCTCGTCGAGCGCCGCCAGACACCGTTCCAGCTCCTCGAGGTGTACGAGACGCCCGAGCTCGGGCGCATCTTTCGCCTCGACGGCTTCAACATGACGAGCGAGCGCGACGAGTTCTTCTACCACGAGAACCTCGTGCACCCGGCGGCGGTGGCCCACCGGGGACCGAAGCGCGCGCTGGTGATCGGCGGCGGCGACGGCGGCTCCTCGGAGGAGCTCCTCAAGCACCGCACGCTCGAGGTGGTGCACATGGCGGAGCTCGACCCGGACGTGGTCGAGGTGAGCAGGAGGGAGTTCCGCGCCGTGCACCGGGGCGTCTTCGACGACCCGCGCTTCAAGCTCACCGTGGGCGACGGGCTCGCCTACCTCAGCGAGACCCCGGTGCGCTACGACCTCATCTCCATGGACCTCACGGATCCGGTCGGGCCGTCGCTCGAGCTCTACTCCCCCGCCACGTTCGCGCTGGCGAAGGGCGCCATGGCGGAGGGCGGCGCGCTCACGCTGCACATCGGCTCGCCCTGGTTCCACCCCGAGCGCGTGCGCCAGACGCTCGGCAACCTGCGCCAGGTGTTCCGCGTCGTGGCGCCGTACTTCGCCTACATCCCGATCTACGGCTCGGTCTGGGGCTTCGCGACCGCTTCCGATACACTCGACCCGCGCGAGATCTCGCCGGCCGAGGTCGAGCGTGTGATCGCCGCGCGCGGCGTGGGCGACCTGCAGTTCTACAACGGCGAGGTCCACCGCGCGCTCTTCGCCATACCGAACTACGTGAAGCCGCTGGTCGAGTAACGGTCCCCGGGCCAAGGAATCCCGGGGCAGGCTGACGGGGAGGGTTCTTGAAGAAGTCGGCTCGGGTCACCCTGGTGCTGATCGGGCTCGCCACGCTCGCCGGCTGCGGCGAGGACGACCAGCGCCGCGACGTCTACGCCTCGCGCGAGGATTGCCTCGCCGACTGGGGCAACAAGCCCGAGGACTGCACGCCCGCCACCGACCAGCGCCACGCGAGCCGCGGCTACTACTACGGGCCGTACTACGGCTACCACTCCACCGGCAGCGGCAGCACGTGGACGCGGTCGTCGTCTTCACGCTCCATCGGGCACTCGTATTCCGGCGGCTCGCACTCCTCCGGCACCACCCGCGGCGGCTTCGGCTCCTCCGGGCGCTCGTCGTCGGGCTAGCGATGCAGCGCGAGGACCGCGTCCCCCGCGTCGACTGGCCGCGCAAGGTCGAGGAGCTGGGCTTCTACTTCCACACCATGGACGGCGTCTACTGGGACGAGCGCGCCTGCTATCGCTTCAGCGCCGAGGAAGTGGACCGCCTGGAAGCCGCCACGGGCGAGCTCCAGTCGCGCTGCATCGACGCGGTCGGGCGCGTGATCGAGCGCGGCGACTACGAGCGCTTCCACATCCCCGAGGCGTTCCACGCCCTCATCGAACGTTCCTGGAACGACGACGAGAAGTCGCTCTACGGCCGCTTCGACCTCTCGTGGGACGGCACGGGCGAGCCCAAGATGCTCGAGTACAACGCGGACACGCCGACCGCGCTCCTCGAGGCCTCGGTGGTGCAGTGGTACTGGCTGCAGGACGTGTTCCCGCGGCACGACCAGTTCAACTCCATCCACGAGAAGCTCATCGACCGCTGGAAGGACATGCGCGGCCAGTTGCCCGCGTCGGGGCGCGTGCATTTCAGCTGCGATTCGGGCTCGGCGGAGGACCAGGGCAACCTCGACTACCTGCGCGACACGGCCACCCAGGCGGGGCTCGCCGCGCGCCCCATCGACATCGGCGAGATCGGCTGGGACGGCAAGCGCTTCGTCGACGAGTCCGACGAGCCGATCCAGGCGCTGTTCAAGCTCTACCCGTGGGAGTGGCTGGTGCGCGAGGAGTTCGGGCCGCACCTCCTCGCAAACCAGATGCGGGTGATCGAGCCGCCATGGAAGATGCTGCTGTCGAACAAGGCGATCCTCCCGGTGCTCTGGGAGATGTTCCCCGACCATCCGAACCTTCTCGCCGCGAGTTTCGAGCCCGGCAAGTTCGCCACCGACTTCGTGAAGAAGCCCATCTATTCGCGCGAGGGCGCCAACGTCTCGATCAATTCGCGCGGCGAGATCATCGAGGCGCCGGGCGAGTACGGCGAGGAGGGCTTCATCTGGCAGGCGTACCATGCGCTCCCGACGTTCTCGGGCAACCACACCGTGATCGGCTCGTGGATCGTGGGCGAGGAGCCCGCGGGCATCGGCATCCGCGAAGACGACACGCCGATCACCCGGAACAGCAGCCGCTTCGTCCCCCACTACTTCGTCTGAAGGACCGCCAATGAAAACCGCCATGAGCAGGCAAGTGTTCGACTCGTTCGCCGGCTTCGACGACTTCCTCGTCTACCTCGCCGTGGCGCTGGTGCTGCTCGCCATCTTCGTCGCACTCTACGTGCGGGTGACGCCGTACCGCGAGTTCACGCTCATCAAGGAGGGCAACATGGCGGCGGCCTTCGGCCTCTCGGGCTCGATCCTGGGCTTCGCGATCCCGCTGTCGGCGGCGATCCAGCACAGCGTGAGCCTGGTCGACATGGCGATCTGGGGCCTCATCGCGATGCTGGTGCAGATCGGCGCGTTCGTGGCGGTGAAGCTGATGATGCCCACCGTGACGCAGGACATTCCCGCCAACAAGGGGGCCGCCGGCTTCTTCCTCGGCTGCTTCTCGCTCGCGGTCGGCGTGCTGAACGCCGCCTGCATGAGCTACTGACCGGCCGCGAGCTCTCCCCGGATCCAGCCTTTCCACTGCGCGAGCAGCGGCGCCGATCGCGCGGCGATCACCGAACGCGTCCACAGGGGGGCGGTCCAGAAGTCGTCCTGGTCGAGGGCGGCGAGCGCGCCCTCGGCCTCGTCGAGGATGAGCGAGCCCGCCGCGTAGTCCCACATCTTCTGGCCCGAGTGCAGCAGCACGTCGGTGCGTGCCGCCGCGAGATGGCACCACGAGAGCGCCGAGGAGCCGCTGGTGAGGCGCCTCGCGTACGGCGCGCGCTTCTTCAATGCGCCGCGCAGGCCCGCGGTGTCGCGCCGCAGGCTCACCTCCGCCACCGCCTGCGCCAATGCCGGCGCGTGCGACGGGACCACGAGCGGACGATGGTTGAGCCAGGCGCCCGCGCCGCGCACCGCGAAGTAGGCCTCGTCGGCGATCGGGTCGTACACGGTGCCGAAGAGGGGGCGCGCGTCCTCCATCAGCGCCACCGACACCGCGAAGAACGGAATGCCATGGCTGAAGTTGCGCGTGCCGTCGAGGGGATCCACGCACCAGAAGCGCCCGCCGCGCTCGAAGATCGCGCGCTGCTCGGGCGCCGGCATCTCCTCGCCCATCACCGGGATGGGCTCGAGCTCGGCGAGCCGGTGGGTGAGCGCCTCCTGCGCGGCGAGGTCGGCGTCGGTCACGAGGCTGCCGTCCTGCTTGAGGCTCGCCGGGACGCTGCGGAAGCGGGGGAGGATCTCGGCGATGGCGACCGAGCGCACCGCGTCGATGGCGCGCGCGGCGAAGCGAACCGTGATGTCCACGCCCCTATGCTACATTCGATCGACCCCTTTTCCTCCCGAATGGCGACTCCCCGCATCCACTGCGACCTGAAGCTGGGCCCCGGTGCGCAGTTCCAGCTCGCGCCCGAAGCGGCGCAGCACGCCGCCAAGTCGCTGCGCCTCAAGGCGGGCGACGCCCTCGTGGTCTTCGACGGTCGCGGCGGCGAGTACGACGCCACCATCACGCGCATCGACCGCGATCGCGTCGACGTGAAGGTCGGCGCCTTCCGCGATGCCGGCCGCGAATCCGCGCGGGTGCTGGGACTCGTGCAGGGCCTGCCCGAGGCCGACAAGATGGACTGGATCATCCAGAAGGCGACGGAGCTCGGTGTCGCCTGGATCCAGCCGGTGATCTGCGAGCGCAGCGTCGTGCGCCTCACCGGCGAGCGCGCCGAGCGGCGCGTGGCCCACTGGCGCCGCGTGGCCATCGCCGCGGCCGAACAGTGCGGCCGTACGCGCGTGCCCGAGGTGCGCCCCACCTCGACCTTCCTGAACTGGATCGCCGCGCCCAACGAGGCGCCGCGCTGGCTCCTCGCCCCGGACGCGCCCGCCCTGGCGGCCCACGCGGCCCCGCCGTCGCCGCTCGAGCTGGTCGTGGGTCCCGAGGGCGGCCTTGCCGAGCGCGAGCACGACCTCGCCCTCGACCGCGGTTGCGAGGCGCTCTCGCTCGGCCCCCGGATCCTCCGCACCGAGACGGCACCCGTCGTGGCGCTCGCCGCAATCCATGCCCTGTGGGGCGACTTTCGCCCGTAAAATCCCGCCTCCATGGCACGCAACAACAACTCGACCCCCAAGACCGAAGCCTTCGTGAAGTGGTTCCGGTCCGCCACGCCCTACATCCACCAGTGGGGTGGGGCGACCATGGTCATCGCCTTCGGCGGCGAGGTGCTCGCCGACGGCGAGTTCCAGCAACTCACCCACGACATCAACGTCCTGGTGAGCCTCGAGGTGCGCGTGGTGCTGGTCCACGGCACGCGGCCGCAGATCGAGGAGCAGATGCGCCAGCACGGCGTGACGCCGCACTACGTCGCAGGCCGGCGCGTCACCGACGAGAAGGCGCTCGCCTGCGTGAAAGAGGCCAACGGCATCGTGCGCGTGGAGATGGAAGCGCTGCTCTCGATGGAGCTCGCCAACAGCCCCATGTGGGGCGCCGACATCCGCGTCTCGTCGGGCAACTTCGTCACCGCGAAGCCGGTGGGCGTCGTGAACGGAGTGGACTTCGGCCACACCGGCGAGGTGCGCAAGATCGATGCGGAGGGCATCCGCCGCCGCCTCGACGACCACGAGGTGGTGCTGATCTCGCCGATCGGCTTCTCGCCCACGGGCGACGTCTTCAACTGCACGCTGGAAGACGTGGCCACCGCGACCGCGATCGCCCTCAAGGCCGACAAGCTCATCTTCCTCACCGAGGGGCAGGGTGCCACGGACCCGAAGGGCCGGCTCATCTCCGAGCTCACGGTGAAGCAGGCGCAGGAGGTCGTCGACAACAACAACCTGCCGCTCGACATCCAGCTGTACCTGCCGTGCGCGGTGCGGGCGACCTCGCAGGGCGTGGGGCGTGCGCATCTCATTAGCCGCCATGTCGATGGTGCGCTGCTGATCGAGCTCTTCACGCACCACGGCATCGGGACGATGGTGGTGCCGGAATCGCCGGAGCGCATCCGCGCTGCGACGGGGCAGGACATCCCCGGAATCGTGCAGATCCTGGAGCCCCTGGAGCAGCAGGGCGTGCTGGTGAAGCGCGACCGCGACGTGCTCGAGCGCGAGATCGGCCACTTCTTCGTGCTGGAGAGCGACGGCAACATCCTGGGGTGCGCGGCGCTGTATCCCTTCCCCGACGCGAAGACCGCCGAGCTCGCGGCCCTGGCGGTGAACCCGTTCTATCGCGACGGCGGCCGCGGCGAGCGCCTGCTCGACTTCGCGGTGGCCAAGGCGCGGGGCATGGGCCTGAAGTCGCTCTTCGTGCTCTCGACCCGCACCACGCATTGGTTCATCGAGCGCGGCTTTGCCGAAGCCGACGTCGCGACACTTCCGGAACGCAAGGCCGCCCTGTACAACTATGATCGCCGGTCCAAGGTGTTTAGCCGCTCCATCTGAAAAGGAGGTCGCTGCCATGTCCGCACCACGCGCCGTCCGCACCGCCGTAGCCCTCGCCCTGCTGGCCCTCGCAGGCACCGTCCACGCCCAGAAGCACCACACGCTGCCCGCCACGCTGGAGACCGTGCAGTGGGGCTGGCTGGATCCGAAGGAGCCGCCGAAGCTCACCATCGACTCGGGCGACACCGTGTCGATCGAGACGATGATGCATTCGCACGACCAGGTGAAGCCGGGCGTGAACATGGACGAGATCGTTCGCCTGCGCAAGGCCAATCCCGGCGGCGGACCGCACTCGCTCACGGGTCCGATCTACGTGAATGGCGCCGAGCCCGGCGACACGCTCGAGATCCGCATCCTCAAGATCGTGCCCAAGGCATTCGCGGTGAACTTCAACCTGCCGGGCAAGGAGTTCCCCACCATCGGCGCGCTCGCCCCGGAGATGCCCGAGGGGTTCGTGCGGTTCTTCAACATCGATCCCGACAGGAAGTCGATCCAGTTCAAGCCCGGCATCGACATCGACCTGCAGCCGTTCCCGGGCACGTTCGCGGTCGGCATCGATCCCAACGATCCCGCGCCGCGCAAGGGTGGCGTGAAGGATGACCCGCTGGCGCCGGTGTCCACGCTCAGGCCGTGGAAGAACGGCTCCAACATGGACATCAACGAGCTGCAGGAAGGCTCGGTGCTGTTCATCCCGGTGTTCCTGAAGGGCGCGCTCATCTGGACCGGCGACTCGCATTGCCGCCAGGGCAACGGCGAGGTGAACCTCACCGCGCTCGAGTGCTCGTACAAGGAGATCCGCATCCAGCCCATCGTGCGCAAGGACCTCAAGATCGAATGGCCGCGTGCGGAGACGAAGACGCACTGGATCTTCGTGGGCTTCGACGAGGACCTCAACAAGGCGATGGTGAACGCGGTGCGCGAGTCGGTGAACTGGCTCGCCTCGCAGAAGATGGTGCCCCTCGACCGCTACGAGGCGTACTCGATCGTCTCGATGGTGGGCGACTGCCGCGTCTCGCAGGTGGTCGACGTGAGGAAGGGCGTGCACTGCATGATCCCGAAGTCGATCTTCACCAACGGCAAGAAGAGCTAGCGTCGTGAGGCGCGCCGTCGCGTGGGCGTGCGGCGCGCTGTGGTGGGCCGCGGCGATCTGCGTCGCGGCGCCCCCGCCGCTTCGCGTCGTCGCCACCTCCACCGACCTCGCCGCCCTGGCCGAGGCCGTGGGCGGCGAGCGCATCGCGGTGGAAAGCCTCTCCTCGCCTTCGGGCGATCCCCACGCGGTCGAGATCAAGCCCTCGCATCTCGCACGCCTCGCCCGCGCCGAGGTGCTGGTCCGCGTGGGCCTCGACCACGAGCCGTGGCTCGAGCGCGCGGTGCGTGCCTCGGGCAATGTCCGGATCGTTCGCGGGGCCGACGGCGACATCGATGCGTCGCGGGACGTGCGCCTGCTGCAGTCGGAAACGCCGCGGCTGCGCGCCGACTCGCGCCCTCACTCGCACGGCCTCGGCAACCCGCACTACTGGCTCGATCCCGAGAACGCGCGGCCCATCACGGCCTCGATCCTGGCAGGACTCGCGCGCGCGCGGCCGGCGGAGCGCGCCGCGTTCGAGGCGAACCGCGACCGTTTCCTTGCGCGCCTCGACGCCTCGCTCTCGCGCTGGCTGGCGGCTTTGGCACCCTGGCGCGGCACGCGCGCCGTGGCGATGCACGAGTCGTGGCCGTACTTCGCAGCGCGCTTCGGGCTACGCGTCGTGGCCGCGGCGGAACCGGTGCCGGGCGTGGAGCCCACGCCGTCGGAGCTCGCGGCGCTGGTCGCGCGCATGCGCGCCAACCATGTCCCGCTGGTGATCGGCGAGCCGCACTCGGACCCCGGCCTCGTCGAGCGCATCGCGGCGGAATCCGGGGCGCATGCCGTCATGCTCGTCCCGTCGGTGGGGGCCGATCCGGGCGCGCGGGACTACGTGGCGCTCTTCGACGTGAACGTGGCGCGGCTCGCGGCGGCGCTGGGCGGGCGTTGATGCTCGAGATCCTGGCGCTGCCGTTCGCCGCGTGCCTCGTGCTCGCGGCGATGCATGTTTACCTGGGCTTCCACGTGCTCGCGCGCGGCATCATCTTCGTCGACCTCGCCCTTGCGCAGGTGGCGGCGCTCGGCCTCACGGTCGCGATTCTCGCGGGGCACGCGCCCGGCAGCGACGCGGCCTACGGCTACGCGCTCGCCTTCGCCCTCGCGGGCGCGGCGCTCCTCGCGAGCCTGCCGCTTCGCCGCGCGGCGGTGGCGCAGGAGGCCGTGATCGGCATCGTGTACGCGGTCTCGGCGGCGCTCGCGATCCTCGTCGTCGACCGCGCGCCCCAGGGCGCGGAGCTCATCAAGCAGCTGATGGTGGGGTCGCTCCTCACCGTGGCTCCCGGCGACGTCGCCACGCTCGCGATCGTCTATGCGGCGATCGGCGCCGCGCTGTTCGCCACGCGCCGCCCGATGATCGCGCTCTCGCTCGACCCGGCGGGCGGATCGCGCGCCTACGCGTGGGATCTCTTCTTCTACGCCACCTTCGCCATCGTCGTGACCTCGTCGGTGCGCGTGGCCGGGGTGCTGGTCGTCTTCGCGTTCCTGGTCGTGCCGGCGGCGATCGGCGCGCTGCTCGCCGGCGGAGTTCGCGGCCGGCTCGTCGTCGGGTGGATCGCGGGGGCGATCGCCAGCCTGGGCGGCCTCGCGGCCTCGTGGGCGTGGGACCTGCCGACGGGTGCCGCGGTCGTGGCGGCGTTCGGCGCCAGTATCGCGATGGTGGCGCTGGCGATCGGCGTCGTGCGCGGGATTCGTGCCGTACGCGCGGGCGGCGTGCGTTCGCTCGCGCCGGCCCTGGTCGCGATCGGCATCGGCCTCGTCCTGGCGGGCGCGTCGCTCGCCGCATTCCCGCGCATGGACCACCTGTGGCTCGACGCGTTGGAGCGCGCCGTGCCGTCATTGCAGGTCGCGTTCCTCAGCGACCGCCAACGCGAGGCGCGCGCCGATGCGATCGAATCCATCGGCGGCGCCGGGACCGAGCTGTCCCGCCTGCGCCGGACGGAAGAAGAGGTGCGCTGGGGCGAGCGGGCCATGGAGCCGGAAAAGTACGAGCGGCTGCGCCAGTACGTCGCCAGCCGCGCGGAGATTGCCGCGGGCGACACGCTCCTCCTGCGCAGCCTCAGGACCTCGGCGCGCGAACGCCAGCGCTTCTGGGTCGGACTGCCGCTCGTCGCGGCGGGATGCGGATTGATCGCCCTGGGGATGCGGGCGCGAGTCAGGGCAAAATAGCGGATTGAGAAAAGGAGCACGCCGTGGCCCGCATGGTGAACTGCGTCAAGCTGAAGAAGGAGGCCGAGGGCCTCGATTTCCCCCCGTATCCCGGCGAGCTCGGCAAGCGCCTCTGGGAGAGCGTCTCGAAGGAGGCGTGGAAGCAGTGGCTCGAGCACCAGAAGATGCTGGTGAACGAGAACCGCCTCAACCTTTCCGACCCGCGCGCCCGCAAGTACCTGGAAGAGCAGATGCGCAAGCACTTCTTCGGCGAGGGCGCCGACCAGGCCGCGGGATACGTCCCTAAGTAGGACGGTTCAGCGTCTTCACGCCCTCGGCAGTCGCCAGCAGCAGCACGTCGGCGGGGCGGCGCGCGAAGATCCCGTTGGTGACCACGCCCGCGATCTGGTTGATGTCGGACTCCATCTCCATGGGCTTCATGATCTGCAGCCCGCGCACGTCGAGGATCAGGTTGCCGTTGTCGGTCGTGACGCCCTGGCGCAGCTCCGGCATCCCGCCGGTGAGCTTCACGAGCTCGCGCGCGACGTAGCTGCGCGCCATCGGGATCACCTCCACCGGCAGCGGGAACCTGCCGAGCACCGGCACCAGCTTCGAGCCGTCGCAGATGCAGATGAACTTCCGGCTGGCGGAGGCGACGATCTTCTCGCGCGTGAGCGCGGCGCCTCCGCCCTTGATCATCGCCAGGTGGCCGGTCACCTCGTCGGCGCCGTCGATGTAGACGTCGCAGCCGTCGGTGTCGTTGAGCTCCTTCACCGGGATGTGCAGCGCCCGCAGCCGCTGCGCGCTCGCCTCGGAGCTCGAGACGGCCACCTCGATGCGCGCCTTCATGGCGGCGAGCGCCTCGATGAAGTAGTTCACCGTCGATCCGGTTCCCACGCCGACGACCATGTCGTCCTCGACGTACTTGAGCGCGGCTTCCGCCGCCAGCTTCTTGAGCGCGTTGGCGTCCATGGGGCGAGAGCATAAGCCATCCGGCTGCTAAGATTCACGGCTATGCGCGACGACGGCTACCTGGAGAAGATCCTCACCGCCAAGGTCTACGACGTGGCGATCGAGAGCCCGCTCGATCCCGCGCCCGCGCTCTCGCGCCGGCTCGGCAGCCACGTCCTCATCAAGCGCGAGGACCAGCAGCCGGTGTTCTCCTTCAAGCTGCGCGGCGCCTACAACAAGATGGCGCACCTCTCGACGGCCGAGCTCGCCCGCGGCGTGATCTGCGCCTCGGCGGGCAACCACGCCCAGGGCGTGGCGCTCGCCGCCCAGAAGCTCGGCGCGAAGGCCGTCGTCGTGATGCCGGTGACGACGCCGCGCATCAAGGTGGCCGCGGTCGCCGCGCGCGGCGCGAAGGTGGAGCTCCACGGCGACAGCTACCACGAGGCGTCGCTGCACGCGAAGGCGCTGGCGCGCAAGGAGCGCCTCACGTTCGTGCATCCCTACGACGATCCGCTGGTGATCGCGGGGCAGGGCACGATCGCCATGGAGATCCTGCGCCAGCACCCGCATCCCATCGACGCCATCTTCGTGCCGGTGGGCGGCGGCGGCCTCATCGCGGGAATCGCCTCGTACGTGAAGCGCGTGGCGCCCAGGACGCGAATCATCGGCGTCGAGCCGGTCGACTCCAACGCCATGGCGGCCTCGCTCAAGGCGGGGCGTCGCGTGACGCTGCCGCACGTGAACATCTTCGCCGACGGCGTGGCGGTGAAGCAGGTCGGCGTGGAGACCTTCCGCCTCGCGCGCAAGCACGTGGACGAGATGGTGCTGGTCGATACCGACGAGATTTGCGCCGCGATCAAGGACATCTTCGAGGAGACGCGCACCGTCGTGGAGCCCGCGGGCGCCCTTGCGGTGGCGGGCCTCAAGCGCTGGGTCGAGCGCCGCCGCGTGAAGGGCCGCACCTTCGTGGCGATCGCATGCGGCGCCAACATGAACTTCGACCGCCTGCGCTTCGTGGCCGAGCGCGCCGAGCTGGGCGAGCATCGCGAGGCGGTGCTCGCGGTCACGATCCCGGAGCAACCCGGCAGCTTCCGCGCGCTCTGCAGCCTGCTCGGCCGGCGCAGCGTCACCGAATTCAACTATCGCTATGCGCCGGGACGCGAGGCGCACGTGTTCCTGGGCGTGTCGGTCTCGGGCCGCGAGGAAACGCATCGCCTCGTAACACAGCTCGAGCGCCACGGCATGAAGGCCGACGACCTCTCCGACAACGAGCTCGCGAAGCTGCACGTGCGCCACCTCGTCGGCGGCCGCACGCGCGAGGTCGGCGAGGAGATGCTCTACCGCTTCGAGTTTCCCGAGCGGCCGGGCGCGCTCATGGCGTTCCTGAACGGCATGGGCTCGGACTGGAACATCACGCTCTTCCACTACCGCAACCACGGTGCCGACGTGGGCCGCGTGCTGGTGGGCCTGCAGGTGCCGCAGCGCCAGCGCGCGGCCTTCCGGCGGTTCCTGCGCGAGCTCGGCTACGACTACGCCGACGAATCGCGCAACCCCGCCTACCGATTCTTCCTGCGGTGAAGCTCGAGGATGCGATGGCGTTGCTCCAGGGGCGACGCTTCGCCGAAGCCGAGGCGGCGCTGAAGGCGCACGTCGCCGCGTCGCCGTCGGACGCGAGGAGCCTCGAGCTCCTGGGCGTGGCGGTCGCCTCGCAGGGACGCGCACGGGACGCGCTCGCGTGGTTCGACCGCGCGCTCGCCGCTCGCCCCGACTCTCCCACGGCGCTGCACAACCGCGCCCGAGCCCGGATGGCGACCGGCCTCGCGACCGGCGCGCGCGCAGACCTCGAGGCAGCCCTCGAGCTCCAGCCGCAACTCCTCCCGGCGTGGACGGAGCTGGCGGGTGTGCTGATGGAGCTGGGCGACGCGCGCGGCGCGGAGCAGGCGTACCGCCGCGCCGTGGAGCTGCGGCCGGATCTCGCCGAATCGCACTACAACCTCGGCGTCTTCCTGCAGCGCGTCGGCCGCGCCGAGGACGCCGCGACCGCGTATCGCCGCGCCATCGAAGCGCGCCCCGCGTTCCCGGCGGCGCTGAACAATCTCGCCAACCTCCTGCGCACGGCCGGCCGCTTCGACGAGGCGGGCGAGCAATATGCGCAGGCGCTCAAGGTCGACCCGAATTTCGCGGAGGCGCATTCCAACTGGGGCGCGGCGCTGCGCGAGGCCGGACGCGTCGAGGAGGCGATCCCGCACCTGGAGCGCGCGCTGGCGCTGAAGCCCACCCTCATGGGGGCGCTCAACAACCTCGGCATCGCCTACGCGGCGCGCGCGCGCAGCGCCGAGGCGATCGCGATCTACCGGCGGGCGCTCGCGTTGAATCCCGATGCCCACGAGGTTCTTACGAACCTCGGCAACGCGCTCGCCTCGCAGGGCGAGTTCGCGGAGGCGGAGCGCTGCTATCGCCGCGTGATCGAGTTGCAGCCGGATCGCGCCGACGCCTACAACAACCTGGGGCTGCTGCTGCAGGAGCGCGACGATTCGGCGGGTGCGCTCGCCGGCTACGAGCGTGCGCTGGCACTGGATCCGGGGCACGCCGATGCCATCAGCAACGTGGGTTTCCTGCTCGAGTCGCAGGGGCGCCGCGGGGAAGCGATGGCTCACTACCGCCGCGCGCTCGAGGCCAACCCGCGCAACGCGCGCGCGGCGCACAACCTGGGCTTCGCGCACCTGCATCGCGGCGAGTTCGCGCCCGGATGGGAGCTCATCGAGCAGCGCTTCGACACCGTGCCGCCGGTCACGCCGAGGCGGCGGATGACGCAGCCCTTCTTCGCCGCGTCCGATTTCGGCGGTGGCCATCGCGTGGCGCTCTGGCGCGAGCAGGGCGTGGGCGACCAGCTCCTGTACGCGACGCTGGTGCCCGAGCTCGAGGCGCGCGGCGAGCAGTTCGTGCTGGAAGTGGACGCGCGACTCGTTCCCGCGTTCCGGCGCTCCCACCCGAAGTGGCGCATGACGACGATCGAGGCGATGGAGGCCGAGTTCTCCGATTGCGACCGCCAGCTTCCACTGGGTTCGCTTCCTCGCCTCCTGCGGCCCGATGCCGCGAGCTTCGAGCGACAGCCGCGCGCGTTGCTCACCGCCGACCCGCAGCGGGTAGAAGGCTATCGCAAGCAGCTTGGGAGTTCGGGGCGCGTGATCGGCATCTCGTGGCGCAGCTTCCAGCCGAAGGCGCGCGGCCGCGTCGGGCGCGACAAGTCCGCGCCGCTCGAGTCGTTCAAGGTGCTCTCGGGCCGCAACGGCGTGCGATTGCTCGACCTGCAGTACGGCGACACCGCAGCCGAGCGCGAGGCCTTCGGCCGCGCGGGCGGCGTGCTCGAGCGCATCGGGGGCCTCGACCTCTTCAACGACCTGGAGGGCGTGATGGCCGCCATCGCGGCGTGCGACGTGGTCGTCACGACGAGCAACGTCACCGCGCACCTCGCGGGTGCGATCGGCAAGCGCACCTTGCTGGTCTACCTGCGCGCGCAGCCGGCTTTCCACTACTGGGTGCCGGATGCGACCGGCCACACCCGCTGGTATCCCTCGGTCGAGGTCGTCTCCGCCCCCTCGGTGGAAACCTGGACCCAGGCCTTCGCCCTCGTCGATGAACGCCTCGCGGCCTGACGCCTCGGCCTTCGCGCATTTCCGCAGCGGCCGCCTGGGCGACGCGGAGCGCGAATATCGCGCACTCGTCGCGCGGGATCCGAACAACGCCGCGTGGGTGCACCTCCTCGGCTTCATCGTCGCGAACTCCGGCCGCCGCGACGAGGGGCTGGCGCTCCTCGATCGCTCGGTCGCGCTCGAGCCCGGCAACCCGGGCTTCCTCGACAACCGCGGCCAGATCCTGATGCAGGCGGGTCGCGACGAGGCCGCGCACGCGGACTTCACGGCGGCGGTGGCCGCGGCTCCGACGCTGGCGCCTGCCTGGCTGCACCTCTCGCAGGTACTGCGGCGGCTCGGGCGCAATCCGGAAGCGCGTGCCGCGATCGCGAAGGCGGTCGCGTTGGGCGAGGCGCCGGCCGTGCGCTACCACGAGGGCCTGCTGGCGCTCGACGCGCGCGACTTCGCCGCGGCCGAGCGTTCTTTCCGCCGCGTCCTGAAGGATGATCCGCGCCACGTGCCCGCGGTCGTGAACCTCGGGGTCGCGATGCGCGAGGCCGGACGCATGGAGGAATCGCTGGCCTGCTTCCAGCGGGCCGCGGCGATCGATCCCAACAACGCCGAGGCGCTCAACAACCTGGGCCTGGCACTGCATCACGACGGCCAGTCGAAGGATGCGATTCGCCTCTTCAAGCGCGTGCTGCAGCTGAAGCCTGGCTTCACGCAGGCGCTGGTGAACTGGGGCAACGCGCTGCGCGACGGCGGCGACCTGGCGGGGGCGGCGGCGCGTTTCGACGAGGCGTTGGCGATCGAGCCGAGCGGCCTCGAGGCGCTCAACAACAGCGCCTCCGTCGCGCTCGAGTCCGGCAGGCTCGACGAGGCGGCGCGGCGCTACGAGCGCGCGATGGCGCTGGCGCCCGCCTATCCCGAGGCGCGCGCGGGCATGGCCCAGGTGCGGCTGCGCGAGCGGCGCTTCGGCGAGGGCTGGGACCTCTACGAGAGCCGCTTCGACACGAATCCGCCGCAGGCCACCCGGCGTGTGCTGCCGGTTTCGCCGCTCGAGAGCCTCGACGGCGTTCGCCGGCTCGCGGTGTGGATGGAGCAGGGCATCGGGGACCAGGTGCTCTTCTCGACGCTGCTGCCCGATCTCATCGCGCGCGGCATCGAGCCGGTCGTGGAGGTCGACCCGCGGCTGGTGGAGCTCTATCGCCGAGGCTTGCCGAAGGCGACGTTCGTGACGCCGAGCGAGTCGGCCGAAGCGTTCGCGCGCTGCGACGCGCACGTGGCGATCGGATCGCTCGCGCGATTCCTGCGACGCGACGCGAACGACTTCGCATCGCAACCGCGGGCCGTGCTCGCGGCCGATCCGGCGCGCGTGGCGCAGATGAGGCAGGCGATCGGCGATGGCCCGGCGATCGCGATCGCCTGGCGAAGCATCCAGAAGGGCCATCGCAAGGCGCTCGCCGAGCGCAAGTCCATTCCGCTCGAAGCGTTCGCGCGGCTCGCGCGCGACACGGGGGCGCGGCTCGTGGACGTGCAGTATGGCGAGACGGCGGCGGAGCGCGCGGCGTTCGAGGAGCAACATCCCGGCGTGCTGTTGCGAATTCCCGGCTTCGATTCCTTCAATGATCTCGAAGGCCTCGCGGCCGCACTCGTGGCTTGCGGGCGCCTGGTCGCGGGCAGCAACGTGACGGTCCACCTCGCCGGCGCGCTCGGGGTTCGAACGGACCTTCTATATATGGACTGGCCGCCGTTCTCTTATTGGGTCGCCGATGCCGGCGGTCATTCGCCCTGGTATCCGTCGGTCCGAGTGCCCGCGGTGCCGCCCCGAAGCTGGGACGAGGCTTTCTCGAATCTTTCGTCGATGAGCTCCGTCGCCTCGCGCGACATTCCGTGACAGCGTGCGGCGGCGCCTCGCGGCAATAATCCGGGCATGAACGCCGCACAACCCGCGAGCCGCAATGCCGCCGTCGACATCGCGACCGTGCTGGGTGCGATCGCGGCGGCGTGGGTGCTGTCGCGATGGGTCGTCTATCCCGCGCTCGGGATTCCCGACTACGCGCCGTTGATCGCCCGGCCGATCGTGGGATTCCTCGCGGCCTGGTGGGTGCTGCGCCGGCACGCCGACTCGTGGCGCACGCTCGGTCTTCGCATGCCGGAAAACCTGGCGCGTGCCATCGCGATCGCGGTGGCGCTGTATGTCGTGAACCTCGCGCTCTCGCGGTGGGCGGTCCCGGCGCTGGCCGAGTGGGTTCATCCCACCCAGCGCCCTTCGTTCCTCGGGCACCTGCGCGGAAACGCGGCTGCCCTTGCGGCGTGGCTCGGGGTCGCGTGGCTGGTGGGCGGGGTGTGCGAGGAGTGCCTCTTCCGCGGATTCCTGCTGAATCGCGTGGCGTCGCTGCTCGGTGGGAGCGCCTGGGCGCTCGCGGCGGCAGTCGTGGCGCAGGCGGCGTTCTTCGGATCGCTGCACCTCTATGCCGGCACCTTCGCGTTCATGTACGCCGCCCTCTTCGGGCTGGTGAACGGCGCGGCCTACCTTGCCGGGGGCCGCAACCTGTGGCCGCTCATCGCGGTGCACGGCCTCTGGGACACGGTGGCGTTCTGGGGGATCTACAGCGCCTGAAAATGAAAAGGGGTCAGCCCGGAAGCTAACCCCTTGA
>Ga0068858_100002548_pt1 | contig 18377 bp, 16 predicted proteins | sample KBSSwiS12_FD_66589 | JGI IMG/M metagenome (GOLD analysis project Ga0068858, IMG submission 66589) | Switchgrass rhizosphere microbial communities from Kellogg Biological Station, Michigan, USA - KBS Switchgrass S1-2 | ecosystem: Host-associated > Plants > Roots > Rhizosphere > Soil ...
CGCACCGGCATCGACAGCGACGCCGCCACGAGCCGCAGCCGCTCGAGCGTCGGCGCGACGGCGGCACGCTCGCGCCGGCGCGAGAGCCAGCCCGCGCGCGCGATGCGCGCGAGCGACGCCGCGCTCGCGTTGTCGACGACCGGCAGATCCAGGAACAGCCCGTCGCGCTTGCGGTCCTCGGTGAGGTAGACGATGCCGTGGCCGATGGCGTCGCGTGCCGAGCGCAGCGTGAAGGTCTCGCCGTCGGGCGCGCGCCATGTCGCGACGCTGCCGGGCTCGAGACCCGCGAGCCGACGCGCGAGGCGGGTGCGGCCGCCGCCGACGAGGCCGCCGAAGCCGACGATCTCGCCCGGCCCGATCGCCATCTCCACCGGCGGCGGCTCTCCGGCATCGACGCGCACACGGTAGCGCACCGCGCGCTCACCCGCGACGCGGGCCGGACCCGGGCGTGCCACGACGGCGTGGCCGACCATCGCGTGCACCAACGCGTCGCGCGAGGTGCGCGCCGTCTCGGCCGCCAACGCCTGCCTGCCGTTGCGGAGCACGGTGACGCGGTCGGTGATCTCGAAGACCTCGTCGAGACGGTGCGACACGAACAGGACGAGCAGCCCGCTCGCCTTCAGGCGCCGCACGGTCTCGAACAGCCGGTCGCGCTCGGCGAGCGAGAGCACCGCGCTCGGCTCGTCGAGGCTGAGGATGCGCGCCGACGCCGACAGCGCCCGCGCGATCTCGACGAGCTGGCGGTTGGCGACGCTGAGGCTGCCCGTCACGGCGTCGGGATCGAGCGGCAGGCCGTGGCCCTCGAGCAGCTCGACGGTCGCCTGCCGCAGCGCGCGCCGGTCGAGCGCGCCGACGCGCGTGCGCGGCTCGCGCGCGAGCCAGACGTTCTCCGCGACCGTGAGCTGCGGCAGAACGGCGAGCTCCTGGTGCACCGACGCGATGCCGGCGCGCGCGGCATCTGCCGGCGACGCGAACGTCACCGGCGTGCCGTCGAGGCGGATCTCGCCCGCGCTCGGCGCAGCGATGCCGCCGAGCAGGTGCAGCAGCGTCGACTTGCCGGCGCCGTTCGCGCCGAGCAGCGCGTGGACCTCGCCCGCGCGCGCGACGAGGTCGACGCCTTCGAGCGCCCAGGTCGCGCCGTAGCGCTTGCCGAGCCCGCGCAGCTCGAGCAGCGGCGCGTCGGCGACGCGCGCGCGATCGCCGGTCGCGTCGCGCGCCGCGCCGGGCGTCATCGCCGCCGTCGTCAGGCCTTGGGCTTGAAGCCGGCCGGCAGGTTGCTCGCCCACCAGTCGTCGGGCTTGTCCATCTCGGCGTACTTGGCGGCCTCGGCGGGCGCGATGTACTGCGAGGGAATCACGAGGCCGCGCGGCACCGGTTGGCCGGCGAGGATCTTCAGGCCGAGCTTGGTCGCCTCCTGGCCGGCGCGTGTCGGGAACGTGACCGCGCCGCCCTTCTTGTTCTTCACCACCCACTTCATCCAGCCGTTGTACTCGTCGCCCGGCGACATCACCAGGCTCTTCGCGCGACCGGCCTCCTCGAACGCCTCGACGACGCCCATCGACATCTGGCCCGCGGGCGAGTAGACACCGTCGATCTTCGGGTAGCGCTGCAGCAGGTTCTCGCTGATCTGCTTGGCCTTGGCGCGGTTCCAGTCGCCGTGCTCGGCCGAGAGCAGCTCGACGCCGGGGTGCTTCTTCAGCACGTCCTTGAGCGCTGCGAGCTGGTCGACGGCGGCGGTCGTGCCGGCGATCGGCAGCATCGCGAACACCTTGCCCTTGCCGCCGAGGTCGGTCATGAAGTGCTGCGCGACCATCTCGCCGAGCACGTACTGGTCGATGAACGCGTTCGACGTCGTCCCCGGCGAGTAGGTGAAGCCGCCGCCGGCGTTGATCGTCGGGATGCCCTTGGCGATCGCCTTCTCGAGCGCCGGCTGGATCGCCTTCTCGTCGACCGGCCAGTAGATGATCATGCTGACGTTCTTCGCGATCAGGTCCTCGATGTCGGCGACCTGCTTGCCCGGGTTGAACGCCGCGTCGGTGACGATCACGTCCTTCACGTCCTTGTGCAGCGACGCCTCCCAGCGCACGTGCTGGAGACAGAACACGACCCACGAGTTGCTCATGTAGCCGGCAGCGACGCCGATCGTGTACGGCCCTGCCTTCTTGAACTTCGCGGTGTCGACCGGCTCGGCCATCTGCTTCTTCTGCGCGGCACGGTCGACCTGCGCGTGCGCGGCGAGCGGGGCGAGCAGCGAGGAGCCGCCGAACGCGAAGGCGAGCGAGCCGCCGACGAAGGTCCTTCGGGATGGGTGATTGCGCATGGTCTTGGTCCTCCGGAGTGTGCGTGTGGGCGGACGAGGCGGGCGCGCTCAACGTTCGCGCCCCAGCCACGCGTACGCGGCCGAGGCGAGGATGATGATCGCGCCCTTCAGCACCAGCTGAAGGTTGTAGTTGAAACCGAGGATGTTGACGAGATTGAAGGCGATGAAGAGGACGAGCGTGCCCGCGACGGTGCCGACGATCGTGCCGCGGCCGCCGCTGAAGACGGTGCCGCCGAGCACGATCGCCGCGAGCGCATCGAACTCGAAGCCGCGGCCGGTGAAGGTGCTCGACACCCCCGAGCGCGCCAGCACCGCGATGCCGCCGAGCCCGGCGAAAAGCCCCGAGATCACGTAGCACGCGAAGGTCACGCCGCCGACCGGAAGCCCGGCGAGACGCGCCGCCTCGCGGTTGCTGCCGATCAGGTAGATCTGGCGGCCGAAGCGCGTCGTGCGCAGCACGAGTTCCATCGCGGCGGCGATCAGCAGCATCGCGAGCGCGAGCACCGGCAGCACGTCGCCGAGGCGCTGGTTGAAGAACTCGCGGAATCCCGGCGCGACGATGCCGCGCGCGGTGCCGCCCGAATAGAGCTGGGTGAGCCCGTAGAACGCGAGCGCCGAGCCGAGCGTCAGGATGAACGACGAGCCCGGGCTCGCGATGTTGAGCATTCCGTTCACGGCGCCGAGGCCGGCCGCCAGGAGCAGCGTCGCGGCGAGCGCAGGGCCGACGTTCGCGGCGTCGCCGCCCATCTGCACAGCGCAGAACACGGCCGAGAGCGAGATGATCGCGCCGATCGAGAGATCGACCCCGCCGAGGATCATCACGAGCGTCGTGCCGATCGCAGCGATTGCGACCGGCGCCGCCTGGCGCAGAACGTTGCCGACATAGGCGGGCTCGAGGAACGCATCGGGCGAGAGGATCGCGGCCGCGAGGTAGAGCAGCGCGAGCGCGCCGAGGATCGCCCAACGCGACACGAGCTCGCGCAGCGCCTGCGTCGCCAAGCGCGAGGCCATCACGCGTCCGCGACCGGCGCGTGCGCGGCGCCTGGCCGGACCTGCGAGCGCGGTGCGCGCGTCGCGATGATCGCCGCGACGACGATCGCGCCCTTGGCCAGCGTCTGCACGAACGCCGACACCTCGAGCAGGTTGAGCACGTTGGCGATCACGCCGAGCAAGAGCACGGCACCGATCGTGCCGACGATCGATGCGCGGCCGCCGGCGAGCGAAGTGCCGCCGAGCACCGCCGCGACGATGGCGTCGAGCTCGAAGCCCTGGCCCGCGTTCGGATAGCCGGTGCCGAGCCGCCCGGCGACGAGCAGGCCACCGGCGACCGCGCCGAGCGCCGACAGCACGAACGCGCCCCAGCGGATGCGCGCCACGGGCACGCCCGCCCTGCGCGCGCTCTCGCCGTCGTCGCCGGTCGCGAGCAGGCGCAGGCCGAAGCGCGTTCGCCGCAGCAGCAGGTGCGCTCCGAGCGCGGTGAGCACGAGCAGCGCTCCTGCGACGGGCCAGCCGAGCAGCCGCTCGTTCGCGATCCAGCGCAGCGCCTCCGGTGCACGGCCGACGCTGCGGTCGGTGTACGAGAAGATCGCGCCCTGCAGGATGCTGAGCGAGCCGAAGGTCAGGATCAGCGGCTCGATCGCGAGCTTGTTGACGAGCCAGGCGTGCAGGCTGCCGACGACGGCGCCGAGCGCGAGCACGCCGAGCGCAACCGGCAGCAGCAGCTCGCCGCGACCGTCGCTGAGCGCGCAGGTGAGGACGACGGTCAGGCCGAGCAGCTGGCCGACCGAGAGGTCGATGAGGCCGGCCGCGATCACGAACGTCTGGCCGAGCGCGACGAGGCCGAGCGCGGCCGACTGGGTGACGACGTTGCCGAGGTTGGTGGCCGTCGCGAAGCCCGGCACCAACACGGCGGCGAGCATGGTGCCCAGGACGAGCAGGCCCCAGATGCCGGCGCTGCGCGCGGCGCGCAGTGCAGCGTGCCGACGATGCGCGGCGAGCGCGGCGCCGTGTCGGCCGGGCGCCGCCGGCGCCGCCATCAATCGAGCAGTCGCATCACCGCGGCGCTGTCCTCGACCCAGCCGAACTTGCTCGCGAAGTTCTTGAGCGTCGCGGCGTGCAGGTCAGGCGCGAACGACGAGACCGCGTCGCGGACCAGCGTGGTGCGAAAGCCGTGGTGGAACGACTGGCGCGCCGTCTCTTCGACGCAGATCTGGGTCACCGTGCCGGTGACGACGCACGACTCGACGCCCATCGAGCGCAGGATCGGGTCGAGCGTCGTCGAATAGAACGCGCCGTAGTTGAACTTCTCGATCTGGTGCTCGCCGGGCAGCGGAGCGAGCTCGTCGATCACCGCGGTGCACTCCTCCTCGCGACCGATGTCGGGGTAGTAGCGGCGATGGCCCTTCCAGCAGCACTTGGTGGGCGGCAACGCCTGCGGCGACCACTCCCAGAGCAGCACTGGCGCGGGGAAGGTGATGAACCTGGTGTAGACGACCGGGAGCTTGCGCGCGCGGAAGAAGTCGATGAGCGCCTTGTTGGCGGGGATCGTGGCACGCGCGTCGGCGACCTCGAGCGCGGCGCCGACGCGCACGAAATCGTTCTGCATGTCGACGACGAGGAGCGCCGGGTTGGCGACGCGGTCGCGGGGCTCGATCATGGCGAATCCCTCGGGCGGAGTGACGCTTGCATCCTAGCTCGCCGCAAGCTCAATGGGCGCCGACGAAGCGGACGAGTCGGTCGCGCGAGTCCCGCCAGGCCGCCGGGTTGCCGCCGGCATGGACGCCCTGCCCCGGATGGACCCCGTTCGGGACGTCCTTGCGCACGCGCAGCGGCGCGTCGGAATCGAAGCCGTGCCATGCCCCGGGATAGGCGACGACCTCCGGACGCGGCTCGGCGGACGCGCGCGCGAGCGCGAGACAAGGCTTCGCGGGCGTCCAGTCGTCGTTCTCGCCGACGAGCATCAGCAGCGGCACGGCCGGCTCGTAGCCGCGCTTCAGGTCGGCCTCGCAACCCGGATAGAACGCGATCGCGAACGCCGGCTTGTTGACCGCGGCGGCGACGTCGTGGTGGCGCAGATTGGTCGCCGAGATGACCGTACTGCCGCCGTTCGACCAGCCGATCAGGCCGATCCGCTTGGCGTCGACGTCGGGGCGCTCGGCGAGGTAGTCGATCGCGCCGAGCGCGTCGAGGCGGCGATTCGCCTGCGTGACGCGGCGCTTGCCGGTGCGCTGCGTGCAGAGCTCCTTCTCGTAGCGCGGCGTCAGCGAGTCGACGACGAGCGCGTGCAGGCCGAGGCCGTTGAACAGCTCGGCGTACTCGCGCATGCGCTTCGCCAGCGCGCCGCTGCGGTCGTACGCGCCGCCGCAGCCGTGGAACAGCGCCACCGCGGGCGCCGGCGACGTCGGCGCGGGAAAGAAGTAGCCGATCAGCACCACCGGCGCATTGCCGGGACCGTCCTGGCTCGGAAACGAGACCCTCTGCTGCGCCGCGGCCTGGCCGATCGCGGCAGCGAGCACGATCGCGACCGCGGCGCGCAGCACGGTCATGGCGTCGGCGGCTGGGCAGCGAGCGTCGGCGGTGCCGGGTGGATGCGCGCCATCAGGAAGGCGTCGATGTACGCGCCGTCGCGCAGCACGTAGCCGCGCGCCCGCCCCTCGATCTCGAAGCCGAAGCGGCGATAGAGCGCGATCGCGCGCTCGTTGTCGACGTAGACGCTGAGCTCGAGGCGGAGCAGCCCGATCCAGCGGTCGGCGATGTCGCACATCGCCTGCATCAGCGCGCTGCCGACGCCCTGCCCCTGGGCGTCGGCGCGCACCGAGATGCCCAGATGCATGACGTGGCGGCGACGCGGGCTCGGGCCGCCGGGGTGCATGCCGGACGAGCCGACGATCTCGCCGCCGCGCTCGGCGACGAGAAGGATGTCGGGCTTGCCCGGCGCCAGGCTTTCGGTCAGGTGGGCCCGGTGCGCCTCCTCGTTCGGGTACGGCATCTGCATGAGGCCTGGGTAGACCGACGGGTGGCCCATCAGGCGCGCGAGCGCGGCAGCGTCGTCGACGCGGGCGCGGCGGATCGTGATCGTCATCGTTCGCCGCCGCGCAGCACGCGGTAGTGGAGGAAGATCTCGTCGCCTTCGACGTCGCTGGCGATGAGCTGCAGGCGGCGGACGTCGGCGCGGTCGAAGCCGATGCCGTCGGCGAGCGTCGGCGCGTCGCCGCCGACGACGAGCGGACAGAGCGTCACGTGCATCTCGTCGAGCGCGTCGGCGGCGAGGAACTGGAACACGAGGTCGCCGCCGCCTTCGACGAGCAGCGTCTCGACGCCGCGCGCCGCGATGCGGTCGACGATCCACCACACCGGCGGATCGCCGTCGCCCGGCCAGGCATCGACCTCGGCGGGAACGTTGCGCCCGAGCGCCGCCGCCGCGCGCGTCAGGAAGAGCGGCCGGATCGCCGGCTCGCGGACGAAGTCGGTGTCGAGCGGGACGTCGAGCGAGCGCGACAGGACGACGTTCCACGGCCGCTTCGTCCAGCCCGCGCGATCGCCGGCATCGGGCAGCGCCGGGTGCGGCCAGTTGCGAAACGTCGCGCCGCCGACGAGGACCGCGTCGGCGGTCGCGCGCAGCGCGCTCATCCGCGCGTGGTCGCGCTCGCTGCCGAGGAAGGTGAAGCGCCGCTCGCGGGTGTTGATGCGGCCGTCGAGCGCCACCGCGGTGTTGCTGACGACCTTCACTTCAGGGCGAGGTGCCGGGCGCGTCGTCGCGGCCGCGCGTGATCTCGACGCCTGCCCATTCGAGGCCCTGCACCGGCGGACGCTTGCGCACGCTCACCGTCACGCGCTCGATCAGCGCGTTCTTCAGCGCGACCTCGGCGAGCGTCTCGGCGACGCGCTCGATGAGCAGGAACTCGCGGCCCTGGACGGCGTCGATCAGCTCGCCGGCGAGGCGGTAGTCGACGGTGCGCTCGAGGTCGTCGGCGAGCGCCGCGTCGCGCAGCGACGGGCAGTAGAGCTGGATCGAGACGCGCAGCGACTGCGGTGTCGCGCGCTCGGGATCGGTGCAGCCGACGCGGCACGGCACCTCGAGGCCTTCCAGGAAGAGGATGTCCATTCAGACCCTCTCCTCGAGCCAGCGCGGCAGCGACGCGAGCGCCTCCGGCAGCCGCGAAGGGTCGCTGCCCCCGGCCATCGCCATGTCGGGCTTGCCGCCGCCCTTGCCGCCGACCTGCGCGGCGACGAAGTTGGCGACGTCGCCGGCCTTGACGCGCGCAGTGCTGTCGGCGGTGACGCCGGCCGCGATCTGGACCTTCGTGCCGTCGACCGCGGCGAGGACGATCACCGCCGTCTTCAGCTTGTCCTTCAGCTTGTCGAGGGTGTCGCGCAGCGTCTTCGCGTCGGCGCCGTCGAGGCGCGCCGCCAGCACCTTCAGCCCCTTGACGTCGACCGCGCGCTGCGCGAGGTCGTCGCCCTGCGACGACGCCAGCCGACCCTTCAGCGCCGCGAGCTCCTTCTCGAGCGCGCGGACGTGCTCGAGCACCTGGCCGACGCGCGCCGGCACTTCGTCGCGAGCGCTGCGCAGCTCGCCGGCAATGCGGCCGAGCGTCGACTCGAGCGACTGCAGATAGGCGAGCGCGTTGTCGCCGGTCACCGCCTCGACGCGGCGGACGCCGGCGGCGACGCCGCTCTCGGCGACGATCTTGAAGAGGCCGATGTCGCCCGTGCGCGCGACGTGCGTGCCGCCGCACAGCTCGCGGCTCGAGCCGATGTCGAGGACCCGCACCTCGTCGCCGTACTTCTCGCCGAACAGCATCATCGCGCCGAGTTTTTGCGCCTGCTCGATCGGCATGACGCGCGCGGAGGTGCTGTGGTTCTCGAGGATCTCGGCGTTGACGAGCTGCTCGACGCGGCGGATCTCGTGGTCGGTCAGCGGCGCGTTGTGGGCGAAGTCGAACCGTGTCTTCTCGGCGTCGACGAGCGAGCCCTTCTGCTGCACGTGCTCGCCGAGCACCTCGCGCAGCGCCTTGTGCATCAGGTGCGTCGCGCTGTGGTTGCGCACCGTCCTGGCACGCCGCTCGGCGTCGACCTTCGTCTGCACGACGTCGCCGACCGAGATCTCGCCCTCGACGACGCGGCCCTGATGTCCGGCGACCGCCGCCTGCACCTTGATCGTGTCCTCGACGACCATGCGCGCGGTGGCGTTCCTCAGCTCGCCGGTGTCGCCGACCTGGCCGCCGCTCTCGGCGTAGAACGGCGTGTGGTCGAGGACGACGACGGCGATGTCGCCCGCGCGCGCGGTCTCGACCGCCGTGCCGTCGACGTAGACGGCGATCACCTTGGCGGCGTCGTGCGTCAGCGTCTCGTAGCCGTGGAAAGTCGACGCCGCGCCGCTGTAGTCGAGCCCCTGCGCCATGCGGAACTTCGCCGACGCACGCGCGCGGTCGCGCTGCTCGGCGAGCAGCGCATCGAAGCGCGCCGTGTCGACGGCGACGCCGCGCTCGCGGCAGACGTCGGCGGTGAGGTCGACCGGAAAGCCGTAGGTGTCGTGCAGCTTGAAGGCGACGTCGCCCGCCAGCCGCTGGCCCGGCTGCAGCGCCGCGAGCGCCGACTCGAGGATGTCCATGCCGTTGGCGATCGTCTGGAAGAAGCGCTCCTCCTCCTGCTGCAGCACCGCAGTGACGCGCCCCTGCTGGCGGCGCAGGTCGGGATAGGCGTCGCCCATCTCGGCGACAACCGTTGCGACCAGGCGATGGAAGAACGGCCGCCGCGCGCCGAGCTTGTAGCCGTGGCGGATCGCCCGCCGCGCGATCCGCCTGAGCACGTAGCCGCGCCCTTCGTTGCCAGGGACGACGCCGTCGGCGACCGTGAAGCTGCAGGCGCGGATGTGGTCGGCGATGACCTTGAGCGACGGCGAGTCGGGATCGCAGTCGCCGGCGCCGGCGGCGTCGACGTCGCGCTTGGCCGCGGCGAGCAGGCGGACGAAGAGGTCGATCTCGTAGTTCGAGTGCACGTGCTGCAGCACCGCGGTGAGCCGCTCGAGGCCCATGCCGGTGTCGACGCTTGGCTTGGGCAGCTTGTGCATCACCCCCGCCTCGTCGCGGTTGAACTGCATGAACACGTTGTTCCAGATCTCGATGTAGCGGTCGCCGTCCTGCTCGGCCGAGCCGGGCGGGCCGCCCGCGATCCCGGGCCCGTGGTCGTAGAAGATCTCGCTGCACGGACCGCACGGACCGGTGTCGCCCATCATCCAGAAATTGTCGGACGCGAAGCGCGCGCCCTTGTTGTCGCCGATGCGGACGACGCGCTCCTTCGGCAGGCCGATCTCGTGGACCCAGATGTCGTACGCCTCGTCGTCCTCGGCGTAGACGGTCGCCCAGAGCTTGTCGGGGGACAGCTTGTAGACCTCGGTGAGCAGCTCCCAGGCGAACTTCAGCGCGTCCTTCTTGAAGTAGTCGCCGAACGAGAAGTTGCCGAGCATCTCGAAGAACGTGTGGTGGCGCGCGGTGTAGCCGACGTTCTCGAGGTCGTTGTGCTTGCCGCCGGCGCGGATGCACTTCTGCGACGTCGCGGCGCGCACGTATGGACGCCGGTCGAAGCCGAGGAAGACGTCCTTGAACTGGTTCATCCCGGCGTTGGTGAAGAGCAGCGTCGGGTCGTCGCCGGGCACGACCGGGCTCGACGGCACGACGGTGTGGCCCTTCGACGCGAAGAAGCTGAGGAACGTCGAACGGATGTCGGCTGCTTTCACGGACGGCTTTCGGCGGCGTCGCTCGACGCCCTCGGGACGAAAAGGCGTGAGGATATCGGGACCGGGATCCGCGATTGTCCGGCACCGGGCGCCGGCACGCCGCGCAAGGCCGTCAGCGGTCGTCGTTGGCGGCGGCGCGGCGGCGGCCGGCCGGGTCGCGCGTCGTCGCCGGCCCGTCGGGCAGCGACGCCGGTGCCGCCGCGGCGAGCGAGAGCGCGCGCCGCAGCAGCCGCTCGGCGTCGTCGCCGTCGCCCGGGTAGTGGGCGATGCCGAGCGCGACCGCGACCGAGCGCTCGATGGCGCCGACGGTGTACGGCGCGAGCAGCGCAGCGACGAGCTTGAGCGCGACGCGCTCGCCGTCGCCGCGCGCGACGATCGAGCCGAGGAGGACCGCGAACGCGTCGTCGTCGATGGCGGCGACGACGTCGCTCGCGCGCACGCCCGCGCGCAGCCGCACGGCGACCTTGCGGCGCAGCGCGTCGACGTCGATCGCTTCGGCGCCGCCCGATCGCGGCCGCAGGCCTTCGATCCGGAACGCGAGCACGGCCATCGGCGCCGGCTCGCGCTCGCGCAGCGCCAGCAGCTGGCTGAGGTGCTCGACGAGCTGCTGGCGATGCGGCAGGCCGGTCGTCGATTCGCGCGGGCGAGCGGCGGGTCGCTGCGCCAGGTGCTGCCTGCGCAGCACCGCGAAGCGAAGCCGCCGCCAGCCGTCGGCGCTCGCCAGCTCGCCGCGCGAGATCACGTCGTCGGCGCCGTGGCGCAGCCAGAGCAGCGCGTCGTCGGCACCGACGTCGTCGACCACGACGACCACGGCGACCCGATCGGCCAGCGCGGCGACGGCGGCGGCGGGCGCGGCGTCGGCGTCGAGCACGACGGCATCGAAGCGCTCGCCGGCGGCGATGCGCAGGCTCGCCTCGCTCGAGCCGCGTGCTGGCTCGACCGCGAAACCGGCGCGTTCGCCGGCGGCGATCGCGACGGCCAGGATCCGCAGCGGCGGCGCGCTCATCGCGCCGATCGGGGCTCGCTTGGCATGCGCGGATTCTAGGAAGCGACGCCGCCGGCGCCGCGCCGACGGCCGGTGCGAACGAGAACAAGTCGGCGTCGCGTGGCGGCCGGTGCGTCGACCGGGCGGCGGCACACGATGTCCCTAGCATCATCCATGCTGGGGATGCAACGCGGACGCGATTGCGCGAGACTTCGCGTTTGCCATCGGCGCGATGAACGGCGGACCATGACGGGAGTTCAGGTCGCGATCAGGCTTCTGGGCCACGTCTGGGGCAGCGGCGCCATGGCGCCTGTCGTCGTGGCTCGCCGCCGCGACCGCGTCGTCGAGACACGCGAACCCTCGCGCTGGAACCCGTCGTCGCTGGCCGATGACGCCGCCGCGCCGGACGTCCGCGACGCTGCCGCCGCCGAGCCCGTCTGGGCCGAGACCGAGCCCTGGTGCCACGACTGAGCGGGCGGCGACGCCCGCTCGCCGCCGCGTCGACGCGGCGGCCGATCCGCGGTCAGCGCGCCTCGCTGAACGTGTGCAGGACCGAGCCGCCGGCGAGCACCGTGCTCTGGACGGCGACGACGCGACCGTCGGCTTGCCGGCGCACGATGCGCTCGCGACGCTCGCTGGCGACCGCGACCGCCCGCGCCGGCTCGGCCTCGGCGACCGGCGAGCGCACCCAGTGCAGCGCGCGGACATCGGCGAGCGCCGGGCGCCGTGCCATCACCGCCTCCGACAGCCCGAGCAGCTCGACGGCCCGGCGGTTGCAGACCTCGACGATGCCGGCGGCGTCGACCATGAGGACGCCCGTCTCGATGCGCTCGAGCATGGCGTCGAGCAGCGCCGATTTCTCGGCGAGCCGCGCCGCTGCGGCGCGCGTCCGCGCCTCCGCACGCAGCAGCCGCTCCTGGCGACGCTTCTGCAGGCTGATGTCGACGTGCGCGAACGAGCCGAAGCCGTCGGGCCGGCGCTGCTCGACGACACGCACCCAGCGGTCGCCGGGCAGCGGCAGCTCGAAGGCGCCGCCGACGAAGCAGAGGTTTTCCTCCAGGAGGGCGAGGCCGGCCTCGAAGCGCGACCGCTCCGACGGCTCGGCGCCGCGCCACGCGGTGAGGTAGACGTCGATGAAGTCGCCCTGCAACGCGCGCGCGCGGTCGGGCAGCCGGTACATCGCGACGAACGCCTCGTTGACCCAGCCGATGCGTCCGCTGGGCGCGGTGAGCATGATGCCGTCGCCGATGTGCTCGAAGAGGTCGAGGCCGCTCGCCAGACCGGCCATGCCCGGTCCGTCGAAGGCGTCGTTGGCAGCCGCGGGAACGACTCCGGCCGCTCGCGTCCAGAGGCACACGCGGCCTTCCGGCCCGGCCTGCTCGGAAGCCTGCAGCCAGAAGCCGCGGTGGCTGAACGTCTGCGGCGCCTGCTCGTCGGCCGGGCGCGCGACGCCCTCCTCGACGTAGCGGTCGAGCAGGCCGAGCTCTTCGGGCTCGAGGCGGACCAGGTAGAAGCGGCGCAGGTTGGCGCGGTACGGCTCGCCTTCGTGGATGTAGCCGACGTGCTCGGGAAAGAACCGCAGGTAGGTGTCGTTCCAGAACGCGGTCCGGTCGTCGGCGTCGAACGCGCAGACGGCGACGTTGAGGCGGTCGAGCGCCAGCGCCATCGCGCGCGCGGCGGCATCGAAGCCGCTGCCGCCGACGATGGCAGCGTCGCGGCCGTCGTGGCCGCCGTCGCGGGTCGACAGGGCGGCGAACAGGTGGTGGGTCGCCGAGTCGGCGGTGAACCCTTCGGTGACTGCGGAGTCGGCGGCGAAGGCGTCGGTGAGGACGCCGACCGAGCCGGTGCTCTCGGCCCAGCGGGCAGCCGCGAGCGACCGTCCCGGCGCGCCGCGCAGCGCGCGATGGCCGAGCGCGATCGGCTCGCGTTCCACGGCGGTCACGAACCCGGCGCGCGGACCGCGCGGGTGGTCAAGCGGAGCGAGCGGGACATCGTCACCTCCCGGAGCCTTTGCGGCTTTTCGCGATGCGGGCGCATCTTCCATGCCACCCGCAAGCGCGGTTGCGTGACGGTTTGCGCAACCGGGACTTGTTGTCTTGTGACGACAACGGAAGGCCGCGGCGGCGCAAACCGCCAGCCTTGCAACCATTTGCTACAGCGAAGGCGCCGAGCTCGCGACGAGATGCCGCTCGCGCCACCGTGCCGGCGGCAGTCCCGTGCTCTTCTTGAACGCGCGGCTGAACGCTCCCTCGGATTCGTAGCCGACCGCAGCCGCGACCGCAGCGACCTTCGCCTGCGCTTCGTCGAGCATTCGCGCCGCGAGTTGCAGACGCCACCGCGTCAGGTACTGGATCGGCGGCTGTCCGACGTAATGGCTGAAGCGCTCGGCAAGGACGGTGCGCGACGTCGCCGCCGCCGCCGCGAGGTCTTCGAGCGTCCAGTGACGCGCCGGCTCGGCGTGCAGGAGCGCCAGGACGCGGGCGACGAGCGGATCGTTCAGCCCCGCGAGCCAGCTGGCCTCGCCCGCGGGAACCGTCTCGAGGTGCCGACGCACGACCTCGACGAACATCAGCTCGGCGAGACGCTGCAGCACGTCGCGGCTCCCTGAGGAGCGACTGCCGAGCTCGCCGAGCGCGAAGGCGACGAGGTGCCGCAGACGATCGCCCGGATCCGCTCCGGCGCGGACGAGCAACACCCGCGGCAGCGTCGTCAGCACCGGATTGAACGGGCGCAGGTCGCAGCCGAGGAAGCCGCAGATGAACTGCGCGCTCGGGCCGGATCGGTCGTCGGCCGTGCCGTTGCCGCCTTCGCGGATCGCCGAAGGGACGTCGCCAGCGGCCATGCCGCGGAAGAACGCCATCGCTTCTTCGGAGCCGTAGCTGGCCGGCGCGTCCGGCGGATCGGCGAGGCAGTACGCGTCGCCGTGCGGCACGACGAACACGTCGCCGGGCTCGAGCGGCTGCGGCGCTTCGCCGCGGAGCGCGCCCCAGCAACGTCCTGAGGTGACGATGTGGTACGAGATCAGGTGCTGCGACGTCGGCAGTGCGACGCGGCGGATCGCGTCGGCCTGCGGCGCCCACGACTGGAACGGCGCCGTCGCGTCGACGAGGAACAGCATCGCTCCGGTCAGGTGCAGCGAGCGCAGCACGTCCGACAGCACGTCCGCGACTGCGGACGCTCCGGCATGCGAAGCGGACGCTGGGTCATGGAGCCGGCTCACGGTGCGGTCGATGCTACGTCGACCCCCGCTTCCCGCGACCGAGACCATGCAGAGACGCTCCGCACAAGACGCGCCCACCGCCGTGCGATCGCCCGCAGAGGTGTACGAAGCGATGTTCGTCCCGGCGCTGTTCGGCGCCTGGGCCGCCGTCGTCTGTGCCGCCGCTGGCATCGCCGCGCGCCAGCGCGTGCTCGACGTCGCCTGCGGCACCGGAGTGCTCGCGGATGCTGCGCGCGCGCGCGTCGCGCCGAACGGCAGCGTCAGCGGTCTCGACGCCAATGCCGAGATGCTCGTCGTCGCGCGTCGCGAACGGCCGCTCGTCGATTGGCACCTCGGCCGCGCCGAGTCGCTGCCGTTTGCCGACGCCAGCTTCGATCGCGTCGTCAGCCAGTTCGGCCTGATGTTCTTCGACGACCGCATCGCCGCGCTGCGCGAGATGCGCCGCGTGCTTCGCCCCGGCGGTCGGATCGCGGTGGCGGTCTGGGACGCGCTCGCGCGCTCGCCGGGCTACGCGGCGCTCGCCGCGGTGCTGGCGCAGCAGTTCGGCCCGACCGTCGCGGCGGCGTTCGCCGCGCCGTTCGTGCTCGGCGACGCGAACGGCCTGCTCGACCTGTTCGCCGCCGCCGGCCTGGGCGGCGCGCAGGTGTCGCGTCACGACGGTCCGGTGCGCTTCGCGTCGATCGACGCGTTGCTCGCCGCCGAGCGCGCGTGTGCGTGGACGCTCGGCGGCGTGCTCGACGATGGCGAATTCGAACGCCTGTGCGTCGCCGCACCCGATGCGCTTCGCGGCCACGTCGATGCGACCGGAGCGATCTCGTTTTCGCTGCCGGCGCTGATCGTCACCGTCGACACGACGACGCGATGAAGGCGCGCGCCGCCTGTTGCGGTCTTGCCGTGCTCGCGGCATGGGGCGGGTGCGGCGGCAGCGACGGCGTCGATCGCGCGAAGCCACCGTCGCGGCGCCCGCCACGGCGCCGACGGGCGCGCCCGCGACGATCCCGGACGCCTGGACGCGGCCCCGGCAGTGCGCTCGCTACACTGACCGCCACCCGTCGCTCTTCCGAGAAAGCCATGCAGATCAAACTCGTCGTCCCCGCTGCGCTCGCAATCGCCGCAGCGGTCTCTCCAGCCTACGCCGGCAAGACGCTCGACGCCGTCAAGGCGCGCGGCCAGCTGGTCTGCGGAGTCAACACCTCGGGCCCCGGCTTCTCCAACGCCGACAGCCAGGGCAAGTGGACCGGCCTCGACGTCGACTTCTGCCGCGCCGTCGCGGCGGCGGTGCTGAGCGATGCCAGCAAGGTCAAGTTTGTTCCGCTCAACTCTCAGCAGCGGTTCACGTCGCTGCAGGCCGGCGAGATCGACGTCCTCTCGCGCAACAGCACCTGGACGTTGACGCGCGACGCGTCGCTCGGCGTCGAGTTCACCGGAATCAACTACTTCGACGGCCAGGGCTTCATGGTCCCGAAGAAGCTGAACATCGCGAGCGCCAAGAAGATGAACGGCGCGACCGTCTGCGTGCAGGCCGGCACGACGAGCGAGAAGAACGTCGCCGACTACTTCGGCGCCAGCAACATGAAATACAAGCCGGTCGTCTTCGACACCGCCGAGGCGATCACGAGCGCGTTCTTCGCCGGCCGCTGCCAGGTCTACACGACCGACATGAGCGACCTCGCGGGTGCGCGCACGAAGGCGCCGAAGGCCGACGACTACGTCATCCTGCCCGAGGTGATCTCGAAGGAGCCGCTCGGCCCCTCGGTGCGGCGCGGCGACGACGAGTGGTTCCAGATCGTGCGCTGGACGCTGTTCGCGATGATCGAAGCCGAGGAAGACGGCCTGACGCAGGCCAACGTCGACCAGCAGAAGGCGAGCAACAAGGACCCGAACGTGCAGCGCTTCCTCGGCGTCTCCGAGGACACCGGGAAGCTGCTCGGGCTCGACAAGGAGTGGGCCTACCGCATCGTCAAGCAGGTCGGCAACTACGGCGAGAGCTTCGAGCGCAACCTCGGCCCGAAGACGCCGATCGGCCTGCCGCGCGGGGTCAACAACCTCTGGACCAAGGGCGGCCTGATGTACGCGCCGCCGATCCGCTAGCGCGCGGCGCCGGTGACGGTTCGGCCCGCCGCGCCGCGAGGCGATGCGGCGTGGCGCGCCGCCCGGCGCGCCCGGCGCGCGCGCGAATGGCTCGTCCAGGGCGCGCTCGCGGTCGCGCTCGTCGCGCTGGTTGCGCTCGTCGCCCGCAACGTCGGCGCCAACCTCGAAGCGCGCGGCATCCGCTCGGGCTTCGGCTTCCTCGCCGACCCCGCCGGCTTCAACATCGGCGAGCTGCTGATCGACTACAGCGCGCGCGACAGCTACCTGCGTGCGTTCGCCGCCGGCATGGCGAACACGCTGCGCGTCTCGCTCGCGGGCATCGTGCTGGCGACGCTGCTCGGCGTCCTCGTCGGCTTGCTGCGGCTGGCGCACCACCCGCTCGTGCGCGGCGTGTGCGGCGCCTGGGTCGAGGTGTTCCGCAACGTCCCCCTCGTCATCCAGCTGCTCGCGATCTACCTGCTCGTCACCGAGCTGCTGCCCGATTCGTCGGCAGCGCTCGCGATCCCCGGCGTCGCGTTGCTGTCGAAAGAGGGCCTGCAGGTCGCGGTGCCGGAGGACGGCCGACTCGCGCTCGTCGCGGCGGCCGCGGCGTTCGCGGCCGGCGCGGCGTTCGCGTACTTCGCCGCGCGCCGCTGGCTCGACATCGGCGCCGGGCTCGTCGCCACCGTCGCGGGTGCGCTCGCTGCCGCCGCCGCGTGGATCGCGGTCGGGCTTGCGGGCGGCTGGTCGCAGCCGACGCTCGACGGCTTTCTCATCAGCGGCGGCGCGTCGCTGACACCCGAATTTCTCGCGCTCTGGCTCGGGCTCTCGCTCTTCACCTCGGCTTCGATCGCCGAGCTCGTCCGCGCCGGCGCGCTGGCGGTCCCGATCGGCCAATGGCATGCGGCGCAGGCGCTCGGCATGAGCGGCGGCCAGGTGATCGGGGGAGTCGTCTTTCCCCAGGCGCTCCGCCTCGCGATCCCGCCGCTGGCGAGCCAGTACATGAACCTCGTCAAGAACTCGTCGCTCGCGGTCGTGATCGGCTATCCCGACCTGGTCTCGATCGGCAACACGTCGATCAACCAGAACGGCCAGGCGCTCGAGGTGATCGTGATCATCATGGCGGTCTACCTCAGCCTCAACCTCGTCGTCGCCGTCGTCATGGGCGCCGTCAACGCGCGGGTGACGCGCGCGCCGCGCTGAGCGCGAGCCGCCGCATCGACGCGACCGCCATGCAGCCGCCGCGCCCTGCACTCGCGTACCGGCTGCGCGCGCGGTTGTTCGCGAGCCCGGCGACGACCGCCGTCACCGTGCTGCTCGCCGCTCTGCTCGGCTGGGCCGGCTGGCACATCGTCGAGTGGGGCGTGCTGCGGGCAGTGGCACGTCCGGACTACCCGGCGTGCAAGGCGCTCGAGCACGGCGGCGCGTGCTGGGGGTTCGTCGCCGAGAAGTGGCGGCTCATCCTCTTCGGCCGCTATCCGTTCGAAGAGCAGTGGCGGCCGGCGCTCGCGACGGCCGCGGTCGTCGCGATGCTGCTCGCCACCGCTTCGCCGGCGACGTGGACGCGCCGCGGCGCACGCCTGCTCACGGCCGGCTGGGCGATCGCGTTCGCGCTTTTCTTTGCCCTCATGTTCGGCGGCGTCTTCGGCCTCGAGCCGGTCGGCACCGAGCGCTGGGGCGGCCTGCCGCTCACCGTGATCCTGACGCTGATCGGCATGGCGGCGTCGACGCCGCTCGGCATCGCCCTCGCGCTCGCGCGACGCTCGTCGCTCGCGCTGCTGCGCTCGCTCGCCGTCGCCTACATCGAGCTCGTCCGCGGCGTGCCGCTGATCACCGTGCTCTTCGTCGCCGCGTTCGTCTTCCCGCTCGTCCTGCCCGCCGGCTGGCGGCTCGATCCGTTCTGGCGCATCGTCGCCGCGCTCGTCCTGTTCCAGGCGGCCTACATGGCCGAGACGGTGCGCGGCGGCCTGCAGAGCGTGCCGCGCACGCAGACCGAGGCGGCGACGTCGCTCGGCCTGACCTGGTGGCAGGTGCAGCGCACGGT
>Ga0068858_100002554_pt1 | contig 18348 bp, 36 predicted proteins | sample KBSSwiS12_FD_66589 | JGI IMG/M metagenome (GOLD analysis project Ga0068858, IMG submission 66589) | Switchgrass rhizosphere microbial communities from Kellogg Biological Station, Michigan, USA - KBS Switchgrass S1-2 | ecosystem: Host-associated > Plants > Roots > Rhizosphere > Soil ...
CTCTGGCCGGGCGTTAGCGGATCTCGGCCGCGCCACCGACGGGCGCAACTTCGTGTGCGGCGACGGCGCCGGGATCGGGCGCAGCTTCGATCGCATGCCGAGAATTGAAGGCGCCGCGTCCGCGGCGAAGGCGCCCGTTGGGTGGCTCAAGGCCCACCCCATCGTCTTCGTCCTGTTCTTCCTGATCCTCGCCCTGATCGCGATCCGCTTCCGAAAGCAGATCGTCAGCCTGATCAGCGGCGTGCCCATCGCCGGCCGAGTCGCCGGGATCGCCGGCCCCGCCGCCACCGCGGGCTGAGCGCACCGAGGCCCCTCACCCAACCGTCTTCGAAGGAGCTACCCCGATGCGCGTATACGGTCCCCCGGTTCTCGTCGATCTCGTCTCCGGCGGCTCGCCGTCGGTGTCCGTCACCCCCGGCACGACCGTACAGTCGGTGTCGTTCACGATGGGGACGCAGCTCCCGGCGCTCGACGGCGACAACTGGCCGCTGGCGAAATCGATCGTCACCCGCGTGACCAACACGTTCGACCAGGCCGCCGCCGGCGGCAGCGTGGTCAACTGGGATGAGCTTTTCCGCACGAACGACAGCTTCGATCTGCTGATGCCGTCGTTCGTCGGTACGTACATGCGGAAAGAGGTGTACAACGGCCCTTCCGCCAAGCACATCATCGAGTTTTTCAGCCTCGGCTATCGCTACTACGACCACGCCCGCGCCCAGATCCCGGCGGCCGACGGCGACACCACGATCGATCTCTACACCGCGCTGCCGTTCTCCAACGACAACTTCACCAACGCGCATCAGTTCTTCGTCTGGCTCGGCTGGATGCAGAACCTGATCCTGACGGTGAACATCGCCACGGCCACCACCATCGCCGCGGTCAGCACCGGCGCCGTGACGAAGGCGCCGTGCACGATCAAGGCGTGGATCGAAGCCTATCCGGCGATGGAACCGTGCGTGCCGTTGATCAACCAGTGGACGCGCTTCACCCAGGCGGCCGCGGCCGGCTCGACCTCGATGCTGCTACAGAACGTGGGTCAGGCGAACGGCCTCACGGGCGTGATGAACGGCTCGAGGCTCGCGGCCCTCGTCGAGCTGATGAACGTGCTGGGGTACGGCGCCACGTCCACCTCGGACAACTACACCCAGTTTCAAAGCTCCGACCTCGGGCAGCCGGTGGCGAACAACGTCGACGGCTTCGTGGGCTCGTTCCTCTCGCAGATCGGCCACCGCGGTCCGATCTCGGGCATCGGCGCCTCGACGCCGATCCACGACGGCGGCGGCAATCCGTACACGATGGCCGCGACGCCGAACAACGCCCTGAACGCCACGACGCTCGGATACCTGGCGTGGCGCTTCCCGGCGACCGATCAGCTCCTGCAACTGGTGCTGAGATGGAGGCTCGGGAACCTCAACATCACGCGCTTCTTCACGTCGACGCCGACGACGGGCTCGTACATCGTTCTCTGCAACGAGATCCGGCAGACGGACGCGACCATGCGCGCGTCGCTGCTGGCGGCGGCGAACATCCCCGCCTCGGTGCGCGCCAAGATGCGGCGCCCCGAGACGATTCTCGGCGAGCGCATTCCGATCCGCGACCGCTGAGCCAACGAAGGGAGGCGCGTGCGCGCCGTGGTCATCATCCTGATTCTCTTGGCGCTGGTGGTCGTCATCAAGACGAGCCTCGAGCGCCAGGCGAAAGCGAAGCTCCTGGCGGGCCAGCTCGGTCCGTCCGAGGACTACTACCGCGATCGGTCCCTGCGGACCGGGCTCGCCACGGCGGCCTGGAACCCCTGGGGGCTGGTGGCGCTCGGTTGCTCCGTCGGTCCGTCTCGCGTTTCCAACAGCGGCGCGTGCCAGGGCTTTCGACACGGGCTCGTGAAAGTCGAAAATACCGTGCTCAAGTACATACCAATCCCCGGCGCGCGGCAGATCGTCGATGGCGTGGCCAACGTCGAAGGGCGCGCGTATCGGCTGGTCAAGCCGGTGGGTGAGTACGTGGGTGTGGCGGCGGAGGACGCGGCCAGCGCTGTCGTCGGCGCGCTCGGGAGCGCCGCCGGCGCCGTGGGTGGCGCGGCCAGCGACGCGGGGCACGCCGTTTACGACAACACGCTCGGGAGGATCTTCTGATGGGCAAGACGGGAACGTGGATCGTGCTGGGGCTCATCGGCGTGGGGCTCTTGTTCCTGTTGCTGCGGAAATCGGCGACGCCGCCGACGCAGACGCCGCAGCCCTCGTTTTGGCAGACGCTGGCGGGACTCGGGACCGCGAGCGCGAACCTGGCGACGACGATCGTCCAGGGCGGACGACCAAAGGGCGGAAACCGCGTCGAGCCCGGCGCCGTCGACACCGGCGGCGCTTCTCCCGGGATCGTCGATCTCACGCACGAAGGCCACACCATCACCTACGGCGACGATCCCGCCGCCGATGGACCTCTCTTCGGACTCTTCGGCTGATACATGTCCTGCGCCCCTCTCATTCTCGATCGCTTCGCGGAAACGCAGCTTGCGGTCATCACGCAAGGTGCTGGGAACTCCGCGCCGACCGTGACGGCGCGGGTAAAAGTGCCGTCTTCTAAGCTGCACGTCCACATCGCGATCTTCGCCCGCAAGAACGACAACACGTTGTTCACCGCGGGGAACTCGGCGACGTGGGATCTGGTGCCGATGTGGCCGGCTCCCTCGGTCGGCGGCGGGCCTCCGGTACCGCTCAAGAGCGTCTTTGACGGCGCCCAGACGCTTTTCGACGGGTACGAGATCCCGGGGAGCGCGGTCCAGGTCTGGCAGATCACCGCCGTGCTTTCTGTCTCGGCGCTGACGCCGGGCAGCGGCCGCTACATCCTCGGAGTCACCTTCGAGCCGCTCGATCCGGCGATGGGCCCGGAAGAGCGCGATGAATGGTTCGGGCTTTGCGGCGTCGAGGTGGACAACAACGGGACGATCGTCGTGAACGGGACTGGGGTCTAGCGTGGCCTTCCTGGACCTCGCGCCCACGACCGCCGCCGAGGCGCGAGCCTCGTACGACACATGGCTTTCGCTCCTGGCCAAGGCGGAGACGGAGATCGCCAAGGGCAACGGCGATCCCGCCGCTCTGCCCGGCATCACGTCGGCCCGGGACGCGGCAAAGAGCGCCCGCGACCAGCTGCCCGCCGGCGACGGCGCACCGGTCAGCGACATCGACAAGGGCAACATCGGATCGATCTCGGCCCTGTCCGAACTGGCGCTGGCGAGCGCGAACGTCCACTACGATGGCGCCGACGCGGTCAAGGACACGGCGGCCATCGTCGCGGCCAAGATTCAGGCGGCAGCGGCCGCCGGCGGTCTGGCGTTGATCAAGGCGCTGTGGCCGATCCTGCTGATTCTCGTGCTGGTGCTGGCCGTGGTGATCGCCGCGAAACGGAGGCCCGCCACATGAGACTGCTTCTCGGCTTCGCCCTCGGCTTCGTGGTGGCGTGGATCTGGCTCAACCGGAAGTCGCTGGGGCTCGTCATCGAGCATCGCGATCAGCTCGACGCCCTCTCGCGCCTGTCCGACGATCTCTCCGACCTCGGTGTACCGGGGTTCAAGAAAGACGGTGCGCCGTGAAGTGGATTCTCTTCGTCGGCGCCGCGGTGGCGATCGCATGGTGGCTGACCCATCGGAAGGAGAAGTGCCCGTGCAGTGCTTGACCTGCATCGTCGCCGTGGCGCTTCTGGTGATCGGCGCCGTGACCGAGCGGTGGGGGCTCGTCCTCCTGGCGCTGGTGCTGTTCGTTTGGTCGCGCATGGCGCGCGCCGGCGTTTCCGTCGGCTTCACCGTGGGCACGCCCGGCGAGAGCGAGATGGACAACGTGCCGAACGCCCCCCGCGATCTCGGCGATACGAAGGTGCGCGCGTCGTCTGGCGCATCGGCGGGACCGTCCACCGGCGGCGGAAGGAACGCGCACTGTGCGTAACCCGCTCATCGTCGCGGCCATCGTCGGCGTCATCCTCTGGCTCTACTGGCGCCGGAAGCATCCGTGCAACTGCCACGGCCCCACCGGCGCCATGGAGACACAGCCGCCACAGAGCCCGGTGGATCAGCCGCCGCAATCGGGCGGCCCCGTGCTCTCGCCTGCCGTCTACGTGCCGCCGCCGGCGATCGATCCTTCGGCCGCTTGCCAGGCCGCCGGCGGCGTCTGGGACATGTGGGGCGCGATGACCGGGACGCGGCCGGCCTGCGCCTTCCCGCAGCAGCCGCTGCCGCCGTCGGAGCCGGAAAGCTGCGTCCGCGGCGCCATGGGGGCCTGCACGAACATCGTCCCGCCGGTGACGCCGCCGTCGTCTATTCAGCCTCCGCTCCGAACGACGCCGGCGGCGCCACCGTCCGCGCCGCTTCTCCTTCCGCCGCCCGTGGACCACTGCACGGCGACCGGCGGATCGCGTGACGCCTTCGGCTCCTGCCACTGCTGTACCTACTGCGGCAGCGACGGCGCCGGCGGATGCCTGCCGCCTTCCCCGCCTCCGGTGTTCACCGGCGCAGATCGGATCGGCTGATGGAATCGCTGATGCGGCACAAATGGATCGTGCTGGCGGCGCTGGCCGTGGCGGTCTGGTGGTTTTTCTTCCGAGACCAGCAGAGCACCGCCCCCGCCAATACCGGCGGCGCGCTGGGACAGATCGGGCGGCAGATCCAGGCGCTCGTGAACCAGCGCCAGGGCGAAGCGGCGCACGCCGGCGAAGCGAATGCCGGCGCGGCTGCCTCCGCTGCGGCCGCGGCCGCCGCCGCCGCGGCCGCCTCGGCGAGCGGCATCCCACCCACCAGCACCGGAAACCCGAACTCCTGGACCGCCAGGGGCCTCTAACGAAAGGATCGAACGATGCGCTTTTCCGAACACTGCACGTCCTTTTCCAACACCCTCGACCAGCTCAGCGATCGCGAGGTGGCGGCCGTGCGCCGCGCCTGGCTCGCGGCCCGCGCCGATCATCCCGCCGCGCGCCGGCGCGCCCTCGCCGAGGGGCGCCCCGAGCCTCTGATCGACATCGCCGCGGTGACGGAGGCGCTGCCGCAGATGTACCGGGCAGAGGGCGTGGCGCTCTCGCGCGCGCTTCAGGAGGAGATGCACCGGCGCCCCTTCGGCTGGGCGCTGGAGCACGGCGCCGACGCCATCGAGAACTTCGTCGCCTACTTCAAGCCGGAACCTCCGGCGGTGGCCAAGCCTCTGACCGCTGACGAGAAGCGCGCGCAGGCGCAGGCGCGCGCCGAGGCGGAGGCCCAGGCGCTCGAGGCGGAGGCGGCGGATCGGCTCAAGAGGGCTGACGAGGCCCGCGCCCGCGTCGAGCGATTCCGCGCTGCCCGCGGCGCGATCTCGGAGTAAGGCCATTCTCCGCGATGTGCCCCCGCAGTGGATTCGGCGGACACCGCTCAGGCCGTGACGGCCTGCAAGTCGCGGCGTCCGCCGTAACCCTGCGGGAGCGCACGCGCGCTCGCGCCATCGCCCTCGGACTCAATGCCGAATGGACCACCGAGGGGAACGCGATCGACAACCTCGCGCTTTCGGCGACCGTCGATTACTCGCAGTCGGCTATCGCCGGCGGCGTCTTCACCATGTGGGCCGTCGCGGTCAGCGCCACGATCCAGCCGGCGACGTTCGCGAACTGGTGTCCCAACGTGACGACCAGCAAATGGCTGACGGCCTGGCGCGGCCGCATCTCCAAGGCTCCCGACGCCAACACCGACATCCGCGTGGGCCTCGCCATCCACGGCGCGCCGACGGCTCCGACCGGGATCAAGATCGGCGCCGGCGGCCTGGTGTCCGGGGTGGCGGTCAACAGCGCCACGACCGCGACCAGCTTCACCGTCGCCACGAACACCTGGTACGACTTTCGCTGTGAGTATGACGGCGCAGGCGTGATGCGCGTCTATGTCAACAACGTCTTCGTCGGCGGTGGCCAGGCGCCCAGCGCTCAGGTGACGTCGTGCCCGACCGCATCCGCCCTCACGACCGCGAACGGCGACCGGTTCGAACTTCAGGCCCTTTACGCCTGGTGCGTGGCGCCATGAGCCCGAGATCCGGACAGGGCGGCTTTCACAGCGGGCGTGATGACTCCGGTTTCCGCCCGGTCACGCTCCGCGAGCGCACCCGGGCGCGCGCCATCGCCCTGGGGCTCGATCAGGAATGGGTGTGCGAGGGGCTCGGCGAGCCGGTGACCGTGGTCCAGTGCCACGGCACCACGCCCACCGGGGACAAGGGCGGGTTCATCTCCGTGGATGCGAGCCTCGGCGGCGCCGACGCCACGCTGACCATGAACCAAGGCGGCGGCCCGACCGGCGGCGCGCAGCTTTCGGCCAACCTCACCGACTTTTCTTTCTGCTTCGCCGGCCGGGTGCGCGCCGGCGTAGCGTTCAGCGCCACGACCGATCTGCGGATCGGGATCGCCAGCCTGGCCGCGCTGGCCGCGCCGAACGGCCTGCAGATCGGCGCGAACGGCGCGATGTCCATGATCACGGCGGCCGGCGCCACGACCGCGGTCACCTTCGCCCCGGTGCTGAGCGTTGCTTTCACCTTCCGGATTGAGCAGGTCGCCAGCTCCGGTTTCTTTGACCTCTACATCAACGACGTCTTCCAGGCGCGCCGGGCCAACTTCAACGTTGCCGGCGGCGCCGTCCCTGTGGCGGTCGCAAAGAAGACCGCCAGCAACGATCGCTGGGCCGTGCAGGCACTCTACTGCTGGTCGAAGTCCACCCCTTGAAAGGAGTCCCACCATGAAAGTGTTTCTGCTGACCGCCGCCGCCGCGCTCGCGCTTCTCGCCCTGCCCGCGCTTCCCGCCCACGCCGATCCAACCCAGACGATCGTCGTCGACAGCACGACGAAGTCTGTGATCGAAGGGGCCGGGTGCACGAGCGGGAACGCTGACTGCACGCTGAAAGTTCACCTCGGGACGCAGCCGACCGGTAACGTCGCGGTGACCATCACCGCCTCCGTCGCCGGCAAGGTCGTCTGGCTCCCGACGGTCGGAGCGTTCAACGCCACCAACTACGCCACCGACAAAAACATCCTCATCCTCGGCCGCTCGGACGTGGACGACGTCGACGAAGATCTGACGCTCACCCTCTCGACGGCCGGCGCGGACGATGTCGTGGTCTCCGTCCACGTCACGGACGACGATTGATCGCGATGGCGACGCTGCGGAAATACTGGTGGGTAGCGGCGCTGGGCGCGCTGGCGCTCTGGCTCGCCCTCCGAAAGAAGGCGGCGCCGATCCTGATCTACGGCCCGCCGCTCCCGGACAACTACGATCCGCTGGCCGGGCTTTCGGAAGCGACCAAGCCCGACGTGCTCAGCTGCCGCGACATCGGCCGCAACGCCGCCGGCGCCACGATCACGGTATGCGGATGACCACGCCCGACCTCACCGAGCCGACGAAGGAGATCACGAAGCGCCTGGCGCGCGACGGCGGGCCGTTCGCGATCTTCGCGCTCATCCTCCTGGTGCCGATCATGGCCGCCGGGTGGTTGCTCCTTCAGGACTTCCGCACCGCGGTCCGCGAGATGCCGGCGGCCGTGGCCGCCGCCATCGCCAAGAGCAACGCGGACCAGAACGCCGGGCGCGACGCCGCGGTCAAAGCCGTGCTCGCCGGGGTCGCCGAGACGGTGCGACCCTGCCTCGAGAGGCGGCGTCCGTGAGGCGCGGCCACTTCTTCGCCGCCCTCGCCCTGATCGTCGCCTTCGTCGCGCTCGATTGGTTCGTGCGGCGCGAGCTTGACCGCTACGTCGGGCGCTAGAACAGCTCGCCCTGGCGACCGGCAGCTCGGCGCGGCTCCGGCATGTCGGCCGGCGCGAGCCGCAGCACCAGAAGCGGCGGGCGCCCGTGCCCGCCCGGCGTGGTGCCGACCTCGACGAAGCCCGCGCGCAGGAAACAGCGACCCGGATCGCGCTTGCGTCTGACGGCCGCCGGATCGACGAACGTGATGAGCCCCTGCGCGGGAGGGTCGCCCAGCTCGGCGCGGGTCGCCGCGACCGCCTGGCGAATCAGCTCCGACGCGATCGCCGCCTCGGCGCCTGGCTCGCGACGAAAGCGCGAGTTGAGCCAGGCGCCTGGCCAAGCGTGCTTGGCGAAGCGCTGGACCGACGTCACCCACACAGCGCGGCCGTCAGGCGTCACCAGCACGACCGCGCCGCCGGGCGGCGAGAACTGCCGCGCTCCGACCTTGCGCCGCGGGTAATGACGGTCGGCCAGCGCCGCGCCCGCACGGTCGGCCCGGCTCACCAGCATCCAATCCATGTGTATCGAAACGTCCGTATTGTTACGCCCGCCGCAGCTGGCGCGGGCCCCGCGGTTTGAACGGCTTTCGGCCGGGTAGGCTGGCCACCCTTTCGTTACACCGCTTGGCCAGCAGCGCGAAGCCCCAGCGGCCCAGCCCGAGGCGCTCGACCTCTTTGGCCACCTGACGCCAGCCGAACGCCTCCCCGCGTTCCTGGCGAAGCTCGATGGCCTTGGCGAGCGCGGCATCTGGTATCTCGGCCCGGGGCCGGCCGAGCGCGGTCACCTTCCAGCTTTCGAGCTTGCCGCCCTTGGTTCGGACCGTCTTCATGTACGAGCCGCGCTCCCGAAGCCACTGCCGGCGCGTCTCGAGACCCTCCCGTGTGCGCTTCCCGAGTTTCTTCCGCTCCTCCTCCGCGAGCCGCATCGAGATCGTCACCAGCGCTTCCCGGAGCGGCCCGGCGCTATCGATGTGCGGCTCCGAGTACGACAGCAGTGCCACGTGGAAACGGTCCAGTTCCCCGACCAGGCGGAGTCCCCCCGAAAAACTCGCATCGCGAGAGAAGCGATCGAGACCCCAGACGAAGACGGCGCGGAATTGGCCGCGCGCCGCGCCCGCCATCGCCTCGCCAAGACCCGGGCGATCGGCTACGTCGAGAGCGCCTGAAAGGTGGTCTGAGAACTCCTCCACCAACTCATACCCGCGGCCGGCGGCCATCGCTTCGACCTTCGCCCGCTGGTTTTCGATCGTTAGGTCTTCCTTGCTGACCCGGTAGTACGCGGCGGCGGGGATGCGACGATGCTCGATGGCGCTCATCAGAGCACCCGCTTGGCCGCGTGCAGTTCTCGGATGGCGCGGGCCGCGGCGTGCGTGTGGTGCGCGGTCTCAGCGATCCAGCCGAGGACGCAGAGACCGGGCGGCAGGCCGAAGCGGCCTTCGACCATCCACGACACCTTGCGGATCTGAACGACCCGGCCGGTGAAATCGTCATGGACCGGATCGAACTCCGCCAGTTGCAACTCGTCTCCGACCTTGAAATCGCGGTCGTTCTTCCGGACCTCGAAAAGCTTGAGACCGTCGGCGACGCCGCGGAACTCCGACGGCCAGATCTTCAGTAGGTGAGCACTCATCGGGGCACGCGGCCGGCGAGGGGGTACCAGACAACGGGCGTCGTGCGCTCGAGCGACGCGCCCACGGCCCCGGCGCCGCTGTGAAAGATGCGGGCGATCTCCTGTTCGATGGCACGCCCAGATCGGCGGCGGGCCCCGGCGCGGTCCGGTGCCTCGACCGTCGCCTTGACCGATGCCACGTTGCCGCTCGGCAGCTTGACGTGAGACTCCACGAGCCAGCGGAGGGGCTTGCGCTTGGCGCTCATCGCGACCTCGCTTTTCCGGCGCGGGCGGCGCGTGCGAGCGATGAGAGCTTGGCGGAGGCTTGGCCGCGGGCGCTGGCGCGGAAGCGGGCGCCGCGGAGGGCGCCGATCTCGCGGGCGGCGAGAAGCTCGTTCAGGTCGGGGAGGCGGTGGGGGATGGTCAGCGAGAGCGCCTGATGATCGGCGCCGGCGACCTCGCAGGCACTCACGACGACGCCAGCGGGTAAGCGGTCGTCGTCGTACTCGAACTCGTCGACGAAGGCGCCGACGTGACGGGCGCCGTCGGTTTCGAGGACGCCGGCGGCGACCAGGCCATCGAGAATGAGCTTGCGACCGCCGGCGGCGACGTTGTCAGGGTCGCGCTTGCGGTCCGGCTCATGCCAGACGAACAGGAACCGGGCGGCGTACATCGGCGACAGGCGGCGCAGGCGCTGCGCCCGGCACAGGACCGACACCGCGTCTGTCCACGTCGTTTTCAGGTCGTGGTAATCGGGGCGCTTCCGGTCGGTGCGCATGCCGCGCTCGATGCGCCTCACGGGGCCGCTCCGGGAACGGTGGTCTGACGGGGATCGGTGGCGGCGGTGGCGGCGCGAGGATCGGGGTTCTGGCAGTGCTTGCACACCCGCGCGCCGGCGAACTCTTCGTACCGGTGGCGCTTCCCTCCGTTTTTCGGGCAGCCCCCGACGGCACCAGGCGCGGCAGTGCCGCCGGCGGCGGCGGCGGACGCCGGCGCGGCGGCGGGCTTTTTCTTCTTCGCCGCCGGCGGCGGCGCGGGTTCGGCGGCGATGGGACCGAGCGCGAGCATGAAATCGGTGTGCGCGTGCATCACGCGACGGCCCAGCACCAGGAGCAGGCCGGCGGCGGTGGGGCTCTGATCCATCAGGCGATTCGCGTGCGTGGCCAGCAGGCTTTCGAAATTGCGGGCGGCGTTGGTCAGGACTTCGCGGTCGCGTGGTTCGTACATGACTCCTCCTGATCGATTTGGGCGAATGCTTCTTCGGGTGACTTGCCTTCGGCGCGCAGCTGCAAGAAGCGCTTGGCGCGGTGGTCTTCTTCGGCGGCCTGTCTCGCGGCGCGGTCGCGCGCGAGCTTTTCGTTGGTGGCGCGGACCTCGGCGGCGATTGCTTCGTGCGCGAGGACGGCGCGGACCTCCTTTCGGGTCGGGGCGGGGGCGGATGGGGGCGGGGGCGCGGCGCGGACCGCGCGCAGGGTCAGCTCGGTTTGGCGCTGGATCTGCGAGCGAACGCGGCGGCGGGCGCTGCACGTGGCGCAGGGGCACCGGTCTCGATCGTGGCTACGTGGTTTCATCGGGCGGCCCGGCTTCTTCGATCACTTCCTCGCGGTTCTGCTGGACGACCTCGCGGAAGACTTCAGAGCGGCGGCGGCGGTCCTTGCGTGCCTGCGCCAGCGATTCATTCGCCGACGCAAGGACCGCCCTCGCTTCCTCGACGGCTTTTTCCCACTCCTCCTCCGCCGCCATCGCCGCTTCCCACTCGGCGCGCGCCGTGCGGTACGTCGGCAGCGTGACGACGCCGGGGAGGCGGGGCTGCTTAGGCGACGTGCTCATGGTCGCAGTCGGCGCCGGCGGCGTGGATGACCACGCGGAATTCGCGGCAGGCGCGGGGGTGTTTTTCGCGGCAGTGGACCCGGATGCGGTCCGCCACATCACGGAGGCCGGCGGGAGTCGACGGCGCGGCGGTCCGCCAGACGCAATCGGGGGCGCGGCAGTCGGCGGCGATCACGACCGCCCCAACAAGCGCGCCAGGTTGCAGACGATGTCGCGGGCCTCACCGCCGGCCGCCGAGACCAGTTCCGCGAACGCGAGGGGCTCGCGGAGCACGTACGAGAGCACCAGGGCCGTTCCCGGCGGATCGATCCGGGACAGACCTTCGCTGTACTTCTCGGCCCTTTCGCAGGGACCGAGATCGATCAACGTCCGCATCAGCGCGAGCGTTTCGTGCCAGCGGCTCATGGCGACCTCGTGGGCAACGGCCGGCGATCGCCCGTGTCCGGCGGCAGGCCAGCCACCGCCCGGGCCGCGACTCGCAGATCGAATTCTGCGATCCGCAACAGCGCCCGGGCCGTCTCCCGCTCCTCTTCGGCCTTCTTAAGCGCATCAAGCGAGCGCTCGAATCGGATCATCGCATTCGCCACGTCGAGCGCGGCAGCGTCGAACATCGCGCGGCTCATCGGCGCACCAGGGTTGACGTCAGGGTGAACGTGCACTGCACGCCCGACGGGAGGAGGACGGCGCCGGAGGCGGTTTCGGTCGCCGACGAGGGGCTCGTCAGCGTGAGCTGCCAGGCGATGATGGTTACGTCGCCGCCCGACGTGGCGCAGGGGTGGGGGGTGGGCAGCTGCGCCACGTCGGGCGAGACAACCGCGAGCGGAAGCACGCACAGCTCGGCGGCGGCGGGGACGAAGCGGATCAGGTCGGACGATGTGCCACGTTCGATGGCGACGTCGGCGGTATCCGGGTTGACGGTGGTCTGCCCGGGGCACGAGAGGACGGTGGTTTCGGCTGCGCGCCAGGAGCCGACGAAGGGAGCGCGGTCGTCGGCGGCGCCGCAGCCGAGCGCGAGCGCGAGGCCCAGCACGAGCATCGCCAGGAGCGCGAACGTGGCCACGGCACAGACGTCGACCACGAGGCGCCAGAACGAAGCGCGGCGCCAGTCTTCGGGGCGGAAGGGGCCTTTCAGCGGGAGGTTCACAGCGGCACCCCGGGGAGCGGGAGGGTGTGCACGTCGGTGGCGGGCGCTTCGTCGGCGCCGTCCGCCATGAGGTGGAAGATTCCGATGGCCCACTCCATGGCCTGACGGTTCGCCAGGATGCGCGCCTTCTCGCAGAGCACCGCGAGGAGGTTTTCGATCTGGATCGCGGGCTCCGGGTTCTCTCCGTCATCAGTTGCCGCATCGAGGAGCGCAAGCACTTCCGCCACCACGCCCTCGCGGGCCAGCTCGGCGGGGAGGCGGTCCCACTCGGCGCGCTGGCGCTCGCGGAGGGAGGCGCCGGGGCGCACGGGGGTGTCATGCGCATCGCGGAGGCCCGCGGCGTCCAGGGTGGCCGCGCGATCCTCTGAGGATCGCGGCGGCTCGATCGGGGCGGCGTCCGCGAAGGGGCCGACGCGGCCGCAGCGGCCGGCGGCGACGGCGCCGACGTCGGTGTGCGGCGGCGGGAGGGCGGACTCGGCGGCGCCGGCGCGCGAGGGGACGCGCGTGTCATGCGCATCGCGGAGGCCCGCGGCGTCCAGGGTGGCCGCGCGATCCTCTGCGAATGGGGTGATTTCACCGGCGGCGATGCGAGCGTTCCAGTCGACCAGCGACAGGCCGCCGCGGTCGCAGTCTTCCGGATCGAGCCCCGCTTGCTCGTACCGAAAGGTGACCCGGCCGGGATGGCCTTCGTGGATCGGCTCGACGCCCGTCACGCGCACCAGCTCGGCGAGCTTGCCTTCCCAGCGCGAGCCGACCGCGGGCGGCACGGCGTCCTCCCACTCCTCATTGCCCATCACGTGCGCCCGGTCCGGGTGGCCCGCCATCAGCGCGCACCGCACGCCGTACTTGTTCGCCGACGTGCACCGGGCCAGCGCGGGGGCGGGGGCGGGGGCGCTCGCGGCTGCGGTGCGCATCAGGTCGCCGACGGGCCCCGGCGCCGTGAACATCCGCACGTATTCGGCGTCCGCCTCGCGCGCGCGGCGGTCGCGCTCTTCCTGCGAGAGCGCCATCCACTGCGGGAACGTCATCCCGGGCGGGTGCGGCAGCTCGACGGGAGCGGCGGGCGGCGCATCGGCGGGCCAGGCGCGGCCCACCCGCCGCGAGAGGATACGCTTCGCGGTGAACCCCGCCGGCGCGCGTGGGTCCGCGGCTATCTCCGCCCGGCACTGGCCGCAGTCAGCCGCGAGGCGCACCCCGTGCCCGCACTCCCCCAGCCCCTCGATGATCGCGTTCGTCTTCTCAGGTCCCATCGTCTCTCCCTTTCGGCCGGCTTCGCCGGCGGTTGCGTGGGAGGGGCGGTTTCGGAGGTGGGACGGAGGTTGGGGGCACTGAACAGCCGGATTCGGCTTCGCCGCCGGATTTCTCCGAAGGGACTCTTAATCCGTTTGCTGAAGGTTCGATTCCTTCTGCGCCCACTTCTCCGCTCCCCTCCGCTCCCCCTCCCCCCCTCTTTTTCCCTACAGTTTTCCCATGTTTACCACCGCGACGCGCGCGCATCGCGGTCACGTCGTCCGGCGGCGCCTTTCGGCCCGGAACACTGAACAAAACGGGCTCCCGTGGATCTGGGACGGCACCTAGCGCGCCTGCGCTTCCGCCGCTTTCAGCACCTTTTCGCACTCCTCCACCGCCTTCTCGTCCCCGCCCAGCGCCCGATCGCACATCCATACCTGATCGTCGTCCCCCGCCTCCGCCGCCTCCGCCCGCAACGCCTCGATCCGCTCCCGCATCGTCTTGGCCATCGTCGTTCCCTCCGTAGGTTGGCATCTCTTCCAGCATCTTCGGGGCCACCGGCAACCGCGCATCGCGCGCGGCGCTCTCAAACTGCTGTTGCAGATCGGCCACGCCATCGACTGACCCACCGTGGCGCGCCGACGACAGGGGATGCACTTGCAGGTACACCCGTTTCAGCATCGGCGACTCCGGCGAAAGCCCCATCCATCGGGCGACGTCGGTCAGATCCCAGTCGAGGAACGCCAGGAGGTGAGCGCACGTCCGGCGGTAGTCCTTCGGGATGAGGCGCGGAATGCGGAGGTGGCGGCAGATCAGCGCCAGGCCCCGGGCCTCGTCGGGCCAGGGGTACAAGATCGGATCGCTGTCTTTCAGCCGCTGTCCGTACGGCGTGGTCAGCCACTGATCCACCACGGTCGCCATTAGCGCCGGCATCGTGAACACGAAGCCCGCGATGCGCGTCTTTTGCCGGCGGGGGCGCGTCCAGCTCCCGGAGAGGACCGAGAAGGCTCCGACGGGAAGCCGCTCCGCCTCTTCGGTGTCCATGCCGAGCCACGACCGCAGGAGGACGCGCGCCGCGCGCCCCTGCCGCATTTCGGGCGGGTAGTCGCGGCCGGGCTTTCCGCGATCGAGGGCGCGGTGGGTGAGGATGAAAGCCACGATCGCCATCAGCTCGCGCGCCGTCGCCCAGCGGTCCCGGGGATCGGTTTCCGACGGCAGGCGCGGCGGCAGGCCCGGGATGCGGGAGATTTTCTGGCGGCCGTAGGCGACGTGCATCGAGCGGGAGAGCGTCGAGAGCCGCTTGTTGATCGTGTCGTTGGTGAGGCGCTTGCGGAAGTAGGTCCCGTTCGGACCCATGGAGCCGGCGGTCTGGCTCCGCCAGCGGTCGATCGCCCCGGTCACCAGGTCCCACCAGGGGGCGGTTTCCACGACGGGATCGCCCATCGCGCGGAGGATCAGCGGGGCGTGCGCTTCGTGCGCTGCGCGCTGCGCTTCGCTGATCTCCCGGCACCCGTACTTCGTCAGGTCCGAAAGCATCTCCGACGTCCGGTAACCCGCGCCGCCGGCCGACGTCGGTAGCAGCTGCTGGGGCGGACCCACCGGCGCGCTTCGCGCTTCCAGCGCCGCCACCAGCTTGCCGACCGCGACCAGCGCCTCGTCGCGGTCTTTCGTGCCAAGCCGCACATCGCGTCCCCCGCCGAACTTGCGCAGGTCAACCCAGTATTGACCGGTCGCAGGGTCCTGTTTCAATGGCGGTGGCATCGTCGGTGTCGCAAGCACCGGTGGCGCTGGCGGGCTCGTCGGGTGCAACCGGCGGGCCCGTTTTTCTATCGGCCGCCATGCTCCCCCGGTTGCGCCCCGCCGTCAAATCGCGACGCGCAGCGATGCGCGCGATGCGCATAAGAGAACTGGCGGCCCGTCGCCGGGCCGCCAGTTCCATCCTGCTTCTACTGAGGGCTCCATCGCCCTCTGAGAATCTCAGCGGCGCCGGCGCTTCGCGCGCTTCGCCTTCGGCCGGAAGAACTGCGCCAGCGACGCGCGGGCCGCTTCCTTCTCCGGGACTTCGTCGATCTCTCGCATCTCCATGGCCGGGACGTCGAGCTTGATCATGTTCTCCGTCTCGATCATCCCGCCGCCGCTCATCTCGACTGCGAGGAAGTGATTCCCCGGCTGCTTCTCCAGCAGCACACGGACCGTCGCTTTTCCGCCGTTCTTCGCCATGTGTCCCTCCGCGCTTCGCAGTCTCCCCGCGCTTCGCAACCCTGTCAACGGGATAGCAGCGCTGCTAATCCGTTGACCGGGCTTCGCACCCGTGGCAGCGTTTCGGTCGTGGGCATCCTCATCCTTCCGTTCTCCGATGAGCACGGCGCGCTCGGCGGCGATCCGGATCTGACGCTGAGAGAGATCAAGGCGCGGTGCCGGGCGCTCTTCGGCGGCGATGCCGAGCGCACGTGCATCGAGGTGGGGCAGACGCTCGAGGGTGCGCGTCGCATGTTCGTCGGGGAGTTCCTGTCGGCCAAGGATCGCCACCTTCCCGCGCCGTACCGCTGGAAAAAGTTCTGGGGCTCGGCGGGGACCTTCCTGGAAGCGATCGCGCGGGCGAAGGAGAACCTGGGGCGGGGCACGCCCGAAGAGGAAGTGAACCGGCCGCAGCCGCAGCGTGTGATCGACAACCGCCACGGCTGGGCGACGGACGAGGACGACAAGGGATGAGCCTCGAGCGCGATGCGGCCAAGCTCGATCGGCTCCTCGGCGCGCAGCCGTCGGAGCGTCTGGCCGCGCTTCGCACCCTGGCGCGAAACGCAGCGGCGCTGCTGGACGCGGCGGCGTCGCAGTTTCCCGACGGCGCCGAAAGCGAGCCGCTTGCGGCAGCGACGGAAGACGTGGTGATTTCCGTGGTGATGGCGCTCGCCAAGAGCAAGCTCATGCCCGGCGGCGGCAAGCGACTCGGCGAGAGGATTCGGAGCATCCTGGCGACGTCGCCGGCGCTGGCGGCCGTCGCCGGCGATCTTTTGGGGCGCCTCGGGTGAACGCGCAATGCGCCGCCCGCAGGCACAAATGGGCCGTGAATCCGCCGGTCGCCGGGACGCCGTGCACGCGCCCCGATTGCACGGCGACCTTCGGCGCCCCGGCGACGAAATCGACCTCTACCGCGCCGCCGTCGAGGGCATCAGCCTCGATCGCGCTTCCCGCGATGCCGAGGCTTGGTGCGCGAGCGGAGTCGATCGCTGCTGCGACCTCGGCCCCGACCCCGACGGCTGCGCCGGGATCACCGACGGCGCCATCGTCCAGCGGTGCGCCTGCGGCGCCCTCATCGTCGACGGAAGAGGGGATCTTGTTCGTGCCGCCCCGGGGATGGCAGCGGCACGTGGGCAAGCGGCTGGCGGATCTCTTTGACGCCGGCTGTGACTGGCTCGTCCGGAAGACGAAGCGGAAGCCCCGCGAGGCGGATGAGGACGACGTCGAGCTTTTCGGCGATGCGCTCGGCGCGCAGGTCACGATCTGGACGCCGAACGCGGCTCTGTCGCCGGGAGCGATCGCGTGCCTGACCGGCGGATTCATCCTCGCCGACAAGTTCATCGGCGCCGAGAAGATCGGCGCCCCTGCCGCTGCCCCCGCTGCGCCTACCGTCATCGCGCCGGCGATGACGGCACCGGCCGCGGGCGGCGCACCGACGAACGGTGTGCCTGTCCACGCTGCGGCGATGAGCACGCCGCGCCCGGAGCCGCCGCCGACGGCGCCGCCGCCGACGGAGCGCGAGGCGGAAGGGATCCCCGCCGCCGCCGGCGCCGATCCCAACTGGGAGTCGGGTCTTGGGTAAGGTGCGTGTGCGTGGCAAACGCGGAGCACGTCTGGCACGCGAGGCGGCGCCCGTCGAGCGGTCTGTGCCCGTACCACAGCGACAAGTGGCAGCGGAAGCGCGCGGCCCTCAACCAGCTCGAGTACCGCGATCGCGTCCAGCGATGGAACCGCTGCCGCGGGCGGGGCAAGGGGCGCTCGCGTCGGCGATAGTCGACTTTGCATTTGACCGGGGCTGGGGCTTTCGCTGTGTCGTGATCGGCATGCCCGGCTCGGGGAAATCGTTCTTTCTGGCCCGCCTCGCCCTCTACGCCGCCTCGCGCTCGCCGCATCCGCTGGTGTTCATCCACGACGCCAAGGATCCCGAGCCGCAGCCGCAATACCTCGAGATCGGGACCTTGCGCGCGTCGGTGGCCGACCTCGAGGCGCGGCCGCTCACAGCCGAGGACTCGCCGATCGTGGTCTTCCACAACCGGCGGCCGCCCGAGGATCCCGATGTCCTGGCGCAGAAGGCGACGGATCTCGCGCTCGGGGAGAGCGGCCAGCCGCGACAGCCCGTGGCGCTCTTCATCGATGAGCTTCACCACGCCCTTTCCGGCTCGCGCACGTTCGCGTCGGGCGTCAAGGGACCGATCGCCACCGCGCTCCGCGAGGGGCGGTCGTGGGGGCTGTCGTCGGCGACGGCAACACAGACGCCGCAGGACATCCCGACGAACCTTCTGACCACGACGGAGATGACCGTCCTGTTTCGTACGAAGCCCGGGCGTGGCCTCGATTACGTGTCGGAGCAGCTCAACCTTGCGCCCGATCTCATCGAGGCGATTCCGCGGCTCGGCGACGGGGAAGCGATCCTGTGCGACGCGCGCCGGATCGACGACCGCATGATCTACGGCCCCGACTGGTAGCAGTCGCCCTCGAGCGCGGGCAGTGCCGGCTCGAGGTGCGCCCGCGGCGCGCTCTGGCCGGGCGTTAGCGGATCTCGGCCGCGCCACCGACGGGCGCAACTTCGTGTGCGG
>Ga0068858_100002558_pt1 | contig 18334 bp, 19 predicted proteins | sample KBSSwiS12_FD_66589 | JGI IMG/M metagenome (GOLD analysis project Ga0068858, IMG submission 66589) | Switchgrass rhizosphere microbial communities from Kellogg Biological Station, Michigan, USA - KBS Switchgrass S1-2 | ecosystem: Host-associated > Plants > Roots > Rhizosphere > Soil ...
TGGCCGACAGGATGGGGTTCAACACCGTGTGGTGCGTGGAGCATCATTTCAAGACCACGCGCTCGGCGTGTTCGGCATCCGAGTGCGTGCTGGCCGCCATGGCCATGATCACCCAGCGCATCCGCATCGGCTTTGGCGTCACCCTCGTGCCGTTCAACTTCATCAATCCCGTACGCGTCGCCGAGAAAGTGGCCATGGTCGACATCCTGTCCAAGGGCCGGGTGGAATGGGGCACCGGGCGCTCGACCCCCATCGAGCAAACCGCCTTCCATGTCCCCACGGACGCGCGCAGCCGCGACCAGATTATCGAGGCCATCAAGATCATCTCCGGCATGTGGGAGAAGGAGTACTTTTCCCACCACAGCGAGCACTACGACCTTCCCGAACGTTACATCACGCCGCGCCCTTTCCAGGATCCTCATCCCCCGGTGTGGATGGCCAGCGGGTCAAAGGACAGTTCCGTGCACGCGGGGCATGGGGGCCTGGGCCTGCTGTCCTTCGCGATTCTGCAGCCCCTCGCCAAGCTCAAGGAGAACATCGACGCCTATCGGGCCGCCCAGCAGGAAACCGCCAAGCCGCTCACGCGCGTGGTCAACCGGCGCGCCGGCGCCTATACCCTGGTGCACTGCTGCGACGACATGGCCGAGGCCGAGAAGTACGGCATGTGGGACTCGGCCAAGTGGTGGTACACCGACATCGCCGAGTTCATCGAGCGCTGGGAAATCCCCAATTCCCCCGAGAAGGACCGCATCGACATGACCCGCGGAGTCGAGATGATTCGCAGGGACGACTTCAACGTGCGCACGTTTGCCGATGACGCCCGTCTTATTTTGGGGACGCCGGACATCTGCCTGGAGAAAATGATTGAGTGGGAAAAGTGCGGTATCGACAACCTGCTGTGCTACATGCAGTTTGGGGACCTGCCGCACGACAAGATCATGCGCAGCATTGAACTGCTGGGCACCAAGGTGATTCCTGCGCTCGAGGCGCGTGGACATCGAGTATCTGTTAAGCAAAAATAGTTCTAGACGTGCGCGGAAGTCAGCTGACAGTATGGGTCGAGGAGCCTCCGATCCACGTACAAGCTACCCAGCAAAATATTCCACTGACGAGGTCGATTGTGAATAGGTACACTCTTTGGAACTACCGTCTAGTTGACTTCCCTGCTAAGGTCTCCAACACGCCTGCGCTTTAGCAGCGTGATATGAAGCAAAATCTCCCGCCTTTGCGGCCTGGTCTGCCCGCTCCCTCCGCGCTTTTAGCGCGTCGTGCCGCTGGCTCTTCGGCTCTGCAGCAGCAAGGTTCCGTGGCGGGAGTCGAAGTTGCGGAGTACGACCACGCAGGAGTTCTCTGCGTAGAGTGTCGCGTACCCGATCCGCAGCGGACGTTCCTGCATTTCCACGGCGGTGGATATCGAATGGGGCATCCTCGTGCCTGGGCCGCCTTTGGATCCCGGCTCGCAAAGCTTTGTCAAGCAAGGGTGGTGTTGCCTGACTACCGATTGGCGCCGGAATTTCCTTTTCCTGCGGCACTGCATGATGCGGCCGCGGTATATGCAGCGCTTGTAAAGGATAGCGTAGGGAAAGTTATTGCCTCCGGCGATTCCGCGGGCGGAGGGCTGGCAACTTCACTGGTCGTTGCTTGCGCGACTTTGGGACTCTCGCGCCCACCGGCTCTTATTCTGATTTCGCCTTGGCTCGACCTGACTGTGGAAGCCGAAACGTATACATCACGGGCAGCCAGCGATAAGTTGTTTTCTCGCGAGGCGGCGAACGAGGGCTCCACTCAGTACCTACAGGGGCTTTCACCTCAAGACCCGCTCGCTTCTCCCCTGTTCGCCGATTTGACCGATTTTCCACCCGTGCAAATATTTGCTGGCGGTGATGAAGTATTGCTCGGCGACTCACTTTCGTTCGTGTCTCGACTCGCGCAAGCGGGTGGTACTGTGGAAGCGCACTTCGTTGGAGGCATGCAGCATGACTGGCCACCGATATTTCCGGAACTAAAAGAATCTGAAGCTGCGATTGCCGCGATGGTACGTTTCGCCTGCACACATACCGCCCCCTAGTAGCAGAGGTGTAACCTTAGGCTTCCGGTTCGCTTGTAAGAAATGTCAATGAAACACGAAGGCGTGCAGGGCCCTTTTCATCGGTATCGGAAGGAAGCAACTAGGGCCAAGCTGGAAAACTCGTCGGTGTGCCAAAGTGGCAAAGCTGAGGCGAAGCGGCCGGCGTAAAAAAAGCGACCCGAAGGTCGCTTTTTTTTGCGTGAGGCTGCTTACGCAGTCTTCAAGTTGCCGGCCGCTTGTTTGCCACGTTCCGTGACGACATCAAAGCTGACGCGCTGCCCTTCGCTCAGGGTCGCCATCCCTGCGCGTTCTACGGCGCTGATGTGGACGAATACGTCCTTCGAGCCGTCTTGAGGTTCGATGAACCCAAACCCCTTTGTGGAATTGAAAAACTTAACGGTACCGATTTCCATTAGGTAATACCTTATCATTCGTGCCAAATCGGGCACGGTAGCGAACAACCGAGTATTGAGGGAACTAACGCAGGAGGCCGCGAACGCGGCGAGCACGGGGTAGGTGACCAGAATCTCTTTTGCCAGCCCACTATGCCAGCGAAGTCCCTACTGGTCAAGCATTTGGCTTGATTTCAAAGGCGCCACGTTGGAGCGGGCACATGGCTCCTGGATTCATTTGACATTCCCTGGAAAAGGGCGCAGCCTAAGTTCGCACTTCTCGTTCTGGCTGATTTTTCTTCAGCCAGCGTCCCAGTCCCGGGACGATCTGCCAAACTCTCCATCGCGATAAGTTCAAGTTGCCCGCGCCAGGCTCCTGAGCCGACGCGGTTAGTCTCTTTCTTATTCATCCTTTTTCTGCGAAGCCGCCGGCATGCCATCTGTCAACGAAGGCGAGCGCATCAGGTTTGACGTCGTCTTCGATCGCAGCGAGCACTCCTGCGGCGAATCGGAACGCGGCCTTACGCTGGATGTGAGTCCCGGTCGGCGCGGTTCCCATCCTGCAAGCCGATTTTGGGCGGAACTCTTAAGGGATACGAATGGCTAAAAGTCAGTTGCGTGGTAACCGCGAGCAAAAGAAGCCCAAGCAGGATAAAAAACGTCCCGCATCGCCATCGTCCGGCTTCTCCTCACCTGCTCTAGGCACAGTGCAAAATTCCAAGAATAAAAAGTAAAAGCTGTCATGAACTAGCTGCAATCACTCGCGCGAATGGACCCCATGGAAAAAATTCTCCAGCACTTAAAACTCAAGGGCCAACAGCTCGACGCGGACATCGCGCTGGCATTGCGCCTGCCGCTTGAACTTGTGCGCTCACACCTCGATAGCCTATCCATGCGGGGTGAGGTGATGGTGTGCCATGTCACGCGGTTCGAGGGCAAGCGAAAAACCGAAGGCTGGTCCTGTCGCTTGGCCGGCACCATTCCTGTGGCCGCACCGGGCCGCAAACCAGGCCGGCCCCAAGCCGCAAGTAGCTAAAGGCTCCCTGCGGATCCGAATCTGCAGTCGGGCGCTTCCGCGACCGACAGTAGCTTCCGGCAGCATCTTCCTCTTCCCCCGCTAAGCCGATCAGCGATGGATGCCTCAAAGCCGGCGTCTCATAGCCAGTGCCGCTAGTACCGATAGGCGATCCCCGCACTGACGTAATTGCCCGACGTTCGCTCCGCCAATGGGCTCCGTGCCGCGTCGCCTCGCAGGCGGCGCTGTTCTATGTTCCCCAGTACCATCCATTCCTTTGAAAGTTCCAGGCCCCAGAGCGCCCCGATGCTGGTGTAGAGCAGGCCGCCTCCCGCGCTGAATGCGGGCAGGCCGGCCGTTGCGGATTGCAGGGGCGTCACGTTGTAGATTGCCCCCGTCGACTTGGCATCGGCCCAGGTGGCCTGGACGAACAGGCCGGCGCCGAAACGCCCGGCCTGAAGGGCCCCGGCACTCAGGCGCAGATCGGCTTGCGCGCCGCGGCTGGACTGTGTCTGCTGGCGCAGGCGCGCCAACAGCGTAACGGGCATGGGTCCAAACTTGTGGTCCCACTCGGCATGCACGCCGAGCGATGCGCCGGGGTTCACGTCAGGCAACCCGCGGTTGCTGAGGAACGCCGAGTCGCCGGCCTTGCGTCCGGACTCATAAGCCAGTTGCGCTCCGACGTTGAGGCCCGGCGTCACTTCCATGCGCGCGCCGCCCTCCAGTACGCCCTGGGTGGAACGCACGAACCACGGGTGGCCAAAGTACCGGACAACCGGCACCGGTTCGATGACGTTGGAGTCCGACCCGTCATACGCCGGCCTCATGCGAAGGCCCAGGCCCAGCAAGACCTCGTTGGTGAGTTCGGCACGGGCTGCCGTCGCCGGCAACCCCAGCGCAGTGGCCGCGGAAAGAATCATCAGGGCACGAAATACGGAGGCCGCGTGGCAGGTAAGGTTCACTTGAGTTCCCTGGAAGCCGGTGGCTACATTGTCTCCTCCACGGACGAAAACTCCTGGCGATGCCTTCCACTGCCAATAGCCGCTTTGGCTCAGGGTGGCGTGGGCCTGCAGCCTATGGCTGCCGCAACGGAGTTGTAGGCACCTTGGAAACGTATCTGCGCACGATTCGGTAAATTCGCAGGAGCGGTGTCACCGGGCTCGACTTGGCCAATCCGAACGGCGAATGGCGAACCGTGCAGAATTTGGTGGTAGCCTTTGCGAAGAGGCCGTCGACCCCAAGGAGGATATTCAAAGTGAGCGATCCGGATTTTCGGTTCAAGCCTGTTGATCTGCCCGCGCATGCGGAAAAGCTGCGCCAGGAGGTCCGCGCATTCGTGAAGGAGTCCCTGGCCAGCGGCCTCTTCAAGGTGGACGGACGCGGATGGGCGCGCCACGACCGCAAGGTCAGCCTGGAAATCGGCCGCCGCGGCTGGATCGGCATGACCTGGCCCAAGGCGTACGGCGGACATGAGCGTACCGCCCTTGAGCGCTACGTCGTGACCGAGGAACTGCTCGCCCAGGGCGTGCCCATGCGCGCCCACTGGTCGGCGGACCGGCAGAACGGACCGCTTTTGCTCGAGTTCGGCACCGAATGGCAAAAGCAAACCTTTCTGCCCAAATTCGCGGCTGGAGAAGAGGGCTGCGCCATCGGACTGTCCGAACCGGATTCGGGATCGGACCTCGCGGGCATCCGGACCAAGGCGGTCAAGGTCGAAGGCGGATGGAAGGTCAACGGCCGCAAGGTCTGGACCAGCAACGTCCACAATGTCTCCTACATGACGCTGCTGCTGCGCACCGATTCAGCCGACACGGCGCAAGGACGCCATGGCGGCATGACGCGGTTCCTGGTCGACATGGCATGGAAAGGCATCACCGTCCGGCCCATCCTGCAAATGACGGGCGAGCACGACTTCAACGAAGTGACGTTTGACGACGTGTTCATGCCCGACTCCATGGTGGTGGGTGAGGTGAACGGCGCGTGGAAGCAGCTTGGCCGGGAGCTCGCGCACGAGCGCAGCGCCCCGGACCGGTGGACCGCCGTGCTGCCGCTGCTCAAGATGACCATCGATCGCCTGGGGGGCACCCACGATCGCCCGGTGGGCAGCCACGATCGCCCGGTGGGCAGCCACGATCGCCCGGTGGGCGAAGGCCCCGACCGCATGGCGCGCCAGTCCATCGGGCGCATGGCTGCTCACCTGTGGACGTTGCGCAACATGTCGCTGTCGGTGTTCGGCATGCTGGAGCGCGGAGAGAACCCGGTCATCGAGGCCTCGCTGGTCAAGGACCTGGGCACGCACTACGAGCAGGAGATTCCGCATGCGGCGAGGGCCCTGTTGCCGGAGGCGCTGCGCGCCCAGTGGCCGGCCGACGACGAATTCCACGCCGCCTTGCATTTCCACCTTCTGGCCGCCCCCTCCATCACCATCCGGGGCGGAACACGGGAGATTTTGCGCAACGCGATTGCACGCGGATTGGGGCTGCGATGAGCGAAATGCGAAAGATGCTGGCTGAGGCCGCGGACCGCCTGTTCGCCGACCTGGCGACGAGGAAAGCATCCGAGGACGCGGAGCGCGGTGAACTGGACCGTCAGGCGTGGAGCAAGGTCGAGGAGGGCGGCTATTCGGCAGCGACACGCAGTGTCGCGCGCGGCGGCGACGGCGCAGACCGGGGCGACGCGCTCGCGGTGGCGTACGAGGCGGGGCGGCACGCGCTGGCGCTCCCTCTCATCGAAGCGCTCCTGGCCGAGCTGGTCCTCGCCCGTGCCGGTTTGCCGCCCTGCCCGGAAATCGTCACCGTAACGCCGACGCTGCCAGGTCAAAGCTGCAGGGTCGAGCGCGCCGGTGCGCATGCCACGCTGGCGGGGAAAGTATCGCGGGTTCCCTGGGGGCGTCACGCCGATACCGTGGTGCTTGTTGCCAGGGACCAGGCAGCGGCGTGGACGACCGTGGTTGTTCGCGGAGCGTCCGTCGCGGAAAAAGGCGCGAACTTCGCGAACGAGCCGCGCGATGCATTCGTCCTGGACGGGCTGCGCGTGCCGGCCGCCGACGTGGGCAAACCCGGCGAAAGCCTGGATCCTGACGGCCTGCGCTTCATCGGCGCCCAGTTCCGTGCGGCGCAGATGGCGGGGGCGCTGTCCAGGGTTCTCGCGCTCTCGGTGCAGTACGCGAAAGAGCGTGTTCAGTTCGGGAAGCCCATCGGCCAGTTCCAGGCGGTGCAGCAGCAGTTGGCGGTGCTCGCGTCGCAATCGGCGGCGGCCAACGCCGCCTTCGACGCATTGACCGCCGCCCTCGATCGCGGGAGCGTGAACCTGGAAACCGCGGCGGCCAAGGCGCGCGTGGGCGAGGCCGGCCATATCGGAGCCGGCATTGCACACGCCGTGCACGCCGCCATGGGCTTTACCCAGGAGCATTCGCTGCACCGGTTCACCAGGCGCATCTGGTCATGGCGCGACGAGTTCGGCAGCGAAATCGAATGGGCTGAATGGCTGGGAGCCGAAGTCCTGGCGCGCGGTGGAAATCAATTGTGGCCGCTGGTCCTTGGGGAATGTTCCGCCAGCTAAGCCAGCGTACCGCAATCACGATGAGGTATCGATGTCGTCTCACCTGAATTCGTTCCTGAAGCCTCGTCCATCGCCGTCATCGGCGCCTCGCCCGACTCCAAGAAGCTCAATGGGGAATTGCTGGAATTTCTGATCGAAGGCGGATTCCGAGGGCGAATAGCGCCGGGGATCGAGCGGCCGGTTCTGCGGCGGCACCACGTAATTCGGCGAGCGCTGGAACACCGTCAGGTGCTTGGCTTCCTCGGCCAGCGGCGGAATGACCTGCACGCCTGATGCGCCCGTGCCGATGACGCCGATGCGGCGGCCCTTGATCGCGACCGGGTGCTTGGGCCAGCGCGAGGTCTGCACCCATTCGCCCTTGAAGTCGCGAGCGCTCGCCGCGTTCCGCGCGGCTGTATCTTGAAGGCGCTGGGCGATCGTGGTAGCGTAGTGACGTCATGGCCGTATCCATTCTGCTTCCCGCCACGGAGGAACCCGATAGCGCTCCCTTCTGGGCGGCCGCTCGCGAGGGACGTTTCGTGGTCCAGAAATGCGGCCAATGCGGCCGCCTGCGTTTTCCGCCGCGCCCGAACTGCCGCGCCTGCCAGAGCAGCGAGCACAACTGGGTCGCGATGTCGGGCAACGGGCGGATCTGGTCTTTCGCGGTGGCGCACAAGCCGGTGCTGCCGGCGTTCGAGCCCTACGCGCCCTTTCCCATCGTGATCGTCGCCCTGGAAGAAGAGCCCAGGCTGCGCATCGCCGGCAACGTGCTGACCGCGCCCGGCGCGGCCATCAACAGCGTCGATGTCGCGATGTTGAAAATCGACCAGCGCGTCAAAGTGAGCTTCGAGAAAGTGGCCGATGACGTGAGCCTGCCCCGATGGGTGCTGGTGAAATGAGGGCCAAATGAGGAGCCCGCTCAAGGACCGCACCGCCATCGCCGGCATCGGCCAGACCGTGTTCGGGAAGGGATTGCCGGACAGTGAATTGGCGCTCGCGTGCCGCGCCATCAAGCTCGCGCTGGAGGATGCCGGCATCGACGCCAAGGAGGTCGACGGCCTGGTCTCCTACAGCATGCAGACGGCCGAAGAGGACGAGGTGTCGAGTGCCCTCGGCCTCGGCGACCTGACCTTCTTTTCGCGGCTGCCGGCCGGGGGCGGGGGCTCCGCCGGCACGATATGCCACGCGGCGCTGGGCGTGGCCACCGGCCAGGCCGACGTGGTGGTGGCGTACCGCTCGCGCAAGCGCAGTTCGCGTGCCAGCCGCGTGTGGATGCAGACCGACGAGCGGGTGGACCGGCCGCGCGAGATGTGGACCCGCCCCTGGGGCGTGGTGCGGCCGGTCGACGAGCTGGCCCTGTTCATGCGCCGCTACATGCAGCAATACGGCGCCACGCGCGAGCATCTGGCCAATATCGCGGTGGCGTTCCGGGCGCACGCCAACCGCAACCCGGCCGCCTTCATGCACTCGCGGCCGATGTCGCGCGAGGAGTACATGGCGGCGCGCTGGATCAGCGATCCCCTGTGCCTGTTCGACTGCTGCCTCGAGACCGACGGCGCCATGGCGGCGGTGATTGTCTCGGCCGAGCGCGCCAAGGATCTCAAGCAGAAGCCGGTATATATCCACGCGGTTGCGCAGGGGGTGGTGTCCGAAAGCGCCACCATGGCCAATTTCTTCAGCGAGGACCCGCTGCATACCCAGGCGCATGCCTGCGCGAAATCGCTGTGGCGCCAGAGCGACATCCAGCCCGCCGACATCGACGTGGCGCAGATGTACGATGCGTTCACGCCGGAAATCTTCTTCTGTCTCGAAGCCTACGGCTTCTGCAAGCGCGGCGAGGGCGCGGCCTTCACCGAGAACGGCAACATCACTCTCGGCGGCAAGCTGCCGCTCAACACCTCCGGCGGCGGCCTGTCGGAGGTGTACCTGCACGGCTTCAACATGATCGTGGAAGGCGTGAAGCAGATGCGCGGCACCTCGACGGCTCAGGTGCCCGATGCGGAGAGCTGCTTCGTCTGCGCCAGCGACCTCAATCCCACCGGCGCCTTCGTTCTGAGACGGTAGTCGGCTTTTGGGGCTGGTTTGTCGGGAAACGGAAATTGCGGTTTCCTGAGGGACCGCCGGGCTATTTCGTGTTCATCTCCCGGATCTGCTCGACCTTGCTGCGCCACTCCCTGAGCTCTTCGTCCTCATGCTCAAGCTGCAGGGCGAGCACTTCGATGCGGGTCAACCGCTTGTCTTCAAGGCGTCGCGAGAACCGGCCGCGCAACCGTGACATTAGGCGTTCCGCCTCCAGCTTCGTCAAGGCCCTGGCCTGTGCGAGATAGCGCTCCGTGGGTGCTTTGACTTTCTTCCGCTTTCCCGCCACGTTGGCCCCTTTTATTTTGGAAGAAGAAAATTGTAGCAACAGAATTGTGTCAAAGATGTGTTATCGAGGCATGGCCTTTTTGAAGTCGAATGATGCTGCGAAAAGAAGGATGGGTGATTGATCTGACCGGGCCTGTCTCATCCAGCCAGACAGCCTTTTGCCGACACCCGCTTGGCAAGTCCCGCGTTGCACGCGTGGGTACTGTCCTACGGAGGAACGGCCTTGTAGCCACTCTAACCTCTACACATTGCTGCAGAGGTGACTCCGTGGCTCGAATACTCATCGTGAAGGACAACAAAAGCGCGCGGGCTTTCATGGAACTGGCGTTGATTTCGCGCGGTTATGAAGTGATGTCCGCGGGCGACGGCGGCGAGGCGCTGGCGCTGCAAAACGAGCGGCCTGCCGACGTGCTGGTGACGGAACTCCTGGGGAGAGACGGCACGCAGACCATCGCCGATTTCCGCAGCAACTTTCCGGACATCAAGATCATCGTGACGTATGCCGGCCCGGGCGCCGCGCCGGGGACAGGCCGCCGCGGACCAGCGCGCGGCGTGGGGGCGGATTACTTTTTGCTCAAGCCGTTTACCTTGCGCGACTTGCTGTCGTCCATCGCCCTGCTGGCGGCCGCGTAACGGGAGTGTGGGGGCTAGGTGCGCTTGCGCGGCCCGCGCGAGATCCATCCTTCCTCCGTCCTGGCCCAGCCCGACTCGCAGATCGAGCAGCGATAGCTCTCGCGGCGGACAATCCGAAACGCCGGGAACTGGAGGGTGAACGACCTCCCAGTCCGCTGCAGCGTCGCGTGAGGGATTCTCGAAGAATTGGCGCCCATCAAGCCGGCGCACGCTGGACATGGTTCCAACCTCTGCCTTCCAGAATTCCGTGATTGAAAAGCCCGAAATGAACCACGTTTTATCCGGTGGCCCTGGGTTTGGCGAGAAGCGGGAAGCGGGAATTTTTGTCGCGATTTGCCGACAAGTGTGGCGGCCATCAATGTCGCCGCAATCAACGGCGCCCGGGGAGGGGTTCCCCGGGCATACGCGGTCAGGCCAAGCCGCGCAACTCTTCCATCAGCGCCAGCCACTTGTCCAGCGACTGTGCGCCCTTGGAAAAAGTCGGGTCGTAGAACAGTTCATGCGCGCCGATGTCGCGGCAGGCCTGCACGTCTTCCTTGATCTGGCTGAGGGTGCCGGTGAAGATGGCGCGCTCCTTGGGCAGGGCCGCGTCCGCGATTTCGACGTTGGCGCGCACGACCATGCGCAGCGCGTTGGCGTCGCGGCCGGCGGCCTGAGCCATCTGCTTGATGCCGGCCCACATCTGCGCCATGCCCGCGGCGGGGATACCCACCGGGTTCCAGCCGTTGGAATGCTCGGCCAGCCGCTTCATGGCCGCGGGCGCGTAGGCGGCGAAATAAATCGGGGGATGGGGCTTCTGCACGGGCTTGGGCTGGATGAAGGATTTCGGCAGGGTGTAGAACTTGCCCTTGAATTCGGCCGGCTCCTGGGTCCAGATCGCCTTCAGCACCTGCACGAACTCGTCGGCCTGCGCGCCGCGGGTTTTCATGTCGGCGCCGGTCGCCTGCATCTCGTCCTGCGACCAGCCCAGGCCGAAGCCCACGCGCAGCCGGCCGGCCGAGAGCACGTCGATGGTCGACAGGCGGCGGGCCAGCAACACCGGGTTATAGTAGGGCAAGTCGAGGATGCTGGTGCCCAGGGTGATGGTCCTGGTGTGCGCAGCGGCGAAGGTCAGCGCGTCCAGCGGATCGAGGGAGTGCTTGTACTCCGCTGGCAGCGAGCCGTCGGGAGTCGCGGGGTAGGGGCTCTGCGGCTTGACGGGGAACAACAGGCGTTCCACCGTCCACAGGCTTTCGTAACCCAAAGCCTCGGCGCGCATGGCGATTTTTTTCACGGCGTCCGCCGTGCCGATGGGGCCGATGTTGCCAGCTGCAAATCCGATTTTCATGGAACTCTCCTGGATCGACGGTTGATGATGTTCCGGCTGTCACCTTGGTCACATTGAACTTCACGCAAGAGCAGCAATCATAAACTCGTCACGGTCCTGGATACCACCGGCATCAGCGCGCTCATTCCTGTTCACCGTTCGGGCAGCCAGTAGCTGATTCTCGCCCTGAGCGGCGCCGCTCACAGCAGCACTGAGACTGTTACCTCCCCCTCGCGGCGCAGGATGTTCACGCCCACATCGTGCGCGTGGCGTTCGAGTTCCAGGTCCACGCACGCGTCGCCCAGGCGCAGCCCGGAAATCTGCACCCGCCGCAGAAAGGCGGGCAGCAACGGATGGTCGAACCGGATGCACCGGCTCTTCCAGTCGAAAGACAGCCCGAGGCAGGCCTGCAACAGCAGGAACACGCTGGCGCTCGCCCATGCCTGGGGCGAACAGGCGACGGGATAGAGGGTGGGGCCTTCGTCCGGTCGGCGCTCGAAGCCGCAATACAGCTCGGGCAGGCGGTGCAGTTCCATGCGCTGGCTGGCTTCGAACAGCGCCTCCAGCACGGCCAGCCCCTTGCGCTTCAGGCCGTAGTTGGCCATTCCCATTGCGATGAGCGCGTTGTCATGCGGCCACACCGAGCCGTTGTGATAGGAGAGCGGGTTATAGCGCTTCTCGCCCTGCGCCAGCGTCCGCACGCCCCAGCCGGAGAACATGGGCCGCGACAGCAGCGTGCTGGCCGTGCGCCAGGCTCTTTCTTCACTGGCGATGCCGCTCCAGAGCACCTGTCCGGCGTTCGAAGAAGATACCCGGCACGGCCTTTTCCGGCCGTCCAAGGCCAGCGCATAGGTGTCCAGGTCGTCGCACCAGAAAGCCGTTTCAAACCGCTCGCGCAGCTCTTCGGCCGCCTGGCGCAGCATTCGGGCCTTTTCCGATTTGCCCAGGTGTTCGGCAAGGGTGGCGCACGCAAGCCGCGCCCTGAACACGTAACCCTGCACTTCGCACAGGGCTATAGGGCCCTGCGCCAGCGCACCGTCCGCGTGAGAAACCGCGTCCTGTGAATCCTTCCATCCCTGGTGCACCAGGCCGTTGCTGCTCCTGCGGTGGTACTCGACGAATCCATCGCCATCGACATCGCCATGCCGGTCTATCCAGTCGAGTGCCCGTTCGACGTGCGGCCACAGCCGCCGCGCGAAGTCGAGGTCGCCGCTGCGCGTGAAGTACTCTCCCGCGAGCAGCGCAAAGAGCGGCGTCGAATCGACGCTGCCGTAATACCGGCCGAAGGGAATCTCGCCCAGCGCTGCAAGCTCGCCGTCGCGGGCTTCGTGCAGGATCTTCCCCGGCTCGGCGTCCTGCTCGGCATTCGATTCATGGGCCTGCCGCGCCGCGAGGAACGACAGCACGCCCCTGGCGATGGACGGATCCACCCACAGGCATTCGAGCGCGGTGAGCAGCCCGTCCCGCCCGAACGGCGTGCTGTACCACGGCACTCCCGCATAGGGATAGGGGCCGTCGGGAGTCGCGGTGACTAGCATGGCGAGATCGTCGCGCGAGCGGTCCAGCCAGTCGTTGAACTGCTCGTTTGACGTGGCAATGCTGCAGCCCCGCCCGCGTGCGCGGGAAAGGTCGGTCTGCGCGTCCGCCAATGCGTCGGCATAGTCCTGTCCAGCCACCCCCGGAAGCCGTGCCGGGGCCGACTCGGTGCCAAAGCTCGCGCCCAGGTAAAAATCGGCTTGTTCACCGGGAGCGAGCGACAGGATGTGGGTGAAATGGTCCGCTTCGGCGCGCGCAGCGGACGGCTCGCAAACCAGGTGGGTGCGCCGGCGCACCTGATCGAGGCCGATGTACTCGAGCTTCACCCGGTCCTTGGCCACCGCGGCCGGGAGCACCTCGCCCTTTTTGCGCCGGCGAAAGCCGCGCACCTCGAAAATGTCGGCGAAATCCGCGGCGAACGCGAAGGAAAGGCGCAGCGCCACCGGCTGGGCGCCGTAGTTCACCAGCCGGGCGTGCTGGCGCAGCCCGCCGTCGAGGAGCAGCTTGGCGAGGAAGATGTGCACCGTTCCCTTCGCCACCGGATTGCCATCCGAGTCCTCAAAATCGGGCGTGGTCAGGTCGGCGCCGAGAAACCGGCTGTTCAGGCGGGTGGATGCATTGAGAAGCAGGGGCCGGCGGCCGTTCACTCTGAATTCCAGCCGCGACAGGTAGCGGGTGCCCCGATGGTAAATGCCGTGCTCGCCATTCAGGAGCGGGCAAATCTCCCCGGCGGGGTCGAAAACCCCGAAAGTGTCGTCCCATTTCAGCGCCCGGGTGCGCTCGGCAACGTGCGCGGCTTGCGCCAGGACTTCCCAGCGGTCTTCGGGCTTGGCGGCGGTGTTTGCGTGAGGCGGCATGCGATTTCTCCCGCGGTTTTCAAGGCCGGTTCCGCCTCGCGTGCGGCGAGCCGGGCATAGGCTTCCAGGTAATCCCGGGCCATGCGCTCCGCCGTGAAACGGCGCTCGAATTCCAGCCGGCATCGCGCGCGGTCGAGCGCGAGATTGCGAACGGCCTTCACGGCGTCGCCGGCGGTTTCGACCACGTGCCCGGTAATGCCGTCCTCGAGCACTTCCTGCACCGAACCCCGGTTGAACGCGATCACCGGCGTGCCGCAGGCCATGGCTTCGATCATCACCAATCCGAAAGGTTCGGGCCAGGCGATGGGAAAAAGCAGGGCCGCGGCGTTGCCGAGAAAAGCCTGCTTGTCCGGCTCCCCGATTTCACCGATAAACTCGATGCCGGGCTCGGCGAGCAGGGGCTTGACGCGCTGATCGAAATAGTCGCGCTCGATGTCCTCCTGCTTCGCGGCGATCTTGAGCGGCATGCCGGCCTCGAGCGCGATTCTGATGGCGAGATCGGGCTGCTTTTCCGGCGACAGCCGGCCGAGGAAGGCCAGGTAGCCGCCCCCGCCGCCGCCGAGCGCGTACAGATGGCGCGGAAGGCCGTGGGGTACGGTCGCCAGCCAGCCGGCGCGCGGGATGAACTGGCGCTGCGCGTCTGAAATCGAGATCAGCGGAGCGTCGTGAAAGCGCCGGTACAGCGCGGCCACCTCCGGCATATCCAGCCGTCCATGCAGCGTGGTCACGGCCCGCCAGCCGAGGCGGCGGGCCATGGGCAGGTGCCAGTAGTCAGTGTGAAAGTGCAGGATGTCGAACTCATCCGCGTGCTCCGCCACCTGGTCGAGCATCAGCAAATGAGGCGCCAGCGGGTCGCGGCAAGACGGGTCGAGGCGGAGCGATCGCGGCGTCATGGGGGCCAGATGCCCTCGCGTCCTGGAGTCGCCGGACGCGAACAACGTCACGTCATGGCCGAGGCCGACGAGTTCCTCGCACAGATAGGACACGATGCGTTCGGTTCCTCCATATAACCTGGGCGGGACACTCTCGAACAGCGGAGATACAAGGGCGATTCGCAAAAGTAAATTCCGGTTGGCGTCCCATGTGGAACGAAGGGAAGAATCCCCGTTTTATTCATTGCCGGGTATAGGATGCGATCGGGGCTTGATGTCGGCAGGCGACGTTGTGATGGCGTAGGCACGCCTTGTCGGCTGGCTCGGTCGCGCACGTCGCCTTGTCGGAAGCAAGGAGTTGCCGCATCGGCTCGGTTGAGGTGCTATCCGGGGCGCGGCTGTCATCAATAGAAAAACCCACAGCCGGTGAAAGGCAGACGCAAGCGGTCAGTGCCGCCGGGACGTCTCCTGCTCCAGTTCCCTTCGCCCGACATAGCTGGCGAAAGTCTCCAGGGCGGCGTAGCTGGGCTTCAACCCGATCCGCCGCAGGAATTCCGTGATCTCTCCGTAACGGACCAGGATGTGTCGGGTGTTCAACCCCGCGGCACGGTGGGTGTAGTCCTCGCTGGCGAAGCCGGCGGACCATGCCTGGTACTGCGGAGGAAGACGCACATCGAGGGGGAAATCCCGCAGAAAGAGGAGGTAGTCCTCCTCGACGAGCAGAGGCATCATTTTGGTTGGAGAGAGCCGCCTGTCCACCATTGTCCCCGTTGTCTCTATTGGGGGCGCCTCAGGGCGGTCCCCCGCATGATCATTCTTATACCAATAAGTCGGAGTGGGCAATCGCTCTCCAGGCCATCGTCGAGCGAAAGACGGTTAAGTGCCTTGCTGCGATGCGGGAGATGCCGTGTCAAGACCGGACTTTACGCGACGGCACCGAACTCGCATACTGCTTTCACGCTAGCCGCAAACGATTCAAGGGAGGCCATGAATCGGCTATTCAGAACTCAAAGCCGCGGCGGGCCGTGGCGGCGATGATTGTGGCCTTGCGCGATGGCGAAGGTGGTCATCAGCGCATAGGTCACGGGAAGCCGGATGCGACGCGCATATTCGACCAGGTCGTCCCAGTGCACGGTCACGGGCTTGGTGTCGAGGGCGGCGGCGCGATGTATCTTGTGGGTGCGAAGGGTGGCTTGATACCACTCTTCGTAGTTCACAGGCAAGCGGGTATCGCGGGGAAGCCCGGCCCGAAACAGCGGATATTCTTCGGGAAGGATGTGCACAACATAAATTGTTGTGCGCGATGGCATTCGATCCATGCGACGTCTCCCCTGCAGAGGTGCCGGGAACTGCTGCGGCACCATCGAATACGCCGATAATCTATCTTGGTAGAGCATAGTCCCTGCTGTGTAGCGAAGCTGCGTGTATTCGCCTGCTTTTTTGGTCGTTCTTTTTCGACGGGCGCCTCGCAGCACAGTCAGGAACATTGCTCGCCTTGACGGCCTTCTTGTGGGGTCCGGCCGGCGTTTCTGCCTGCATGCTCCGCCGTGCATGCTCGATTGGGCAATGAGTCTTTCTACTGCGGGAATGTTTATTGCTAGCGCACTGCTTCCGCACGGACGGGTGTCCAGTCCATTGTGGACCGCGCCCAGTCCCGTCGACGCGTGATGAGTTCAAATCTGAGTGTAGTGAAACGTAGTGATCTCGCGACGCGCCCCCGGGGGCATAGGAATTAGGAACTACGACCCATCGCGAACGGTGTTGGATAATTTTAGGAAGTGCTCTATGCTGTGGTATGGAGAGGATGCCATCCCGCACTGTGGTTACCTTCCACCTGCGCCGGGAGGAGTATCCGCTGTTCCTGTCCACCCTCCAGCCGGATCATCGGCTCCCGCCCGAGTACGACAGTTGGTTCAAGCAGTCGGCGCGCACCGAGAGGACTCACCGCTTCGCCGGGCTCAACGTCCGGCAGATCACGATTCGCTATTACGATTTCCTGAAATACGCCAACTCCATAGGGTCGCAGCCCACCTACGCCATGCTGAATGGCTACGCGGCGTACGCAGCCTCGATTTCCCCTGCATCGGGATTGCCGAACCCCAAGCCTCTCCGCCCGGAGGCGCCCGCGGCGCCCATCCATCTGTCAGCCGCCCGTGTACTGGAGAATGGCGCCACGGATGGAAAGCTTGCCTTTGCCCTGGACCTGGAAGGCGGAGGCCAGTTGACCTTCCTCATCCCCGAGCAGCAGGCCGGTGGCTTGGCCAACGCCATCATCGAGCGCTTGCAGGACGGCGGCAACGAAACGTCGGGAGCGACCCCGGCTTGACCTCCACGGTTGCGCATCTCGCGCGACCGCGCGACCGCATTTCCCCGACCTCATTTTCCCGACGCATTTTCCCGACACACTAAAGCCACAAGTGCCGACCCATGCGCGGCCTTCGCCGTAGCGACAGGTAGACGCTCGGCTGTTGCTTTCGGGGCGTCTGCCGATTGAGCCGGCACGCCATTGCTCTTTAGGCTCTTCTCCAATGATCAACGATAAAGGAGGGCTCCATGTCGGCAACCAAGGGGAAGGCGTCATTGTTCCGGCGCAAGCGTCGTTCGGCGGTCGTGCCGGCCTGGCGCGCATCGATCCGGTTCCTGCCGGACGACTACGAGAACTTCCGCCGCGCCATGCTGCGTGGCCGCCTCATGCCGGCCACCTTCGAAGAATGGGCGCGGGACGAGGCGGAGGTGGAGAAAAGGCATCAGGCCATGGGCGGCGTCAGCGAGTCGGTGCTGGTGCAACCCAAGCCTTTTCTGGAGTTCTGCGAGAAGACGGGGCTGGTTCCGAGTCTGGCAGTGCTGCGCGTCTATGCCAGCGAGGTGGCCGCGCGGCGAAAGGATCCGGATGGGCTGGCTGTCAGAACCAGGGAGAAAAGCGCCGAGCACGTCACGCACGCATCGCCGCCGCCATGAAAGGGCTTCAGCCCTCTTCGAGCAGGACGGCCCTCAGCTGCGCCGTTTCCTCGTGCGTCAGTCCCTGGCGGGCGGGCAGGGCCTGGATGCCTTCCTCGCGCCCCAGCCAGGCCAGGAAGCGCAGCATGGAGTCGGCATCGGTATGCAAGAGGTCCGACATCTGCTGCTCGCTCAGGCCCATGGCGACGCGCACCGGGTTGTAGCGGTGCAGGTGCGGCTGCAGCAGTGCGCCGGTGCGCGCGTAGTCGCCGGCGATGACCTCGTCCGACACCCCCAGCGTGGCGAGCACCAGCGCCGCCGCCACGCCGGTGCGGTCGCGCCCGCCGGCGCAGTGGAACAGGGCCGGCAGCACGCCGGGCTCGAGCAGGGTGCGCAGGAATCCCACGAACGAGTCGGGGTAGCGGCTGACCAGTTCCTGGTAGTGGATGCACCAGTCGTAGTCGCGCCGCGCCATTTTCTTGAAGTATTCGCGCCGCGCTTCGGCCGTCATGGCCGTGATGCCGCGCAGCGCCAGCCGGCGATGGGTGATGCCGTGCAGGTGGAACGGCGCAACGCCGTCACGCTCCAGTTCCCCGTCGTTGCGCAGGTCGAACACGGTGCGGATGCCCAGCCGTGAGCTCATTAAGGCCAGGCCGTCGGGCTCGATGTGGTGCGTGATCCCGGAGCGGTACAGCAGCCCGCGGCCTGGCCTTAATGAGCTCACGGCTGGGCATCCGCACCGTGTTCGACCTGCGCAACGACGGGGAACTGGAGCGTGACGGCGTTGCGCCGTTCCACCTGCACGGCATCA
>Ga0068858_100002559_pt1 | contig 18329 bp, 16 predicted proteins | sample KBSSwiS12_FD_66589 | JGI IMG/M metagenome (GOLD analysis project Ga0068858, IMG submission 66589) | Switchgrass rhizosphere microbial communities from Kellogg Biological Station, Michigan, USA - KBS Switchgrass S1-2 | ecosystem: Host-associated > Plants > Roots > Rhizosphere > Soil ...
CTGGTGTTTCCTCCGGCAGCAGATCGGCTTCGATGCCCGCCTCGACCTTGCAGCCGATGACCGACGTGGCAAAACCGGTCATGCACTGGCCCGCCGTCCGTGCCCAGGCCGGTGACGCGGCCGTGATCACCACGCGCGCGGCGCGCATGTCGAAGGCTTCGGCGAACGTGTCGACGATGCTGACGCCGCGCCGCTCCAGCTTTTCCAGGGGCCTTGCTCCGGCTGCTGCTCCGGAACTGATTTCCGGGCCGGCTCCAGCACCCACTCCATCCTCACTGGTCATTTGGACGTAAGCGTAGCATGTCGTCGCCACGCAGGGCCTGCGCCACGTCCGCCATGGCGCGAAGTTTCGACATCGCGACCGACGCGCTGTTCATGGGACGGTTCGAGAATGTACCAAATCCACAGTCCGGATTGAGAAAGAGCTGCTCGGGCGCGTAATGCTGCAGCGCGCGTTCGATCGCGCGGCGAATGTCATCGCCTGATTCCACGATGTCGGTACGGGGGTTGATGACGCCCAGTCCAAGCTCCTTCCCTTCGAACCGTACGAGGTCTCCTGCGCGTTCCGTCGCATATTCGAGAACCAGCTGTGTGACACGGAGCCGATCGAGGTACGGTGCGAGCACGGCGTAGCTTCCGCGCAGCAGCGTCGCTTCGTTGCGGCTCCAGTTTCCCCGGCACACGTGCACCCCGATACGAATACCGGTCACGCCCTCGATCACCCGATTGATCAGCGACACCGCGAACTCGAGCTCTTCGGCGGGATCCTTGCGCGCCGCGAGCGCGGCGCACATGAACGTGCGCGTGCGGTCCGACGCGAACGCCAGTTCGGTCAGCACGGGCTCGTCGAACTGGACGAAGTCGGCGCCCGCGTCGACCAGCGCACGCACTTCGAGCTGGAGCAGGCGGACGACATCCTCCGCCAGATCTTCCTTGCTGGGATAGACCGCCCGTGTCACCTCGGCCACGAACATCGCGCGCGTGAGCAGATAGGGACCGGGCAGCGTCACCTTGACCAATCGGTCGGTGTGTAGACGAACGAAGCGAAGATCCTCGACCACGAGCGGCTCGCGCCGCTCGAGCCGGCCGACACACACCGGAGCGCTGATCGCGTAAGCGGGCACGTCCAGCGTTTCGAGAAGCCGCTCGAAACCGGCTTTGTCCTCGACCACGTCGAGCATCTCGGCAAGCGTCATCAAGCGGACGCCGGCGAACTTCCCGGCGACGAACGTGTAGAAGTTGTCGCGCCGCAGTTCTCCGTCGGTCACGAAGTCGCAGCCTGCCAGCTCCTGCAGCCGCACGCAGTCGCGCACCGCTTCGTCCGCCACCGTGTCGAAGTCGGCACGGCTGATTTCACCGCGCCGCAGCCGTCGCTGCGCCTGAAGAACGGCCGGCGGGCGCGGCCAGCTCCCCACCGTGGTGACCGGGAACAGCGGGATCGCCTTCACGAGGACGGCGGCTGACTCTCGAAGAACCCTTCGGCCTCGACGGCGGCGCTCAGGGCGCGAAAGCCCGTTGTCCGGCCCGGCATCCAGGCCTTCAGGCCTTCGAGGTCCATCATCTGGCGGTGCGCGGGATCCTCGTACCGCATCGAGAACAGAGCGTCCAGCCAGCGCTGTTCCTGGCCGGCGTCCACGCCGGGCCGGACCGTGAACACGCAATGGTCGAATCGGCCGGTCGACGCCTTCACCTCGTAGACAAGGGGATCGATGGTGCCGTCGCGGGTCCAGGTGTCCCAGTTGAGGTCGAGCATCGCGCACGCGGCGGCCTCGCCCCGCTCGAGAGTCCGAAACGCCTCCAGCTCGCCACCCACGTGGTCGCCGTGTTTTCCGACGAGCAGGTCGAATCGCCTGACCGTCAGCTCGCGGCGAGGATCGATCCCATGCTCGCGCAGGAGCTCCAGCGGAATCAGCGTGGCTTGTGGGGAGTCGAGCGCGCCGACCGCGAATGTGCGACCCCTCAAGTCGGCGAGCACGTGGACAGGACCATCTTTCCGGCCGACGACGTGGGACGCGCGATCGCGATCGGTGTCCCGCATGGCGATGGCACGGCAGCGTCCACGGGTTCGACGCTGAGCGTCCAGCCACGCGAGCGGGGAGTTCCAGGCGATGTCAATGGCGCCCTTCGCCAGCGCCGTCACCTGGAGCTCGTAGGTGCTGTAAAACACGACGTCTATCGGGCACGATCGCGACTCGAAGAAGTCGCCGATGATCTCCCAGATGACCGAGACCTTCGGGTCGTACATCACGGCTCCGACGCCCAGCGGCGCGCTCACGACAGGAGCTCCAATCCGCAGAGCGCGCGGCCGATGAAGTCGTACGCCTGATCGCTCGTGGGCGCCATCACGACAGGCGCACGGGCGTCGCGGAACAGCCGCTCAACACCGAAAGCCCCGGCAAACGCGACTCCCCCGCAGGTGCGCATCGCGAGGTCGGTAACGGTCACCGCCGCTTCGGTGGCGACGGCCTTGGCTTCGAGCATCAGGAGTTGGGTGGAGGGACCCGGCCGCTCGAGCGAGTCGAGCACGCTGACGAGATGGGCGCGCGCACGATCGGTCTCGATGCGCATCTGCGCCAGGCGCGCGCGCAGCGTCGGCATCTCGGCGAGCGACTTGCCCATATGCTCGTGACGCGCCGTCGTCAGGTGACGCTGGGTGGCTTGCACCGCCGCCTCGGCGATGCCGATGGCCACGGCCGCCGTTCCCACCTGGAACAACGGGAGCACAACATTGAGCATCAGGTCGAGCCCCTTGCCGGGCGGGGTCAGCGCCCGCTCGGCGCCCACCCTGACGTCATTGAACGTCATCGGCGCGCTCGCGTTGCCGCGCATCCCCATGCCGCTCCAGGCGCCAGAAACGTCCACGCCGGAATCACCGCGCAGCACAAGGTAGATGGTGCTGTCGTACGGCCGGCTGGCTACGACGTCGAGCGTCGAGACGACGTAGCCGTCGGCCTCGCCGGCGGAGGTCACGAAAGACTTCCTCGCATTGAGACTGACCGTCCCATTGGCCAGCGTGGCGCGGCTGACTGGCGCCCAGAAATGGCTGCGGGACCCTGGCTCACTGAACGCGAGCGTGCTGAGGTGCTGTCCGCGCGCCGCCGCCTCCAACTGCGGAGCGGTTCTAACGGTGGCGGTCGCGTAGCAAGCGATGCCGCACAGGTGCATGAGGTAGACCATTGCCGTCGAGGCGCAGCGGCGTGCGACCTCATCGAGCGAGGCTGCCATCACGCCGAAACCCTGCCCCATCCCGCCGAACGCGACAGGGACAGTCAGACCCAGGAAGCCCGCTGCCCCCAGCGCTGTCAGCGACTGGCGAGGAAAGGCATTCTCGCGATCGACCCGGGCGGCGTCCGGCGCCAGATGCCGTTCCGCGAGATCCGCGATGCGCTGCACAACCTGCTGCTGGTCCGGCGTCAGTCGATACATGAAAAGCCTCCCGTCACGCGGTCAGCGCGAGCTCGATACTGAGATTCAAAAGGTTGCGGAATGTACGCACGAGCGGCAGTCGCTCGAGCGTCTCGTGCCAGAGTTGATTGAGCGTCTGCTCGTCACCCGGCGACGCGACGTACACCTTGATAAAGACCCGCGCGAGTCCGGGATGTCCGGATTCACCGACGACCTCCAGATACGTGAGCGGGTTCGCCACCTCGCCGTCGACGATTGCCTCGATCTCGTCGATCTCGATGCGGCGGCGCTTCGCGAACATGCGAAGACCGCTGACGACCTCGGCGCCGAGTGCTCCCAGTGCGTATTCGAGCGCCGTGACGTGCGGGTATTCCGCATCGAAATCAATCGGCCGCCCGACAGCAAACTGATGGCGCCGCGCCGTCACGCGCGCAGCGTCTGATGTCGTCGACGTAATGCGAAGCCTGTAAGACGCTCGGTCCATCGGTCATTCCCGTCTGATGCCGTCGACCGAAGGGCGCGCACGACACGACCGATCGCCGGTGGCGAAGGTCGGACGTGCCTGCGAAGTGTCAGCTACGCTCGGCGGCTGGTAGTGCGGTTAGTGGATTGCTCGGCGCAACGCGCCCAGGGAATTGGGCGCTCACGTGAAGCCGGCGCCGACGGAGGAAGGGACGAAGGACATCGAAGGCGCGAATCGTAACACTTTTCTACTTTGGTGCGCCATGCGTGAAGGCGACGTCGGTTGCGTGCCGAGCAACTGCGGGGATCAACGATCAGATTCAGAGTATTCAGCGATCCAGTGGGCTTGCGAGAGCGGGCAGGCACGACGGTCGCCCAATCGAGCGGAAAGTCACCTTGTTCCTGAAGATCGGCGATGATGTTGTGGCGCCGGAGCGTGGAACGCGCGCCGGCCGGCATCTCGTGTCCCGTCCCAGTGGTTCGCGACATAACTCCCGGGCGGGGCATCCCGGCGCCGCGCTCCGGGATTTATGTCACGATCCATCGGACGGGACACTGGGAGCGTTGCGCTGACGGAGGTCCGAAAATGCGCAGGTTTGTCGTCTCGCTGATCGGCTCGCTGCTTGCCTTCAACGTGTTCTGGTCGCTCGACTCCGCGGCGCAGAGAGGCGGCGGCGCAGGTGGCCAGAGCGGCAGAGGCGCTGCGGCAACCATCCTGCCCAGAGCCGGTGTTGGCGGTGCCGACCTTTCGTCGGGCCCCTATGAACCTGTCACCGATTGGCCGATCCACGATTGGGCGAAGCCAGGCTACATCTGGGGCTCACAATCCGGGATCTTCCCGGAGACACCCAACCGCGTCTTTCTGGCCAGCCGCGGTGAGCTGAAAGTCCCGGGAACGCCGCCTCCGAACTTCAATGGCGTGTGGGCCGCGCTTGGCCTGGGTGGCGCCACGACCCCGCTGCCCGAGTTCCGCAACTGCATCGTCATTGTCGACGGCAAAGGGAAGATGATCGAATCGTGGACGCAGTGGGATCATCTCTTCGAAGGCGGCCGCGGACCGCACCAGATCTATATCAGCCCCTACGATCCGGAGCGTCGCGTCTGGGTCGTGGACGACATGCGCCACGTCATCTTCATCTTCTCGAACGATGGCAAGAAGCTTCTGAAGACCCTCGGCGAGCTTGACGAGTTCGGCGACAACGACGATGAAAAGCGTTTCCGCCGGCCGACCGACATCGCATGGTTGCCCGACGGTACCTTCTTTGTGGCCGACGGCTATGGGAACAAGCGCGTCGTGAAGTTCGACAAGGACGGACACTTCCTGAAGCGAGCCATGAGCGGAGCACCGACGCCGTTCAATACGGTCCATGGGATTGCCGTCGCCGGATCCCCGCCGCGCGTCTTTGTCTCCGATCGCGGCAACCGTCGCATTCAGGTGTTCGACACGGACCTCAATTTCATCGAATATTGGCCGGACATCGCGCCGCACACGATCGTCGCGAGCGCGGACGGTCACATCTGGGCGTACGATCAAACGAGCGAGAAGATGGCCAAGTTCGACCTCAGTGGACACCTCGAGTACGCGTTCGGGACGTCCGGCGTGAACGGCAACGGCAGGGACCAGACCAAGTTCTGGGGCGTTCATCAGATCGCGGCCGACTCGGACGGTAACCTCTATGTCGCCGAGGTCTTCAACGGGCGGGCGGACAAGTTTGTGCCGAGGGCCGGGGCGGATCCGAAAACGCTCGTCTGGGGCCAGCCGCTCATGCCGAAACGGGCCGCCCCTGCAGGAAACTAGAAGCCGTCTCACAAACGAATCTGCCACGAAGGCACGAAGTCACGAAGTCACGAAGAAGAATTCTTGGGTATTTGCCTCGTGTCTTCGAGTCTTCGTGATGCACTTCGGTTTATGAGATGCGTTCTAATCCGGTAAGTTGGGCGAGCCGGCGGACCGCCTGGCCTTGACGGAAGGCGGTTGATGCGACAGAGCGTCAAGGAGGACACTCATGAGACGAATGGCGTTGGTGGTGGCGCTGGCCCTGACCACGCCGCTCACCGTCTTTGTCCAAGCCCTGGGACAAGCGGCGCCGGTCAAGATCCCGGACTTCGCCGGAAAGTGGACCTATCGGGTGCCTCCTTCCAGCGGGAGAGCGGGAGGCCAGGGTGGCGCTCTGAGGATCGGCGGCTTGGAAGGCGGCGGGTTCAACAACTGGGGCCCGGCAGCGCCGATGCTGATCATCACCCAGACCGCGACCGAGATTACGCTCGACAGGGGGCCCGGAGAGACGAAGTGGGTCTATGCGCTGAACGGCACCGAGAAAGTGATTCCGGATCCCACCAATAAAGAGCCCGGCGGACCGTATCCGTTCAAGACGAAGGCACGCGTGGACGGCGCGAAGCTGATCCTCTACACGCGCCAGGGGCTGAACCAGCAGCGGGACATCCTGACGGTCAATGGCAATGTGCTCAACATGACCCGGGATACCGAGACCCCTCCGGGATCCGGCATCGATATCAAGCTGGTCTACGACAAGACACCGTAACGCACCGTGGTTACAGCCGCGGCGCTGCTCGCGCCAGTCGCGGCCGCTTACCTGACAGAGATTACGACCGCCACGAGCAGAAGAAGCAACACCGCCACGATGAGGACCCAGGCAGTCGCATCGAGACGGAATCGCGGTGATGATGCAGTCGCCATGTCTCAACCTCCGTTCCGGCATACGGTGCCGAAGTCGAACCCCCGGGCCCGCAGCGCGGGAATCAGTCGCGCCGTCGCATCCACGGTCGGCCGCTGATCCTGGCGCGGTGCGGATTCATCGCCGTCGTGCATGACGATGATGTCGCCCGCCCTCGCGCGAGCCGTCATCCGCGCCACGATGCGATCCGCCGTCCGCGGCCGGAACCAGTCCACGTCCCACAGCATCCAACCCCAGCCAACGAGCGTGTAGTCGAGACGCCGGAGTCCGGCGTACATCTGACCGCTCCGCCAGCCGCCGTGCGGCCGAAAGGCGCGGCACGGTCGCGAGTGTGCGAGCGCCTCGATGCGATCGGCGGCGGCGAGGAGAGTTCGAGCCAGCTCGGAAGGAGACATCAGCATGTAGCGTCGGGTCGCCGAATGAAGCGCCACCGCGTGACCTTCGGCAAACATGCGCTGGATGATGGGCGCCGTTTCCTCGGTGACATGACGGTCGATGAGGAAGAAGGTCGCATGCGCGCCCTCGAGCGCCAGCACGTCCAGCAGATCCGGCGTCGTCGTCGGATTCGGTCCGTCGTCGTAGGTGAGATAGACCGTCGGAGGGTCGCCTCGCCGCATGTGCCACACAGCGCGTTCGCCGGCGATCGCGTCGAGGACGAAAGGCGCGGGCGCAGTGTGCGCCAGGGCCACGATGCCGACGCCGATCAGCACGAGGATCCACATCGTGTGATCCCTGACAGGAAACCAGCTGGTGAGCATGTCGCTGCCGACAGCGCGACGCCAACCGTGAACGCGACCATGACAGCTGAATTGAGCATCCGCTATCACCCTGACCCGGGACCAGCGGCGCGAGTCGCGGACTTGCCGTCAATCCTGCCTTAACCGATGGACGAGAGGAAGCAGCCCTTGACTTTCGTTTTTTGTTCGCTTATGGTCAATGGCCTCGTTCGGCGCGGCCAGGCGATTTCAAGAGGAGGCAGACATGGACCAGAAGGCGCTGTTTCTGAAGTTCTGGGAAAAAGAGGCTCCGGCAACGCGAAAGGTGATCGCCAGGATTCCGCAGGAACGATCGGACTATCGGGCAGATCCGAAGGCCCGCAACGCGCGCGAGATTGCCTGGTTGATCGTGCGCGAAGAAATCGTCCTCGGCGACGGTTTGGAAAAGGGCGTGCTCGAATGGGTGGAGGTTCCAACGCCCGCCACGGTCGCCGAAATCCTCGAAACGTACGATCGGAACCACGACGCGATCACCGGGAAGCTTCGCGCCCTGCCGGCGGCCAGATGGGAGCAGGCGGTGCCGTTCACGTTTCAGGGCACTGAGATCATGAAGGAAACCGGGTACGACAACGCCTGGGCGTTCCTGCTGGACGCGATCCACCACCGCGGCCAGTTGTCCACGTATCTGCGTCCGATGGGGTCGACCGTGCCTGCTATCTACGGTCCCAGTGCTGACGAGGCGTCGTAATCCGCAGCGTCAAGATCTGACCCACATCAGAATCTCTCCTTTGCCGGGTACGGCGGCGTCGCCTGTGTATCGTCGATAGACGCCGTCCTGCTCCTCATAAGGAAGAGTGAACCCCAGCTTTCCGAGATGCCTTGCGTACAGGCGGAGGAAACTCGGGGTGTATGTGGACGCATACGAAAAGGTGGGGAGGAGCTTGAGCGGCGCCAGGGAGATGATCGTGCCGCGACTCATCCAGGCTCCCGTTCGCAGCTCCGCTCCTCCGCGCATGACGAGGGTGCCGCCTTTCATCTGCAGGCCCGCGAAGTCCTTCACCAGTCCTCCGACCGCGATGATCCCCCGTTTCATCCGCATCCCGGTTTCGAGGCCTGCCGTGCCGTCGATGATGATGGTCCCATCCGTCATTCCAGAGAGACTTCCCCGGTACGCCGCCCCGGCCTGCCCGCCGGCGTTCCCCCGGATCCGGATGAGCCCGCCCGACATCTCGGCGCCGACCCAATCCGTGGCGTTTCCCGACACGTCGATGGCGCCTCCCTTCATGTACGCCCCGAGGTGCATGCCGGCGTTGCCGACCACGCGAATGCTGCCGCGCGTCATGCCGCGGCCGATCCATTTCACCTTTCGTGCATCGCCGTGGATCTCCAGCTCGTCGCTGGCCGCCCCTTCAACAGTGAAGAAATCGTCGACCCGGACCTGCCGCTTTCCCAGATACATCGGAAGGGCGCGGATCGCATCGTTCGCCAGCGGCAGCATGACGTCCGGTGAGAGGGCCTCTGCCTCAAGTGGGACCGGGGGCGGTTCTTTGAGAGTGAACGTAATCACTTTGAACTTTGAACTTCAAACTTTGAACTTTGAACTTCAAACTTCGAACTTTTGAAGCCCTCAGGGCCGAATGCAGGGCCGGACGTCCACGCCGGGGATCCGCTCCATCTCCACCGGATAGTTGTCAAACGCCATCGTGTACACCTTCTCGAACAGGGGACGCAGGTACTCGCCGATCCCGTCATCGAAGGAAGGCTGCACGATGAAGTCGCGGCCGTTCGCGACCGCGCGGATCTGGCCTTCCTCGACCACGACTTCCCCGCCCTTGATCACGTACCGGGGATACTCGAACATGAGATCGCTTTCTGGTTTCTCCAGATAGACCGCGACGTCCGCATCCGCGCCCACACCGAGATGCCCTTTCTGCCCCAGGCCCAGCGCGCGTGCCGGACCCGCGGAGGTGATGATCGCCACCTCGTACAACGTGTACTCCCGGTCCAGCTCCGCGAGCACGATTCGCTTCCGCGCCTCGTCCGGCAGCTTGTTCAGACTCTCGCGCCGGAAATCCGCGTTCATCAGGAGATGTAGAAGCTCCGGGTACCGCCAGAAGCACGCCCCGTTGGGGTGGTCGGTGGTCAGGAAGACGCGCCAGGGATCGTCGATGAGCAGCATCAGCTCGAGACCCACCGCCCACTGGATCGCGTTGACGAGCCGGCTCTCCTTATACACGTAGGGAACGATGCCGCACCCGGTCTCGTTCTCGACATCCAGATTTCCCCACTTGTGACCGGTGAGCTGATAGAGCACGTGCTGCCATGGACCGTCGGCGGTGATCGTGACGGCATTGCCGAACAGGATCGCCCCGGCGTCAGTCGTGAAGTTCGAATGCGTGTTGAAGTACTCGGCAAGCGTCGCCGCTTCCGACCGCATCGAGCCCCAGTCGTCGCCGCCGTAGGCGTGGAACTGGAGATGCGCCAGGTGCGCCCGGTGCCCATCGAGCGCCTTCATCGTCTCGATGGTGGTCGACACGTTGCCCGGGACGCCCAGATTGTTGCAGTGGATGTGAAGAGGATGCGGCAACCCGAGGTCGTCGATGATGGCGGCAAGACTGGAGATGATTTTCGCCGGCGTCACCTTGCTGTAACCGTCGACGGGTTCGGAGAGCACGCTGGCGTTCTTTCCGAATTTCCAGTTGACGACGCCGCCCGGGTTGACCGCCTTCACCCCGTACGCTTTGGCCGCACAAATCAGCCAGGCGACGACATGCCGGGCACGCTCCAGTTCGCCGGCCTCCAACAAATCGAGGACGATCTCATTGTTGGCCATCAGCACCAGGCAGGACTTGTCCACGATGGGCGTGTCGTGCAGCTCTTCGTGGGTATGCCTGGCCGACAGAATCGGCATGGCGGCCTCGTTCACCGTCGTGTAGCCCATGCCGGCGTACAGATATCCGGTCGCGAACGTGGTGGGAGTGATGCCGCCGAGCCCTGCGCGCCGCTCGGGCGTGTGGACGAACGGAAGGGCCTTCCGCAGATGCTCAGGCGTGAGTCCCCTCGCGAAATTCAACGCGGCGCCTGCCACATGCGTATGGATGTCGACGCCGCCGGGAAACACGATCATGCCGCTGGCATCGATCGAGCGGCCGCCTTCGACGTCGGACACGACGCGGCCATCGGCGATGCAGATGTCCTTGACGACGCCGTCAAGGCCGTTCGCCGGGTCATACACCTTTCCGCCCGTTATCCGAAGCATCGAAACTCAGAGCCTATGAAGAAGCGATGTTTATCGCCGGCTGAAACCTTGGGGATTCCCGGCGATCTCTGCCAGTTCTGCGGTAAAACGTGTTTTTCCACGGGCTCAGGAGAGCGACGTCCTGACGTTCGTCGCAGGAGACCATACGGGTTTCGCCGCCACGGCCTGACGGATGCGCCGGACGATCTCTTCGTCCGTCGGGTACGGCGACGTGAGTGCGGGCCGCAGGGGCAACGGAATCTCGTCCATGCGATACGCGGTGCCGGACGCGCTCACGCCGGTGACCGCCGTCGTGATGTGCACCCGGGCGAGGCGGCTCGTGTGGGTGACTTTCGGATCCAGCACGATCGTGGGAATGCGCGCCAGGTGGTCGATCCCCGGCTGGGGCATCGTCGCGCCCGGATCGGCGCCCAGGACCAGCGCGGCGTCGTTGTCTCCCCGGACGATCAGATCCACGGTTGAGAACTCCCCCGGATTGAAACGAGGGTAGCCACGGCTCATGCTGACGCCGAATGGGTACCCCGTCGACCAGCGCAGCACCATGTCCGATCCGGTCACGTTGCCATGCCCGCGCATCGGCATGCAGACGAACTTCGTGTACTTGTTCATTTCCGCGGCCAGCGTCAGAATGCCCGCCGAATTCATGTGCTTTCCGCGGGTCATCGACAATCCCATGCCGAAGAAGATCACGCCGAACCGGGCCCGCTTCATCCGATCGGCCAGGTCCTGCAGCCGCTCAACCGTCAAGCCGGTTTCGGCGACGCTTTCGCGGTCCACCTGGTGGCCTTTTATCAACGCGCGCAGTGCGGTCAGGACTTCGAAGTCCTTGCCCGGCCGAATCTGCAGGAAGATGTCCGCGGCCTTTGCGCTGAGCGTTTCCCGGATGTCCACGAGGACCATCGTGCGGCCCTTGCGCCCTTGCGGAATGAACCTGCCCTTCTGGGTCAGCGTGTACTTGGTGAAGTGCCGTGGATGGCACTCCGCCGGGTTGCCTCCCCAGTAGATGATGAAGTCCGCCCGGTTTTTCACTTCGCCCAGCGTGCACGTAATCTTGCCACCCAACTGGGCGGCTATCTCAGTGGGGCCGTGTCAAAGCGAGGTGTGGCTGTCGACCACACCTCCGATCAGCTCGGCCAGTGCCACGGCCTCGCGCTGCGCTTCACAGGTAACGTTGCTGAGTCCGTACACCAGCGGCATGTTGGCGCGATACAGGTAGTCTGCCGCCGCCTCAATGGCTGCCTCGACCGTGGCAGGCTTCCCGTCGATCAGCGCATCCGGATAGAGGTGTTCCGCCGTGTGGTATTTGAACCAGGACTCCCCGAGGCTGCACGCGTTCTTCGCCTTGACGATGCGATCGCCCTCGGTGTGCAGTTCGATGTCGTCGCACACACACCCGCAGAAGGTGCAGGTCGCGTTCTTCACGACGTTCTTGGCGGGGTTCAGGCTCATCGGATCTCTCGAGTTACTCGGGTGTGGCGGGCCTGCGGCCCAGCAAGGGCATCGGGCCCGATGTAGTTCATCTGCGAGCCCCGAAACTCGACCGATTCAGTCGAGTTTCGGGTTCTCAAGGAGTTCGGCTTCCGCCCGGACCGGGCGGCACGACGAAGGTTCAACCAAGGTCCCGGCCGCGGTAACTTCCGCGGATGCGGCGGGGCATGTATCGTCCCGCCTCGAGCTGCTCCCACGCCTGCACTTGTGTTTCTGCGGTGGGGGTCTGTCGTTCGTCCGGGGATTCCTCAGGGTTGTAGCGTGTCTTGATTGCGGCCATATATGTGCAGGGGTTACGTCGACCCCACGTCCTCCGTCGCGATTGCCTCGACTTCGACTTCCCAACCCTTCGAGGTCGGCATTCCGGTGCCATCGGTGTACCGGCCCATGAGATGGCACGTGGGCGGTCCATAAGGGATGAAGATCATGCCCAGCGGAACCTTCCCTTCGACACACTTGAATGTGACTTCGCCGTACTCGGACCGGACCAGGGCGCTGCCGCCAGACCGGATCCCAACGGCCTTCATATCCTCGGCATGCATCGTCATGGTGCTGACGATGGCCTGATACTCGGCGTGATCCTTGCCGGCGTTGATCTGCTGGCCCTGCTTGGTCGTGCGACCCGCATTCATGATAAACCGCTTGGTTTCCATCGGATACCGGATATTTTCTGCTGCGTCGGTACTATAGCATGCGGAACGCGTAAGGGCTGACCACGGCGGTGCTGCCGGGCGGTGTCACAGCGATCGTCACGCAGCGCTACTGCTGACCTAACAGCGTTCGACCCTGGGTGATGGCAGGCACGGTCGAGCGAATGATGTTCCAACCTTCTCGTACGCGTCGGGCCACGTCGTTCCCGGAACCGGCGGTGATGCCGCAAGCGACCTTGTGCGCCTTGCAGGCCTTCAGCACCTGCTGGAACGCGGCCTCGACCTCAGGCGAGTTCGACGGCACACCGATCGACCGCGACAGATCGGCGCCCGCCCCGAGGAAGAGCGCGCCGACGCCAGGGACGGTGGAGATCGCGTCGAGATTCTTCAGGCCGTCGACCGATTCGATCATGACGACCGCGAGCAGATCGCCATCCGGATTGAGCGGCCACACGTCGGCGTGGCGTTCGTAGTCGGCGGCGCTCAGTCCCCAGGCCCACGTCGCCCCCGCCGTTCCGTATCCGCGGATGCCGAGCGGTTCCTTCCGAGGCGAGTCCCGCAGTGGCGGGTAACGCATGCTGCGGACCGCCATCAGAGCCTGATCTTTCGAATCGACGCCGTTGAAGATGACGCCCATCAAGCCGATATCGAGCGCCTGCTTGACGACCCACTGTGATTGGTCGGCTTCGGGTGGAAACCTGGCAAAGAGCGCCACGTTCGGCTGAAGGTTGCCTTTGCTGATGATCGCAGCCTTGTCGGTCATTCCGAGCAGGAAGAGGCTCAGACCGGGAAAATCGAGCGGGTTGTGCTCCATGTCGGCGTAGACGAAATCCACCGGAGCGCGCGCGGTCTCGCGCGCGTTGGCAAGCGAGAGATCGCCAGCGTTGATCAGGCCGTAGACGGTCTTGCCTGCAGCGAGCTTCGCAACGACTGGATTGAGGTGCACTCGTGATTCCTGAGCCATCGGCACGCCGGGCGCAAGAATGCCTGCCACAGAAACCACCGTCAGGACACCGAGTCGCATTCGCACGGCACACCCCCTTCGGCAGCTCGGAATCCGCGATCCTGTCCGTGTCGAGACATCGCCAGATCCCGCGAACAGCCGAAGTCTAACAGGCCCCGAGCCCCGAGCTCGAGGCTCCGTCGATCAGACGGCTCGCTCCCACCCGGCGATGGATCTCTTGTCAGACACTCGAAGCAGCGTCGACGCGATTTCTTCCGGCGCGTCGAGAAGAACGGGACCCGGCGACATGATACGTCAACGTCCGAGCGCCTCCAGCGCTTCTCTTGCCTGCGCCAGTTCCGGACTGATGCGCAACGCTTCACGCAGCTCGCGGACGGCCCGATCGATCTGTCCACGCTGCGCAAACACGAGACCGAGATTGGTGTGCGCATTCGCGTTCTCGGGCTCGAGCTTCAGCACCGTTTCGAGCTGGCGCGATGCCCGATCCAACTGTCCCTGGCGCACCAGCATCGCCGCGAGATTGCTGCGGGCCTCCACATGGTTCGCGTCACGATCGAGCGCGCGTTCGTACTCGGCCACGGCCTCCGCGGGCCGGCCGACGAGCGCCATCACGAGCCCGAGGTTATAGTGCGTCGGCGCATCGTCGAGATGTTCGATCGCCCGGCGCAGGTACGCTTCGGCCTCTTCATACCGGCGCAGAGCGGCGAAGCAATTGCCGATCTGGCCGAGCGCGAGAAAATCGCCGGGGACCAACTGCTGGTATCGCAAGAACAATTCGAGGGCCTCGGCGTTGCGTCCGCCTGTCCGCAGAATGCGTCCCAGCGTGAACACCACGTCGGGATTATCGGGATCGAACTGCAGGCCGCGCCGCATCACGTACTCGGCCCAGGCCGCATTCGCGGTGAGATCCGCCTCTTGGGCCTGACGAAGCAGGAACGTACTGCTCCGCGATTCCCTGGCGAGCGCGTCGACCAGCGGATCCGCGTACGGCGCGTACGGCGGCAGGCGACCGGCGTGGTCCACCGCGCGTTCGGCATCGGCCGTTCGGCCCGACCGCGCGTAGCTGTCGCCGAGCAGGCGGAACGCCGGTCCGAACCGCGGAGCCGTTGAGATCAGCGGTTCGAGAAGGTGCCGCGCGCGCTCGGCGTCGCCGCGCGACAGCGCCACGCGTGCGAGGCCCAGCGCCGCGTAGGAAGAAATCTGCGGACTGGCCAGATGGGCCGGAGCCCCGGCGGGCGGCAGGCGCTCGGGCTCGGCGGAGAGCGTGGCGCGGCGCCATGCTTCTTCCGCGCGGTCGTAGCGCCCTTCCTTGAACTCCGCCTCGCCAAGTCTCAACCACGCCGGACCGTAATCAGGCGCGAGGGCCACGACGCGGCGCATGCCGGAGGCCAGCGCATCACTGCCGCCGCGCTCACCCCGCGCCAGCGCACGATAGTACGTCCATCGCCACTCCTGCGGGCTCAGTTCCTCCGCGCGCGCGTAACAGCGTTCCGCGTGGTCGAAGAAGAGGTCCGCATGATACGCCACACACAATGCCCCGACTGCCGAGGCAGATCCTGGATCGCGCCGCGCGCGGCGATCCGCGTCGCGCAGGTGATCCGCGATCGATGTCCGCTGCGCTGAAAGATCGGGTAATGCAGGCAGCCGGGCGGCGTCGATGGCTCGCTTCCCCTGTGTGACGACCGCGTAGACGAGGAGTGCGGTGACCACCAGAATGGCGCCTGTCCGCCACAGACGGCGACTCTCGGATGCCGGCTGCGGCCGCGCGACGCCCGCGCCAGTCCCCACCTGACGACGAGCGGATCGTCCGTCACCGGCGCGACGTTTGGCCATGATGGTTCCACACCGTCACGCGCGACATCCGATCGTAGGGACGGCTGACGTGCATCCCGCCGGTAACGAGATCCGCGGTTCCGTCGCCGTCCAGATCGCCGGCGGCCACCGTGATCAGGTGCGTGGGCGCCGCCGCGATCCGGTGCAGGGTGAACTGCATGCGGCCGTTGTTTTCCAGCCAGACGAGGCTCATCGCCGCCGGATCGTCCCAGTTGTTGCTTGCGCTGGCCACCACCACGTCGGTGTCGCCGTCTCCGTCGAGATCGACGGCTTGCGGGCTCGAGGCGCCAGGCAAATCCGCGATGCGGTGGAACTCGAACTGGAGGTTGCCCCGATTTTCGAGCCACTGCACGCCATGCCACGGCCGGCTGTTGGCTGGCGCGTAGTCGAACGCGTCGCCGTTGCTGTAGAGAATATCGAGATCTCCGTCGCGGTCCAGATCCGTGACGGTGATCCAGCTCGATCCGAAGTCCGGGTTCGTCGAGCCCCAGATCATCTTCGACGTGAAGTGACCGCGGCCATCGTTGAGAAACGCCCAGATCTCTTCCCACTCCTGGCTGACGAGCGCGACGATGTCGGGATGGCCGTCGTGGTTGATGTCGGCGACAATCGCGTTGATCGGACCCGAGAGGCGGAGCAGGACGTGCTGCTCGAACTTCCAGCCGCCCTTGTTCTCGAGCCAGCTGGTCTCGCCGGAGTCGTACCCGAATCCTGCAACCGCGATATCGAGGTCGCCGTCGCCGTCGAGATCCCCGACCCGGGCATCGGCGACTCGCGCCACGTGGTCGGCGACGACATGGTTCGTGAAATGCTGGCGGCCATCGTTTTCGAGGATCACGACCGTCCCGATGCGGTTGTCACTCGGAGACAGCACGCCGAGGCCCGCCACGACCAGGTCCAGGTCGCCGTCGCCATCGAAGTCGACAGGCTCTACATGAGCGGGCGCGGGGATCGGATCTCCGACCGCAATCTCGGTGTAGACACCTTTCGGAAACTGCCGAATCCAGACGACGCTGTTGAGGATCGTGTCGCACGCCAGAACATCGGGCAGACCGTCGCCGTCGAGATCGACGATCTGGACGTTCGAGATCATGGGCCGCTCGTTTTCGCGGATCGGGTTGCCGACTGATCCGGGAGTCAGGAAGTCGGACGGCGCGCCCGCCGGCAGGATCGCGCGGCGTTCGTCGCCCGTTTCGTTCGAGGTCCGGCGGTCTGTCGCCCGATTCCGGAACCACCACACCGTGCCGACAACGCACACGACCAGCACGGCCGCGAACGCGATCAGCACCATCGATCGTCTGCTCACTTGACGAATTCTAGTGTCGCGTCTCTGAAATTCGTCGGCGAATTTTCCGGAGCGCGGCGCCTGGATCGCAAGGCGTGACGACCGAGACGGAGAATGCCAACGAATCTCGGAGGCACTCGTGCCATTCGACGAGAGTGAAGTGGGGGCGTGACGACTGCCTTGCGAAATTACCGTGCGTGTGCCGGACTCGTATTACGATCGGGCGCCATCGTGACGGGTGGGTCAGTTTCGACCTGTTCGGAATCGCCTTTTCCCTTCGATGGGCTCGGTGTGCTCGGTGGTTGCTTTCAGACTGACCAGCACCCCAATCGTGCGTCAGGAGGCTCAAATGAGAAGGCTGGTGAGTGGTTTCTGCATGGCGTCGCTGCTGGTGGCGTCGGCGGTGGGCACCGTCTCGTCCCAGGCGCGCGGCTCCAGCCATACGGTGACCACGGCGGACTACGAGGGCTGGAAAAAGGAGCTGTCCAACTGGGGACGCTGGGGCAAGGACGATCAGATCGGCGCGCTGAATCTGATTACTCCGCAAAAACGAAAGCAGGCGGCAGCGCTGGTCAAGGACGGTGTCTCGGTCTCCCTCGCCGCGGATCCCGATACGGTCATGGCCGTCGACAATCCAAACCCGTACGAAGTCACGATGCAGGGGATCGGCGCGGACCGGATCGCCGTCAATTACCACGGGATTGCCCACACCCATCTCGATTCACTCGCCCATATCAACGCGAACGGCGTGTTCTTCAACGGCTACACACCGGATCCGGCAGCGGTCGCCAGGGATCGGCACGCGAAAAATTCCATTCATAACGTCAAGAACGGGATTTTCACGCGGGGCATCCTCATCGACATCCCGCGGCTCAAAGGCGTTCCGTATCTGGAGCCCGGCACGCCGATATACATCGAGGACCTGGAGGCGTGGGAGAAGCAGGCCGGGGTGAAGGTGTCGAGTGGAGACGCGCTGTTCGTGCGCACGGGTGTGTGGGCGCGCCGAAAGGCGCAGGGCCCGTGGCTGCGCGGACGGGCGGAGGGCGGGAAGTCGGCAGGTCTCGACCCGTCGGTTATTCCGTGGCTGAAGCAGCGCGACATTGCGCTGCTCGGCAGCGACCATCCGCAGTATGTCGCCCCCTCGAGTCAGCGCGGCGCGGTCCACGATTTCGCGCTGCTCTATCTGGGAGTTCACCTGTTCGACAACTGCGATCTCGAGGCCTTGAGCGAGGCCAGCGCGGCACGAAGGCGCTGGGAATTCCTCCTGACCGCCGCGCCGTTGCCGATTCCTGGTGGCACCGGCTCGCCGCTCAATCCGATTGCGACCTTCTAGCAGGTTTGCTGAAAGAGCCAGCAACCTGAAGTTAGAGCCATTTCGATTTGTACGTAGTGTCCGCCTTCAGGCGGACCTGCTCACGGTCCGGCTAAAGCCGTGGCTAAAGCCGGACACTACGTACAAATGAAGAGTGCTTTAGAGTTTTACCTTCAGGCTGCGCTTTTCAGCAGCCTGCTAGTGCCCCAGGATCAATTTGAACCGGAACGCGACGCCCCCGAGGTCGTCTTGCTTGAAA
>Ga0068858_100002560_pt1 | contig 18326 bp, 16 predicted proteins | sample KBSSwiS12_FD_66589 | JGI IMG/M metagenome (GOLD analysis project Ga0068858, IMG submission 66589) | Switchgrass rhizosphere microbial communities from Kellogg Biological Station, Michigan, USA - KBS Switchgrass S1-2 | ecosystem: Host-associated > Plants > Roots > Rhizosphere > Soil ...
GAACAAAGGCCGGTTAAAGCTGGCTTTCACAGGATGTTCCTAAAGGGACTGTGGCTTTGCAGAGCGGCCCCACAATTTGAGAATGGGAAATCATCCGATTCTGGAAAGCAGCGCCACGGCCTTTTTCCGTCATGCCCGGACCGGCTTCGAGACCTTAACCCATGAACGCGTGGGCGCCTACGCCCATGCCCACGAAAAGGATAAGGCGATCTACGCGCAAAGCAGCTATATGCGCGGGTCGAGGCACGGTTTTGAAGAAATCGGCCGCGTCGAATCGCGCTTCAATCGCCCCGTCGTCTATCCGAGCAACCTGCTCCATTCGGGCAGTCTGCCCGATGACTATGATTTCAATCCCGACCCCCGCCGTGGCCGGCTCACCACCAACATTTTTCTGAACGGAGAGGTGTGACCCGGCGCTGGGTCGCGAGGGTGATCCGCTTGGGGTGATCCCCCGGCGCAAGCGACCGACCCGCCGCAGCATCGAAATGGCCGCCTCGTTTCACCACTGGCCTGTTTGCAACATTTCCGCCGCTGCGCAGGCCTCTGCCGATTTTCTCCGGCGAGGCGGGCGAATACAGGATGTGCAACGAAATGGGCACCCACCACCCGCGCGCACTTCGCAATGGCGCGGCGCATGCGGCGAAAAACGGGTGCAGAGGGGATCACGTGAAGCACGATTCGAAGATCAACCGCCGGAGATTTCTCCTAGGGGCAGGCGTCAGCACATTGGCGATCGGTTTGACGGGCTGCAGCGGTGGCGGCACCGCCGGGGCCACGCCCACCCCCTCACCGGGGCCGACTCCAACGCCCACCCCTACCCCAACGCCGACCGTCTCAACGATGCTTCTTGGCCCGGCAATCGTGATCGATCAGTTCGGCTATCTGCCCGGGCATCAGAAGATCGCCGTCATCCGCGATCCGCAAACCGGATTTGACGCGAGCGATTCCTTCACGCCGGGCACCACTTATGAGGTTGTGAACGCCACCACCAATGTCGTGGCATTTTCCGGCACGCCGAGCCCGTGGAATGGCGGCGCCGAGGACGCCTCTTCAGGCGACAAGGCGTGGCATTTCGATTTCAGCAGCGTCTCCGCCGATGGCACCTATTTCATCCGGGACGCGCAGCGCAAAGAGGTTTCGGCGCAGTTCAAGATCGGCGCCACGATCTATGTTCCGGTGCTGAAGGCCGCCGTCCGCTATTTCTACTATCAGCGTAGCGGCCAGGAAAAGACCGCGGCCAATGCCGGTGCGGGCTGGGCCGACGCCGCAGCCTTTGTCCGCACGGGCCAGGACCGGAATGCGCGCCTCTATTCCGCCAAAGGCGATGCTTCCACCGAACGCGACGTTTCGGGTGGCTGGTTCGACGCGGGCGACTGCAATAAATATACGAGCTGGGCCGCCAGCTATGTCATCTCTCTGCTGCAAGCCTATGCGCAGCGGCCCGGGGTGTGGACCGACGACTTCAATATTCCGGAGTCCGGCAACGGCATCCCGGATATCGTCGATGAGGCCAAATGGGGTCTGGACTGGCTGCGCCGAATGCAACTGGCCGACGGGTCAGTGCTGTCGATCGTGGGCGTTAGCGGCGCCAGCCCGCCCTCCGCGGCGACCCAGCCCAGCTATTATGGGCCGGCAAACACGTCCGCGACGCTCGCCACCGCCGCCGCCTTCGCCTATGGCGCGAAGATCCTTGGCGGTTTCGGAGCATTGTCGGGCTACGCGGCCGATCTCCGCAGCAGGGCGGAACTTGCCTGGACCTGGGCCGACGCCAATCCGAAAGTCCTGTTCCAGAACAACGACACGGCGAACGGCTCGGACGGATTGGGCGCCGGCCAGCAGGAGGTCGACGACTTTGGCCGGCAGATGCTCAAGCTCCAGGCGGCGGTCTATCTGTACGACCTGACCGGAACCGCGGCCTACCGGACCTTCGTCGATTCAAATTACGGCCAAGCCCATCTGATCGCCTGGAACAACTATGTGACACCGTATGAAGGCGACACACAGCTTGCCCTGCTCTATTATGCGAGCCTGCCCGGTGCCACCGGGTCCGCGGCATCCGCGATCAAGAGTGCCTATACGAATGGCATGCAGTCCCAGTTCTGGGACAAGGTCAGCACCAAGGCCGATCCCTATCTCGCCTATATCTCTGACTATATCTGGGGTTCGAACTCAGTGAAGGGCATCTGGGGCAACCTGTTCCTCGATCTCAATCAGTTCGGTTTGGGCACGCACAGCAAGCAGGAGAATATCGACGCCGCGGCTGGCTATCTTCACTATCTCCATGGCGTGAACCCCTTCGGCAAGGCCTATCTCACCAATATGTACAGCCTGGGTGCGACCAATTCAGTCAACCAGATCTTCCATACCTGGTTCGTCGACGGCTCCGCCAAATGGGACGACGCGAAGAAGTCCACCTACGGCCCTCCTCCGGGCTTCCTCACCGGCGGCCCGAATTATAACCAGTGGGACTGGGATAGCCGGTGCCCCGGCATCAGCCCGTTATGCGGCGCCGAGCGACCAAAGCCGCCTTATGGGCAGCCCCCTCAGAAATCCTACAAGGATTTCAACGACGGCTGGCCACTCAACTCCTGGCCGATCTCCGAAGTCTCGAATGGCTATCAATCAAACTATATCCGAATGCTTGCGCGTCTGGTTTAGTGTCAAAAGGACAGACAATGGCAAGAAACGACCACCAGCCCGCGACGACGGCGCAGCCAGCCAGGGCCGTCCGGAGAGCGGGCACAGCTGGAATATCCGGACTCCTCGATGTCGGACATGGTTTCGTCCTGGCGTTGGCTGCACTTTGCCTGACGGCTACAGCGCCCGCTTCGGCCGAAGAACAGAGCCTCTCCCGGGACTGGCTCTTCAGCCCGGGCGACGCCAGGGGAGCCGAAGCGCCCCTGCTCGACGATCATGGCTGGAAGACCGTCACAGTACCGCACGACTGGTCGATCATGGACAAGCCCGGCGGCGCGGCTCCCTTCGACCCGCACGCCACCGCCGGCCAGGATTCCGGCTATCTGCCCGGTGGCATCGGCTGGTATCGGCGCCATCTCACGCTCGATGCGGCGTCGGCGCGTAAAATCACCCGCCTCAAGTTCGAGGCCATATATATGGACGCCACCATCTGGCTGAACGGCACCCAGGTCGCCGAGCATCATTTCGGCTATACGGCGTTCACCGTCGATCTCACGGGCAAGCTCCGGCCCGGCGACAATGTCATTGCCGTGCGCGTCAACCACGCGGACCCGTCGTCGCGCTGGTATGCCGGTTCGGGTATCATCCGACCGGTCACGCTCCAGACATTGGATTGCGTACACATCGAGCCGGAGAGTGTCTTCGTCACCACCCCGCTCGCCACGCCCGCCGCGGGGACAGTCGCGGCCCGGGCAACCGCAGGCAACTGCGCGTCGCGCCCGCAGTCAGTCGAACTGGTGTCGAAGGTCCTCGCCGCCAATGGCACAGTGGTCGCGCAGACCAGCCAGCGCCGGACCCTCGGCGCGCATGCAAGTGGCGACTGGAACCAGTCGCTGGCGATTCCGCGCCCGGCTCTGTGGTCGCTCGACGCGCCCAATCTCTACACGCTGGTGCAGGAAACCCGGGTCAACGGCGCCGTCACGGATCAGCGCCGGACCCGTTTCGGCATGCGCACCATCACCGTGGATTCGACCAACGGCCTGCGCATCAACGGCAAGAAGGTGGTGCTGCGCGGCGGCAACATCCACCACGACAATTACATGCTCGGCGCTGCCGGATTTCCCGATGCCGACGCGCACAAGGTCGCCCTGATGAAGGCCGCCGGATATAACGCCATCCGCAACGCGCATAATCCGGCGAGCCAGGCGACGCTCGATGCAGCGGACAAAATCGGCATGCTGGTGATCGACGAGGCATTCGACAGCTGGAACAAGTCGAAGCGCGCCCAGGATTATTCCCGCTTCTTCGCTACCGACTGGCCGCAGGATATCGAGAGCCTGGTCGTCAGCGGCCGCAATCACCCGAGCGTGCTGTTCTGGAGCATCGGCAACGAAATCCCGGAACAAGGCTCGCCCGCCGGCGTAGAAACCGCGCGAACGCTCGCCGCGCGCGTGCACGCGCTCGATCCGACGCGGCCGGTGACTCAGGCTGTCAGCGCCGGCCCGCCCCAGAGCGACGCGCAGTTCGAGGCGGTCGACATCGCCGCCTATAATTATGAGCCATATCTGTTCGGCGGCGACCACAAGAAATTCCCGCAGCGGGTCATGCTCACATCGGAATCGCTGCCAAAGGACGCGTTCGAATCCTGGCGCCCGGTGGAAACCATGCCCTGGGTGATCGGCGATTTCGTCTGGACAGCGGTTGACTATATCGGCGAATCCGGGATCGGCTGGATGGGCTATAGCCAGGACTGGCAGAAGCTCGCCCCCTATCCATGGCATCTCGCTTATTGCGGCGAAATCGACGCGACCGGGCGCAAGCGACCCGCAGCCTATTATCGCGAAGTCCTCTGGAAGACCGGAATCGACCCGATCTCGGCCTTTGTCCGCCAGCCAGAAGGCACCGAGGACCTGCCGGACCGGCACCTCTATCCGGTCACCCAGCCGCATTATGACTGGGCACTCGATGACGTCCACCAGAGCTGGACCTGGCCGGGCCAGGAGGGGAAACCGCTCCAGGTCATGGTCTATTCCGAGCTTCCCGAGGTCGAGCTGTTTCTCAACGGGGCCAGTCTCGGACGGAAGGCGGTGGGCCTCGATGGGCAATACAAGACCGTCTTCACCGTGCCCTATGCGTCCGGCCGACTGACCGCCGTGGGGTATCGCAATGGCCATGAGGCCGCGCGGTGGGAATTGCGCACGGCCGGTCCGCCCGCCAGGGCGCGCGTGACAGCTGATCGCAATCGCCTGACCGCGAATGGCGAAGATCTGGCCTATGTGGCGGTGGAACTCGTCGACGCCGCCGGCACCCCCGTCTACGCCCAAAGCGGAGACCGTCGCGTGACGGTACGCGTCATCGGCGCGGCGGAACTGGCCGGTGTGGGCAATGGCAATCCGCGTGACGCCTCGAGCTTCCAGTCGGGCGTGCGGACCACCTTCCATGGCCGGGTCGTCGCCGCCGTCCGCGCGGGCACGCATGCCGGTCCGGTTGCGATCGAGGTCGCGGTTGACGGCCTGCCGGTGGAGCGGCTGCACCTCGCCACGCGGGCGAAATAAACCTGTCGATGGCGGCACGGCACCGACTATGATCCGACACGATAAGAGAAGCGCGGGCGGCCATGCGGCGCTTGCGACATAAGAGGGGAAAAATGATCCGTAATCTCATTCTGGCCGGGTGGCTGCTCACCTCAGGTGCAACCGCGCTCGCGCAATCCGCCACGACCGTGCCGCACATCGAAAGCAAAAACGGGCGACACGCGCTGATCGTCGATGGCGCGCCTTTCCTGATGCTGAGCGCTCAGGTCAACAACTCGACCAACTACGCAGCACCACTCGCGACCGCGTGGCCCGTGCTCGACCGTCTCCACGCGAACACGGTCGAAGTGCCGATCGCCTGGCAGCAGGTCGAGCCTGAGGAGGGCCGGTTCGACTTCTCGTTCGTGCAGACCCTGCTCGACAGCGCGCGCGCCCATGACAAGCGCGTCGTGCTTTTATGGTTCGGAACCTGGAAGAACACCTCTCCCGGCTATGTTCCCGATTGGGTCAAGCTCGACAACCGCCGCTTTCCCCGCATGAAGACGCGCGATGGGAAGGACCATTATGTATTGAGCGCGCACAGCGCCGCAACGGTCGAAGCCGACAAGCGCGCCTTTGTTCAGCTGATCACCTATCTTCGCGATCACGACCAGCAGAACACCGTGATCCTCGTCCAGGTCGAGAACGAGACGGGCAGCTATCGCAATCCCCGCGATTATTCAGCTTCCGCCAACGCGCTCTTCGCCCAGGCAATCCCCACCGGTCTGGCGCGGCGGACAGGCAAACATGGCACCTGGACCGAGGCCTTCGGTGCGCAGGCCGACCGCGCCTTCAACACCTGGTATGTCGCCTCCGCCGTGAATGCGATCGCGGCAGCCGGCAAGGCCGTGAAGCCGCTGCCCATGTACGTGAACGCAGCGCTTGCCGGCCCCTCCAATGTGCCCGATCCGATGGGCGTCGCAAGCGGCGGCCCTCAGCAGGACGTGCTGGACATCTGGAAGGCGGCAGCGCCCGCGATCGATTTCGCTGCCCCCGACATCTATGATGGAGCACCCGGCAACGCTGAACAGTATCTCGAAAAATATGCGCGTCCCGACAATGCGCTGATGGTGCCGGAGATTGGCAACACCCGCGCGTTCGCACGCTATTTCTGGCCTGCGATCGGACGGGGCGCGATCGGCTTCGCCCCGTTCGGCATGGATGATACCGGCTATTTCAACTATCCGCTCGGCGCCCCCGATCTGTCGCCCGCGACGCTCGACGCCTTCGCCCTGCCCTACAAGATCGTCGGCCCGATGATGCGGGACTGGGCGCGGATCGCCTTCGAAAAGCCGATCTGGGGCGTTGCCAAGCCCGACGACAATGCCGCGCGCTCAACCCGGATGGGCGATTGGACGATCACCGCAGCCTGGGGCGAATGGCAGTTCGGTTTGAAGGAATGGTCCTGGCTCAAGGGCGATACCCCGCCCTGGGGGAAAGAGCCGGTCGGCGGCGTCACGGTCGCGCAACTCTCGGCGAACGAGTTCCTGATCATGGGAGATCATGTTCGCGTGACGATCTCGCCCGCGCCGGGCACCTCGCAAAGCGCTGAGATGCTCCGTGCCGAGGAAGGGCGGTTCGAAAATGGCCGCTGGGTCACTGATCGTGTCTGGAACGGCGACCAGACCGATTATGGCCTGAACTTCATCGACCGCCCTCAGGTGCTGAAGGTGACGATGGGCCATTATCGCTGAGCGGCAAACAGGTCGGGGCCGCTAGGCGGGCTGATCGGCCCGAAAGCCAAGCGTGTCGGAAATCCTGGCTACGGCCTGCAGCAGCATCTCGCGAGCGGCGTCGAGATGCACCTTCTGCGATCCGTCGATCAGTTCGAGGAAAGGGATGGTCAGGGCAGCGACCACGCGCCCGTCGATGCCGAAAATCGGGCAGCTGATGTCAGTCACGCCATAGGTGATGGGGCTCTTGCGGCTATCATAGCCCTGCTCTCGAATGACCGTCAGCCGTCCGGCGAGCCAGTCGCGATCGACTGGCTCCGGGCGGCCCTGTTCGGCCGCAGCGATAATCTGCTCGGCGCGCTGCGCGTCCGAAAAGGCGATCAGGACCTGGCCCGAGCAACTCGCTATGATATCGATCGAGGCGCCGACCCGCAGCGAAAAGCCGCGAATGCCCGGCTGCTGCTCGCACGCGATCACCAGCCCGCTCCCGGCATTGGCGACGACCAGGTGACAGGATTGCCCGGCGTTGATCGCCAGATCCTGCATCTGCGGAAGCGCTGCGCGGACAAGGTCCTGCGCCGGTGTTGCGCGATAGGCCAAGTCGAGCAGCTTATAGGCCACCGTGTAGCGATCGGTACTCGGCGATTTCCGGAGATAGCCGAGCTGCTCCATCACGACCACGATACGGAACAGCTCGCCCACCGAGCGGCCGAGCTGGGTGGCCATTTCGCTCACCAGCGCCCCCTCGGGACGCTGCGCCAGAACTTCGATGACCTCGAATGCCTTCGCGATCGCGGGCGCGGCATAGGTGCCTTTCAGCCCGCCAGGATTGGTTGCTAGCCCCTTCGACATGCGACGTCCGCCCTATCTCGTCCGGTCAGCGCCAGCGCGATCTCAACGCCCGGGCAGCGACATTGTAGCACCATCACATCCTTCATGCCCGTTGCCAGGCGCTACTGTTCTGCCAGCGCATAGATTTTCTCGGCAGCGACCCATTTCGTGCCCGGCTCCGCGAATGGCAGGCGTTGCTGATATCGGTCCATCAGCGCCTCCCAGGCCTGCACGTCGGGATCCGCGGCATCGCGAGCCGCCTTCAGCGCGGGATCGAAACCGGCCCCTGTCTCCATCACCATCACCAGCCGGTCCCCGGCAAGCCAGATATCGAGCTCGAGGATACCAGCCTCGCGAATGGACCGCGTTACCGCGGCCGGCGGCCCTCCCGGGCGATGCCAGGCCTTATAGGCCTCGATCGCTTCGGGATCATTCTTGAGATCGAGCAACAGAATATGCCGCACGCGTTCGCTATCCTCAGACATTGGCAAGCCTCCCCTCAGGCCGCGACCGCTTGGCCCATATGGCCGACAACGCCGGAGACGATAAGCGGATCGATCGCAAATGAAATCCCTCGCGATTGTGGATCGCAGATATGATAGTAAGCTTGCATATATGAGATTACCCGTCTAGCCCATCAACGCTATTCGTCATGCGAAAGGGTGCGCCAGATGAAGGCCGTGATATGCCAGGAGCCATTCAGCCTCAACGTCGAGGAGCGCCCGGTGCCGACCGCCAAGGCTGGCGAAGTGATCGTGCGGATCCGGCGTGTCGGGCTGTGCGGCACGGATTATCATATCTTCGCCGGGCGCCACCCCTATCTCGCCTATCCAAGGGTCATGGGTCACGAGCTTTCAGGCGAGATCACCCACGCTGCTGAAAGCTCGGGCTTTCGCACCGGGCAGATCGTTGCGATCAATCCCTATCTGCCGTGCGGAAGCTGCATCGCCTGCGGCAAGGGCAAGCCCAATGCCTGCGTCAACATTCGCGTATTGGGCGTCCACGCCGACGGCGGCATGACTGAGTTCCTGTCCGTTCCGGAGGCGGCCGTTCTGGACGCGAGCGGCCTCACTCTCGACCAGGCCGCGATGATGGAGTTCCTCGCGATCGGCGCTCATGCGGTTGCGCGCTCGCAACTTGGGGCTGGCGACCGGGTGCTGGTGATGGGTGCGGGGCCGATCGGTGTCGCGGTCGGCCTTTTCGCGCGATTGAAGGGTGCCAGGGTCACCCTTGCGGACATGCGGCAGGCACGATTGGCCTATGCCCGGGACCAGCTCGGTTTCGACGATATCATCGAAGCGGGCCAGGATCTCGCTGCGGGCCTGCGGGAACGCACCAATGGCGACATGTTCGATACGGTGTTCGATGCGACGGGATCGCTCGCCGCGATGGCGCAAAGCCTCGACTATGTGGCCCATGGCGGCAGTCTGGTCTTGGTCGGTGTCGCGCCGGGGGACCTGATATTCGCCGATCCCGAATTCCATAAGCGCGAGACAACGCTGATCGCCAGCCGCAATGCCCTCGCGGCCGACTTCCAATGGGTGAAGCAGGCGATCCTGAGCGGCCAGATCCCGACCGAGGCGCTTCACACGCAGAGCTTCGATGCGGAAGACATGCCTGAAAAGCTGCCGGAATTGATCGAGAATGCTGACCAGGTACTGAAGGCAATTGCCCGTTTCTGAGGCGGCTGACTCATGACCACATCGCGCTCCCCCCTCCTCGATCGCCTCGCCGCCAGCGGGTCGTTCGGCTTCGGGGCTTCCTCGCTTGGCAATCTCTATCACACGCTGCCGGATGAAACGGCGCGCGCGACGGTCGATGCGGCATGGTCGCAGGGCGTGCGCTATTTCGATACCGCACCTTTTTACGGCTTCGGATTGAGCGAGCGGCGCCTGGGCGATGCGCTACGCGAACGCGACCGGGACGATTTCATCCTGTCGACCAAGGTCGGCAGGGTGCTGGTGCCGGGCGTCGCGGCGGACGACCGCTATGGCTTCCAGTCGCCAATGCCGTTCGATCCAATATTCGACTACAGCTATGATGGCGTGATGCGTTCGGTCGAGGCCAGCCTGCATCGTCTGGGGCTTGCGCGGATCGACATCCTCTACATGCACGATCTCGGACGCGTGACGCACGGCGCCGAGCATGATCGCCATATGGCGGACGCGATCGGCGGGTTTCGCGCTATGACCGAATTGCGTGAGCAGCGCGTCGTCGAGGCGATCGGCCTCGGCGTGAATGAGATCGAGATCTGCGCTGAGAGCATCGAGCGGGTTGATCTCGATATTCTGATGATCGCCGGGCGCTACACCCTGCTGAACCAGGGCGCGGGCGCGTTCTTCGAGACCTGCCGGCAGCGCGGTATCGGCATCGTCGGTGCCGGCGTGTTCAACTCCGGGATTCTGGCGACCGGCAGCCGATCCGGCTCAGCGCACTATGATTATGGCCCGGCACCCGCTGACATATTGCGACGCGTCGCCGCGCTTGAGGAATATTGCGCTCGGTTCAGCATCCCCCTGGCGGCGGCGGCGCTGCAATTCGTTTCGAACCACCCGGCGGTAACGGCTTTGGTGGTTGGCACCGGCAACCCCTCGCGAATCCTGGAGACGGCCGAACTGGCGCGCCTTCCGATCCCCGCGAGCTTCTGGTCCGCATTGCGCGCGGAAGGACTGATTGATCAGGGAGGCCAGACCCTGCTGGCCTGACACGGATACGAACAAGAATGAGAGGGGAGAAGGACTGTGATGTTTGGAGAGACCGTGCCGGCTGATCCCGGCAGCACCGCCCGCGGCTTCGTCACGCCGGCCTATCGCTGGGGCTTCGCGCTGATCGTCAGCCTGTTCTTCCTGTGGGCGGTGGCGAACAACCTCAACGACATCCTGATCCGCCAGTTCCAGAAGTCGCTCGGGCTGAACCGGGCGCAGGCCGGGTTCATCCAGTTCGCCTTCTATATCGGCTATTTCACGGTCGCGCTGCCGGCGGGGCTGCTGATGCGGCGGTTCGGATATCGGGCCGGGATCCTCACTGGGTTAGTGCTCTACGCCACGGGCGCACTGCTGTTTTATCCGGCATCGCTGATGCTCAGTTTCGGCATGTCTCTCTTCGCGCTGTTCACGATCGCGGCGGGCGCTGCGTGCCTCGAGACGACCGCGAACGCTTATGCCGGCGATTTCGGTGATCCAGCCACGGCGGTACAAAGGCTCAATTTCGCCCAGGCGTTCAACGGCGTGGGGGGATGTCTTACACCGATCATCGGCGCGCAGCTGATCTTTTCAGGGGTCGAGCATTCGCGCGCCGCACTTTCGGCGATGAGCGCTTCGGACCTGGCCGCCTATCGCGCCGCCGAGGCGACAACGGTGCAGCTGCCCTATTTCCTGCTCGCCATCGCCGCGCTCGTCATCGCCGGCGCGGTCGCCCTGGCGCGCTTGCCCGATACGCGCTCCCAGGAAGGCACGTCGCTAAAAGAGCAGTTCGGACGAGTCCTGCGCCATCGGCCGCTGATCGGTGCTGTCGTCGCGCAGTTTTTCTACGTGGCCGCCCAGGTTGGCATCTGGAGCTTCTTCATCGATTTCGTGAAGGACGTCGCTCCCTGGATTTCGGAACGTCAGGCGGCCTATCTACTCTCGACGAGCCTGGTCCTGTTCATGATCGGGCGCTTTGCGGGAACGGCGATCATGGCGCGCGTCCGTCCCCCTGTCCTGCTGGGCGTCTATGCCGTCGCGAACATCATCCTCTGCGTACTCGCGGCGACCGTGCCCGGCTATGCCGCGATCGGCGCGCTGATGCTGACCAGCTTCTTCATGTCGATCATGTTCCCCACCATCTTCGCGCTCGGCGTCGATGGTCTGGGATCAGCGCGACCATTGGGGTCCTCGCTCATCATCATGTCGATCATCGGCGGAGCGATCTTTCCGCCGCTCATGGGGCTGGTCGCCGTTCGCGTCGGCGCGGTGCCGCTCGCCCTGTTCCTGCCCGCCGCGTGCTTCATCGTCATCGCCATTTACGCGCGCCGGGCGGCATCAGCTCCGGCGTGAGGGGATCCATGACGCGTTGACCAGCAGCGGGCCGAAACAGCTGGTTTTCAGCGCGTGGCGCCGTTCGTGACCGTCTGAGCCAGCAAGCTGGGAAATACTGTCTCGATCGGCTTGGTGTCGGGCAGGATATAGACATATCCGCCCTTTTTCTGGAAAAGTGGCCGCACGCGCTTGTAGAACGCATCGGGCACGTTGATGCACCCAAAGGTTATGCGGTTGTCGTCGCTGGTTGGTGACAACATCCGCTGGCGGCGGTGTTCCTTCTTGCTCGCGCCGGGCGGGATCGGGTGAAGCGCCACGGATGTCGCATAATCGACCCAGAGCACTTTCTGCTTCCCAGCGGCCAATCCATATTTCGCCAGGAAGCGCCCCGCGGGCGTCGTCTTTTCCGCAGGGCCTATCTCCGCCAGATTTTTGCTGCCGATGCCCGGGGTAGCGTCATCGCCGACCGCGACCCCGATCAGGACCGGGGCCTTGCCGAGCGCTTCCCCCGTCGCATCGAACAGAAAGAGCGAAGCATTGGGTTTATCGACGATGATATAAGGCAGGGAACCATTGTCCCCTGATGCAGCGACCCAATCGGCAACGCGCGTCGCCGCTGCCGATTGAGTCACTTCAAACGCAGCGTCCGTATCCTTCGGCTGCGTTGGCTTGGGTTTGGCCGGCCTGGATTTTCCCGGCTGCGATTTTGACACCTGCGATTTTGAGGGCCGGCCTACCTCCGCCGCTCGTGCGGGCGCTGGGACGGTAAGCGCAAGCCCGGCAAGCGCCAGCAACACATTGATCATCGTTCAGAGCGCTCGATAGGAAATACCTGTCGCTCTGTAGAACGACCGACGCGGGAAATCACAGCCCATTCAGCATTTTCTGCCTGACGGCATCAATTGCGTGGCCGCTTCCGCTTATTCTCTTCCATCTGCTGCTGAATGCCATCCACGCGGGCATTGAGCTGATCCAGACGCTGGCCATTATTCTGCGCCTGTCCGGATGCGGCCTGTGCCTGTGCCAATGCCGACTTCGCCGTGGCGTCGGTTTCCGTCAATCTGGTCTCGAGCGCATCGACGCGCTGGCTCACCGGCGCGATCTGCTCCCGTACATAGGCCTTTGTGGCACAGCCACTCAGGCCCACCGCGCCAACCAAAATCGCGGCAAGTGGGGCAAGTTTCGTTACAGACGGCGACATCGCATTCTCCCTTATGGTTGACACCAGTTGCAACCAAAGTGGTGCTATCCTGTTCCCTGCGTTTCTGGCGGGCTGTGCATCCGCTCGGGTGAGTTGAGGAAACCCGAGGAGCGACTGTTCGATCGGCGTGGCGGGCTATATGACAAATGGAAACCATACCCGGGGGAAGAGATCGTGATTCTTGCCGCGCTGAGGGCGCCTGCGACCATCATCGTCGCGCTCCTGTCCATGCTCGCCATGGCCTGTCTGGCACTCGGCATCGCCGTGCCGGCGTCAGCGCGGCCGTTGATTGACTGCCCGTTGCGGAATCAGCCCTATTCGATCGACAGCCCGTTGATCGACATCCTGCTGAACCCTGCCGCAAGGGCCGCCATGGACCGTACGAACCCCGCCTTGCTGAAGGACCTGCCCAGCTTCTTCGGCGGCACGACGGTACCGACCTTCTCGGTGATCCTGTCGGTACGCAAGGCCGCCGCCTGGCGAAACATCCCTCCGGAAGCACTAGTCACGGTCGATCGCGCGCTGCGGGCCGTGCCGCTGACCGCGGCGGGCAAGACAGCGCGCTGCGCCCGCTATGACATCGCTCCGCAACCTCTCGCCCTCCCGCCCGGCAAGCCGAGGCTGCTGCTGTTCGAAAAGATGACCGGCTTTCGTGACGATCCGTCGGTCGCCGCCGGGCACGCGCTGTTCGTCGATATGGCCAGACGCAATGGCTGGGCGCTGGTCGTCACCGACAAGGGCGGCGCCATCACCCCGGCCAATCTCAGGCATTTCGACGCGGTGATCTGGAACAATGTGAGCGGCGACGTCCTCACGCTCAGGCAACGTGCCGCCTTCAAGGCCTATATGGAACGGGGCGGCGGCTTTGTCGGCGTGCACGGCACGGGCGGCGACCCCGTATATTTCTGGGACTGGTACACGGACACACTGCTCGGCGCGCGCTTCATCGGCCATCCGATGGCGCCGCAATTCCAGGATGCCCGGGTCTCCATTGAATCCACTCCAGGCGGAATCGGGCAGGATCTGGCGCCGGGCTGGACGATGAAGGACGAATGGTATTCGTTCCGGGCCAGCCCAAGGCTGAACGGCGCCAGCGTGATCGCGACGCTCGACGAAGCCAGCTATGCCCCGGGGGAGCTGCACATGGGGGATCACCCGATCGCCTGGACGCGGTGCGTTGGGGAGGGGCGATCCTTCTACTCAGCGATCGGGCACATGCCGGCAACCTATGCCGAGCCCCATTATGTCCGGCTGCTGGAGCAGGCGGTCAGTTGGGCGGCGGGCACGGGGAAAACCATATGCCGCGCCGGCAAACAGGTCGCGGCAAGGCCCGGATCCTGATGGCCGCTGTCAGGCTCTCGCGGAAAGCTCGTCGATCAGTGCATCGATCCGGGCCAGAAGCCGCGGCCGTTCAGTCGCCTAGGATTCATTGAACGATCCCAGATCCGTCCAGTCGTGAAGCTTCTTGCCATGCAAACCGGGCGGCAGCTTGTCGAAGATGATCACCATGTCGGCGCGTTTCAGATCGCCGGCTTGCAACTGCGCAAGCGGATCATGGGCCGGGTCAACGCCTTCGCTCGCCAGGGCGGCCTTGAGAGCGGGCGACATATGCGGCTCAGGCGTTATCCCGCGTGAAAACGCCCGAATCCGCACACCGCGCGAGGCCGCGCGTTGCCGGAAGAGTTCGCGTGCCGTCGCGCTTTTGACGCTGCCGAACTGGCAGATGAAGAGGACGGTCAGCTCTTTGGTGGCGGAAGCCGGCGTCGCAACGAGCGACGCAAGCAAGGAAACAAGAATTGATCGGCGCGACCACAAGGTTGGAGCGGTTGGCCGGGAGGTAAGGATCAATGCGGATCGTCGCGAAGCGCTTCCGCGAATGTGTCGCGCAGCGCCTCGATCTGCGGGATCAGCTTGTCGGTTGCCCGCGCCGCACGCCCGACAGCGGCAACCGCGCGATCAGTCCCCTCGACCATGCGCCGTTCCGCATCGGGGTCGTCCCGTGTCACGACATCGCGGAGCGTGTGAGGCATGCCTGGATCCCCGGCATGGACTGGGTCGGCGGCGCGAACAACCCCATCGACCCGCAGATCCAGCAGCGCATGCGTGACTGCGGCAAGCCGGTCAGCGACCATCCTGTCGACCATGGGATTGCCGGCGACCGCAAGCGCCGCCCGGCTATCGTCCTTGTGCGGAGCCGCCATAGCGGGCGAGGCAGCGATGAAGAACAGGGCGGTGGCGGCAACGCGATACATAGGGCGGTACATGGGCGCGACTCTCGGTGGCGAAGCGTTCAACATAAGATAGGCCTATCCCCTCGCCCTCGCAAGCGGGGGCAGGCGTCAAATCCAACGCAAGACACTGCTTTGATTCAACTTTGGTGCGCGATGGCGCAGCAGTGCCGGGAATGAGAGTGCCACCGCACGCTGCCCTCGCTCTTTGACATGACCGGAAAAATATCGGGCGATTCCGCTGGCTGTTACCGCGGAAACGCTGGCTGATATGCTGGCTGTTCCTGGCTGTTATTCAATAACAGCCAGCCCCTCGCAAACGCCTGAAAAGACTTCAGGAATCGCGAGCCGAATCCAACATAACAGCCAGCGGAAAAATATCGTCGAAAACAGCCAGGAACAGCCAGCAATCGCGGGTCAGGCCTGCCCCGGCGGAGTAAGGCTATAGGCCTGATACGCCGCCGCGAACGCCGGCAGCGCTTCGCAGGCTTCCGAGTGGCGGGACAGCGCCGCCCAGCCGTCCATCACGAACTGCCCGGCCAGCGCTTCCGAGATGAACCGCACCATCGTGCCGAGCAGGATATCGGCATGACACATCGTCTCACCGAGCAACCATGGGCCCTTCGCGGCAGCCCGTTCGCGTTCGAGCAGATCGAGCGTGTCGATCACCTGGGCCCGGCACCGCTCGACCCACATCGGCAGGCCCTCGCGGAAGGCGCCTTCATAGACGAGGCTGACGCCTTTCTCGGCCGCGCCGCAGGCAAAGCCGCACCATCTCAGCATCGCGCGCCGTTCCTCGCCGTGCCGGGCGAGAAACGCCTTGTCGGGGCCGACCATCTCGTCAAGCACCTCGATGATCGCACCGCTGTCGACCATCACCACGCCATCGTCAAACACCAGGGTCGGCACGCGCCGCAGCGGATTGTGCCGGGCGATCTCATTGGCATCGCCAAAGGTCGAGAGCGGCGCGTGCTCGTACGCAAGGCCATAAAGCCTGAGCGTCACCGCGACGCGCCGGACGAAGGGCGAATCATATTGTCCGATCAGCAGCATGATCCGCCCTCCATTCGACTCACCAGACGTGTACGCGCTTGTCGGGCGCGAGGTACAGCTTCTGTCCCGGCTGCACGTTGAACGCCGAATACCAGGCGTCAAGATTGCGCACCGTCTGCACGCGCCACATGGCCGGCGCATGCACGTCGGTCGCGACCCGCGCGCGGAGCGCCTTGTCGCGCATCTTGGTCCGCCAGCTCTGCGCAAAGGCGAGGAAGAAGCGCTGATCACCGGTTAGCCCGTCAATCACCGGCGCCTCCTTGCCGTTGAGCGATTTGCGATAGGCCTCATAGGCCGCGGTCAGGCCGGCGACATCGGCGATATTCTCGCCCAGCTCCTGCTTGCCGTTGAGGTGCAGGCCCGGAAAGGCTTCATAGCCATCATATTGCGCGGCCAGCGCGGTGCCCGCTTCCTCGAAATGCTTGAGGTCCACCGGCGTCCACCAATTGTGCAGCCTGCCGGTCGAGTCGAAATCGGCGCCGAGATTGTCGAAGCTGTGGCTGATCTCGTGGCCGATCACCGCGCCGATCGCGCCATAATTCGCCGCCGCATCGAACTTCGGATCGAAATAGGGCGTCTCCAGGATCGCGGCCGGGAAGTTGAGCGCATTCTGCACCGGCAGGTTGACCGCGTTCACCGTCTGCGGCGTCATCCACCATTCGTTGCGATCGACCGGCTTGCCGATCTTGCCGATCTGGTGGCGATATTCGGCGAGGCGCGCGCGCTGGAGATTGCCGACCGGATCATCCGCCTTGATCTCCAGATTGCTATAATCCCGCCATGTGTCGGGATAGCCGACGCCGACGATCAGCACCTTCAGCTTCTTGCGCGCCTCCTCCTTGGTCGCGGGGGCGAGCCAGGGCAGCGCCGCCAGCCGCGTGTCGAAGGCCGCGACGATGTTCTTCACCATCCCCTGGATCTCGGTCTTGGACGAGGCAGGGAAGAATTTATCGGCGTAGATCTTGCCGACCGCGTCGCCAAGCGCTCCGTTGACCGCGGCGATCGCCCGCTTGTCACGTGGCTGCTGCGCCGGCGTACCGTTCACCGTGGTGCCGTAGAAAGCGAAGGCTGCGTCATCGATCGCCTTGGGCAATACCGAGGTGACCTGGTTGATCTGGTGGAAAGTCAGCCAGTCCTGCCAGGATTGCATCGGCTCGCTCGCGACCAGCGCCGACAGCCTGGTGATCGCCTCGGGCTGCCAGACCGAGAAATCCTGCTGGTTCGGCAGGCCGGCGGCGCCCCAATAGGCGTTCCAGTCGATCCCGGGCGCCTTGGTCGCGAAATCGCCGCGCTTCCAGCTCTGCGCCTTGTGCGCGTCCTGGCTTGCGATGATGTCGTAATGGGCGTTCGCGATCTTCATCTCGAGCGCCATGATCCGGTCGGCGCGGGCGGCCGCATCAGAGACGCCGGCGAGCGTGAGGAGCTTCTCGACATAGGCTCGATAGGCTGTGCGCAGTTCAGCCATTTCGGGCTTGGCCGACACATAGTAATCGCGGTCCGGCAGGCCGATGCCGCCTTGCATGAGATAGGGGATCGTCACGTCAGGCCGGTTCAGGTCCTGAGTCACGAACAGGCCGAACAGATTCTCGGTCTGGAAGTTGCTCGCATTGATCGGATCGGTGTCGGCGCGCATGGTGGCACCCAGCATCGCGGAAAGCGCTCCCTTGTCCTTCAGCGCCGCGATCTGATCGATCTGGGCCTTGATCGGCGCCATGCCGTGCTTCTCGATTCCGGCGGTGTCAGTATAGGCCGTATAATAGTCGGCGATCCGGCGCTGGTCGGTTCCGGCCGCCGAATTGGCCTTCGCGGCGCCCTCGATCAGCTCGCGGTTGCGCGCCTCGGCGACCTTGAACACGTCGAAGCCAACGCCGACGGACGAGCGGTCCGCGGGGATTTCGGTCTTCGTGGCCCAGGCGCCGCTCGCATAGGCGTTGAAATCGTCGCCCGGCTTCACGGACTTGTCGATCAGGCTCTGGTCTACCCCGGCCAGGCTTCCGGCCGGCTGGCTGCTGGTCGATTGCGTGCAGGCGGTGGTGGCGAGCAAGGCGGCAAGCAGGATCGTGGATCGCTTCATGGAATGACCTCTCAAGGGTGTATGGCGGGTGGAATACACT
>Ga0068858_100002562_pt1 | contig 18313 bp, 19 predicted proteins | sample KBSSwiS12_FD_66589 | JGI IMG/M metagenome (GOLD analysis project Ga0068858, IMG submission 66589) | Switchgrass rhizosphere microbial communities from Kellogg Biological Station, Michigan, USA - KBS Switchgrass S1-2 | ecosystem: Host-associated > Plants > Roots > Rhizosphere > Soil ...
CTAACGGACCGCGCGTCAGCGGCGAGCGAGGAGGCGAAGCCGACGAGCGAGTCCGCTGCACGCGCATGTTAGACGGCCGCTGCTGCTCGATCACCTTGTACTTCCAGAAGCCTTACGCCGAGCACGATCCTTTCGCCAGAAGTAGATCGGAAACCAGATGATGAGCGCGATCACCACCAACATGAAAGCGCCCGCAATCAACCACGGAGGTGCAGTGGGATCGATCACGTCTTGCCTTAGCCGTCTAACGGACCGCGCGTCAGCGGCGAGTGAGGAGGCGAAGCCGACGAACGAGTCCGCTGCACGCGCATGTTAGGCGGGCCGCCGCACATGGTCACGGCATCTCTCCGAGATACGGGAAGGAAAACCCGGACAGCCACGCAACCAACACCGCGTGAAAGACAAGCGTGATAAACCGCGATTCGCGGAGCATCGCCAAGCAGAGGAGGACTCCAAGCAATAGTGACACGGCACTCAGAACAACGATGCTCGCCTCCTTGCCGCCGTATCGCCCCGAGGCTGACCAAAGATAGAGACCGGAAGCAACTAGCGGGACAGCAGCGACCAACACCGCCCGCTTTAACTTAGGCCTTGTCAATGGGCAGGTCACGACCAGGAGCGGATACGCGACTGCCGGGATCAGCAAGAGAACGATCGCGAACGGTCCCAGCGTGAAGAGGGCGATAACGACAGGAATGTTCAATGTTCCGGTGATCGTCCCTAGCCAGACAGCTGCACAGGGAAGCAGAGCGCCGACAAGCGCAAGAAGGAGCTTCTGGCGATCGGTCATCTCGGCCCGCCTAACGGGCGGCGCGTCAGCGGCGAGCGGCGCGCGACCGCAGGGAGCAAGACGCGAGTCCGCTGCACGCGCATGTTAGGCGCGGCCTGAACGATCACCACGTTGACTCACATGTCGGGACGGGAATCTTGCTCTTGAAAGAGCCTGTCGGATTAAACGTGACCGTTACGGATAACGGAACAATTATCGGCCGCTCGTCGCACTTGGCCGGATCGAACTTCCATTGGTTCACAGCAGCCAAGGAGGGAGGGTTCAACCGAAAGTCGTCGCTCGCGACGACGTGCAGGTCCGTCACTTTGCCGTCACTGCCGATGTTGCCCTGGAGAACAACCCGACCCCGCGCGGCGGCCTGGCCGTTGGCCGGCGGATAATGCGGGGCGGGCCGGGAGACCGACCGCGGCGGCTCAAGCCTCGTGCATTCGACGATTGGCTTTGGGATGCACTCCTGAGTCGGCACCTCACCTTTCGATCCCGCTGCCCATGCTGCGCCAACCGCGGCCGACACACAGATAAGAATCTCCGCGCCCACGACGACCAATGCCACGCGAAAATGGTGTCGCATCAGAGCCTCTCCTCTACGACGGACGGTTCCAGCCGCGCCTAACGGGCCGCGCGTCACCGGCGAGCGGCGCGCGACCGCAGGGAGCAAGACGCGAGTCCGCTGCACGCGCATGTTAGGCGACGCGCCTTTCACACGAACCGCCAGAGCACAATCGTTCCCAGGACAAAGGCAATCCCCGCCGCGAGCAGGAAGCGGCGTCGGACAGCTGCGGGATCGACGCTCGGCTGCAACACCGCGCGGGACACTCGGTCGCTCATGACAACCGACATGGCAAGGACACCGAGAAATAACGTGGCCGCTCCAAGAAATAGGGTCGCTTGCGAAGTTGCCACTCCGTCACCAAAGGACCACCTATTCAAAGCTGCACAGGCGACGATAAGGCCGACCGACCCGAACTGAATTGCGGTGCCAACGCGGGGCTTCAGGACACGTTGCATCTGTCGACCTCACCTCTGGCGTCTTCCGCGTCGCCTAACGGACCGCGCGTCAGCGGCGAGCGGCGCGCGACCGCAGGGAGCAAGACGCGAGTCCGCTGCACGCGCATGTTAGGCGACCCCGCGATCAATGCCACCACCATGCGTTGATGTAATTCCAAGACGCCCACAGCGCCAAAGCAGTGGTAACCCAGATAAGCGGCTTAAGCTGCTGACTACGTGTAGCGCCTGGCCCGAGGTGCCTTCGGACGGCAACGCACGAAAGTGGGACGGCCCAATAGATCACGAGCAGAACCAGCGGCAGATAGCCGGGACCGCAGTCCTCGCAAACGTCGAACTTCACGAAAGGCTCCATGTACGAGGACACCCGCGGTCGAGACATTGTTTCCCAGGGTCGCCTAACGGCCTGCGCGTCAGCGGCGAGTGAGGAGGCGAAGCCGACGAACGAGTCCGCTGCACGCGCATGTTAGGCGACGCCATCATTGTCTGCTGCGGGAACAGCAGCTCGCTAAGCCGCTTGGCGAGAAGGAAGATGACGAGGCCGGCCAGGAACTCCGCTCCCGAAGGCAAGAACATCTTCGCGAAGAATGCGGCGGTCCCCGTCGCCCAGGTCATCTGCCGCATCACTGGAAAGGTCGTGGCCACACGGACTACGCCGAGAATCATCGTGACCACGCCGAAGCACCTGAAGACAACCCACGCGAGTGTTCTAGCTTTCATCGACCCTCCGCAAGCCGGCGTCGCCTAACGGGCAGCGCGTCAGCGGCGAGCGAGGAGCCGAAGGCGACGAGCGAGTCCGCTGCACGCGCGTGTTAGGCGGCGGCATGCCTGCTGCCCTTTGACTGCCACCAGCGCGCCAGATCCTCGGCGACACGATAGTCGTCGTGCTGATTTGCGTCCCGAGACCATTCCGACCGGAATCTTCCCAAGATGTCTGCCAGCTCGGGAACGGCCGTACCCTTTTCCAGTCTGTCCAGGATCTCCGCGACGAATGGTTCGTACGCAACCTGACCGGCCTCGGCATCGGCAAGTCCCAGAGGGTCCCATCGTTCGAGAACGCCATATACGTGACCGAAATCCGCCTTCCAAATTCGTCTCGAGACGCGAAGCGCAAGATTAGGCCACCAGAGGACTGCGCATCCGAGCAGCCCGAAAGTCACCCGCACGACGACCGCGACCACGCCGGGGCTCAGCGGAAGAGCTGCCAATGCCCAGCAGGAAAGAATGATTGCGACACGGGTCAGCTTGGTTCGGTTGTCCAGCGGCTTATCGGCTTCCAACCTCGAACGAATTGCCCAGGCGGTAATCCAGAAGGTCGTGCCGAGTTTGGCGACGATCGCCATGTTGGCTTGGAACTGAGCCAGCCAAGTTGCCATGGCTGCCCTATCCGCCGCCTAACGGGCGGCGCGTCAGCGGCGAGCGGCGCGAGCGACAGCGAGGGCCGCGAGTCCGCTGCACGCGCATGTTAGGCAACGGCGTTCTCACTCGAGACCACGCCCCAGCCAGTCACCGATCGGCTTACCGAGACCGATAAGCAGGAGACCAAAAAGGACTCGGATAAGAGCTGACCACAGCTCCTGACCCGGAAACCCGGCTAAAGTGCCAAGGCGAACAAGCACGATGATGGCGTAGATCAACGTCAGCAGGCCAATGACCAACACCGCAAAGCCAGCCAGCCTCACCACCAGAGCAGCGGTCCGTTGTGCCTGGTTCATTTGGCCCCGATTTTCTTGCCGTTGCCTAACATGTACTTAGACTGCCTACACGATTTCGCGGCTGCTGCGCACATTGACGTCTATTCCTCTACGTCCGTGTCGAGCCAATCGTCGCGATCTTGCTCAGCGGGCAAGAGCTGTCGTTCGGGGGGGATGAGGGATTGCGGGGAAATGGACTGCGAAGTCAGTCGAATAAGGTTGGGAGGAGCCGCGACGCCGCCCTTGGACCAGAGCAGGTCCGCGGGGCTGCGGACGCCGCGGCCGGCGCGCTTCAAGACGTGTGTGTAGATCATGGTCGTCTTGACGTCCTGATGTCCCAGGAGCTCCTGGATCGTCCGAATATCGTATCCCTCCTCGAGCAGGTGGGTCGCGAAGGAATGCCGGAACGTGTGGCAGCTGACACGGCGAGAGATGCCCAGATCGACGACCGCGGCGCGCAGCGCACGCTGGATGACGGTCTCGTGCAAGTGGTGACGGCGCTCGACTTCGGTTCGGGGATCGATGCTGGTGCGCTCGGCCGGGAACACGTATTGCCATCCCCAGTCCCGATCGGCCCCGGGGTACTTGCGGGCGATCGAGTCCGGCAGGAACACGGCCCCGAGCCCCTTCGACAGGTCCGCGGCGTGGATGCGCTGGATGCGCGAGAGCCAGGTCGGCAGCGCGGCGCGGACGACCGCGGGAAACGGGACGACGCGGTCGCGGTTGCCCTTGGTGTCGCGGACGAGGATCCGGTTGTTGCCGAATTCGACGTCCTTGACGCGCAGGCGCAGCGCCTCGAGCAGGCGCATCCCGGTTCCATAGAGGAGAGTCGCCACGAGCTTCGGCGGCCCCTCGAGGCGCCCAATGACGGCGCGGACCTCGGCGCGCGTCAGGACGGTCGGCAGCCGCCCCGTGCTCTTCGCCCGGATCACCGTGTGGAGGTCGGGCAGCTCCTTGGCGAGGACGTGTCTATAGAGGAAGAGCAGCGCCGACAGCGCCTGGGTCTGCGTCGAGGCGCTCACGGGACCGTCGACGGCGAGGCTGGTCACGAACGCATTGATCTGCGGCTCGCCCATCTCCAGGGGATGGCGCTTGCCGTGAAAGAGGATGAAGCGTCGGATCCACGCGACGTACGCCTCCTCGGTCCTAAGGCTGTAGTGGCGCGCGCGGATCGCGAAGCGGACGCGGTCGAGGAGCCGCGGCTGGCCGGGCGATGGAGCCTGTGGCCCGGCCGGGCCTCCGCTCGGGCCGAGTGGAGACATGCTGAATAAGGATTGTCGCGAGCGGCCTCGACCGCGGGCGGGGATCTCCGTCAGCGTTCGACGCTGACGACGTGCGCCTGCATCTTCGCGTCGACCTCGCCTTCTCCGAAGCGGCGCACGATCGCCGCGGCGGCGGCGTCCGTCGCTTCCTCCAGGCGCGCGGCGTCGAGCGCCTCGATCTCGTCCCGCAGCGGACTTCCCTGGCAGAACGCGATCGCGGCGTCGCGGGCCGAGCGCGCGCGGCTGCGGAGCGCGAGCGTCTCGATCTCGGGAGGGAGCGTGAAGCCGCCGAGGCGCAGGTCGCGCTCGACCACGGAACGGTCGTGATAGCCATGTGGCGTCCGCTCCATGAAGCGCGGCGGGTTCTCCGGGAAGACGACTGCGAGCGCGGACTGAACCGCGTCCGCGAGCTCGTTCTCCGCCAGGCTGTCCCAGACGCTGAAGTGATAGACGCCGCCCGGCCGCAGGACGCGGCGCGCTTCCGAAAACGCCCTCGGCTTGTCCGGGAAGAACATGACGCCGAACTGACAGACGACGGCGTCGAAGCTGCCGTCCTCGAACGGCAGCTGGAGTGCATCGGCCTCGCGCCACTCGATCGGGCGCGCCGTCGCGCTCATGAGCGCCGCGGCCTGGTCGATCATCGGACGGCTGCGGTCCGTCGCGACGATCGCCGTCTTCTCGGACAACCGCGCCGCGAGCTCGCGCGTCACCGCGCCGGTGCCCGCCGCGATCTCCAGCACTCGGGAGGGCGCTCGCAGTCGCCCGGCGGCACGTCGGGCGAGGTCTCTTGCATAGGGAGCAAAGAGGACGGGGACGAGATGCGTTTCGTAGACCTTCGGGACGGAGCCGGCGAATTTTTCCATGTTGCCGAGAGGCTGGCGACAGGACGGCCTACGGCGCCGGTCCGACGCCCTCCTTCAACTGACGCTGGTATTCCGCCTCGTCGTAGTGGCCGAGCGACGCGGCGATCAGGCCGTCCGCGCCGAGCGTCCACTCCTCGTAGCCGCCGAAGCGCACGGCTTTCCCCGTCCCCCCGGGGCCGGAGTTGTGGCCCGCTGCGGTCCAGCGAAAGATGGGACGAGCGCTGTCGGGTTGGAGGAGGTCGTCCATCTTCACGACGAGGTCCGGGAACGCGGTCATGAATCCCTGCGCCGCGGCCGCGATCGCGTCGCGTCCGACGCTCGGCTTGCCCCGGTTGATCGTCAGCGATCCCTGCGGCGCGTAGAACGACGCGACGCTCGCCGCGTTCTGGCTGCACCAGGCGGCGGCGTAGCGGGTCGCGAAGTCGCGGAGATTGACGCCGCCTTCCTCCGCGCCGCCCTCCCCGCGCGTCTCCATGACGAGGACCGTGTTCAGCATCGCGTCGTGAGGCATGAACGACACCTCCCAGGTCCGGGTTCCGGAGACGTTCGTCATCTCGGTGCGACGGCAGGACAGGAACGTGCCGACTCCGGGTCCGGTCCAGTCCCGGCAGCCGAAGCCCTCGAGCTCCATCGTGGAGCGAACCTTCTTCATGTCGCTTCCGGCGGGGAGAACGCGATCGATCCCCTCGCGCATCTGATCCCGCGACAGGCCGCGCGGCAGACGCCGGCGCGAGGACATGCCGATGCCCTGCTTGAAGCGGCGCTCGTCGAGCGCGCGGCCGTAATACTCGAGGATGCGGTCGCGCTGGAAGAGCTGGCTCACCAGCGACTCGCCCTTCTTGAGCGGCCGCGGCGCGCCGGACGCGGGGACGACCTGGCGGAAGCCCTCGGGCACCTCGCCGTAGCGCAGCTCCTTCAGCGGCCGGTCGGGAAAGGCCTCGATGCGCCAGAGAGCTTCCGAGCGGTTCGGGCCGATCTGGTAGGCCTCGGTGGATGGCCGATAGCGGCCCGGCAACAGATTGCGACCGATCTGGCTCGATTGGACGAACCCGAGAACGATCAACGCGAGCACGACCGGGATGCCGAGCGGCGCGAGCACGCCGTGGACTCGGCCGCCGTCCTGCGTGCGCGTGACGAGACCGCGGCGCCCCTGCCGAGCGATGAGGGAGAGGACGCCGTACGCCGCCCAGAACCAGACGAGGAAGCTGCCGCCCCAGGCGAGCAGCGCCATGACCTGCGCGGCGAGGATGTCGTTGTCCGCGAGGGATTGCGGCAGTTCAACCAGGCGAGCGATCGCGACCATGGGTAGCCCGACCGCGACGAGGACTCCTTCGCTCCGCACGCCGAGCGTTCCGACGACGAGCATGAGGAGCGCCCAGAGCGCGGCGAGACTCAGGCGGCGGGGGTTCATGCTCATGGCCTGAGGACGCGGAGTCGTCCAGCTCGTTCTGTGTCTGCCGTCACGGCACCGCGCCGACGCTCACGGAGAAGCTGCCGTCCGATCGAGAGATCGGCATGATCCCCCACAGCACACCGTCGCCGCCGACCTTCGTGACCAGGAGCTGAGCGTTCTCCACTTCCGAAACGCCCAGCGCGCCGAGGATGTCCGTCACGAAGACGGTCTTTCCGTACTCGACGGTCGTCGTCGTCTGGCCGAGCGACGCACCCTCCGCCGTGAAGGCCTCGATGGCGGCCTGGAGGGAAGGGCCGGATGAGGCGCCGATGGGATCGGGTACGTTGGCGACGAGCAAGTTGCTCCTCCCGACGGCGCCGCGCCGGGCACCGGCGAAGACGAGCGCGGTGGCGTTGAAAGCGCGAAGCGTCTCCATGCCGAACACGGGCAGATCCGCCGTGGCGCACGCCGTGCCGGGAGCGACCGCTCGAGCGAGCACGGAGGGACTCGGTCCGTGTCCGGGGAAGACGTACGCCGCGCCGACGTCGCTTCCGATTCCCGAAAGCGGATACGTGGCGACGGCGGTCCCGTGCGGCGGAAGCGTCACGAACGCAGCGCAGGTATCCCCCGGAACGCAGGGGACGACGACGCGATCGCCGATGCCCACGCTCGACTCCTCCGCCGAGACGTTCGTCAGCGTGAGCTCGGTCGTCCAGGCGCCCGCGACTCCCGCCCCATAGACGACCAGGTGATTTCGTCCGCCTGTCGAGACGATCGTGCCGGTCCCGACGACCTGGGGCTGTTGTTGCCCGCAATACCAGACGGTGACGGTCACGAAGTACGTGCCCGGCGGCAGCGACGGGACGAAGACGTCCTGGGAGAAGGGATAGTTGCTCGCGGTGCACTGACTACAGGCGGGATCCTCGCCGCCCGCCAGGAACACGATCTGGATTTGATTGCCCGAAACCGTGGCGCTCGGGTCGTGGGGAAAGCATCCCGCCCAGTGCCCGCAGGAGTTGACGACGACTCCCCCGGGAATGTTCGTGCCCGTGACGGTCCACGGGAAGTTGTCGCCGCACGCGGTCTGCGCCGCCGCGGCTTCCGCAAAGGTGAGCACCGCAACGGCGACCAGGGCGAGAAGGTCGCCTTTTCCGGCATGCATTCGAGAGCCCCCTTTGTTCTGGCGACGCCTCGCGGGCGCCGCCCGCATCCTAGTGCGCCACCGGCTTCGCCCAGTCGCCGACCGAGAGCGCCTTCATGACGATCTCGACGGCGAGCGACGCGAGCAGAATCCCCATGACGCGGATGAGGACCGCCGCGCCCTGCTTGCCGATGATCTTCAGGATCGGATCCGAAAGGCGCAGGAAGGCGTAATTGATCAGGAGGACGATCACCAGCACGACCGCGGTCTGCGCCTGCTGCGGGACGGTGTAGACGTCGTTGTCCGTCAGGATGATCACCGCCATGATCGCGCCCGGGCCCGCGATCGACGGGACCGCGATCGGAAAGACGGCGAGGTCGCGGTTGGGGTCCTCCGACGGCGCGGCCGCGTCCATCTCGCCGAAGAGCATCTTGATCGCGAAGAGGAACAGGATGATGCCGCCCGCCACCTGGAGCGACAGCATCCGCACGCCCACCGCGTCCAGGATGATCTGGCCGAGCACGACGGCGACGACCAGGATGAGCGTCGCGTAGATCGAGGCGCGTCGCGCGATGCCGGCGCGCTGCGCGGCGGTGAGCGAGCCGGTGAGGGCGGCGAAGAGCGCGACGTTCCCGATCGGATCGATCGTCGTCCAGATCATCATGAAGTCGCGAACGATCTTCTGGATCATGCTGCGCTTTGCGGAGTCTTTGCGGGGATTCTATGCCGACACGAGGACCGCGGGCAGAGGAGCCGAACGATCCGGGCCGGCCGAGCCCTCAGCGGATCGCGATCGACGTCTTCTGGACCGCGAGGACTTCCCCGGCTCGCCGGACCTCGAGGGTGACGGTGGCACGCGACGGCTTCGAGGCGATCAGGACCCGGAGATCCGCTTCTCGTTACCGCTTCTTTTGAACCTGCGATTTCGAGAGCTTGGATTTCGCCTTGGGTTTCGCCTTGGGTTTGGGTCTGGAGGCGGCGCGCTTCTTCGCGACGTGGCGAGCCGGACGGCGCGGCTTCGATTTCGCTTTCGTCGCGGCGGTGCGCCGCGCCCTCTTCGACGGAGCCGCCTTCCTCTTCTTAGGGGCCGTCCCCGACCCGGGCGTGGGCCGGGAAGCGACCGCGGCGCGCTGTGCCGGCGTAGGCGCAGGCCCCGGCTCGGTGTCGGGCGGCGAGGCGGACGCGGCCGTGGGGCGGCGGTCCGGCGGTTCGGTCTGGATCTGACGCTCGCGAAGCTCGCGGCTGCGCCGCAGCGCCTCCTGGAGCCACTCGCGCTCCTTCTGTTCCTCGGTCGGGGGCGGGGAGGCCCCGGGCGCGGCCGTCGCGAGACCGCCCGGAGTGTTTTGCAGGGCCGCGAGGCTCGCGCTCAGACGGCTGATGAGGGCCGCCCGCGATGTCGGATCGAGCTTCTTCGCCTCGGCCTCGAGCTCGTCGAGGGTCATGGGGCGATTGTAACCGGGGGTGCGGCAGGCAACGCTTTCGCCGTCATCCCGAGGAGCGGACCCGACGGCGTTCCCTAGTCGTACACGCCGTCGGCGAACCACTCGCCGCCGTTGCGCGCGCGATAGATGCGGTAGAGGCCGCCGTCGGAGAGCTCGACGTCCCAGTAGTCGCGGTCGGCGCCGGAGTCGGTCCACCAGCTCTCCTCCAGGGACCACGGTCCCGCGGCGACGCGGACGGTGCCCGCGATCGCGAGCGCGGCGTCGGGAGGAGACTTGAGGGAGACGGGGCGTACGTCGCGATCGACGGGGTCGGTGCGGGCGGGGGCAAGCCCCGCCCCTACGTCCGTTTCAATATCGGCGCGGGAACGATCCTCTTCGTAGGGGCGGCCCTGGCGGCCGCCCTCCTCCATGAGCACCTCGAGCGGCACGGGCGGACGCAGGACGCGCACCGAGAGGAGCCCGCGTCCGGCGCGCGGAGGAACGCGCATCGGCGGAGGGGGCGGCGGCGTGTAGCCCGTCTCCGAGTAGGTGAAGCGCTCGGGACGATGCCCGTCCTGCGCGCGCGGCGAGCCGACGCGGTCCGCGCCGAGCAGCGCGGCGAGGCGCGCGATCGTGGTCGCGAGGCGGTCGGGCGAGAGCGCGGCCGGGCCGAAGAGCGTGAGCTGCGCGCGGCGCGGCTGGTCGGGATGCGCGGAGAAGGTGAAGCCGGCGACGGCGGCGCCGGGCGGGCGCGCCTCGAGGTCGAGGCGCAGGAGCGTCAGGAGCGTCTTGACGTCGCGCGTCGGCGCGGGCAGCTGGATCGCGCGCGTATCGTGCCCGTCGGGGTCCAACGCGAGCACGGTCTCGAGACGCGTGCAGGCGAGCGCCTGCGACTCGAGGCGTCCGACCAGGCGCGTCAGCGCCGCGTGCGCGACGAAGAGGAACGGCTCGAGCGACGCGAGCGGCCACTCGAGCTCCATGCCCTCGGAGAACGCGGGCGGCGGAAGGTATGGCTCGAGCGGACGCGGATCGATGCCGCGCGCCGAGGCGTGCAGCGCCCGTCCGCCCTCGCCCAGGCGGCTCGCGACCTCGCCCTCCGGCAGCTTCGCGAAGTCGCCGATCGTGCGCAGCCCCCAGCGGTCGAGCAGCGCGGCGGTCTCCCACTCGGGCGCGAGGCGCGCGAGCGGCAGCGGCGCGAGGAACGCCTGCTCCTCCCCCTCGGGGACGACGGTGGGCGACTCGGGAAGCCCCGCGGCCACGCGCGCGGAGAGCTTGGACCCGGCGACGCCGACGCGCCCGGGCAGCCCCGCCTTCTCGACGGCGCGGAGGAGGTCGCGGGCGAGGGTCATCGGCCTGTCGTCCCGAGGAGCCGCGACTTGGGCCGGCGTCCCTTGTGCCGTCGTCCCTGGAGCCGTCGTTCCTTGAGCCGTCATCCCGAGGAGCGGAGCGAGCCCGCGAGCGAGCGGTCCTGAGGAGGGAGCGACGAAGGAGGGATCCCGGGCTTGTACGCGACTGTGGCAATCGAGCGAGGGATCCTTCGCTCCGCTCAGGATGACTGCTTTATCGCCAGGGTTCGAGGTGACGGGGGCGACGACATGCGCCCGCAGCGCCGGGTGTCCCTCCAGGTCCACGTAGACGACGCCCTCCCCCGCGTCCTCGACCCGCGGCGAGAAGGACTCGGCGACCTCGAGCAGCGCCTGCTGCGCCGTGCGTTCACAGGCCGCGTCGCGGCCGCGCGCGATCAGCCTGGGCAGCCGCGCGCGGGCCTGCGGCAGCGTCATGCCGGGCTCGATCCCGACCTTGCGCGCCTTGCGCGTCGCCGAGGAGACGCGCGCCGCGGTGCCGTTGCCCTCGCAGATGACGACGGCTTCTTCCCTGAGCTCGGGCTCGCTGCGCAGCCGCGCCGCGAGGGGGAAGAGCGGGACGAAGATGCAGGCAATCACGACGAGCCGTCATCCCGAGGAGCGGAGCGAGCCGGGAATCTGAAGAGCACTACGCCTGTCATCCCGAGGAGCGGAGCGAGCCGGGAATCTGAAGTGGAGCACTACGCCTGTCATCCTGAGGAGCGGAGCGAGCCGGGAATCTGAAGTGGAGCACTACGCCTGTCATCCTGAAGAGCGGAGCGAGCCCGGGAATCTGAAGTGGAGCACTACGCCCGTCATCCCGAGGAGCGGAGCGAGCCGGGAATCTGAAGAGCACTACGCCTGTCATCCTGAGGAGCGGAGCGAGCCGGTGGAGCACTACGCCTGTCATCCTGAGGAGCGGAGCGAGCGAAGCGAGCGAGCGAGGAAGGATCCCGTCACTGATAGCGGAGGTGGCGTTTGCGCCTGGGATCCTTCGCTGCGCTCAGGATGACGGCACGATGACGATGCCTGCAGCCGCTCCAAAAAGTCCCCTCTCCCGCCGGCGGGACCGGGGGGAGAGGGGTGGGAAAGGGGGACCGAACCTACGGCGACAGCGGCGCCGACTCCTTCGGCCCCGCAGTCCCGTGACGGCGTTGGCGCCGTCTCGCCCATCGAGAGCTTCATCGGCTCGCTCACGCCGGTCCGCGCGCGCGAGTCCTTCTGCAGATTCAGCCGCGAGACGAGGCCGCAGAGCAGCCGCGGCGAGATTCCCTGGACGTTGGCGCGCTCGCCGCCGGCCCAGACCGCTCGCGAGCAATCCGCCGATACGACCGTCTGCGCGGCGGAGCTGATCCGGTAGGGCGCGAGCAGGAGAAGCGCCGCGTCGTGTGCGCGCGCGGCGCGCTCGAGACGCACCCACGCGGAGTCGGGAACGAACCGTCCACGCACCGGCGCGAGACCGAGGTCCGCGACGACGAGGGGGAACCCGGTCGCGAGCAGCATCTCCGCGCTCGCAACGGCCTCCTTCAGCCGCGACGGACGCACCCAGAGCAGGCGCGTCAGGTCCACGCCCGCGGCCTCCGCGGACTGGGGATCGAGATGACCGCCGAGGTCGACGAGCGCCGCCGCCTCGCCGCTCGCGGTCGCCGACGCGAGAGCCGCGATGCCGATCGAGAAGCGTCCGCACGAGCGCCGACCCGAAATCTCGACGAGTCCTCCCCGCGACAGTCCTCCGCGCAGCAGACGGTCGAGTCCCGGCACCGTCGTGGCGATGGCCTCGCGCCCTGAGGATGAAGAGGGGGACGCCAAGTCGCTCGCGCGCGTCAGCCGCGCGCCGAGGCCCGAGAGCAGATCGGCGGCGGCGGGTTTCCGGGCGAGCTGCTGTCGAAGGTCCTTCCCTTCGAGAAGGGCTTCGATCGCGAATCCCGGCAACGCCTCCATTCCGCCTCCGCCGGCGCAGTCGCCGTAGGTCCGACGCGCGTGGAGGAGCAAAATAGGCGTAAATTAGTCGTAAGTCAAGAATGTAATGCTTGCTTTACTAAATATCAAGTGTGCTTTACTATCTCGCTCAACGAGGACATCGATGTTGAACGACACCCACCCGAAATCGACTCAAAAGCTCGGGATCTGGCTCCTTCTCGCGCTCACCGCGAACGGGGCTCTCTTGCGGTTGGCGCTCTCCCTGGCGATGCGGGATGGGACGCGCAACCCGATTCCGGCCGCCGCAATCGCCTGGGCGCTCGCCGCGCTCGCGCTCACGGCCTCTCTTCTCTGGCTGCTCCGCTCGGTCTGGCGGCGGCGCGACTCATGGGCGCTCTATCTCGGCGCCGCGCTGCTGTGCATCGTCTTCTACAAGGTGGGCCGGAACCGTCCCGAGCTCGCGCCGATCGAGCTTCCCCTGGCGATCCTGCTTCTCGCCCCCGCCGCCCTCCTCGTCTGGGCGTTCGTGCGGCAGGTGCGACGGGCCGACGAGCTCGAGCGGAAGATTCTCTTCCAGGCTCTCGCCTTCGCGTTCGTGATCGAGTTCTCGGTCGCGATCGTCTACGCGTTGCTGGAGGGGATGGACGTCCCGCGGCCGCCCTCGATCCTCTGGGCATCTCTGCTGGTCATGTCCTGGGCCGCCGGGCTCGGAATCTTCGCGCGGCGATACGAGTGAAGAACCACCTGCGCGTCCTGCGCGCCGAGCGCGACTGGTCGCAGGCGGAGCTCGCCGAGCGGCTCTCCGTCTCGCGCCAGACGGTCAACGCGATCGAGACGGAGCGCTACGACCCGAGCCTTCCGCTGGCGTTCCGCATCGCCAGGCTCTTCGGCAAGCTGATCGAGGAGATCTTCGAGCCGTAGGCGCGGGGCCCTCCCCTCCCCTTTCGCACGAGGCCTCGCCCATCGAGATCCCTCCGGGCGATCCCGGGCGGGGTAAGATTCGCGCCAATCCGAGCGGATTTCCGCGATGCCCAAACGACACTGACGCCATCGCTTGATGAATCTCTTCGTCAAAGGGCTGATCGTGGGCTTCTGCCTCGCGGCGCCAGCCGGGCCGATCGCGGCGATCTGCGTCCAGCGCACGATCTCGAAGCGCCTGATCTCCGGCGTCCTGTCCGGCATGGGCGCCGCGGTGGCGGACGCGGTCTACGGTGCGATCGCGGCGTTCGGCGCCACGATCATCTCGGAGTTCATCATCGCCGAGCGGAACTGGCTGCAGCGGATCGGCGGCGGGATCCTGATCCTCCTCGGACTGCGGCTCATCTTCTTCACGAAGCTCGAGGAGCGCAAGAACGGCGCGACGAACCGCGGCCTGTTCGGCGACTTCTTCTCGACCTTCGTGCTGACGCTGACCAACCCGATGACCTTCGTCGCGTTCGCCGCGATCTTCACGACGATGGGGATCGGCGCGGTGCGCGGGCACTCGATCCTCACGGCGGAGCTCGTCGGCGGCGTGTTCGCGGGCTCCGCGCTCTGGTGGCTGATCCTCTCCGGCGGCTCGTTCCTCCTGCGGCACCACTTCGACTTCCGCAAGCTCGCGGCGATCAACAAGGCGACGGGAGTCTTCGTGATCGCCGTCGGCGTCCTCTACCTCTTCGTCCTGAAGCCGGGAGCCGACGAGGCGACGCCGATCCAGCGGCTCGTCCCGCACGAGCTCCAGGCGAAGACGCCGAGCCCGGGGAAGTGACTCTGGCGCGAAGCGCCTGTCGTCCCGAGGAGCGCGACACGCCGTCGCGAAGGATCCCTTGCGCTCTGAGACTGTAGCAATCGAGTCCGGGATCCCTCGCTGCGCTCGGGATGACGGCTTGATCGCTCGGGATAAGCAGTCATCCCGAGGAGCGGAGCGAAGCGAGCGACGAGGGATCCCGCGCGTTCTGAGACTGTCGCAGTCGAGTCCGGGATCCCTCGCTGCGCTCGGGAAGCCTCAGCCCTCAAACCCCATCGTCAGGTGCGTGTTGTCGCAGTAGGGCTTGTTGCCCGAGCCGCCGCAGCGGCAGAGGGCGTAGCGGTGCCCGGCGTCCTCCCAGCGATTTCCGGCGGCGTCGACCATCGGCACCGGTCCGCGGACGTAGAGCGGGCCATCCTTCTGGAGCGACAAAACGATCTCGGTCGGAACCGCCTCCGCCGGGCCGCCATCCAGCCGCTCGAAGCGGAGCGATCCAGTGGGGCATCGGGCGATCGTCGCCGCGAGCGCGTCCGCATCCGCGTTTTCCGGCTGGACCCACGGACGCTCGCCGGGCTTGAAGACGTCCGGCGAGCCTTCGACGCACCGTTTCGCGTGGATGCACTTGCGCGGATCGTAGGTGACGCGGATCGTCGGGGAGTCGTAGGTCTTCCTCATGGTTTCTCCATGCGGACCGGGGCGAGGGAAGACAGCATCGCGTGAGCCTTCGCGAGCGCGCGGGTCAGGGACGGGTCGACGTTCAGCGCACGCGCCCCCTCGAGCGACACCCAGCGCATCGGGCGGTCCGGGTCCTCGGCCGAGGCGGCGTGATCGCGCGCGGCCTCCGTCGAAGTCAGGAGATACCGGATGTCGAAGTGCGAGTGCGCGGGCTCCCTCCTGTGCGCCGGGATGGCGTGCACGTCGACGTCGAGGATCGTTCGGCCGAGCGGCGTGTCGAAGCGGGAGATCCCCGTCTCCTCGCGCGCCTCGCGGAGCGCGGCGTCGAAGGCGGAGGCGTCCGAGGACTCCGTGTGGCCGCCGGGCTGCAGCCAGCGCGCGAGCTTGCGGTGATGGACGAGCAGGAACTCCGACGCGTCCGGCCGCGCGATCACCGCGCTCGCCGTGACGTGGCCCTTCGGGTTCGCACGCGCGAACGGGTCCGCCGGCTCCTGCAGGAAGCGGAGGATGCGGACGAGCGACGCAACCTCCTCCTCCGTCGCCGCCGTGTGGCCCTCGAGCGCGGCGAGCAGATCGGCGAGGTTCACGCGAGCCGCTCCAGGACGAGCGCGGTCCAGTCGTCTGCGAGGAGCGGACCCGTGACCGACCGTACGGCTTCGAAGAGCGCCTCCGGCGTCGCCGCGCGCGACAGCAGCGCCTCGAATCGCTCGTAGCCCAGCGGCTCGCCCGACGCGGTCGGCGCCTCCGGGAGGCCGTCGGTCAGGAACAAAAGGCGTTCGCCGGGAGCGAGCACGCCGCCGACGCTCTCGTAGGCGACCTCCTCACGCACGCCCAGGGGAAGGCGCGGTCCGGGCGCGGAGATCGCTCTTGCCGAGCTGCTCCCGTCGACCTGGTACGGATCCGGCAGCCCGGCGTTGGCGAGCTCGAAGGCGCCGGTGCTGGGATCGTAACGGGCATACGCCAGAGCCACGAACTCGCGCGACTCGAGCCGGAGACGCAGGCGCCGGTTGCCCTCCCGAAGGGTCTCCGCGACGGAACGGCCCGCGGCCAGAAACGGCAGCGCGGTCTTGACCGTCGCCATGATTAGGCTCGCGCCGACTCCCTTTCCCGCCACGTCGGCGACCACGATGCCGACCGCACCGTCCGCAAGCCGGAAGACGTCGTAGAAGTCGCCCGCCACGAAGCGCGCGGGCAGGTTGCCCGCCGCGATCCGATAGCCGTCGCCCGAGATCTCGGTCGGCGGCAGCATGCGCTGCTGGATCGAGCGCGCGAGCTCCAGCTCCATCTCCGCGAACTCGGCCTCCTTCAATCGTGACACGCTCTGCTCCAGACGGTCGCGCAGGATCGAGTAGGTGTAGAGAGACAGGCCCGCGATCAGCGTGATCGCGCCCGCGGCCGGGAGCGTGACCCGAAGCGACTCGGCCGTCATCCGGACGTGCACCAGCCCGGCGGCGTTGGCGACCAGACTCGCCAGCAGCCAGCCAAGCGCGCCGCCCACGAAGTAGAGGACCGACCGGACCACCCGCTGGGGGACGATCTGGACGCGGCCGATCCAGCCACCGCAGCTCGCGCCGAGCAGCAGGCAGGCGATGTACGCGAACGAACCGATCATCGCCCCGTAGGCCGCCGTGCCCGCGGTCAGGCGGGCAGACTCGCCGAGCAGGACGAGGAACACGACGCCGAGGCCGATCAGGGTCGAGATCGCGAGCTCGCGCAGAAACTCGCCGGTCGGGGGGACGAAGGGGTTCGCGCGCGCCTCGGCCGACATGGCTTCATCGTATACGTCCCCTCGGAGTGCGGGTTTGCGAGGTCGTCGATAATGCGGCCGAGGTGCGCGCATGAGTGCTCCGAACCCCGACGCCGTCTCGATCGACGCGATCATCAAAGCGTTATACGAATCGATCTCGGGTCCCGCTGGGGCGCCGCGTCAGTGGGAGCGCGACCGCGCGCTCTACGCGCCGGGGGCGCTGCTGATCCCGATGCGGCCGCCCAGCGTCACCAGAGACGGCCGCGGCGCGGCCGAGATCCTCGACGTGGACGGCTACGAGAAGTCTCGCTCGCCGTTCTTCGCCGCGAACTCCTTCTATGAGGTCGAGATCGCGCGCCGCGAGTTCCACTTCGGCGCGATGGCGCACGTGCTGTCGGTCTACGAGGGGCGCGACGCGCCTAACGGGAAGATCCTGAAGCGCGGGATCAACAGCATTCAGCTCTATAACGACGGCCAGCGGTGGTGGGTCGCCTCGATCATGTGGGACAACGAGCGCGACGGCGTCACGCTGCCGGCGGAGTTCGGGGTCTGAGAACGTCAAGTGATCAGGCTGTCATCCTGAGCGAAGCGAGCCGACCACCAGAGGTAAACCCTCGGCAGTAGGCAACGCCTCGCGCCGCGCGAGGCGTTTACGATCCCTGACTCGATTGCCACTCTCTCAGAAAGCGCGGGATCCTTCGTCGGTCGCTGCGCTCCGCTCCTCAGGATGACGGCTTGGTCTAGGGCTGCGCCGCTTCCGTCTCCGTCTTCGCCTTCGGCTTCGGCTTCGGCTTCAGGGCCGCCGGCGGCTCCGCCGACTTCCTCTGCGGTGCCGGTTCCGCCGCCGGCGCCGTCATCGGCACCCAGCCGTTCCTGACGAGCTCGTGCGAGAGGAGGAACGCGAAGAACGCGTGGCCTCCCGGCGTGAAGTGGTCGTTCGCCTCCGCCTCGGAGAGCGGGTACCAGCTCTCGCGAAGCGCGGTGAAGAGGTCGGTCAGATCCAGATAGTCCGCCCCGGCGCCCTCCGCGACCTGCCTCCAGAACTCCGACTCGCCGCCGATGGGCGCGCGGCCCCCGAGCAGGTAGTGGCAGAGGCCGAAGCGCGGCCGCGTCTTGCCGGACTCCTTCGGGAACTTCGCGTCGAGTCCCCGGCGCAGTTCGGCGACCGGCCGCGTGTGCAGGTCGAGGAGGTTTTTGCGCAGGCTCTCGTCGGTCTCGAGGACGGCGATGCGCTCGATGCTGATCGCCGGCTGACTCGCGTTCGGGTTGGGGATCTCCTGGATCCACCCCCGCGCCTTCGCCCGCGCGATCAACGCCGCCGCCGGGTTGTTCT
>Ga0068858_100002563_pt1 | contig 18312 bp, 18 predicted proteins | sample KBSSwiS12_FD_66589 | JGI IMG/M metagenome (GOLD analysis project Ga0068858, IMG submission 66589) | Switchgrass rhizosphere microbial communities from Kellogg Biological Station, Michigan, USA - KBS Switchgrass S1-2 | ecosystem: Host-associated > Plants > Roots > Rhizosphere > Soil ...
GCTGCCGTGGCGGTTGGATAATGTCGCGTCCCTCGTGGCGCATTAAAGGAGACGAAATGCCCAAGCTGAAAACCAAGAGCGGCGTCAAAAAGCGCTTCAAGCTCACGGCGACCGGCAAGATCAAGCATGGGGTGGCGGGCAAGCGCCACCGGCTGATCAGCCACAACGCCAAATATATCCGCCAGAACCGCGGCACAGAAATTCTCGCCGACGCCGACACGGCGCGCGTGAAGGCCTGGGCCCCCTACGGCCTGAAATAAGGAGGTAGGGAACCATGGCACGCGTCAAACGGGGTGTAACCACCCGCGCCAAGCACAAAAGGCTCCTGGATCAGGCAAAGGGCTATTACGGCCGCCGCAAGAACACGATCCGGGTCGCCCGCCAGGCGGTCGAAAAGGCCGGGCAATATGCCTATCGCGACCGCAAGGTGAAGAAGCGGACCTTCCGCGCTCTGTGGATCCAGCGGATCAACGCCGCGGTCCGCGCCGAGGGGCTGACCTACGGCCAGTTCATCCACGCGCTGAAACTCGCCGGAATCACGCTCGACCGGAAGGTGCTCGCGGACATCGCAATGCACGAGGCCGAAGCGTTCAGCGCCATCATCGCCCAGGCGAAGGGCGCGCTGGATAAGAAGGCGGCCTAAGCCTTCACCGCAACGAACAACGAAGGGCGCCCGGGCAATCGCGGCGCCCTTTTCGTTAGGGCGCGACGGGTTCGCGTTCGAGCGCGGCGCGGTCCCATTGGGCGAGGTTCGCGCCGGCTTCATAGGCCGACTGGAGGAACTCGCTGAGCATCCTTTCCGGATCGGCGGCGGCGCGCACGTCGGCATAGGGCAGCAAGAACTCGCCAAAGGTCGGGTCGAAGCGGCCGTGCGCCACCTTCGCGTCGCGATATCCATCAGGCTCGGGATAGATGTAGCTGTAGAAGAAGGGTTCGGCCGGAGTCACTCCGCCGGCCCAGAATCCTCCGCTCGCCACTTCGTGGCTATAGGCCTCACGAGTGATCCGGTCGGGGAGCCCCGGCATTCCGCCCGGATGCTGCGGCGCGGTCCGACCGGAAAAGCGGCTCGCCGCCAGATCGAATGCCCCCCACCAAAAATGCACCGGGCTCGCCTTGCCCATGAAGCCGGCGCGGAATTTCGCGAACACGGGAAGAATTGCCGCAAGCGCTCCCCGGAACCGTTCGGCGGAATCGCGATCATAATCGCGAGGACGATTGTCATCGGCGAACGGCACTGGGTCCTCGATCTCGCTCGGTACGCCGTTGAAGCTCGACGGCAGTTCATGCAGGTCGAGAATGGCGACCAGCCGGCGATGGAGCGCGGCGACGCTCCCGGCATTGAGCGGCACTTCCTCGCGCGACCCGTCGCTGACCCACAGCACCATCGCATGGCGGCAAAGGTCGATCGTCAGGGTGAAGGTTCGCCCGCCGCTCGCCGCGGTCGGCATGGCGGCGAGGCCCCGCGCATTGGGCTGAAGGGCGGCATGCCACCCATGGTTCATCCACGGCGCGTGGGCGACGCGGATCTTGCCGAGCATCTGTGCCGCCAGGTGAAGGACGGAAAGCGTTTCGTGATCGTGCTCGACGCTGAGCTCGGGCCAGTCGCTCATCGGCTCATCCTAACACGCCTTTGCAATTTTCGCTTCGGCCCGGCTAAGGCGCTTGCGATGTCCGACGCAATGCTCGACCGGATCGCCGCGGCAAAGGACCTGCAGGAGCTCGATTCCGTGCGGGTGTCCCTGCTCGGCAAGTCGGGCGAGATCACCGCGAAGCTCAAATCATTGGGATCGATGGACCCGGACACACGCACGGCCGAAGCGCCCAGGATCCACGAACTTCGCGAGGCGGTCACCGAAGCGATTGCGAGCCGGAAATCGGCGCTCGAGGCCGCGGAACTGGAGCGGAAGCTTTCGACCGAGACGATCGACTTGTCGCTTCCGGCGCCCGAGAGCGCGAGGGGGACGGTTCACCCGGTCAGCCAGGTGATGGACGAGCTTGCCGAGATTTTCGCGGACCTCGGCTTCTCGGTCGCGGAAGGGCCCGAGATCGAGACCCAATGGTATAATTTCACCGCGCTCAACATGCCCGAATTCCATCCCGCGCGGGCAATGCAGGACACGTTCTACCTCGAACCGCGGACCGCCGGCGAGGAGCCGTACGTCCTTCGGACGCATACCTCACCGGTCCAGATTCGCGCGGGCGAGAAGCAGGGCGCTCCGATCTACGTCATCGCTCCGGGCCGCGTGTATCGCTCCGACAGCGATGCGACCCACACGCCGATGTTCCACCAGGTCGAAGGTTTCGTGATCGATAAGGGCATCACGCTCGGCCATCTGAAATGGACGCTCGAGACCTTCCTCAGGGCTTTCTTTGAGCGCGACGATGTCGTGCTGCGAATGCGCCCCAGCTACTTCCCCTTCACCGAGCCGTCGGCCGAAGTCGATGTCGGCTACACGATGGAGAAGGGCCGCCGCGTTGTGGGCGGGCAGGAAGGCTGGATGGAGGTGCTCGGCTCCGGCATGGTCCACCCGCGCGTCATTGCCAATTGCGGTCTCGACCCCGACGAATGGCAGGGCTTCGCCTTCGGCTGCGGGATCGATCGCCTGGCGATGCTCAAATATGGGATGGACGACCTTAGGGCCTTCTTCGACGGCGATATCCGCTGGCTGAAGCATTATGGCTTCCGAGCGCTCGATGTGCCGACGCTTTCGGGCGGGGTCGGCGCATGAAATTTTCCCTTTCCTGGCTGAAAGACCATCTCGACACCGCTGCGTCCGCCTCAGAAATCGCCGACAAGCTGACCGCCATCGGCCTGGAGGTCGAAAATCTCTCGAACCCGGCCGAAGCGCTGGCGCCCTTCGTGGTCGCGAAGGTGCTGACAGCCGAAAAACATCCCCAGGCCGACAAGCTGCAGGTGCTGACCGTCGATGCCGGCACGGGCGAGACGATCCAGGTCGTCTGCGGAGCGTCCAACGCGCACGCCGGAATGCTCGGCGTGTTCGGCGGCCCCGGCACCTACATCCCCGGTAGCGATCTCATGCTCAAAGTCGCCGCGATCCGCGGGGTCGAATCGCATGGCATGATGTGCTCGGCGCGCGAGCTCGAGCTCGGCGAGGACCACAGCGGGATCATCGAACTCCCCAATGACGCGCCGGTCGGCGTGGCTTTCGCCGAATATGCCGGGCTCGACGATCCGGTCTTCGATGTCGCCGTCACTCCCAACCGCCAGGACTGCATGGGCGTGCGCGGGATCGCGCGCGACCTCGCGGCGGCCGGGATGGGCAAGCTCAAACCGCTTGCCGTGCCGCAGATCGAAGGCAGCTTCCCCTGCCCCGTCCCAGTCCGGATCGAGGATCCGGACGGCTGCCCGGCCTTTTTCGGCTGCGCCGTTCGCGGCTTGAAGAACGGCCCCTCGCCCGACTGGATGCAGCGGCGGCTAAAGTCCGCCGGCCAGCGGCCCATCTCGGCCCTCGTAGACATCACCAATTACGTGATGCTCGAACATGGCCGGCCGGCGCACGCCTATGACATCGCCAAGCTCAGCGGGGGCCTTACGGCGCGCGCCGCGAAGGCAGGCGAAAAGGTGCTCGCGCTCAACGAGAAGGAATATGTGCTCGAGCCGTTCATGACGGTGATCGCCGACGACCGGCAGGTCCACGACATTGGCGGCATCATGGGCGGCGAGGATTCGGGGGTCAGCGAGACGACGACCGACGTGATGCTAGAGGTCGCCTTTTTCACGCCCGAGCGGATCGCCCGCACCGGCCAGGCGCTGGGCCTCACGAGCGACGCGCGCAGCCGCTTCGAGCGGGGGGTCGATCCCGCCTTTCTCGACGACGGCCTTGCGATCCTCACCGGGCTGATCCTCGATATCTGCGGCGGCGAGGCTTCCGAAGGCGTTCGCGCCGGCCAGCCGCCCGTGCAGCAGCGCACGATCACCTTCGATTTCGGCCGAACCAAGGCGCTCGGCGGAATCGACGTCGCCGAACGGCGCCAGCGCGAGATCCTCGAGAGCCTCGGTTTCGGGGTGGCCGGCAGCACGATCACGATCCCGACATGGCGGCGTGACGTCGAAGGGCCGGCGGACCTGGTCGAGGAGGTGGCGCGGATCACCGGCTATGAGAACGTGCCGTCGACGCCCCTCGACCGGGCGCCCGGGGTCGCCCATCCTACCGCGACCCGTTCGCAGCTCATCGAGCGCCGAATCCGCCGCACGGCCGCGGCGCGGGGGCTCGACGAAGCCGTGACGTGGAGCTTCATTTCGGAAGCCGAAGCCGCGGCCTTCGGCGGATCGGAATGGCGGCTCGCCAATCCGATCAGCGAGGACATGAAGGTCATGCGGCCTTCTCTCCTGCCGGGGCTGATCGCGGCGGCGCGCCGCAACCTCGACCGCGGCGCAACAAGCGTCCGGCTGTTCGAGGTCGGACGGCGCTATCTCGGCGATTCGGAACATCCGACCCTATCGCTGCTGCTGGCGGGCGAGCGGCGGACGCGCGAATGGCAGTCGGGGAGAGCGCAAGCCTTCGGCCCATTCGACGCGAAGGCGGAAGTCGGCGTCTTGCTCGAGGCGGCGGGTGCGCCGGTCGACAGTCTGCAGGTCTTCGCCGACGCCGGTCCGACATGGCATCCCGGCCGGTCGGCTACCCTTCGGCTTGGTCCCAAGACCGTGGTTGCAGCCTTCGGTGAGCTGCACCCCGGTCTGCAAAGGAGCCTCGACGCTCCCGCCGGCGCGGTCGCCGCCGAAATCTATCTCGACGCGATCCCCGCGCCGCGATCGAGCAGCCGAGCGCGCCCGGCATTCTCTCCGCCGGCCCTGCAGCCCGTCAGCCGCGACTTCGCGTTCATCGTTCCGGCTGATCTGGCGGCCGAGAACCTCCTCCGCGCAATCCGCGGCGCCGACAAAGCGGCGATTACGGAGGTCCGCCTGTTCGACCGCTTCGAAACCGCGGAGGGATTGTCGCTCGCTGTCGAGGTCACGCTCCAGCCGGCCGACAAAAGCTTCACCGACGAGCAGATCGGTGAGGTTTCACGCCGCATCGTCGCGACCGCGGAAAAACTAGGCGCGCGGTTGAGGAGCTAGCTCCAACGCGTTGATCGCCGCGTGGACGCGTGCCTCCACCTCGGCGCGCTTCAGGCCCGGCGGGATCGTATCGCCGACCTTGAACGTCACCGTCCCGCTTTGGTGAACCAACCCCCGGCCCCAAAGCCGCCCACTATCGACAGCCACTGGAACCACCGGCAGGCCGAGAGCCCGATAGAGCGCGGCAAAGCCTGACTTGAGCCCGGGCATATCGCCGACACGCACCCGTGTGCCTTCCGGATAGATGGCCACGGGCCGACCTGCCGCAATCGCATCCTGCGCCGCCGCAACCATCGCGCGCAACGCTTTTGCGCCGGCGCTGCGCTCGACCGGAATGACTCCATATTGACGGGTCATGAAACCGAACAGCGGGATGTCGGCCAATTCCTTCTTCATCACGATTACGGGAAGATGGGTCAGCCGGACCATTTCGAGCGTCTCGTACATCGACTGGTGCTTGACCGCGATCAGGTGCATACCTTGCGGAAGCACTCCGTCGAGCCGCGTCTGGATGCCGAGCACACGCTCGGTCAGCACATGGTGCAGATTCACCCAGCTCAGTACCACCGCGAGTGTTGGCCGCCGGCCGAACAGGCTCGCGACGATACCGGCCAAAACCCAAATCACAGTCGCCGGGTAGAAGATCGCGGCGAACAGCAGCGAGCGGGCGAGCGCCATCAGATATCTGCCCAAACGGCCAACCGCCGAAGGACATATTTATTATATTCGCCGAACAAAGTGAGGAAGCTCGGTTCGGATCTCACCGCATCGGGAACAATGCGATATTTGTCACCCAGCACCTTGTGGAACTCGTAGCGGGCCCGGCGCATGTGCCAGTCGCTGGTGATGAGGCGCACCGACTTGAAATGATGTTTCGTGAGCCAGCGGCTGGCCTCTTCGGCGTTGGACCTGGTGTCGACCGATTCGCTCCCGAGGTCGACGCAGCAGCTGAGCAGCCGCAGGCTGTTTCCGCCGACGCGCCGCGCAATATCGGCCTTCGTCACCGCCGGATCAGCTCCGGCGACCAACAGCCTGCCCGCCTTACGGTCGTGGAGCACCTCGATGGCGTGCTCGATCCGGCCGCTTCCCCCGGTCAGAACGATCGCCGCTTCCGTGGGCGAAGCGTCGGCTGCGGCCGGTTTGCCCAGCGTCAGGGCGAAGAACAGGAAGCCGAGCGCGTAAATAAGCGCAATCAGCGACGCGGCGCGAGCGATCATAGGGCCGTCCGCAAGGTCGCGAGCACCGCCGCCCGCGCAACCCAGGTTGCGAGCGCGGTCAGCGCGAGCGGGATGGCGGCGAGGATGATGAGGTCGGCCGTACCCAGGGTGGCACCGCCCATCAGCTCGCCCGCAAAGGACGAGCTCGCGGCAAGAAGGACCAGTACAAGCGCCGCCGCGGCCGCGCCGATCAGGCTGCCGGCGAGTGCGTCGATCGCAATCTTGCGCTGGAACAGATGCGTAACCTGGACGTCGGTCGCGCCGATTCCGTGCATGACGTCGATCGTGAAGCGGTGCGTGTCGAGCGCGCCACGTGCTGCCAGCACCACTGCCGCCGCGCACGCGCCGCCGAGCAGGACCACCAAGGCAAGTGCGATCCATTGCAGCGCCTGCAGGGAACGCAGCAGCGGGCCGAGCAAATCGCGATGGGCGACGAGCTTCGCCCCCGGCGCGGCCGCTCCCACCCGTTGTTCGACCGCGTGAAGATCAACGCCAGGCCGAACACTGAAGGTGATCAACGCCGGGACCGGCAGGTCGGCCGACGCTCCCGCGGGCCCGAGCCATCGCTCGAGCGTCTTTCGCATTTCGCTTTCGGACACAGCGACGACGTTGGTCACGCCGGCCGAGCTCCGGACGACTTGCAGGACCTGGCCGAGGTTGCGTTCACCATCCGGAATCTGGACCGAAAAACGCGCTTCGGCGCCGGCGGCGACGCGGGCGGCCGTATCGGCGAGTGCGAGCCCCGCAGCGGCGACGATCATGATCGCAAACGTCATGATCGCGATGACCCAGGGGGTCGGACCCTTGAGCGGACGGGTTCCGAGGAGCCGCCGCTCGGATGGAGACGTGAACAGCCAGGCGAACATCAGGACGGAGTTCCCGGCTGACGTCCCGGCGGGTTTCTGAGGCTTCCCGTCGGGTCCTGTACCGAGCCGGTCTCCAGCCGGATCATCTGCGCGCCCGGAGTCGCGCTGATCAATCCCACGTCGTGGGTTGCGACGACCACCGTCGTGCCGAGGCGGTTGAGGGACGTGAACAGGTGGAGCAGGCGCTTGGCCATGTCAGCGTCGACGTTGCCGGTCGGTTCATCGGCGACGAGCAGCTCCGGCCGATTGATCACGGCCCGCGCGATGGCGACCCGCTGCTGCTCCCCGCCGGACAGGGTCGGCGGGCGGGCGCTGGCGCGATCGGCGAGGCCGACCCAGGCCAGCATTTCCCGCACCGGGCCTTCGACCTCCTCCTCGCTCGCTCCGGAGATGCGTAGCGGAAGCGCGACATTGTCGAACGCTGACAGGTGCCGGATCAGCCGGAAGTCCTGGAATACGACACCGATCCGCCGCCGGTACTGCGGCATCGCGTCGCGCGCCGCGCCGGTGAGGTCTTCGCCGAACAGCGAGATCCGCCCGCGCGTTGGCCGTTGTGCAAGATAGAGCAGCTTCAGAAGCGAGGTCTTCCCGGCGCCCGAAGGGCCCGTCAGGAAATAGAATCCGCCCTTGGACAGGCGGAAATCAAGGTCGCGGAGCACTTCCGCGCCGGTCCCGTAGCGCAATCCCACGCTGTCGAATTCGACGATCGGTGTCAGAACCGGTCCCTCCCGCTCGCGCGCCTTGCCAATGCGCGCGCATTCCTGTTTACCCTGTGTACACCGTCCCGAAAGAGGGCAATTGCAAGACATGATCCTGACCTGCCCCAATTGCGAAACGCAATATGTGGTGAAGGATGGCGCAATTCCGCCCCAGGGACGCCAGGTCCGCTGCGCCTCGTGCAAGCACAGCTGGCATCAGGATCCCGAAGAAACGACGCTCGAGCTCGGGCCCGAAGCGGAGGCCAGCGAGCCTGCGCACCAACCCGAGACAGTGGCCGATGGGCCTGAGAATCAGCCCGAAAGCTTCGCCGAAGCGACGGTAATCGAACCGAGCAGCGGCCCGGAGGCTGAAGAGCGCGCCTATGAGGAAGCCGCGCTTCAAGGGGCAAGAGTCGAGGAGCTTGTCGCCGGTGAGCCTTCCGCTGCCGTCCCTGCGGATTACGATGCGCCTCCCGGTCCCGAGATTCAGGCGGACGACGAATTCAGCCCCTTTGCCGCGCGCGACCAGGGCGAACCCCGCCGCCGGAAGCCGATCGTCACGCTCCTTCTCGTGCTGGTCGCCGTCGCTGCTCTGGCCGCGGCGTTCTGGTTCTTCGCACCGGTCGAGTGGAAGGCCCGGGTCGGCCTCGCCGAGACAACCACCCCGCTTCAGTTGTCCAACCCTCCGCAAATGGAGCTTAGGCAGCTGGCGAGCGGCAACCAGCTGCTGACGGTTGCCGGCCGCGTGATCAATCCGACGGACAAGGCACATTCCGTCCCGCCCATTTACGCGCAATTGTACGATCACGGAGGCAAGGTGATCTACCGCTGGACCATCGCTCCGCCGACGCCGACGCTCGCTCCGGGTGCGAGCGCTTCGTTCAACAGCGCGGAAGTGAATGTCCCGTCGGGTGCCGAGGGGCTGACGATCAGCCTTGGCCCACCCAAAGCCTAAGTTATTGGAATTCGATGAGTTTTGCTGGTTGATCGCCGCCAGCCGAACGGATGATTGTAGCGCGCGGCAATAGGCCTTCAGCGCCGCGCTCATCACCGAAATGTAGCTGTACGCCCGAGATGATCCGGATCGTGGCTCGAGCCTGGGCGCTCGCGCCAGCCGGAGCGACGGGAGGCGCTTGCGGCGCGGCTGACGCAACTGCTGCGGCGACCAAAACGACCATAGAACCGCACCGTAACGCGGCCGCAGCGAATTGGTAAACAATGTCTTAAGATGCGTCCCTTTATGGAACGGATTGAGCCGGCACGGGAGCGGCATTGCGTCTCTAGGGGGGCTTTGCTAGGGGCCGCGCCTTGCCAGTGCGGGCAGCCCGGGAATCGAGGGCTTCCGGCTCATTAACATGACGTGCGGTCGTGGCGGAACTGGTAGACGCGCAGCGTTGAGGTCGCTGTGGCCGAAAGGCCGTGGAAGTTCGAGTCTTCTCGACCGCACCATCACATGCAGGAATTCGGTTGTTTAGGGCGTCGCCGGGGAGGCGTCGGCCGAAGCGATCGCCGGCATCGCGGTGACGTGGACGGCGCCAAGCCGGACGACCGTCTTCTCCGCGGTGACCGTCGCATGCAGGTCGAGGTCCGCGATGATTTTCGCGGCGACGGCCGAATCTTTGGCAACCCGGATCGTGTAGCTGCCGTACGTAACGCGCTCGAACAGGAAGAAACCGTCGAAATCGGTGCGCGTGGTGGCGGCGACCTTGCCCGCGCCGTCGACGAGTTCGATGTCGAGCCCTTCGAAACCGATGCCTCCGCTCTTGACGATGGCGCCTTCGATGTCGCCGCCGCCGACAAGGCCGATTTCGACTTCGGCAGGAACGCCAGGCCGTGGTACGACCACCTGGAGCGCCTTTTTCGGCACGAGCATCGGATCTTCAAGGCTGCTGGCGTCGATTCCGACCGCGACGGGGGCGTAAGCGGTGAGCCCGCCGACGACCACCGAGCCCTTCGCGTCGGTCCCCCGCTCCGCCTGGCTGGTGCCGGTGGTGATCAACGCCCCTTTCTCGAACGGTTCGGAAGGGTCGTGGACGCCATTGTCGTTGAGGTCGCGATAGACCGACGCATGGATTGCGCCCGCTTCGGCGAGCGGCTTGCGCGACAGGCTAAGACCATGGTTGGGATCGAGCGAGAAATTGAGGTTGACCCCGAACGCGAGTGAGCCGTCGGTCGCCGCTTCTCCGGTGAGCGCAATCCCCATCGAATTCATGTGCCTGATGTGCGAGATCCTGACGCGCCCGCGATGACCGACCCGGTCATAAGCAATCGCGCCCTCCCAATCGGCATTTTCGGAGGCCGACCAATAGGCCGATAGTTCCGCATCGCTGAACCGGGCGCGCGGAGACACATCGAAGCTGGCCGATCCGCGCAGGCGCACGTCGCCGACGTGGCCCGTCCCGATCAATCCGACGTTGAGTTCGCCGGGCGGTGCGGCGCCCGTGCTGAAATATTGTTTCCTGTAGCGAATTTCGCTGGAGAGGTTGAACCGGTTGATGTTCGCCGACAGCCGGGCCGCGGCGTCGAGTTGCTTCGAACCGTTCATATTGTCGGTGAGGTGCAGCTCCGCATGGGCCGGGATGACCGCACGGCCCAATTTGATCGGCGCGTCAACCATCGCGCGCAGATCGCGGATACTCTGTGCCGGCCCTCCCCGCAAATGAAAATCATTTGCGAGAAGCGCTTCGACATTGACGTTCACCCGCCCGAATTTGCCAAGCAGCTGGGCCCTGGCCGCCATTCCGCCCGACGATTCCCGGGCCGCCGAGACCTCGACCAGAGCCGAGCCGATCGAGCGCCGCACCGAGCCTTCGACGAAGGTCACCCGTTCGTCATCGATCAGCATCATGCGCGCGAGCACGCCGACCGACGTTCGATCGTCGATCCCGTGCTCCACGGACAAAGTTGCCTGCGCCTTGGGCAATCCGGCAACGTCCGGAGGCTTGTGGATCGTCAGAAGGTCGCGGCTCGGCTGGCTGAAGCCCGCCCAATACCAGGTCTTGCCCTTGGGGACATTGTCCTGGCCGACGTTGAACACCTCCTCGCGAGACCGAACCTGCCCTTGCGGTCCGTAGAGGACGATGCTGATCTGGTTATCGCCGTACAAAAGCTGCACGTCATCAAAGACATAGCGATTGCTCGAATTGGCTTTCGCAAAGCCGAGCAGCTCCCCGTTGCGATAGATTTCCGCTTCCCAGCCAGCCGGAAGGTCGCCTTCGAAGCGAGTCCGGTCGAACGCCGTCTGGGTCGACAGCGGCCGGTTCGTCACGACCGCCCCGCGTCCGCTCGCGGCGGAGCCCGTCAGGCGGGTATCGAACCCTTCGACGTCCCCGGCGCCGAAATGCGTCGCCTTCAGGGGACCCAGAAGTTTGCCGTCCGGATCAGAGCGATAAGCGCTCAGCCGGAACGCCTGTGGCATGCCCTTCTGGTTTGTCGTCAGCTGGGCGTCATAGGATAGCTTAGCAATCTCGCCGGCGGCAAAGACGGAGCTCTGACGGTCGACCCGCATCCCGTCGCCCGCGCGGTACGTGACTCCGGCGCTGACGACAAAGTCGAGCGCCGGCGAGCGCCACATGCGGTAGGGCAAGCGGACCTGGGGTAAGGACCTGAGGTCGTAGCTGGCCGTCCGGATGTGCTGCGCCCGCTGTTGCCGCTCGAGCGCCAGCTCGACGGGTAGCTTGGCTTCCGATTCCAGCACCAGGACCGATCCCGACGTGACCGGTTTCACTCCGATGCCGAACCAGCGCTCGAGCGCCGACGTCTGGACGCACCAGCCTTCGGGCGTTTCACGGATCGTTCCAGCGGCAATCGGCTCGCTCTTGATGCCGTAAGCCGCCGTCATTGCGGCGTAGTCGATTGAAATGCGGTTCTTTTCCTTGAAGGCCCAGCCGCTCGCCCGCTTTGCCGCAAGGTCGATCTTCACCGGCACGTCGAGCGTGCTCAAAAAGTCGCCTAAGACGACACAGGTGCCTTCCGGAGTGTTGTAGGCCCGCACTCCGTCGCCAAGCCTCAGCTGACGGATGTTGACGTCAAGAAGGAACTGGGAGTCCGGATCGGCGGTCCAGCCGGCCGGGGGAAGCGGCGCCGGCGCGGATGCAGCAACGCCGCCAGCGCAAAGCGCCAGCAGCATTGCCGCCTTGCGCAGCCAGTTGCGGCCGCCGGCCATGGAAATGGTCCGCTCGAGCCCGTTCAGCCGCTAGCGCAGCACCGCCTGCGTTTCGGCGATCACATTGCTGCCGTCATCGAAGGTTTCGACATATTGGACGGTTACGGGGCCGGCAGCGTCGGCCAGGCGCGCCTCGTCGACCGGAATGGCGACATGGCGAATTCCGATTTCCGTATAGACCGCGACCCCCTTCTGGATCGCGATCGGAGCCTTCGCACCCGGCTTCAGGACCCGCACTTCACCAAAGGTGGAGCGCTTGCCCGATCTAGTAATATCCATTTCGACCAAGGACTTGCCGTCCTTGCGGTCGAGATGGACATGCTGGATCGAGGCCGTTGCCTGAAGGTTCCCGAGCCGGACGATGACTGGAATGGTCACCCCGTAGACCGGGGTGAGCTGGAACCTCACGCCCTTCTCGGTGTCGACCGACGCAGGCTGTACCACGGGATTTGCCGGGGGAATGGCGCGGAACAGCAAATGCACCCGATACTCGCCGTCGGCCAGGCCCTGCGGCGGGATGGCCCGGATCCGGATCGCCTGCGGCTGGTGCGGAGCAAGGACCACCTTGCGGGGCGCATAGATCACCATGTCGGCCGCCTTTTGGTCGTCGGCCGTGGGCTCGGTGACGTCGACCAGGCCGCCTTCCTCGGTCATCCGGCGAAATTCGATCGAAACCCGGTAGGTGGCCGGCTCCTCACCGATATTGTTGAGGATGACCTCGGCGCCCTTGCGGCCGTCGAGAACGATTCGGGTGGGAGCGACCAGCAGGTCGCCGATGCCCGCTTCGGCTGGAGCGGACGCAATAAGCACAGGCGCGGCAAAAGCCGCCGCGCAAACTATGGACTGGGTCCAGCGATTCATCTTGGCGATCCCCCACTTTGCTCCAGACCGGAGCGATCGCCTCCTATTTGATCCGGAATGGTTTATTTTCGGTCAACCATGGCCGTTCAAACGCCTGAAAGCCGCCGAAAATTCGCCCATCGAACTTTATTGATAGTCGACGGTGACGTTGAATGTGCCCGAATAGGTCCCGCTAACCGTGCTGGAGTTCAGGCTGATCGAGCCGCCGAGCGAGAAGTTCGTTCCGGGCGGGCCGGAATTGGTGAGCAAGACCGAGCCCGGGTTGTCCACGACCATGGTCAGCGTCTTCGTGGGGTCGCCCTGGTTTACAAGCGTGACGTTCGGAGCCGAGATCAGAACCGTGCGATTGTTGGTCCCGCTCACATTGTAGCGGGCGGCCTGCGTCGCGCCGGTGCAGATCAGGTTCGCGTTGGTGCAGCTGAACACTCCAGCCTTCGAGATCCCCACGGTCGCGTTGGACCAGGTGCCCGGACCGAGCGCGATCGTGCCAAGGTCGAGGTTCTGTAGCCAGGTCAGGATCAGCGGCTTGACGACATTGGCCTGTACGGTCGCGACATTGTTGGCGGCGCGCGCCGGCGCCGCGGCCGCGAGCGCCGCAAGGCCAACCATCATTGCGGTGAAGCCCGTCCGGGCTTGCTGGCGCACGACTTCCTCTCCCGAACGGGACAATTCTCGATCGTGCGACCTACGTCCGAAATGGTTTATTTTGTCTCTACCATGATTGGAAAGCGCCCATGCAAAAAGGGGCCGCCGTTACCGGCGACCCCTTCGTCCACCCGGAGGGCGAGCTCGTGTTTCAGTAGTTCACGGTGACGTTGAACGTCCCGACATAGGTGCCGTCGGGGGTCGTCGAATTGACGGTGATATTCCCGCCGAGATCGAAGGTCAGGCCCGATGCGCCCGAATTTCCGAGGTTGACCGTGCCAGGGTTGTCGACTGTCATGAGGAGCGTCGAAACCAGGTCATTCTGGTTGGTGAGAGTCACGCTCGGAGCGTTGATCGTGACGTCCTGGTTGTTGGTTCCAGTGATCTTGTATTGCGCCGTCTGAGTTGCGCCCGAGCAGGTCGTATTCGAATTGGCGCAGCTGAACACGCCCGCGCGGCTGATCCCGACGCTCGCGTTGGTCCACGAGCCGGAGCCCAGGACGACCGTGCCGAGGTCGAGGTTGCGGACCCAGTTCAGGGTCAGCGGCTTCACGATGCGGGCCGTGCCCGTGGCATTCTGGTTGGGACCGACCGCAAAGGCGGGTGTGGCGCTGAGGGCCAGCGCCGCGAGTGTGGCCGCAAGCGTCGTCGCTCGAAGAACTTTGCTCATCTTTAGATTTCCCCACTTGGATCAATTGGCGGCTGGCCAATTAAGGTCACCCGTGGATTTACCAATTAACCACGACCGCTTTCGGCTTTGCTCATCGGCATGGTTAACGCCGACATAGCGATTTCTCAGAGGTATTCGGCCGTGATCGGCAGGTCGCCGCGATAGTCGCCTTCGGCATCGCCGATGATCCGGAGCCTCCCGCCGAAGCGAAACGTCAGATTGCCCGCCGAATCGAGTTTCGGCAGTGAGGGCAGGTCGCTCACGACATCGCCGAACGTCACCTCGCCGCCGCTCAGGGAATGCAGCACGATCCGGCTCGGCAGGTCGATGCGGATGAGCCGTCCCGGCTCGCCGCGCACGGTCACGGTCCCGACCATTGCCCTTGGGCTGACGTCGGCAATGACCCCGGTGCTCGAGCTCGACCCGTCCGGGCGGAGCACGGCTGTCCCTTCCCCTGCGCCGACCAGGATCAACCGGTCGAAATTGAGGCTGGTCTGGACCTCCAGCTGGACTTCGCCTTTGCCGCCTTCGGCTTCGCGAACGGTGGTCGGGCTATCGCACAGGCGGCATTGGGCGCCTGCCGGCTGAGCGGCCCCGAGGCTTAGCAATACCGCCGTGATCGTCAGTTTTCGAAGCGCATTGCGGGCCATCATGGACGAGCGCTCTACGGGCGAAGCGCTAAAACAGGGTTAATCGGCCGCTAACGTTCCAACGCCGATGATCGGCCGGAGCTCAACTATTGTCGCACGCCCCCCGACTTTCTATCCATCTTCACTGAATGGCCCGTTCGCCCTCCGCCGCGTCTTCTGGGCGCTCGACATTCGGCACCATCGTCAGGTGGCTGGTCTATGCCGCGATCGGCGGGATGCTGCTCCTCGCGATCCTGGTCGGCGTCGCCTATACCCAGCTGCCCGATTATTCCGAGCTCGAGAAGAGATCGAACCTCGGCCAAATGGTCCGCGTCCGAGCGGCCAACGGCCAGGTTCTGGTCGCGGTCGGGCCGAGCTTCGGGCGCTGGCTGACTTACGACCAGATCCCGCCGGAAATGCGCGCGGCGATGATTTCGACCGAGGATCGCCGCTTCAGGAGCCACGTCGGTGTCGACCCCATCGGGATCGGCCGGGCGATTACCTACGCGGTGCTGCGTGACCGCCGTGTCAGTGCAACCTCGACTATCACCCAGCAGCTCGCCCGCAACATCTTCCTCACCAACAGCCGAAGCTTCACCAGGAAGATCAAGGAAGGGATCCTGGCCCTCGCGCTCGAGCGCAAATTCTCCAAGGACCAGATCCTCGAACTCTACCTCAACCGCGTCTATTTCGGCGGCGGCGCTTACGGCATCGATGCCGCCTCGCGGAAGTTCTTCGGCCATGGCGCCGATCATTTGAGCCTTGGCGAAGCGGCGATCATCGCGGGCCTGGTCAAGGCGCCGTCCAATTATTCGCCGACCGCCGACATCGAAGCGGCACGGGCGCGCTCGAGGGTTGTCGTCCAGACCATGGCGAGAAACGGCTTCATTAGTCCGACCGTCGCGGCGGAAGTGAACCCTGCCGACGTTCGAATCCAACCGACGACGAAGCAAAACAGTGTCCGCTATTTCACCGATTGGGCATTGCCCCAGCTCGACACCCTAATCGACCAGACGCAGGATCCGATCGACGTCTGGACAACGCTCGACCCAGGTATGCAAGCGGCCGCCGACCGCGCGATCCAGGCGAACGCGCCGGGCGGAACGCAAGGCGCGCTGATCGCGATGGACCGCGACGGGGCCGTGCGAGCGATGGTGGGCGGGAAGGATTATGTGTCGTCGATCTATAACCGCGGCACGCAGGCGACGCGGCAGCCCGGGTCGGCATTCAAGCTCTTCGTCTATTTGACCGCGCTCGAATCCGGGATGAAGCCGACCGACACGATCGTCGACGAGCCGGTGACGATCGACGGCTGGAGCCCACGCAATTCGACCCGGACTAACCTCGGCCCGGTGACTCTGCGCGAAGCCTTCTCCCGTTCCATCAACACGATCAGCGCCAAGATCGGATCGCAGCTGGGTTTCGGAACGATCGCCGACATGGCTCGGCGATTCGGCATCAGCACGCCGATTTCGACCTATCCCTCGATGGTGCTCGGAACGAGCGACGTGAGGCTGATCGACATGACCAAGGCCTTCGCCTCGGTCGCCAACAAGGGGGTCGCCGTCACGCCCTACGCGATCCGCAAGGTCGTCACCGCCGACGGCCGCCTGCTCTACCAGCACGAGCCCGAGGAAGAGCGCGTGCTCGTCGCGCCGTGGGTCGCGGCCTCAATGACCGACTTGCTTCAGTCGGCGGTACTGACCGGTACCGGCCGAGCCGCTCAGATCGGGCGTCCGGTGGCGGGGAAGACGGGAACGACCAGCTCCAACAAGGACGGCTGGTTCATCGGCTTTTCAAGCGGGCTTACCGCCGGCGTGTGGATGGGCCGCGATGACGCCAAGACCGTCGGCGGGCTCCAGGGCGGAACCGCTCCGGCGCGCGCCTTCCACGACTTCATGACCGTCGCAGTCGCCAATCGGCCGGTTGAACCGTTCCAGACCCAGGTCCCGATGCCGGACTGGCAGCTCACTCCGGAAGAGGAGATGTACGGCGACACCGCGCTCGACATGAATGCGATCCAGCCGATGGTCGACGAGAACGGCAATCCCCTGCCGCAGCAGCCGCTGCCGCAGCAGCCCGATTCCCCGCCGCCCTTGGTACGCCCCGACGGGACTGGAGAGCCGTCGCAGCAGGAACTCGACCAGGCCCTTCCACCGAGCCAGCCGCCGCAACCGCGTCCCAATCCCACCCAGCCGCGACGCACTCCGCAGCCGCAGGATCCGTTAGCCCCGCGCCCCCAGCCGACGGAGCCGCGGCCCTACGCGGCGTAGCGCCGCCTTCGCCTCGCTCAGCCCGGGACCGAACAGCCGCGCTTCCAGCGCCTTGAACTCGGGCCCGTGATTGAGGTGCACGAGATGGGCGACTTCGTGGGAAACGACGTGCCGCCGGACTTCGGGTGGAGCGAGGATCAAGCGCCAACTCAGCCGGATCCGCCCGTCCGAGGAGCAGCTGCCCCAGCGTGACCCCGCGTCTCCGACGCTGACGCCTTTCACCGGAACGCCGGCGCTCCCGGCAAATTCGGCGGCCTCCCGCGACATCGCGTCGAGCGCGAGGCGCTTGAGGAAGGTCTCGATCCGGCGCTCGAAGCCAGCCCTCGGACCGCCGCAGCGGAGCTCGTCCAGGCCCAGCTTCGGCGTTCTCGGCTCGCCCTCGGCCCAGACCAGCTTCGTCTCATGGCCCGCGATCGGAATGACGGCGCCAGGTTCGAACCGCTCGGCCGGACGGGCCCGGGCGATCTGCGCGTCGATCCAGTCGCGCTGGTCGAGCGCCCAGCTTAGCGCCGAACGGCGGCTCGTCCGCATCGGGCACGTCAGCTTCAGGATCCCGCGCACCTCATCGTAGCGGAGGCGCAGCCGGCGGGCACCCCGAACCGGTCGTATCTCGATCGGAGCGGGAAGTTCGGCCTGCAACGCGGCCTCAGAGCGGGCGTTCGACCACATGCCACTCCAGCTCACCGGCATCGTCCTCGCTGACCGTCCAGCCGCGCGTCGACTGGCCTGCTTCGTGCACCGTCTCCCGGCTCCCCGAGATGAGATAATGCCAGTCCGGAAGCGGCTTATTGTCCGCGCGCAGCCGATAGGCGCAGGTCTCCGGCAGCCAGTCGAGCGCCGCGAGGTTCTTCCGGTCAAGCTTCACGCAATCGGAAACGCGCGCCATCCGGTGCTTGTAATCGAGACAGCGGCCGTTCCGCCGGTCGAGCAACTTACAGGCAACGTTGGTCGGATAGAGCAGACCCGTTTCTTCATCCTCGAGCTTGTGGACGCAGCATCGGCCGCAACCGTCGCACAGGGCCTCCCACTCGCCCCGGTCGAGGTCCGACAAGGGTCTTTCCCAAAATGGCTCACGCGCATTCATGACAAGGCCACCCATGCTCTGCTAACTCATGACGATCAAGCGGGGTCCTGAAGGGCATAAGTACATGAACTATCTAAAGTTTGCCGTGATCGGCTTGTCGCTGGCCGTCGTGGCCGCGCCGGCG
>Ga0068858_100002569_pt1 | contig 18289 bp, 18 predicted proteins | sample KBSSwiS12_FD_66589 | JGI IMG/M metagenome (GOLD analysis project Ga0068858, IMG submission 66589) | Switchgrass rhizosphere microbial communities from Kellogg Biological Station, Michigan, USA - KBS Switchgrass S1-2 | ecosystem: Host-associated > Plants > Roots > Rhizosphere > Soil ...
GGCGTCACGCCGGCCGCGGGCAGCCACGTCCACCGGACGATGCGATGGGGATACGCGCGCTCCACCCAGAACGTCCCCTCGCGACCGTCGGCCACGCGCACGACGTAGCGCACCACCTCGAATCGCCCCGCGGGCACGGTCACCGCTTCCACGCCGCGGCCCCGCTCCACCGTCGCTTCGGTCCAAACCAGCGGCCGGTGCGTGAGCCTCCGGTAGAACGCGGCGGGCAGGAACGCAACCTTCCGCTTCTGCCCGGCCGGCAGCCATTCACTCCGGAGATCGCGGAGCAGGATGAAGAGCTCTTCCTCGGTGATGCCGGACTTCACGAGCGTGAGCCGGCGCGCGTCCGACTCTCCTTCGAAGTAGCTCTGATAGCGGTCGGCGAGGTGATAGCGCTCGAAGAGCATCTCCTCGTACACGTTGCCGCACCACTCCGAGCTCGCGAAGGAGATCTTCAAAGGCGAGAAGTCGCGACTTCGCGTGAAGAGCGACACCATCGTGTTGTAGTCGTAGATCCCGGTCTGGAAATCGCGGATGAAGTTGAGCTTCAGCGCCTCGACCACGTCGGGGGAGCCTGAGGCGGGGTGATCCACCTTCACGCGCTTGGATTCGCTGAATGGCTCGGTGACGTACACCATCACCGCGGTGCCCGAGCGCGCGTGGCCGTAGCGGGTGACGGTGTAGCGATAGCCGTCCAGCTCGGCCTTGCCGTCCTGCCAGTGGGATTCGAAGGCGGCGCCGATCGACCCGAGCGCCACCGCCGCCACGAGCGCGAGCGTCGCGCGGCGTCGAAGCACGGTGATCGGGCGACCCGCTCGGACGTGAATCACGACAACAGTATAGCGCGATCCTCCGGCCGCCCTGCGTAGTTCAACGTTGCGCCCCCTCTCCCGCGGGGTATGCTCGGTGGTCGAATCCGGCGCCCGCCGGCGTGGGTTTCCTCGCCGGCGTCCGGACCGTCAGAGGAGGGGCGATGAAGCAAATGACGGATCTCGCCTACGAAATCGAGCGGCTCGAGCAGGAGATCGCGGAGCGCTCGGAGCGGCTGGCCGAGCACAAGCGCCAGCTCCCGCCGGCTCCCGTCTCCGATTACACCCTGACCGGTCCCGACGGTCCGGTGAAGCTGTCGCATCTCTTCGGTCCAGGGAAGGACCTCATCGTGATCCACAACATGGGGAAGGGCTGCCGCTACTGCACGCTCTGGGCGGACGGATGGAACGGCATCCTGCCGCACATCGAGAACCGCGCCGCCTTCGTCGTCGTCACACCGGATTCACCCGACACGCAGGCGCAGATCGCCGAGTCCCGCGGCTGGAACTTCCGCATGATCTCGAGCCACGGCTCGACGTTCACCGAGGACATGGGATTCCGGAGCGAGAAGAGCTGGCTTCCGGGCGTCTCCACGTTCTACAAGCACGACGACGGAAGCATCGTGCGCGTGGCCCGTGCCGGCTTCGGTCCCTTCGACACGTTCTGCTCCGCGTGGCATCTGTTCGGGCTCCTCAAGGATGGCGTGAACGGCTGGGAGCCGAAATACCGGTACGGCGCATAATCCGTATCCGGTTTCGGGTCCTTGCTCCTGAGGGCCCTTCGTCAGGGAGGGTCTTCTGAACGACGTCCGGCCTCGCTCGCCGGTTCCGCGGTTCGCCGTGCTCGTGCTGGCGATCGCGATCCCGCTCCTCGCGATCATGCAGGTCCAGATCCGCTCGACGCACCGGAGCGTCGAGGAGAACGAGGCCCGCCGCGGCGCCGCGCTCGCGCGTCTCGGTGCGACGGCGGTGGACGAGTACATGCGCGGCATCGCCGACTACGCCGAGGCCTACGCCGAGCATCCCGAAATCGTGCAGGGCGCGAACCGCCGCGACGAGCGCGCGGTGCGCGCCGTCCTCGCCCGGCTGATCGAGGGCAACCCCCGCGTCGATCGCACGTTCGTCACCGATGTCACCGGCGTCGAGTGGAGCGACTACCCCAACGATCCCTCCGTCATCGGTAAGAGCTTCGCCTTCCGCGACTGGTTCCGGGGCGTGACGGCCGGAGAGACCACCTACGTTTCCTCGTCGTACCGCCGGATGGCGGGACGGCAGGAGCGCTCCATCGCGATCGCGACCCCGATCCGGGCAGGCGGAACGCGGCGGATCGCCGGCTACCTCGTCGCGCAGGTGCTCGTCTCCTCGCTCGAGCGCCAGCTCGCGCAGCCGGTGAAGCCCGACTCCGGCGGGATCGTGGTGATCGACCGCGACCGCGCCGTCGTGACGGAGCTCGGATTCGCCCCGGGCTCCAATCCCGGTCCGGAGCTCGGCGCGCTGGTCCGCGCGAAGGACGGCGGCGGCGCGCTTGGAACCATCCACGTGGAGGGAGTGCCGTATCTCGTCGCGGCCGCGCCATCGCCTGTCTTCGGCGGCCGCGTGCTGGCGCTCCGGAGCCTCCGGGCCGCCCTCGCTCCCGCGCGCGACATGGAGCGTGTCGTCTATCTGCTCCTCGTGGTCGTGGCGCTCCTCCTGGCGCTCTTCGTCACCGCCATGATCGAGCGTCGCTCGAGACGGATCGCCGCGGCTGAGCGGGAGCGGGCCGAAGGGTCCCTGCGCGAGAGCGAGCGGCGGTTCCGCGCCACGTTCGAGCAGGCGGCCGTCGGCATCGCGCACTTGAGTCTGTACGGCGCGTTCGTGCGCGTGAACCAAAGGCTCTGCGACATCCTCGGCTACTCGCGTCCGGAGCTCCTCCACATGAAGGTCACGGAATTCATGCGCCCCGAGGATCTGACCGGAGGCGAGGGCTGTCCTCCGGAGGAGATCCTCCAGCACATCGGCGAGTGGAAGGAAGGCATCTGCCGCGTGGAGCGGGAGCTCAGGCGGAAGGACGGCACCATGGTCTGGTGCCACCTCACGCTCGCACCGGTCTCCGACGGCTCCGGCACCCCCGAGTACTTCACGGCGGTGGTCGAGGACATCACGGAGCGAAAGCGCCTCGAGGAGCAGTTCCTCCAGGCCCAGAAGATGCGCGCCATCGGCCAGCTCGCCGGTGGGGTCGCCCACGATTTCAACAACCTGCTCACCACGATCCTCGGCTACTGCGAGCTCATCCAGCGAAAGCTCCCCTCCAACGATGCGCTCCGCGGCTACGTGGACGAGATCGCGATGGCGGGGCAGCGAGCGGCCGCGCTCACGTCGCAGCTCCTCGCGTTCGGCCGGAGGCAGATCCTGCGGCCGCTTCCCGTCGACCTGAACGCGGTGATCGAGGACATGGACAAGCTCCTCCGGCGCCTCGTGGGCGATGTCCAGCTCGAGACGCGACTCGACCCGAAGCTCGCCACCGTGCGCGCCGACCAGGGGCAGATGGAGCAGGTGCTCATGAATCTCGTGCTCAACGCTCGGGACGCGATGCCGAGCGGTGGACGCGTGACCGTGGAGACGCGAAACCAGTGGATCGAAGCCGGATCCGCCCCTGAACAGACGGGGCTCGCGCCGGGCGCCTACGCGGTCGTCGCGGTGAGCGATACCGGCGTCGGCATGGACGCCGCGGTCCGGGCACAGCTCTTCGAGCCGTTTTTCACGACGAAGGAGAAAGGGAAGGGAACCGGGCTCGGGCTATCGACGGCGTACGGAATCGTGAAGCAGTCGGGCGGCGGCATCACCGTCCAGAGCGAGCCGGGACGAGGCAGTCGCTTCGAGGTCTACCTTCCGACGGCCAAGGTCACGGACCTGCCCGCCCAGCGCGCCGCCGAGCCGGGCCCCCAGGACGCCGCGCCCGCGGGTGGCAACGAGACCATCCTCCTCGTGGAGGACGACGCCACGCTTCGCGATCTCACCCAGCGCGTGCTCGAGGAGCGGGGTTATCGCGTGCTCACCGCGCCGAGCGGAATCGACGCGCTCGCCATGGTCGAGCGGATCCGAGAGCCGATCCACCTGCTGCTCACCGACGTCGTGATGCCGCGCATGAGCGGAGCGGCGCTCGCGGAGGGCGTGCGCGACCGGCACCCCGCGACGCGCGTCGTCTTCATGTCGGGCTACACGGACGAGGCCGCGGTGCGCCAGGCGGCGGCTGGCGGAGGGATTCGATTCATCCAGAAGCCATACAAGCCCGAGGGACTGCTCAGCACCATCCGGGCTGCGCTCGACGCGCCCGATCCCGCCGTCAGGACCTAAAGAGTCCTTCCGCCGCCGCGGTCGCCACGTCGGACCGGAGCGTCTTCAAGTCCCGGTGCCCGTCGGGATGGATCGCGTTCGTGAGGAGCACGACGTACGCGTCGGCCTCGGGATCGATCCAGAGCGACACGCCGGTCCAGCCCGAGTGGCCGAACGACCGCTGCGAGAATCGAAGTCCCCTCGGCGCGGAGTAGGGGCTCTGGATGTCGAAGCCGAATCCGCGCCGCGCTCCCACTCCGGGCTCGCATTGATCGGTGGTCATGGCGCGAATCGTAGCCTCCGCGAGGACGCGGCGGCGGCCGTGCGCGCCGCGCTGGAGGATCATCTCGCAGAAGCGCGCCGTGTCGGCCGCGGTTCCGAACACGCCCGCGTGCCCTCCGATGCCCATGAGCGCGCGCGATCGCGCGCGCGGGTCGTGTACCACGCCGCGGAGCCACGTCCCACGCACGAGCTCGGTGGGCGCGGTGCGCCCGCGGTCCTTCACGCGGGTGCCAAATCGCGTGTCGCGGAGCTGGAGCGGGCGGTAGAGCTTCTCACGCGCGAGGACGTCGAGCCGCTTCCGCGCGCGCCGCTCGATGAGGATCTGCAGCAGGATGTAGCCGACGTCGCTGTACTGGAACTTCGTCCCCGGCTCGCTCTCGAGCGGCTCCTCCGCGATCGCGCGTACGAGCGCGGTCCTCGAGCCGCGATAGTCCTCCATGGGATTGTCGGGCACGAAGCCGCCGGTGTGGGTGAGGAGCCGGTGGAGCGGAACCGTTCCGACCTTGGTGTCGCGGGTCTCGACCAGGTGCCGCTCCAGCGGATCGGCGAGCCGGAGACGGCCGTGCGTCGCCTCCTCGACCACGAGCGGAGCCGTGGCCATCACCTTGGTGAGCGACGCGAGATCGAAGACGGTGGTCGCGGTCATCGGCTCGCGCCGCGGTCGCAGGGCGCGATGCCCGGCCACGACGCGATGGACCGGGCCCTGGCTCCGGCCGACGATCGCGACGGCGCCGGGGATGAGTCCCTCGGCGATCGCGGACTTCACCCGCTCGTCTACGGCGCGGAATCGCTTGGCTGGCATGCGCGCGACAGGATACGGCATGGGGGCGAGGCGCGCAGGGGTCAAGAATCGGGGCGCGTTGCCGTTCCTTTCGGTCATGGACCCGCGCGCCACGGTTGGGGTAGGAGAGGTCATGCCCAGCGCCATGAGGCGCGCGCCGGCCTGGCTGCTCCTGCCGGCGCTCCTCCTCGCCTTCACACCCGCCCCGTCTCGCGCCTCCACGGGCACCCTTCTCCGCAAGTCCGCCATCGCCGCCGGTTTGATTGGCGCCGCCTTCGCGCTCGATGGCGCGGTGAAGCGTGACGGCATCGACGAGGGACCGGCCGAGGTGGTCGAAGAGCCGGGCGAAGTCGTCGGCGCGGGACAGTTCGTGTTCGGCGGGACGGCCTTGCTCGGGGCCGCCGGGCTCATCACCGGCAATGCCGAGGCCCTCCACACCGCGAAAGATCTCGCGGTGGCGCTCACGGCGACGTCGGCCGCGGTCTGGGCCCTCAAGTACACGACCCACCGCGAGCGTCCCGACGGGTCGAACCACTACTCCTTCCCATCCGGCCACACCGCGGTCGCGTTCGCGGCCGCTTCGGTGATCGACAAGCGCTACGGCGGGGTCGCGGGATGGGGAGCGTACACGGCCGCCGCGCTCGCCGGCGAAGCGCGCATCGCGGACAACCACCATTACCTCTCGGACGTGGTGGCCGGTGCGATCCTCGGCACCGTCATCGGTCACTTGGTCGCGCACGCCCCATAGGCTATCCTCCGCGGCCCATGCGCTTCCGGGCCAGGACCGCGGTGCTCGCTGTCTTCCTTCTCGGGACCGACGCGATTCCGGCGTCGGCGATGACGGCCACCGTGGCCGTCGCCCGTCCCGCTTCCCGCGCCGCGTATGTTCCGGGCGCTCCGCCTCCGCTGGCCGCGCTCGCATGGCGCGGGTCCGGCGCAGTCCACTACGCCGCCACCGACGCGCCCGACTCGATCCCGTCCAACCCCACGCTGCCCGGCGGCTCGACGGTGCTTCGCGAGACGGCGATGGCGGGGGTCGCGATCGGCGCCGGGTTCCTGCTCGACGACACGTTCGAGCCGGGCTCCGGCGAGAGCACCGCGCTCGACAACGCCGGGCAGGCGATCGGGAGCCCGTACGTGCTCCTGGGAGGCACGGCCCTGCTCGCGCTCTACGGATGGCAGGCGCATGCGCCGAAGGAGCTCAACACCTCGAAGCGGTTGCTGCTCGCCCTCGCGGCGACGAGCGTCACCGTGGCCACGCTCAAGACCGCGACGAACCGGACGCGCCCCGACGAGTCGGATGACCGTTCCTTCCCCTCGGGGCACACGGCGAACACGATGGCGGTCGCGACGGTGCTCGATCGCGAGTACGACGGCGTGGTCCCCTGGATCGCCTACGGCGCGACGGCGTTCGTCGGGGCGAGCCGGGTCGTGGGGAACCACCACTGGTTCTCCGACGTGATGGCGGGCGCGGTGATCGGGCGGTTCTTCGGGCGCCTCGTCACCCACAACGACGTCTCCCACAAGAAGTAGACTCGAAGAGTCATGATCCCGCTCCGCGACCGAAACCCCTCCGGCACGTTTCCGCTCGTCACGGTCGCGATCATCGCCGCCTGCACGGTCGTGTTCTTCTACGAGCTCGCCGCCCCGTCGCTGAACCAGCTCTTCGCGACGTACGCGCTCGTTCCGGCGCGCGTCACGCTGGGACTCGAGAACGGGTCGCCGCTCGGCGCCCTCACGCCCTTCCTCACGTCGATGTTCCTCCACGGCGGCTGGCTCCATCTCATCGGGAACATGTGGTACCTCTGGATCTTCGGCGACAACGTGGAAGACACCCTGGGGCCGGTCCGCTACATCCTCTTCTACTTCCTGTGCGGGATCGCGGCCGGGGTCGCGCACGTGCTCGTCTCGCCCGGCTCCGCGGTCCCGACCGTCGGCGCGAGCGGCGCCATCGCGGGGGTCCTCGGGGGCTATGCCTCGCTCTTCCCGCGCGCCCGGATCGTCACCCTCATTCCGATCGTCTTCTACTTCTCCATCGTCGAGCTGCCCGCCCTGGTGGTCCTCGCCCTCTGGTTCGTCATCCAAGGCTTGAGCGGATTCCTGTCCCTGGGAGCGGCCGGGTCGAGCGGAGTGGCGTGGGGCGCCCACGTCGGGGGGTTCCTGGCGGGGATCGTGCTCGTTCGAATCTTGCGTCCCCGCAAGGTGATGGCGTAATCGACCGGCTGGCGGGTACTACCGAGGTAGCAGGCCGCCGTCCTGGCTTGACTCAATTCCTTCTTCTGCCACAATGAGCGAAACCCCTGACCGCACTTAACCCAAACTAGGGCAAGGCGATCCATGAATCGAACCACCCTCCGTCTGATCCTTGTGACCGTGGCCGTCATCGGCTGCGTCGGCTGGCTCATCTCGTCCGGGGTCAAGGCGACCGGGATGCAGTACATGACCGTGACCGAGCTGGCCCAGCTCACGGCGCCCCCGCACCAGGGCGGCTTCCGGCTCGACGGAAAGGTCCAGGCGGGGAGCATCGCGTACGACCAGAAGGTCCCGCGACTTCACTTCCAGATGACCGACGGCAAGCAGGCGATCGGCGTCGTCTACAACGGCCTGATGCCCGACGCGTTCGCGGACGGGCGCGAGGTCGTGGTCGAGGGGAGCTATCACCATGACGACAAGACGCTCCACGCCACAAAGCTCGTGACCAAGTGCCCGTCGAAGTACGAGGCCGAAGGGCTCGGAAAGGACAAGTCGTGAGCGAGATCGGAAAGCTCGCGCTCTTCCTCGCCTTCCTGTGCTCCTGCTACGCGGTGGGCGCGTTCGTGGTGGGCCTGCGCTCGGGGATGGCCGGACCGCTCCGGAGCGGGCGGCGCGCGGTGTGGGCCGTGTGCGGCCTCACGCTGCTCGCAACGATCCTCCTCGTGCGCGCGCTCGTCGCGCGCGACTTCACCTACCGCTACGTCGCCGAGCACACGAGCCTCGATCTCCCGACGATGTACGCGTTCAGCTCGCTCTGGGCCGGCCAGGAGGGCTCGCTCCTCCTCTGGCTCCTCATTCTGAGCGCGTACGGCGCCGCGTTCCTCTGGTGCTACCGGAAACGGCTCGATCCCTTCTACGACGCAGTCGCGATGGTGGTCGCGTGCGTCATGATCTTCTTCACGTCGCTCCTCTCCTTCGTGTCGTCGCCGTTCCGCATCCTCGCGACGCCGCCGCCGGACGGGAATGGCTTGAATCCGCTCCTTCAAGACCCGGGCATGATGATCCACCCGCCGATCCTCTACACCGGCTACGTCGGGTTCATCATCCCGTTCGCCTTCGGAATCGCGGTGCTCGTCATGAATCGCACCGGCACGCGCTGGATCGAGGAGGTGCGGCGCTGGACTCTGTTCAACTGGATGTTCCTCGGCTTCGGCATCCTGCTCGGCGCGCGCTGGGCGTACATCGAGCTGGGCTGGGGCGGCTACTGGGGCTGGGATCCGGTCGAGAATGCGTCGCTCATGCCGTGGCTCGTCGGAACGGCGTTCCTCCACTCGGTCATGATCGAGCAGCGCCGGGGGATGCTGAAGACCTGGAACATCGTCCTGATCGTGCTCACGTTCGAGCTCTCGATCTTCGGCACCTTCCTCACGCGATCGGGGGTCCTCACGTCGGTTCACTCCTTCGCGGAGTCGGACATCGGCCCCTGGTTCATGGGCTTCATCCTCGTCTCGGGGACCATCGCGACCGCGCTCATCCTCTACCGGAAGGCGCTTCTCGAGTCGGAGAACCGGATGGACGCGGTGGTCTCCCGCGAGGGCTCGTTCCTATTCAACAACGTGCTCTTCGTGGCGCTCTGCTTCGCCACGTTCCTCGGGACCACGTTCCCGGTCCTCTCCGAGGCGGTGACCGGCTCCAAGATCTCGGTCTCCGCTCCGTTCTTCAACCGCGTGAACGTGCCGATCGCGCTCGTCCTCCTCATGCTGACCGGCATCGGACCGGTGCTCTCGTGGAAGCGGGCGACCGGAGCGTTCGTGAAGCGGAACTTCCTCATCCCGGCCTTCGTCGGCGTGCTCGCGACGCTCGTCTGCGTCCCGTTCGGTCTCCGCGGCGTGTATCCGATCGTCTGCGTGTTCGGCGCCGCCTTCGTGGTCGCGACCGTCGTGATGGAGTTCGCGCGCGGAGTGCAGGCGCGGAAGGACGTGGAGGCGCCGGCGAATCCGGCCGCGCTCCTTCACCTCGTCCAGAAGAACAAGCGGCGCTACGGCGGCTACATCGTGCACCTGGGCGTGGTGATGATCTTCGTCGGCGTGCTCGGCTCCTCGGTGTTCCAGAAAGAGGCGCACGCGCCGCTCCAGCCCGGACAGTCGATGGCCATCGGCCCCTACGCGCTCACGCTCGACCGGGTCGAGGACATGCAGATCCAGAACGCCACGCAGACGCGGGCCCACGTGCAGGTGTCGCGGAACGGCAAGCGCCTCGCCGACATGAATCCGTCCAAGGCGATGTACACGAAGGCGCAGCAGCCAATGACCGAGGTCGCGCTCCACTCGACAGCGGCCGAAGACCTCTACCTCATCCTGGGCGGCGTGAACGAGGACGGCTCGGCGTCGATCCAGGCCTACATCAATCCCCTCGTCATGTTCGTCTGGGCGGGGGGCGTCGTGATGGTGATCGGCACGCTCATCTGCATGGCCGACCGGATGCGCCTGAAGCGCGAAGAAAAGCTCCTGGCATGATCCGTCCCCTCGTCCTCCTCGTCCTCATGGCTCTCGTCGCGGCGGCTTCCACCGCCCTCGCCACGGAATCCGCGGCGGGGCGGAAGGATCCCGCGCGCGCCATCACGAGCCAGCTCATCTGCCCCTGCTCGTGCGGCGAGATCCTGAGCGGCTGCACGTGCGAGACCGGGAAGTCGATGCAGGGCTTCGTTACCGACGAGCTGAAGAAAGGGAAGGGCAAGGAGGAGATCACCACGGCCCTCGTGGCCAAGTACGGCGAGGTGATCCGCGGCGCGCCCAAGGCTGAAGGGTTCAACCTGCTCGTCTGGGTCCTGCCCTTCGTGGCGACCGCCATCGGCTTCGTCATCGCCGCGCTCGTGCTGAAGCGCTGGGTCGGACGGCGGAATCCCGCCCTGGCCGGCGCGGGAGACGCTCCGATGACGACCGCGGATCAGGACGATCTCCGGGCCCGCGCCGAAGCCGAGCTGCGCGGGCTTCGCGAATGATCATCGCCGCGCAGCTTCTCCTCACGCTCGGGGTCCTCGCGTTCATTCTCACCCCTTTGATCCTGAGCCGGGGCGAGCGGAGCTGGGCCGAGCCCGAGCTGGAGGCCACGCGCCGCTCCATCGCGGAGCGCAAGGCGAGGCTCTATGGCCAGCTTCTCGATCTGGACTTCGACCGCGATTCGGGCAAGATCTCCACGGAGGACCACACGCGGGTGCGCGAGGAGATCATGGCGGAGGTGGTGCAGGTGCTTGCGGAGGAGGAGAAGGTGGTGCCCCTGAGTCAGCGCCGTCCGGTGGTGCTCGAGGGAGGGGATCGCGTGGAGCGGATGATCGAGGATTACAAGCGGACGCGCCGCCCCGGCGCGGGGGCCGCGCGGTGAGGATCCGCGCCACTTCGCTGGCAGCGCTGCTCCTGCTCCTCGCGATCGCCGCTCCGGTAGACGCCGCGGTCATTCAAGGGCGGGTCGTGAAGGGCCTGGACCGGACGCCGGCCTCCGGCATCCCGGTGTCGCTCCACCTGGTGAAGAACGACCAGGAGCTGCCGGGGGAGACGGTCGCCTCGGGCCCGGACGGAACCTTTCGCTTCACGGGGGTCGCCCAGGACCCCTCGACGTCGTTCTTCCTCTCCACGGAATACGAAGGCGCGTTCTACACCGAGGGCCCCGTCGAGTTCACGGGCGAGACCGGCGCCAAGGACATCCAGATCTTCGACGTCGGAAACGAGATCAAGTCCGTGCGCGTCACGAACCATCACATCCTCGTGGAGCGCGCGGAGGATCACCTCCATATCACCGAAATCCTCATCTTCCAGAACGACGGCTCGACCGCCTACCTCGGCACGGGGTTGAACCACGCGGAAAACGTGGGGGTGCGCCTCGGGCTGCCCGCGTCCGTGAAGAAATTCGAGCCCGGCATGGGTGGCGACGAGGGCTCCGTCCAGGTGCAGGGACGCGACCTCTCGAGCCGCCGCCCCATACCTCCGGGCCAGCGCCCGTTCAGCTTCAGCTACGACATCCCGCTCTCCGCGCGCATGGATCTCTCGCACCGCATCTACTTCCCGACCGAGAGCGTCGACATCCTCATCAACGATCCGGAGCTCAAGGTGGAGGGAAGCTCGCTCACCTATACCGGAGCGCGCGAGCAGAACGGGAAGAAGTTCGAGATCTACCAGGCGAAGGACCTCCCGATCGGATCGGAGCTCACGATGCGCGTCCATGGCGCGGGCTTCTGGTCCAATCCCAAGGTGTATCCGTGGGTCGTGGCGCCCTTCGTGATGGTCGCGGTTCTCATCTTCGCGTCGCGCCGCGGGCGGAAGAGCCCGGCGCCCGCGCCCGACACGGCGTACGAGCCTCGCGAGCCGCACGGAGCCGCCGCTGCGCCCAGGGCCGCCGCGCCCAAGGTGGCCGCGCTCGCGCCCCACTCGAACGGCAACGACGATCTCCACACCGTCTACCTCTACCTCATCGACGCGCTCGACAAGGGCCTCGAGCAGGGCGAGTTCACCCGCGAAAGCCACGATCTCGTCCGGGGCAATCTGAAGCGCCGCCTCGAGACGATCCTCTCGGACCGCACTCCGACGCCACGCTGACGCCTTGATCCTGAAGGCCGAGGCCGTCACGAAGCGCTTCGACGACCGGCCCGTGCTGTCCCGCGCCTCGCTCACGCTCGAGCCGGGACAGATCGTGCACCTGGCGGGCCCCAACGGATCGGGCAAGACGACCCTCGCACGAATCCTCGGGACGCTCCTGCCACCCGACGAAGGCGAGATTCTCGTCGACGACGTGCCGCTCTCGGAGCGGCGCTCGCAAACCCGCCGCATGATCGGCTTCGCGAGCCACGCGCCGCTTCTCTATCTCTCGCTCACGCCCGTCGAGAACCTCGAGTTCTTCGCGCGCCTCGCCGGGGCGCGGGACGGGCGCCGCCGCGCGCTCGCGCTCCTCGAGCGCTTCGGGCTCGACCATGCGGCCCACCGCCCGCTCGCGCATTTCTCCAGGGGAATGCTGCAGCGGGTCGTCCTCTGCCGCGCGCTCCTCCTCGATCCGGAGCTCCTGATCCTCGACGAGCCCTACGCGGGGCTCGACGACGCTGGGATCCTCGTCGTGAACCAGGTCCTCTCCGAGATCCGGAAGCAGGGACGCACCGCGCTCCTCATCGCGCACGACAAGGAGCGCGGCGGGGGCGTGATCACGCGCACGGTGCGGCTCCGGAACGGCCGCGTGGAAGACGCGTGACCTTCCTCCTCGTGATGAAGAAGGATCTCCGGCTCTTCGTGCGGGACGCGCGCTTCCTCGCGACGCTGGGGCTCTTCAGCGCGTCGCTCGTCCTCATTCTGAGCGTGGCGTTCGGCCCCGTCTTCACCGAGCCGGCGCGCCTCGCGGCCGCCACGGTGTGGGCGGCGCTCTTCTTCGCGGGTGTGCTCGGGCTCACGCGCTCGCTCGAGCTGGAGGGAGAATCGGGCGCGGGGGACGCGCTCCGGCTGAGTGGCGCCGATCCGTTCTCGCTCTACCTGGGGAAGACGCTCGCCAACTTCGCGCTCCTGGCCGCGGTCTTCATCCTTCTCCTTCCGCTCACCGCGATCTTCTTCGACGTGGGCACGCTCCAGGCGCTCCCTGGCGTGCTCGGCGTTGCCGCCCTCGCGCTCATCGGATATAGTGCATGGGGAACGCTCTTCGCCGCCTTGGCCCGGGGCCTCCAGGCCCGGGAGCTCCTCCTGTCGGTCCTCCTGTTTCCTTCCCTCGTTCCTCTCTGGATCGGCGCGGTGAAGCTGACGCACGCTTACTGGGGCGGAGTTCCGGTGGTGGAAGTGAAGGACTGGATCAAGGTGATGGCGGTGATGGACGTGCTGGGGCTCGCCCTCGCGGCGTGGCTCTACGAAGCGGTTCAGGAGGCGGGAGAATGACGCGAGACGTTCCACTCTGGTGGCGCCAAGGCGCGCGCTGGGTATGGATCCTTGCGGCCGTGCTCGTGGCCGCGTCCCTCTGGATGGTGACGCGCGCTCCGATCGAGCGGATCATGGGCCCGGTCCAGAAGATCGTCTACATCCACGTCCCGAGCGCCATCGTCACGCTGCTCGCATTCGGCGTCACGTTCGCGGCCGGGATCGCCTACCTCGCGACCAAGCAGTGGATCTGGGACGCGATCGGCGCGGCGTCGTGCGAGGTCGGGCTCGTCTTCGCGTCCGTCGTCATGATCACGGGGCCCTTGTGGGCCCGCTCCGCCTGGAACACGTGGTGGACCTGGGAGCCGAGGCTCACCACGTTCCTCATCCTCTGGATCCTGTACGCTGGATACCAGATCATCCGCAGCTCGCTCAAGTCGGGATCCAAGCGCACGATCTCGGCGGTCATGGGGATCGTCTTCTTCGTGAATCTTCCGATCGTCTGGAAGTCGGTCGAGTGGTGGCGCGGGGCGCTCCATCCCCAGAAGGTCACCATGGCGCCGGACATGCGCCAGGTGCTCCTCTTCGGGATGCTCGCGTGGTTCGTGGTCTACGTGGCCGCGTTCGAGCGAAGGCTCAGGCTGGAGTGGGCACGCGAAGCCGCGTCGCGCGAGGCGCACGCCCAGACCGATTCCGACCTTCTCGAGGCTCGCATCCGATGACCTACGCCATCATCGCCTACGTCGTGAGCCTTCTCCTCTGGATCGTCTACCTGCTCGCGCTAGGGCGGCGCCTCAAGAGCGCGCTCGAGCGTCGCTGAGGGAGTCCCGTGCGAGATCACTTCCTGGAGTTCGAGATCTCGCCGGAGCTGGTACACGAGATGATCGAGGGTGGGGAGGACCTCATCCTCCTCGACGTGCGCGACGACTGGGAGTGGGAGCACGCGCAGCTCGAGGGCGCGATCCACATCCCGCTCGACGAGCTCGAAGCCCGCATCGAGGAGCTGGATCCCCGGAGCGAGACCATCGTCTACTGCCACCACGGCGATCGGAGCGTCGACGGCTGTCTACGCCTCTGGGAGCATGGGTTCCGCAAGGTGCGGAGCCTGACGGGCGGGATCGAGGCCTGGTCGGAGCTGATCGACCCGACGGTGCCCCGGTACTGAGGGGGGCATGAAGCGGGTCACGGGCATCGGCGGCATCTTCTTCCGTTCCAAGGACCCCAAGGCTCTCGCGGCCTGGTACAAGACGCACCTGGGCATCGATGTGCAGCCCTGGGGCGGCGCCGCCTTCTCGTGGAAGGATGAGGACAATCCCGAAGGCGTGGGGACGACGATCTGGAATCCGTTTCCCGCCGATACGCCGTACTTCGCTCCGGGCGCCGCATTCATGGTCAATTACCGCGTCGCCGATTTGCACGCGCTCTTGGCAGCGCTTCGATCCGAAGGCGTCACGGTGGACGAGAAGGTCGACGAGTCCGAGTACGGGAAGTTCGGCTGGGTGACCGACCCCGAGGGGAACAGGATCGAGCTGTGGCAGCCGCCCGAGGGGAGCTAGCTCAGCGCCCCACGCTCGACACGCGCCCCGGAACGCCGCCCCCCGCGTAGCCCGTCAGCTCCATGTAGCCCTCCACCCTCTGGTCCGGATCCGCCTCCTGTTCCTTTCCTTCGACGTACCCCTCCCAGTACGCCACGCGCGTGCTTCGCTCCGTGGTCAGCTCCTGGTCGCTGAGCGCGGCCGAGACCTGGAGCCGTAGCGGACTCTCCCCGGGAGGCTGGATGTTGATGTCCCAGGAGAGCGGGTAGCGGGCTCCGGTCTTGGCGCTCGTCCAGTAGCGGAGCGCGTTCATGGTGACCTCGTCGCGCGTGAAGGTGCGCACGCGCCCCGCGCGGTCCACGATGCCGCCGAACAGGTACGACGTCGCGCCCGTGCGGTCGCGCATCCGGTAGAGCATCACGGAGCGTCCATCCTGAAGTCGTAGACCGAACCAGTCCCAGCCCTTGAGCGTCGAGTCGTACGCGCCGCCGCTCCACTCGTGGTCGTACCAGACGGTGCCGCGCACGTCGCGGGCAGGCGCTCCCGGTCCGGTATACGTGCCCTTCGCGCGCATCCGTGGATCGCTGTGATAGCGCGAGAACGACGTGCCCGAGGCGTTCTTCGCCGAGAAGTACTGGGGTCCCCACGCGACCGGCTGTGGGCGGCTCGGCGTGAGATCGAGCGAGAGCTCGCCGAGATCGCCGGCGGCGTGAACGCGGAACGCCCCCGTGGGAAGCCGCTTCAGCGACCAATCGCGGATCCAGACATGGAGATCCGTGCTGTCGGCTCCCGCGAGCGCCACCGACGTGCGTCCGATGCGCTCGTCGAAGCGGTAGAAGCGCGACTTCAGGTCCGAGAGGGCGTAGTGGGCGAAGTAGACGTCGCCGGGGCGCCAGGCGCTTCGAAGCTCCACGGGCGGCGCCGCTCCCGCGACGTCTATGCGCGCGCGGAAGAACGTCACCTGGAATCCCATGCTCCGGCCGTCGCCGTCGTCGAGCCGCCCGGTCAGGTACCACCATTCGAGCGGCGAGCCTGGGTGCGCGCCGTGCGCGCGGGGGAATGTCGTCGCTTCGTGCGCGTTCATCGGATCGAACGGAGCCTTGGCGGCGCCGCCGAGCGCGAGCGCGAGCACGGCCAGGGCGAGCCAGCGCGCGAGTCTAGACACGATTCATCGCCTCCCTCGGCGGGATCTGCGCCGCGCGGCGGGCCGGGGGCAGCGTGGCGAGCAGCGCCGCCGCGAAGAGCCCCGCCGCCACCAGGAGCACCCGGCCCCACGGCGTCGCAATCTCGAGCGTCCAGCCGAACGACTCGCGGTTGAGCACGTGCACGAGCACGGCCGACAGAAGCACCCCGGTCAGCGCGCCGAGGACGAGCCCCGTCACCGCGAGGAGCCCTCCCTCGACGAGGAGCGCGCGGATGATCTGCCGCCGGTCCGCTCCGATCGCGCGGAGGACCCCGATCTCGCGCGTGCGCTCCAGCACGAGCGCGGCGAGCGCTCCGAGCACCGAGAGGAGCGCGACCATGACCGCGACCGCTTCGAGCGCATCGGTCACCGCGAACGTGTTCCGCATCACGCGCCGCACCTCCTCGCGGATCGAGCGCGTATCGGTGACCCGGATCACCTCGTCCTGTCCGAGCGCGGCTTCGGCCGCGCGCGCGCCGCGGTCCCGCGACACGCCGGGCGCCAGGTAGAGCGCATAGGTGGTCACGAGCGAATCGCGGAAGTCCTGGAGGTAGACGGACCGGTCCACGATGACGTAGCCCCGGTCGGACGAGTAGTCGCGATAGACCGCCATCACCTGGTACACGTGCGATCCGGTCGGCGTGGGGAGGAGGAGCGTCGAGCCCGGGTGGATTCCGTGGCGCCGAGCGAGCGGCTCCGATACGAACGCGAGCCGTCCCGTGTGAGCGCGCGCGAGGAGCGGCCTCGGATCGCCTCCGCCCACGAGCGGCAGGTAGCCATGCCGGGCGAGCACCGCCGAGTTGCCTGCGCCGAGCCAGATCATCTCGCCGCCGAGCGAGAGCTCGCGCAGCCGGAACGCGTCCACATCCTCGACCTCGGGGAGGCGCGCGAGCGTCGTGGTCCACGAAGGCGGCATGGATCCCTCGGCGGGGCTGCCCGCGCGGCTTTGCGGCGTGATCCAGAGATCGGCACGGAGGGTGGAGTCGGCCCAGCCCTCCACGGTGACGCGGAACGACTCGACGAGCGAGGCCATGCCCCAGACGATGCTGAACGCGAGGAGGAGCGCCGCGACGGAGACGCTGAGCCTTCGTCGGGCCGCGAGCGCGGTCGCGTATGCCAGGCGCCCCGCGGGGGACCAGAGACGCTGCAGCGGTCCCCGAAGGAGGTGCACCAGCCCCACGAACACAGGGAGCGCGAGGAGACCGCCCGCGAGGAGCGCCGCCCCGGCGCCCACGTAGCCGCGGACGCTGCCCCCCGGTCCATCGGGGCGCACGATGAGATAGCCGGCGAGCGCGAGCGCGCCGAGCACCACGCCGATCCGGCGGTACGACCAGGATCGCCCCGCCCGCCCCGGATGCTCCTCGCGGAGGAATTCGAGCGGCCGCACGCGCAGTCCTTCGCGGAGCGGGCCGATGGAGGCGACGGCCGCGGACGCGGCGCCGAGCGCGATGCCCATCAGCCAGTGGCCCCCGTTCAGGTCCACGACGCCCGGCGCGCTCCGCGCGTAGAGATCGCTCACCGTGCGGCTCACGAGATGGAGCGCCCCCACCGATAGCGCGCGCCCGAGGAGCACGCCCAGCGCGCCGCCGAGGAGCCCGACCACGATGCCTTCGGCGCCGAGGAGGAGCGTCACCAGTCCGCGCGACGCGCCGAGCGCGCGCAGGAGCGCGATCTCGCTGCGCCGCTGCAGCACCGAGGAGAGGAGCGCGTTGTAGGCGAGGAGCATCCCCACCACGAGCGAGATCAAGGAGAGCGCGCGCAGATTCCGGCGGTAGGAGCCCAGCATGCGCTCGACCTGGAGCGAGCGCTCCTCCGGGGGCTCCACCCGGAGGTCGGCCCACGTTCCCGACCGCTCGAGGAAGCGCTGCATCTCCTCGCGCAGAGGCTCGAGCGCGACGCCCGGCGCCGGCTCGACGTCGATCCAGTCGAGCTGACCCGCGCGCCCGAACTCTTCCTGGAACGGGGCCAGATCCATGAATGCGACCGTGGCCGCGGCGGAGGTGATGGGGCCGCTCACGCGGATGGGATGGATCTGGAAGCGGTGCGCGCGGGTGCCGACCACGACGGTGATGGAATCGCGCGCGCCGATCGCGTGCGCGAGGGTGAGCGGCACCCAGAGGGAGCGCCGGTCGAAGAGCGCCCGCACGTTGGCGCGCGGATCCTCCGCCACGAGCCCGCTCGAGCGTGGCCGCTCCGGCCGGCGATTGCCCTCGCGCTCCGCCTCGACGAACCGAGGGTCGCCGATCAGGTCCACGCCGAGGATGGTGAACGGATAGCCGGTGGGTCCGCCCGCGCGCGCGGGGGCCTCGAGCGTG
>Ga0068858_100002573_pt1 | contig 18268 bp, 7 predicted proteins | sample KBSSwiS12_FD_66589 | JGI IMG/M metagenome (GOLD analysis project Ga0068858, IMG submission 66589) | Switchgrass rhizosphere microbial communities from Kellogg Biological Station, Michigan, USA - KBS Switchgrass S1-2 | ecosystem: Host-associated > Plants > Roots > Rhizosphere > Soil ...
AAGATCGCCGATCAGATTTCCGACGCCATTCTGGACGCCCTGCTCGCCAAGGATCCGATGAGCCGCGTCGCCTGCGAGACGCTGGTCACCACCGGGCTCGCCATCGTGGCGGGCGAGATCACGACCACCGCCGCGATCGACTATCAGGACGTCGTGCGGTCGACGATCGCCGAGGTCGGCTACACGCGCGGCAAGTACGGGTTCGACGCCGAAACCTGCGCGGTGCTGTCGTCGATTCACAGCCAGTCGCCGGACATCGCGATGGGCGTCGACACCGGCGGCGCCGGCGACCAGGGGCTGATGTTCGGGTTCGCGTGCAACGAGACCGAAGAACTGATGCCGCTGCCGATCATGCTGGCGCACAAGCTGGTGAAAGGGCTGTCGTGCCTGCGGCGGGACGGGACGCTGAAGTATCTGCGGCCCGACGGCAAGTCGCAGGTGACGATCGACTACGAAGGCACCCGGCCGGTGCGGGTGGACGCGGTGGTGGTCTCGAGCCAGCACAGCCCCGACGTCACGCAGGAGCAGATGCGCGCGGACGTGATCGAGAAAATCGTGACGCCGACGATTCCGGCGGCGATGATGGACAAGGACACGAAGATCTACGTGAACCCGACGGGGCGGTTCGTGGTGGGCGGGCCGCACGGCGACGCCGGGGTGACGGGGCGCAAGATCATCGTCGACACCTACGGGGGCGCGGCGCCGCACGGGGGCGGGGCGTTCTCCGGCAAGGATCCCACCAAGGTGGACCGCTCGGCCTGCTACATGGCGCGCTACATCGCGAAGAACGTGGTGGCGGCGGGGCTGGCCGACCGCGCCCTGGTGCAACTGGCGTATGCGATCGGGGTGGCGGATCCGGTGTCGGTGATGGTGCGGACCGAAGGCACGGGCCGGATCCCGGAGGACCAGATTACGGCGCTGGTGCGCGCCCACTTCAAGCTGACGCCGCGCGGCATCGGCGAAGAACTGAACCTGCGCCGGCCGATCTACAAGAAGACCGCGGCGTTTGGCCACTTCGGCCGCACGGAGCCGGAATTCACCTGGGAGCGCACCGATAAGGCTGCGGCGCTCAAGAAAGCCGCCGGGCTCTGAAGCACTTTTCCAAGTACGAGGGTCCGGCCTTCCCCCTTCGCCAAGGCTTCGGCGGACCGCCATAGCTTCAGCGGAGGCTGGTCAGGCGGACCTGCCACGGTCCGGCTGAAGCCGGACACTACGTACAAGAAAAGTCGCGATCAATGACCGCCAGCCGCTCGACGCGGAACGGCGTCAGCGGCCGACAGGCGGGCTCCCTCCGGACGCTTTCGGGGCCGGCACAGCTCCAACGGCGGCGTCACTCTCACCGCCGGCTCGACGAAGCAGGGCGACCGTCGTCTCGGCCGTGTCTCGGGATCGCAATGCGGCATCGAGCGGCGTCCGGCCTTGTTGGTTCTTGATGTCGACCCTGGCACCGCGTGCCAGAAGGAACTCCACGATCGCCGGGATCGTCAGGCTGCCGTGCAGCGGCGTGTCGCCGGACGCGTTGGTCGCGTTGATATCAGCGCCCAACTCGAGACAGAACCTGACGGCTTCGATCGTGGCGGCGTCGGTCCCACGGTCCGGATTGTTCCCGCCACGATTCGCGGCGACCGCCAGGTGAACCAGCGTGTTGCCATTCTTTTGCGCAAGCGCCGGATCGGCGCCAGCCTCGCGAAGCAGCCGCATCACGGCGACGTCCCCTCCGCGAGCGGCCCGCATCAGCGGCGTGGCCCCTTCACCGAGTCGCGGATCGCCTGCGTTGTAGACGCGCTTCAGAATCCTGGTCCTCAGTCTCGCGTTCGGATCCGCTCCAGACGCGAGCAACATCCGGATCGCGCCGACGCTGCCGGCGGCCACCGCGGGTGTCAAATCCGGCCGGCCGAACGTGCCGGGGAGCGAATGCATGTCGACGGCCGCGTACAGAGGGGTCATTCCCGTTCGATCGGCGAGATTGACGTCCGCGCCGCTCTCGACGAGAGCTGCCGCCACGTCGTAATGGCCGTTGATGATCGCGAACATGAGGGCGGAGCTTCCGTCGGGATCGGTGGCGTCGAGATCGGCGCCCCACTCGGCCAGCGCCCGAACGGCGCCGAGCGCCCCTTCTCGCGCGGCGTATATGACCGCCGTCCAGCCGCCCTTGGGAAGGACTGTCTGGCCGACGTAAGAGGCCCCTTCTTCCAACGCGTCCCCGACCACGGCGGGCGGCGTATGCGGGTAATCGGTCAATGCCGATCGCGCGTTGATCTCGGCACCGGCCTCGAGAAGCGCTTCAACCGCGGCTCGCCTGTCGGCGATGGCCGCCCACATGAGCGCGGTCGTCCCCGTCCGGCGCTCCCGGGCGTTGACGTCTGCTCCATATGTCGCGAGCACCCGGATCGCCTGGACGCTGCCCGTGCGCGACGCAAGCATCAACGATGTCTGCCCTTCCGGTTGCGCGGAATCGGCGACGTGAAGACTGGCGCCGGCCGCAAGCAGTCTCGTCAGAAGCCCGGCGTCGCCCTGGCCGGCGGCCAGCGAAACCGCGCTGACGCCATACCGGTTGACGGCGTTCAAGTCGGCTCCGGCGGCAATCAGCAGGTCGACGGAGGCGGCGGACGCCGAACGGACGGCCCAGTGCAGCGCGGTCGTCCCGTCGACGGCGCGAACGTTGACGTCGGTGCGGCGTGCGATCAGGCTCCGAACTCCAGCGGTGTTTCCGGATTTGACCTCGGCAATCAGCTCGGGTTCGGTGCCTGCCGTAATCGACGCCACGGAGCTGCTCAAGAACAGGAACAGCGCGAAGGCTCGCGGCCTAGACGACATCGAGGGTTCCCGTGCTTTCGCCAAACGTCGTCAGCGGACTGCCAAACCGGTTGGCCACGCTCAGCCACAGATTGCCGATCTCCGTCTTGTTCGGGAGCACGACGTGACGGCCGGAGCGGCCCAGGCCTCCGCCTGCCACGACCATCGGCAGCGGATCGGTGGCGTGGACATTGGAATTGGCCATACCGCTCCCGTAGAAGAGCGCGGAGTGATCGAGGAGCGACCCGTCACCGTCCGACATCGTTCCAAGTTTCCGGAGAAACCCGGCGAACAGCTCGAGGCACATCACGTTGACCTTGGCGTTCCTGGCGATCTTTTCGGGCTGCTCGCCATGATGCGACACGACGTGCCAGGGATCGGACACGCCGATCTGCGGGAACGTTCGCTGGCTCGATTCCCTCGACATCATGAAGGTGAAGACGCGTGTCAGGTCGGCGTGGAACGCCATCGCCAGCAGATCGAACATCAGCGTCGTGTGCGCTTCGAACGACTCGGGTATACCCAATGGCTTTTCGTTCAAGGCGAGCTCGCTCACCTGCTGCGCCTCTGCCTGCTGGATGCGCCGCTCGACTTCCCTGACGTTGTCGAGGTAATCGGCGACCTTCGAGCGATCGTGGCTGCCCAGGCGACGTTGAAGACCATGCGCTTCGCTCGTAATCGCGTCGAGAATGCTCTTGTCTTCTTTGAGTTGACGACGTCGCTGCTCGTTCGAGCCTCCGTCTCCGAACAGGCGCTCGAACGCCGCGCGCGGATTGATCTCCATTGGCAGCGGGGTCGTTGGCGTCGCCCACGAGATCGTGTTCATGTAAGCGCAGCTGAACCCGGGCGTACATCCGCCGACGTAACCCGTGAAATCTTCAGTCGCGAATTCGAGCGAGGGGAACGGGGACCCCTGCCCGATCTGCTTCGCCAGGACCTGATCGATCGTCGTACCGACGCGGTAGTCTTCACCTTCCGTCCGTTTCGGAATGGCGCCGCTCAACCAGCCTGACGCCGCCGCGGCGTGCATCTCGACGACGGTGCCCGCCCGCTTGAGGTTGGTGAGCACCAGCAGCGATTCCTTGAAGGGCGCCAATGGCTGGAGCGTCGGCGACGGCGTGAAGTCGGTTCCGGCGGACGAGGGCGTCCAGGACGCCATATCGGCGCCGTGCGGGACATAGACGAAACCAGCGCGGATCGGGTTCGTCTTCGCGAATGCGGTCATCGATGGGACCATCGCGTCGAGCAACGGCAGGGCCACGGTCGCGCCCATTCCACGGAGAAACGTGCGGCGCGGCAACGCCATCTTCGTCAGGAACATCGGAGTCTCCTTCTCAAGCCGACGGCTTCATGCGCATCTGAAATGGCGCGCTGTTGATGATCCCGAGCAACAGCGTGGAAAAACGGTACCCCTGACGCCGCGCGTCGCGAACGATCCCGCGGACGATCGGCATATCGCCGGACGTCAGGCCGCGGCCCAGGGCGTAGGTCATCAGCTTTTCGGTCAGCGTCTGCACGAAGACATCCGACCGCTTCAACAGCGCCTGGCGCAGGCCGACCACGCCGTCGACTTTCGTGCCGTCGGCCAGGACGTCGGTGGTGTTCAAGCGAACGCCCGCTTCGTTCGCCTCGCGCCAGGCGCCGACGACGTCGAAGCTTTCGAGCGCAAAGCCGATCGGATCCATCGTCTTGTGACAGGAGGCGCAGACCGGGTTGTTACGGTGCTGCTCCATCTGCTCCCGCATCGTCGGCGGGACGGTTCCGGAGGGGCTCTCCTTCAAGACCGGCACGTCTGGCGGCGGCGGAGGCGGCGGCGCTCCCAACAGGTTCTCGAGCACCCACTTTCCGCGCAGCACCGGCGATGTCGTCGTCGCGTGAGATGTGACGAGCAGCACGGCACCTTTGCCCAGCAACCCGCGGCGCGTCTCGTCGGCTACGCGGACGCGGCGGAACTGACTGCCGAACACGTTGGGGATCCCGTAGTGCTTGGCCAGACGCTCGTCCACGAAGGTGTCGTCGGCGGTCAACAGGTCGAGGACGTTTCGATCTTCGTGGATCATGCTCGCGAAGAACAGCTCGGTTTCGCGGAGAAACGCCTGGCGAAGATTGTCGTCGAAGTCGGGAAACGTATCGGAGTTCGGCACGAGGCTGCGGAGGTTGCGGAGTTGCAACCACTGTCCCGCGAAATTCCCGACAAATGCTTCCGCGTGCGGGTCCGCCAGCATCCGGCGCATCTGCCCTGCCAGCACCTCCGGGCGGTGGAGAACGCGGCGCTCTGCGAGCCGGAGCAGTTCCTCATCGGGGATGGTGCTCCAGAGAAAGAACGACAGGCGGGAAGCCAGCTCCGTGTCCTGGATGCGGTACGCCGAGCCCGGGGCGGCTTTTTCGGGCTCCGCTTCCGGCCTGAGCACGAAGGACGGGCTTGCCAGGATCCGCCGCAGCGTCAGCTGAATGGCGGTATCGAAGGTGCCTTCAATGCGTTCCTGCTCGTAGAACGCGAGCAGGTCGGCGACTTCCGCCGACGAAACCGGCCGACGGTACGCACGCCGCGCCAACGTCGAGATGATCCGGCGCGCGCACGCCACGTCCGATGTCGACGTCGGACGACAGAGAAAAATCTTTGAGCCCGGCACCGGTCCAGTCACCGACGGCACGTTGGTCGGGCCTTGAACCGTGATGGATTGCACGTGCGGCGCACCTTCCGCGTCGTAGGGGTTGGCGAAATCGCGGAGGAAGCGCTGCAGTCGATTGGTCTCCAGGATTGGCGACGGTTTCTCGATGAACGCCGCGGCGATCTCCCTCTCTCCCGCCCGAACGAACATGCGAAGGCGAAGCCGCCTGGCTTCGATCGCGTCGGAAGCCTCCGTGGGGTTCTTTTGCAGGGCAATCAGATCCTCGGCGCCGCCGAGGTGCGCAAACAGGATCCGCTCGCCGTCGAGCGTCAGCTCCAGCTCCTGCGGATCTTCCAGGCCGCGGATCGCATTCAGATTCGTCCTGTACAGACGGATCTGGAAGTCGTACTCGCCGTCAACCGGAAAAAGATGGCGCACTCGCGCTCCGCCGACAGTGCCGAGCGGCAGGCCTTCGAGGTGCTGATCCTGAGACAGGTCCTGCCGGACCGAATAGGTGTCGCTGCCCGGCGGCACCCTGCGGTCGCTGACGGCGGCGGCGCTGATCTTGCGCGCCGCAGCCAGATACGCCTGCAGGAGCGCCGGCGAGCTCGCTTGCGCGTCCGCGACGTTATCGAATCCGAACGCCGCGTTGTCGGGCGGGAGGAGCGCGGCGGCGGCGACATCAAGGCCCAACAGGTCTCGAACGGCGTTCGCATACTCGGCGCGGTTCAACCGGCGCAGCACCGGTCGCCCCGGGCTGGGGGGAAACGGCGCCGACCGATCCAGCTCGGTCTCCAGCGTATCGATGAGACGGTCGCGGTCCGCTGGATTCGGCTGGGGCGCTCCTTGAGGCGGCATCACGCCGAGCCGAAGCTTGCGAATGACCTTTTCCCATGTCTCCGCATGCGCTCCGAGGCCGGACGGGAGCAACACATCGAGCGCCAGGCCGGCCGTCTTCTGCCGCTCGTTATGACAGGTGGTGCAGTACTGCTCGATCAGGGCCAGGTCCGCGGCAGGACGCGCGTTCGATAGCGGCGGCGTGGTCCGATGTGATGCAGCGCCGGACGCGCCGGGTACGACACCAAGTACCCCAAGCAGGACGAAACCTGCCGCCACAAGGGGGCCGCTCGGATCGCGCCACCGACGTGGCCTGGCGATATGCAACGTCGCAGTGAGGTTCTGGCCGGTTGCCACACGATCTCCGAATCGCCGTGCTTCAGCCGCCGTCGACAACATTCCAGGCGTCGACTGTTCCGTTTCCCGGCGCGAACTTGGACCTACTGGCAGCGGCCAGTAGCGCCGGCGCGGCACTGGGAGCATCTCCAACAGTCGAACGCTAAGCCATGGCGTTGTTTACTGTCAACGCACAGTTCCCAAGGGAAGCCTGATCAGGCCAGGCCCGGAACCGGAGCGGGTGTGACGGCTCAACCCTGAGAATGCCCTGGCGCGCGCGAACCTCGCCATCATGAAGACCGACCGGCGTTGAAAGCCTGCTTGCCGTCGGGAGAGCAACGGCAGAGAGACGCCTCGCGCCTGCAAATGTATGTTGACAGTGAACGGAGCCCCGTGCCAGTGTCTGCCGCTGATCAACGATGAACTGTAAGGCGCCGACCAGGCTGCTCCGCCGGCGATAGCCGCTGACGTATCGCTCTCGTCCCGGCGGATCTCGCTCCACAGAGAATCCGAGGTGAAGAATCGGAAACGATTGTGAGGTGGAAGATGCGCATGATTGTGAAGAGGCTGGCGTTGCTGGCGTGGGTCCTCCTCATTCCATCGGCGGCTCTCGCACAGGCTGTCATTGCGGGCACGGTCAAGGACGCGTCTGGAGCCGTGCTCCCTGGCGTCGGCGTCGAGGCTGCCAGTCCGGCGCTCATCGAGAAAGCGCGAACGGCGTTCAGCGACGGCACCGGGCAGTACCGAATCGAGGATCTGCGGCCCGGGACCTATACGGTGACGTTCACGCTGCAAGGCTTCAGCACCTTCAAGCGCGAAGGCATCGAGTTGACCGGCTCGTTCACGGCGACGATCAACGCGGAGTTGAAGGTCGGCACACTTTCCGAGACGATCACGGTGACGGGCGAGACCCCAATCGTCGACGTGCAGAGCGCCAAGCGGGAGACCACGCTGAGCAACGAGGTCATTCGATCGCTCCCGACGGTCCGCAACTACAACGCGATGGTGGTGCTCGTGCCGGGCGTCGTCACCAACACGAACGATGTGGCGACGGGCCCGCTGATCAACCAGTTTCCGATCCACGGTGGTCGCGCCAACGAAAGTCGCCTGACCGTCGACGGATTGAACATCGGGAATCCACCTGGCGGCAATCAGCCGCCGACCTACGTGGCCGATGTGGCCAACTCGCAGGAGGTGACGTTCACCACCTCGGGCGGCCTGGGCGAGTCCGAAACCGCCGGCCTCGCGATGAACATCATCCCGAAGACCGGCGGCAACAGGTTCGAAGGATCGGCCTATTTCAGCGGCACCGGCGAGCACTTCCTGACGAACAACTATGACGATGCGATCAGGGCGGCGGGACTTGCCGCCCCGACCCCCACGAGCAAAGTCTACGATCTGAACGGCGCCATCGGCGGCCCCATCAAGAAGGACAAGATCTGGTTCTTCGCCAACGCCCGTACGGAAGGGAGTACCCGCATCAACGCGAACCAGTTCTACAACCTGAATGCCGGGGATCCGACCAAGTGGCTCTACGCGCCGGACCTCAGTCGCCCCGGATTCACCGATCGGACGTGGGAGAACGCGAGCGGGCGGATCACCTGGCAGGCGACACCGCGGAACAAGATTGGCGTCTTCTGGGACGAGCAGTCGGTCTGCCGCAAGTGCGAAGGAACGTCGACAGGGCTGGCCTCTCCTGCCCAGATCGTGGCGCCCGAGGCCGACGGCGTTGGCGCGACCAAACCGTTGCGCGTCCAGCAGGCCACGTGGAGTTCGCCCGCGACAAGCCGCCTGCTGCTCGATGCCGGCTTCGGCACGACGTATTACGGCTGGGGCAATTTCGAGCGCGACGGGAACAACACGCGCGGGTTGATTCGCGTCCAGGAGCAGTGTGCGGCGGGATGTGCCGCGAACGGAGGGATACCCGGTCTCTTCTACCGGTCTCAGGACTGGAACGACAACTATACCGGCGCGTACCCATGGCGGGCGTCCGTCTCATATGTCACGGGCCGTCACAGCTTCAAGGTCGGCCACACGGGCACGTACTTCAACGACGATCGCACGAGCTTTACAAACGACGAGCAGCTCCGCTACCGGTTCAACAACGGCGTGCCGAACCAGATCACCGAGGCCGTGCCGTTCACGCAGCTTGCCCGCGCGTCCATTCTGGCCTTCTACGCGCAAGAGCAGTACACGGTGAATCGCCTGACGCTGCAGGGTGGCCTCAGGTACGACCGGGCGCGCGGCTGGTTCCCGGAACAGAAAATCGGAGGGCCAGGGACGAAGTTTCTGCCGAACCCACTCGTGTTCCCGGAGCAGGGCGGGGTGGACGCCTATCGCGACGTCACGCCACGGATCGGCGCCGCTCTCGACGTCTTCGGCAACGGGAAGACCGCGGTGAAATTCAGTCTCGGCAAGTACCTCGAAGGGGCGAGCACTGGCAATCCGGTCGTCTTCTACAACACGAACCCGACGCTCCGGCTGCCGAACACGAATCCTGCCTTCGGGCCGCTGGGGGTGCAGCGGACCTGGACCGATGCGAACGGCAACTTCCTGGCGGATTGCGATCTGCAGAATCCGAACGCGCAGGATCTCCGCGGCAGCGGGAAAGACTTCTGCGGCCAGATCTCGAACCTGGCGTTTGGAACGAGCACGCTGACCAGCTCGTTCGACCCTGATCTCCTGACGGGCTCGGGTGTCCGGTCGTCCGATTGGAGCATGGGGCTCTCCGTGCAGCAGCAGATCCTGCCGCGCGCGTCGATTGAAATCGCCTACGCCCGCCGCTGGTATTCCAATTTCACAGCGGTCGACAATCGACGGACCCAGGCGGCAGACTACACGCCGTACTCTGTCACGGCGCCGGTGGACTCGAGGCTGCCGGGCGGCGGTGGTTACCCGATTTCAGGGCTGTTCGACATCGTCCCCACGCTGTCCGGACAAATCGACAACCTGACAACCCTGGCGAACAAATACGGAGAGTGGTACCAGAACTTCAACGGAGTCGATATCACGCTGAACGTTCGCACGCGAGCCGGTTTGACGCTCCAGGGCGGCACCAGCACGGGCCGCACCGTGGCAGACGCCTGCGACGTGCGGGCGAACCTGCCTGAGCTGAACGCAGCGGTGGGTGCGGGGTTAGCCGGCTCCACCGTCAGCCTCACCAGCCCGTACTGCCACGTGGACTACCGTTGGCTCACGCAGGGCCGAGGGCTGGCCACCTACACGGTCCCGAAGGTCGACGTGCAGATGAGCGGCGTGTTCCAGAGCAAGGCGGGCGCACTGCTCACAGCCAATTACGACGTGCCGGCGGCGGCGGTTGCCCAGTCGCTGGGCCGCCCCCCGTCCGGAAACGTGACCTTCGTGACCGTGAATCTAGTGGAGCCTGGAAGCCTGTATGGCGATCGCATCAACCAGCTCGATTTCCGCGTCGCCAAGATCCTGAGGTTCTCCGGCAAGCGCGCCATGCTGGCGCTCGACATGTACAACGCGCTGAACGCCAATCCGATCCTGACGTACAACGCGGCGTTCGTGCCAAGCCTCCCCTGGCCCCAGCCGCGGTCCTTCGCGGGCGCGGGCGCCATTCTTACGGGGCGGCTGTTCCGGATCAGCGCTGAGTTCAACTTCTAGGGGACCTCCGGCCCTTACGAAGATCTCTGCGTCAAGACACGGCAAGGCTGGAGGATCAAGGATCGCAAATATTCCCGCGAGAGAGGGCAAACAGGCCGCGGTGTGCCATCAGGCAAGAAATTGATTCACCACAGGGAGAGATCTATGAAGAAATCTGCGTTGGCGCTGACGGCCTTGGTGATCCTCATTTTGTCGACGGTTCAGGCGCAAAGCCCCGATCCGAAGCCTGCCTTTCCAGGCCAGACCAAAGCACCGGCTCCCGCCAGACCGTCACAGGTCAACGTCGAAACCGTAGCCGGCGGGCTCACCGCAGCCTGGTCGTTGGCGTTCCTTCCTGATGGCAACTTCCTGGTCACACAGAACATCGGGACGATGCGAATCGTCCGGCCGGATGGCGTCGTTTCTGGACCCATCGCTGGAGTGCCGCCCGTAAAAGTGGTGGCCGCGCAAGGGCTGCACGACGTGGTGCTCGACCCCGACTTCGCTCGGAATCGCATTCTGTACTTCACGTATTTCGCGCCCCCGAAGGGAGAAGCTCCGGCGATCTGGCCGATCGAGTTTTTCTACGAACGCGTCTGGACCAAGTCGTTGGCCGAGCGGCGCACGATGCAGATCGGGGCGGAACGGGTCGCCCGGGCACGCCTCAGCAAGGACAACATGAGTCTGGAGGAGGTCGAGGTCCTTGCCGAGGGCGCTGAACGCTGCATCGTCGTGGCGCCGGACGGTACGCTGTTTGTGACCGGCGCCGATCGCTTCCGCTTCTACGATTCGGATCTGGACGGCGTCGAGCATGATTTCACCGACAATCCCGATATCCGCCGCAATTTTTCGGGGCGTATCATCCGCATCAACCGCGACGGCTCGATCCCCAAGGACAATCCGTGGCTCAGCCGCGCCACTGTTCTGCCGGAGACGTTTGCGCACGGCTTCAAGGATTCGGAAGGCGGCGCAATTCATCCACAGACCGGCGAGCTGTGGGCGATCGACCACGGGCCACAAGGCGGCGATGAAGTGAACATCATCCGCGCCGGGAAGGATTACGGATGGCCGGACGTTTCGTACGGCCGGCAGTACGACGCTCGACAGCAAGATGGCCGTAAGAACGTGCCGGTTGGAAACGGCAAGACGTCAATGCCCGGCGTTGAAGAGCCGATCTACTTCTGGGTGCCGTCAATCGCTCCGTCGGGCATGATGTTCTACACCGGCAACATGTTCCCCGAGTGGAAAGGGAACCTGTTCATCGGCGCCATGGCCGGCCAGCATCTCGTTCGGCTGGTGCTCAATGGAGAGCGTGTCGTCACCGAGGAGAAGCTGCTCACCGATCTGAAACAGCGCATCCGCGAAGTCCGCCAGGGTCCAGACGGCGCGATTTACATCTTCGCCGGCGCGTCATTGATGCGGCTCACGCCGAAAAAGTAACGCCGGCCAGCGGGCTCGAGCGGGAGCAGGCCGGGCTACGGCGGATCCCAGCCGGGATCGTCCCGCCAGGCGGTGCGGCACGCGCGATGCGCCTCGTATAGCCGGAGATTGTCGCTCATGCGCAGCGCGAGGCCGTGGAGGCCCGCGCCTTCTGCGGTTGCGATGGCGTCGCGCTGCCAGCTGGCCGCTGCTTCGAACTCGCCAAGTTCCGCCAGCGCCATCGCCATCGTCTCTTGCGCATCTGTGCTCTTGCGTCGCTTGACCAGTTCCTGCGCCAGCGCCCGGGCACGCCCGCCGTCCCGCACCCGGGCTTCAGGTGCCGTCGCATAGAGCCGCGCCAGGGCGCCGATGAACTCCAGACGATCGGGAAACAGCTTCATCCCTTCGAGGAGTCGATCGCGCGCTTCCGCGTAGCGTTTCAGGCCGAGCAGCGTGATCGCCTGCCCGAACCGCGCCTCCCCGAGACGTGGATCCATCTGGATGACGCTTGCGTACTCACGTGCTGACGGTTCGAACCGCCGCCGGCGCCGCAGCGTGTTGGCCAGCTGCAAGCGCGCCGGAAGATAGGTGGGATCGCTCCGCACGGCCGCCGAGAATTCACCGATCGCCAGGTCGACCTGTCGGTCTCCGAGAAGCAGCACGCCGAGGCTGTAGTGCGCCGGGGCAAAGTCCGGCGACCGTCGCAGCACGTCTTGAAATTCTTTCAGAGCGCCGGGCACGTCTCCCGTGAGGGACAGCGCGGCAGCCAGCTTCTGCCGAAGAGGCACGCGCTCTGGCGCGAGATCGAGGGCGCGTCGGAAATGCGAAACAGCCGCGGCAAACTCGCTGGCAGCCATGGCCCGGTCGCCCCGATTCTCGTAAACCACCGGGCTGTGCAGCACCTCGGCGACTTCCTGCATCAGCGGGTCTGGCGGGCCAGTCTCGACGTCGCCCCGTTGTCGCAAATGCGCCTCGGCCTGTTCGATTTTCCCCACGGCCCGGTATGCCATCGCCAACGGGTAGTGAACAACCGTGGCGCGGCGATCGATCTCCAACGCCCGTTCGAGATGATCGATCGCTCCAGTGTAGTCACGCTTTTCCAGAGCGACCCGGCCCAACCCAAGCTGCGCGGCTGCCGTGCGCGGCTGTTCTGCCAGGGCTTTGGAGAACAACAACGCGGCTGCGTCCGGTCGGCCCTGATCCAGATACGTCTCGCCGAGCCAGACGAGCGTGGGCACGTCATCCGGCTTCACCTTGAGCGTCTGTTCGAACAAGTTTGCGGCTTTTGCCGGCTCGCCCTCGAGGCGGTACACGTGCGCCAGGTAGTAGCTCCATCGGAAATCGTCGGGGGCAAGCGCGTGAGCATTGAGATAGTAGGGCTCTGATTCCGCAAACGCCTCCGCGGCGAGAAACAGCTTCCCCACACCACCGTAAGCCGCCGCCAGGTCCGCTTTCGACGTCGCGGGGTTACTCCGCGCACTGGTCAAAAGCTCATATTGACTGCGCAGCTGCTCCTGGACGGGCGTTGTCATCCCCGACAGATCCGGAAGCGTAGTCGGCAGGAGTACTGAAGTCGCAACCTGATCGCCGGACGACTTCCCGGATCCGTTGATCGGCCCGTCGCTTTTCGACGACCGCGCGCAGCCAAGCATCAGGAAGACGCCAGCGACCGCGGCGAGGCCGACATCGGCGCTCCACCCGTGTCGTCTGGTCCGCGTCACTTGCCGGTGCCCTCTTCGAGCGTCGTATACCGATCGATCGGAAGGTCGGACCACTCTTCGATTCGACCGTCGGGCCAGACGACCCGTGCCCGGACCGCCTCCCTCGACGCGCCGAGGCCGACCAGCACTCGCGGATCGTTCGCCGACGCGTAACTGCCATCCGCGCGCGCCCGCCGCCACCGGGTGCGTTGGCCCTGCCGGATGATAGCGACACGCGCCCCGAGCATGTCTCGTCCACGATCTCTTGACGCGGCTCGCGCGGCGGGAACCGGTCGGGTTCCTCCGGGGCGTCCGACCAGTCTGAGCCCAAGCCAGTGATTTCGCGCGCCGACCGTGTTGAGCAGCAGCTTCGGCTCGCCGTTGTTGTTGGCCACGACGACGTCCGTGTCGCCATCGTTGTCGATATCGCCGAATGCGGCGCCGCGACCGACATCGAGTTCCTGGAACACGGGCCCTGCACGACTGGTGACCTCCTCGAAACGCTGGTTGCCGAGATTGCGAAACAACTGCTTCCGCTGACGCAGTGGAAGCGGGTCGTTCGCGCGGGCCAGGGCCTCGATCCACTGGACCGTCCCGTTCACGGTGAGAACGTCCAGCCACCCATCGTTGTCGAAGTCGAACCAGGCCGTGCCGAAGCCTGTATAGAGAAGAGTCACGGAGCGTAGTCCCGACGATGCCGCTCGGCTGTCGAACGTGCCTGAGCCGTCGTTGACGTACAAATCGTGACCCTCGCCGGTCAGATTCGTCACGATCAGATCCTCGTCGCCGTCGTCGTCGAAGTCGCCGGCGTCGACGCCCATACCTGCCTTGGCTTTCCCGTGCTCGCTTACCGCGACGCCCGACAGCAGCGCCGTGTCTCTGAATGTCCCGTCGTGCTGATTGAGCCAGAGCTGATTCTCGTAGCCGTCATTCGTGACGTACAGATCGATCCAGCCGTCGCCGTTGAAATCTGCGCTCGAGACCCCGAGCGCCGGCCCGAACTTCGTGGCCATGCCTGCTGAAGCCGTAACGTCGGTGAACGTCCCATCGCGGTTGTTGTGGTACAGCCGGCTCGGCTGCGGCTGGTACACGCGAGGTGCGCAGTACGCGCGCCGGCCCGAAGCGCTGAAACACGGGGTGTTCGTCTTCGGATCCCAATCGAGGTAGTGACCGACGTACAGGTCCAGCCAGCCATCGCGATCGAAATCGACGAACGCGGCGGAGACGCTCCATCCTGAATCGCCGACGCCGGCGCGCGCTGCCGTCTCGGTGAACGTGCCGTCGCAGTTGTTTCGAAAGAGTTGATTCCGGCCAAGAGCGGTCAGGTACAAATCCGCGCAGCCGTCGTTGTCGTAGTCGCCGACGGCGGCGCCCATGCCGTACTCGGTCATCTTGATGCCGCTGACCTCGGTGACGTCAGTGAACTTCAGCGTACGCGTTCCGTCCGGGTGGACCGCGAGGTCATTCCGGTACAGACGGCCGCCTGCCGCGGCGGCGCGCGAGGCAGAGGGTAACTCTGCGGCTCCGAGCGGTCCGCCCTGAATCAGAAACACATCGAGGTCGCCGTCGTTGTCGTAGTCGAACAGCGCAACGCCCGGCGCGATGATCTCGGGGTAGTAGAACTGGCCGCTCATGCCGTTGACGTGCCGAAACGCGAGACCGCTTTCAGCGGCCGCGTCGACGAACCAGGGCATCGCGCCAACCTGGGCGCGGTCTTTGGCGGCGTGGCGTGCGGCGGCGTCGTCAGTACGGCAAGCTGCCAGCACCTGACCCGCGCCGACGACTAACACGGCAACACCCAGCCTCAATGCCGCGACGCCACACTTGTCCCATCTGGCCGCGATGCCGGACCGATTCGACCGCGGTATGCGGGATGGAGCGGGCATACCTGAAAGATAGCGCAGGTCACTCCAAAGTTTTGGTTCCGCTGCAATGTGGGGCGTCGGGCGACATGGATTGGCGTTGCACGCGACCATATGTTGTGCTACGGTCCACGTCCATCGTCACTGAACGAATGCAACGGTGGTAAACGGGGCTGGCCATCCCACGGGCGTCCCGGGAACACGGACGCCCATGAGAACAAGGAGGGGGGCGTGAACCGATCGAAGTGGGTGCTGCTCGTTCTGCTGTCCATGATCTTCGTCCCTGCCGTCGCCCGCGCGCAAGGGTCCATCGCGGGCGTGGTCAAGGATTCCTCCGGCGCTGTCCTGCCGGGCGTCACTGTCGAGGCGTCAAGCCCGGCGCTCATCGAGAAAAATCGCTCGGTCGTGACTGACGGAACGGGTCAGTACAAGATCGTCGATCTGCGGCCAGGCGATTACGTTGTCACGTTCACGCTGACGGGTTTCACCGTCGTCAAGCGATCGGGTGTTGAAATCGCCGGGTCGTTTGCCGCGACCGTCAACGCCGACCTGGCGGTCGGATCCGTGGCCGAGACAATCACGGTGTCTGGCGAATCCCCCACGGTGGACATTCAGAACACGAAGCGGAGCAACGTCATCCCGGCCTCGGTCGTCGATGCGCTGCCGACCTCGAGGAGCCAGTACACGCTCGCCGTGCTCGTTCCCGGGGCAACGCGAACCGGAGGCGTCCAGGATGTCGGCGGCACGAAGACGATGCAGATCACGACGTTTTCGATCCATGGCAGCCGGCCGTTCGACCAGCGCCTCATGGTCAACGGCGTCACGGCCAGGAACTTCCTCTCGTCGGCCTGGGCCAGCAACTACGTGCCCGACATGGGGACGGCCGCAGAAGTCGTGGTCGACTATTCATCAGGGACCGCTGACTCGGTGGGCGGCGGGATGGGGATCAACGTCATCCCGAAGGAAGGCGGCAACAGGTACGCGGCGTCGTTCTTTGCTACCGGCGCCAACGCCTCGTTTCAAGGGAATAACTATACCGACGAACTGAAGGCCGCCGGTTTGAGCTCGCCGAACTCTCTGCTCCGCGTCTACGACATCAACCCGTCGGGCGGCGGGCCGATCTTTCGAGACAAGTTGTGGTTCTACGGATCGCTGCGTTGGCAGGAAAGCTCGTACATTCAGGCGGGCGCCTTCGCCAACGCCAATGGCGGCGATCTGACGAAGTGGACCTACGTCCCGGACTTCTCCAAGCCTGGTGAAAACCACCTGACCATAAACCCCAGCGGGAGCGTGCGCCTCACCTATCAGGCGACGCCACGAAACAAGATCGCCTTTTCGGCGGAGCCGCAGAACCGGCACTGGATCAACTCGCTGCCTGCCACCTTCTCGCCCGAGATCTACCCCGATTGGCAGTTCAACCACGAGTCGCTGACGACCGTGACCTGGTCGTCTCCCCTGACGAGCCGGCTGCTGCTCGAGGCCCGCTTCGGCGACCACGCCGAAGGCTTCGTGGACAAGTACCCGGACGTAGGCGACCCGTACCGCCAGGCGATTCCCGTGCGTGAGGCGTCGACCGGGTTTCTGTACAGAGGCAAAGGCTTGTGCTGCCTGCCGGTCTTCTTCGGCACTCAGAACGCGCCGTTCACGATGCAGGCGTCGGCAACCGCTACCTACGTCACCGGCTCGCACGCCATGAAGTTCGGTTTTCAGAACGACTTCGGCAGCATTTCGCAGTCTCAATTCGACAACGAGCAGGGCCTCTTGTACACGTTCAACAACGGCGTGCCCAGCTCCATCCAGCAGCATGCGCTGCCGTTCACGCAGACCTCGCATCTGTCAGCGGATATGGGCATCTACGTGCAGGACAAGTGGACATTCAGGCGGGCGACGATCAACGCCGGACTGCGGTTCGATTACTTCAAGAACAATTTCCCGGAACAGCCCCTCGGGCCTGCCTCGTTCGTTCCCAACCGCAACATCGTGATTCCGGAAACGCCGTACGCGAACATGAAGGACATCACGCCGCGCGTCGGCGTCGCGTACGATCTGTTCGGCAACGGGAAGACTTCGCTCAGGAGCAGCTGGGGCAAGTACATGATCGGCTTGAGTCCGCTCGCGGGCAACCCGATCTCTTTGCTCGCCTACACCGCGAACCGGAGCTGGACGCCGAGCCTTGCCCCGTCGAACCCGAACTACTACATCCCACAGTGCGACTTGAACAACCCGCTCGCCAACGGCGATTGCGGCGCCCTCGACAACGCGCTCTTCGGTCAGCTTCGTCCCAGCGCGGCAATCGACCCGAACACCATTACCGGCTGGGGCAACCGGCCATGGAACCAGGAGTTTTCCGCGAGCATCCAGCAGGAAATCCTGCCGCGCCTTTCCGTGGACTTCGGCTACTTCCGCCGCTGGTTCGGCAACTTCACCATCGTGGATAACCGCGCCGTGGGGCCGAACGACTACACCCGCTACAGCATCACCGCGCCGCCGGGCGATTCGCGCCTCGCCTTGAGCGGGCAGACGATTACCGGACTCTACGACCAGACCGGCAACATCGGGAAGGTCGACAACTACACGACCTTTGCCGACAGCTACGGCGACATGATCGAGCACTGGAACGGCTTCGACTTCACCGTCAACGCGCGGCCACGCACCGGGGTCGTGCTGCAAGGCGGGTTCAACGTGGGGCGGACGACGACGGACAACTGCAGCCTGCGGGCGGCACTTCCGGAAATCACGATCCTGCCGGCCGGCGTCGCCCCGCGACAAGGAGGCGCCGCCACCATCGGCCTCACCGCCATTCCCGACAGCCAGTGTCACGTCGACACGGCGTTCCTCGCGCAGTACAAGTTCCTGGGGACGTACCTCATACCCAAGATCGACGTGCAGTTCGGCGTGACGTACCAAGCCACGCCGGGGCCGGAGATTGCGGCGAACTACGTCGTGACGCAGGACGCGACGACGCCACAAGTGCCGCTGACGGGCGGGTTGCGGTTTGTGAACGTGGTCCCGCCAGGCCAGGAATTCGTCAAGCATATCCAACAGCTTGACCTGCGTCTTTCGAAGATCCTCCGGTTGGGTCGGACTCGTGCGGCTCTGA
>Ga0068858_100002576_pt1 | contig 18254 bp, 18 predicted proteins | sample KBSSwiS12_FD_66589 | JGI IMG/M metagenome (GOLD analysis project Ga0068858, IMG submission 66589) | Switchgrass rhizosphere microbial communities from Kellogg Biological Station, Michigan, USA - KBS Switchgrass S1-2 | ecosystem: Host-associated > Plants > Roots > Rhizosphere > Soil ...
CAAGGAATCGCCTTTCAAAAGATCGAGGGCCCCAACTTCATGACGGTCCACACCCTCGATTCGGGTGCAGGCGGGAGTCGAGGCGAACTTCGATTCAATCCCGAATTGTGCGATGCGGGAGCCTTCAACGGGGTCCTGGGGGCCACCGATGGAGTGACCACGGAATCGAAGTCTCTCGCGATCCAGGTGGTGGTGAAGAGGGCCGCCCCCAATCAGCCGCCACGGGCGGATGCTGCTTCGGCGATAGCGATAGCGACAGGCGATATCGACGGTGACGGGCATGCGGATCTTGTCACAGGGGGCACGAATGGCACGGTCTCGGTTCTCTTGGGCCGAGGTGACGGAACGTTCGCGGCGCCGATCAATCAGCAGCTATCCCCTGCCGGAGAGGCTACGTCTGTAGCTCTGGGCGACTGGAACGGAGATGGCCGGCTGGACGCCGCCGTGGCCAGCTCGGGGCTCGGAGGAAACGGCGTTTTCGTGCTGATCGGAACGGGGTCGGGAGGATTCTCGTCCGTCCAAGGCCATCCAAGCGGGTCCCTGGGATGGACGATTCGCCCCGCAGATCTGGATGGAGATGGGGACCTCGATCTCGCGATCTCCGAGGAGCCGGGCTTCCGCACTCTCATCAACCACGGAGACGGGACGTTCGAGGCAGGACCCAGCTACTCCATGGGATTGGCATCTCGTGGATTCGTCCTCGAGGATTTCAATCGCGACGGTCGTCTGGACGCGGTCACTGCGAATCTCGCCTCGGATGACGTCGTGATTCGATTCGGCCTGGGACAGGCTCTCTTCTCCGATCCGAAGACGATCGACTCCATAGACCAGCCGTTCGTTCTCGTGTCGCGGGACTGGGACCATGACGGCGATCTGGACTTGGCCGTGGGCACCTTCGACAATGGCAAGCTTCGCGTTTATAACGGGGACGGAGCCGGCCATTTCGCCCTTGGGGCTCAGCTCACCGTGAACGTAGAGGACACATCGCTGGATTCGAGCGACCTCGACGGCGACGGGGACGACGACCTGATCGTTTCGGGAGCCACCCCGCTGCAGGCCGCCTACTCCAATGGCGACGGCACCTTCCAACCCAGCCGTCTTCTCTCGAGGACGGCCACCGGTCGTTTTGCCATTGCGGACTACAACGAGGACGGCTTCCCCGACGTGGCCGCCGCCGAGGGGTGGGTCCAGCCTTGGCTCAATGACGCGGGCGGTGCCGGCATGCCGGAAGCGCGTGCCTTCGCCGAATCGAACGCGCCTGCCGGCGGAAAGCCGACCACATGCATGCGGCTGGAGCCTGTCGCGGCCAGTTTCCGGAGCCAGGACGTCGACCTCGGGTCGATCACGCTCTCGCCCGAGAACGGCGGGGGAAGCATTCAGGCGGTCACAACGAAGACGGCCGTCATCAGCGACACCGATGGTAACGGTATCAGCGAGGTTCCGGCATGTTTCTCCAAGAGTGATCTCGCCGGACTTTTCCCAGCGGAGAATGGCCGGCAGACCGTGTCGGCCCATCTCGAAGGGGCCCTCGTGGACGGGCGGCGTTTCTGTTCCAGCGTCTCCTTCGACGTCATCGGCACCGGGAAGAAGCTCACCGCCTCGCTTACGCCCAATCCCCTGAACCCAAGCGGCATCCTGCGTCTGACCACCTCCCGCGACGGATTCGTTCGCGTGAGAATGTTCGATCTCCAGGGTCGCGTGGTGCGGGTGCTCGAGGACCGTGCGATGGTGCCCGCCGGCGCACACGACGTACGCATCGACGGACGGAACACGGCAGGACAGACGCTGGCGTCGGGGGTTTACTTCTACGAGGTGGAGACGTCGGAGGGGTCGCTGAAGGGACGGATCACGGTCTTGAAGTAACTCCTCCATTCGGAAGCCAATCGGCTGCAAAGCAAAGGGGGCGGCCCCGTCAGGACCGCCCCCTTCGACTTCCGACGTCGCAACCTACGAGAAGAGCGCCCGCATTCCTTCCCGCGCCGCTTCCATGAGACCGCTGGGCCAGAGCCCCGGCCCCAGCGTCGCCACGGTCGCGATGAGAAGGCACAGGGCCAGCGCCAGTGGAACACGGATCGCGGGGAGCGCCTCCTGCTCGTCCCTCATGTACATGAGCACCATGAGGCGCAGGTAATAGAAGACCGAGATCGCGCTGTTCAGCACGCCGATCACGGCCAGGAGCACGTGCCCCGACTGCACGGCGGCGCCGAAGAGGTAGAGCTTCCCCATGAACCCAGCGGTCGGCGGGATGCCCGAGAGCGAGATCATGAAGAGGGACAGGAGCGCGCCGATGACCGGGTACCGGAAGCCGATCCCGGCGTAGTCCCGGAGCTCTTCCCCGCGCTCTCCCTTGTGCTCCAGGAGCACGATCACCGCGAACGCGCCGAGATTCATCGCCACGTACGCGAACAGATAGAACACCGCCGCGGCCCCTCCGGCTGCTCCCCCAGCCACGATCCCGATCAGCACGTATCCGGAGTGCGCGATGCTCGAATAGGCGAGCATTCGCTTCACGCGGGTCTGCGCGATGGCCGCGATATTCCCGATGGTCATGGTGAGGGCCGCGATCACGGCGAGGATGGTGTTCCACTCCGCCTGGATGGGCCCGAATCCGATGAAGAACGTGCGCAGGAGCGCCGCGAACGCGGCCGCCTTGGGGCCGGCCGACAGGAACGCGGTGATGGGCGTGGGCGCGCCCTCGTAGACGTCGGGCGTCCACATGTGGAACGGCGCCGCCGCCACCTTGAACGCGAGGCCCACCAGGATCAGCGCGACCCCCGCGAACATGAGCCCCTCGGGCATCGTGCTCGAGCCGCTCACCGTCTCGGCGATACGTACGAGGCTGGTCGTCCCGGTCGCGCCGTAGACGAGCGCGATCCCGTAGAGAAGGACCGACGACGCGAAGGCACCCAGCAGGAAGTACTTCATCGCCGCCTCGTTCGAGGCGTCGGAGTCGCGGCGATAGCCGGCCAGGATGTAGAGGGAGATCGAGAGCACCTCGATCCCGAGGAAGAGCGTGATCAGGTCGAGCCCCGAGCCGAGGATCATCATCCCGGCGGTCGCGAAAAGGAGCAGCGCGAAGTACTCGGACGGCTCCACGTCCTCCTTCTTCAAGAACGGCATGGAGAGGAGGATCACGACGCCGGTGCTCGCCAGGAACAGCATGTTGAGCGCCGTCGAGAGATTGTCGAGGACCACCATGCCCGAGTAGCCGACCTGGAATTGCCCCCACTGCGCGGCGGTCCGGATCATCGCGTAGACGATGCCCGCGAGCGCCAGCCAGGCCGTGTGGTGCTTCTTCCCGTGCGGGAGGAGGAGGTCGACGAGGAGCAACAGGATCCCGAGAATCGAGACGATGAGGAGCGGCTCGATCATGCCGAGCGGGGCGTCGATACCGGGCGGCATCTTCATCGGGCGCCTCCCTGGGCGGGCTCGGCCGGCGCTGCTGCGGTGGAAGCCGGCTCACCACCACCGACAGCCGCCGCGGGCACCACCTGCCCTGGCGGGTCCACCTGCGCCATCGTGCGTCCCATCCGGGCGACCAGATCCGCCACCGAGCCGTCCAGCTTGCGCAAGAATGGATTCGGATAGACGCCGAGCCAGAGGATCATCAGGAGCACCGGCACCAGCGTCCAGAACTCGCGCGGCGAGAGGTCGCGGAGTCCGCGATTCTTCTCGTTCGTCACCGGGCCGAACATGACCCGCTGGTACATCCAGAGGAGGTACACGGCCGCGAGGATCACCCCCGTGGCGGCGATGGCCGCCACCTTCGGGTGCACGCGGAATGCGCCGAGCAGGATCAGGAACTCGCCGACGAACCCGTTCAACCCCGGCAGCCCGAGACTCGACAGGCAGATGATGAGGAAGAAGGCCGCGAACCACGGCAGGATCTCCGCGATCCCGCCGAACTCCGCGATCTCGCGCGTGTGGCGTCGCTCGTAGATGATCCCGACCGCGAGGAACAGCGCTCCCGTGGAGAGGCCGTGGTTGATCATCTGGATCACGCCCCCCTGGAGCCCCTGCGTGTTCATGGCGAAGAGCCCCAGCATGACGAAGCCGAGGTGGCTCACCGAGGAGTAGGCCACGAGCTTCTTCATGTCGGGCTGAACCATCGCGACCAGCGCGCCATAGATGATCCCGATCACCGAGAGGAGGATCATCAGGGGGGCCAGCTCGTGAGCGGCATCCGGGAAGAGCGGCATCGCGAAGCGGACGAACCCGTAGGTTCCCATCTTGAGGAGCACGCCCGCGAGGATCACGCTTCCCGCGGTGGGCGCCTCGACGTGCGCGTCGGGCAGCCAGGTATGGAACGGGAACATCGGGACCTTGATCGCGAAGGCGAGCGCGAACGCGCCGAACAGCCAGAGCTGGGCCGAATGCGAGAGGGGCGTGTTGTAGAGCCGCAAGAGGTCGAACGTGAACTCGCCCGTGGCGGCGTGGAACGAGTAGTAGAGGTAGAGGATGGCCACCAGCATGAGGAGGCTCCCCGCCACCGTGTAGAGGATGAACTTGACCGCCGCATAGACGCGACGTGGGCCGCCCCAGACCCCGATGATCAGGTACATCGGGATGAGGACCGCTTCCCAGAAGACGTAGAAGAGGACGAGGTCGAGCGCGGCGAAGACGCCGATCATCCCCGTCTCGAGCGCGAGCAGGGTCGCGTAGTAGGTTTTGACCCGGTTCGTGATCGAGCCGAAGGACGAGAGGATCGCGATGGCCGAGAGGAACGTGGTCATCACGATCAGCAGCGCGCTGATCCCGTCCACGCCGAGGAAGTAGGAGATGCCCAGGTTCGGCACCCATTCCTTCCGCTCGACGAACTGCATGCCCGATCGGGTTCCGTCCAGCATGGTGATGAGCGGGATCGAGAGCACGAACGTGAGCAGCGACACGAAGAACGCGGTCCCGCGCACCGCCCCCGGCTTCGAGGACGGGATCATGAGGACGAGCGCCGTCCCCACGAGCGGGAGGAAGATGAGGAGCGAGAGGATCGGCATGCCGAGGATGGTCAAGGTCCCGCCGCTCATCGAAGCGCCAGGTAGCCGAGCACGACCACCAGCCCCAGGGTGATGACCATCGCGTAGACCTGCACGGAGCCGGTCTGCGCCTGCCGGAGGAGTCCAGCCGCGCGCTCGATCTGCCGCCCCACCCCGTTCACCGCGCCGTCGATGACGCCCGCGTCGAACTTCTGCCAGAGCGTGATCGAGCCGCGGCGGATCGGCTCCACGATCTTGTCGTTGTAGACCTCGTCCACCCAGTACTTGTTGAACACGAGCTTGTAGAGCCCGCGCATCTGCTCGCCGAGCCGCTTGGGAGCCGCCGGATCCACCATGTAGAAGCGGTAGGCCAGGAAGATCCCCGACGCCGCCACCGCGAGCGAGATCACCATGAGCGCGATCTCGAGCCCCATTCCCGCGTGCTCGGCCCCATGGGCGCCCTCAGCGGCCGCACCCGCCACGTGGGAGACGTCCGCGAAGACGGGCGCGAGAAACTCCGAGAGCTTCTGCCCCCCCTGGACCAGCGGAATCTGGATGAACCCGCCCACGAGGCTCAGCACCGCGAGGATCATGAGCGGGATCGTCATGCTGTTCGGCGACTCGTGGAGGTGGTGCTTGGCCTCCTCGGTCAGCCGCGACGGGCCATGGAAGGTCATGAAGTAGAGGCGGAACATGTAGAACGCGGTGAGGAACGCGCCAATCACGCCCACGGCCCACAGGATCGGTCCGCCCGATTCCCAGGCGTGGAACAGGATCTCGTCCTTCGAGAAGAAGCCCGCGAACGGGAAGATTCCCGCGATGGCGAGCGTTGCGATCAGCATCGTCATGTGCGTCTTCGGGAGCGCCTTCTTGAGGCCTCCCATCCGATCCATGTCCTGCTCGCCCGAGAGCGCGTGGATCACGCTCCCCGCCCCGAGGAAGAGGAGCGCCTTGAAGAACGCGTGCGTCATGAGATGGAAGATGCCCGACGCGAACGCCCCCACGCCCATGGCGAGGAACATGTAGCCGAGCTGGCTCACGGTGGAGTACGCGAGCACGCGCTTGATGTCCTTCTGGAGGAGCCCGATCGTCGCCGCGAAGAGGGCGGTCGCGGCCCCCACCACCGCGACGACCGTGAGCGCGGCTGGGGCCAGCACGTACAGGATGTGGCAGCGGGCGATCATGTAGACGCCGGCCGTCACCATCGTCGCGGCATGGATGAGCGCGCTCACGGGCGTCGGCCCCTCCATGGCGTCCGGGAGCCAGACGTAGAGCGGGATCTGCGCGGATTTGCCGGTCGCACCGATGAAGAGGAAGAGCGCGATGGCGACCGCCATGGGGCTTCCCATCATGAGCCGCCCCGGCGCCTCGGCGAAGACGCGGCCGAAGTCGAGCGTCGTGAAGGACACGAAGATCAGGAACATCCCGATCATGAAGCCCCAGTCCCCGATCCGGTTCACGACGAAGGCCTTCTTGCCTGCCGACGCGGCCGAGGGGCGCTGGTACCAGTAGCCGATGAGGAGGTACGAGCAGAGCCCGACCCCTTCCCACCCGAAGAACATGAGGAGGAAGTTGTCGGCCATCACGAGCACGAGCATGGAGAAGGTGAACAGGTTCAGGTACGCGAAGTAGCGCCCGTACGCCTTCTCGTGCCCCATGTAGCCCGTCGAGTAGACGTGGATCAGGAAGCCGACGCCGGTGACGATGAGGACCATCACCATCGACAAGGGGTCGAGGAGGAGGCGGACCGAGACCGAGAGGTCGCCCGAATCGATCCACGAGAAGGCCTGCTCCAGGTGGTAGCGCTGGTCCGGCGGGAGCTGGAGAAGCGCCTGGAAGCAGCCGAGCGCGATCAGGAACGCGAGCCCGACCGTGCCCGTGCCGATCGCACTCACCACCTTGCGCGGCAGGCGTCCGGCGCCCAGCCCGTTGATGATGGCGCCGATCAGGGGCAGCGCCGGGATCCAGCCCAGATAATCGAGCATCGTCATCCTCGCAGGAGGCGGACGTCATCGACGTTCGCCGTGTCCCGGTTCCGGAAGATCGCGACGAGGATGGCGAGCCCCACGGCCACCTCCGCCGCGGCCACCGCCATCACGAAGAAGACGAAGATGTGCCCGTCCATCGAAGCGTGCTGGCGGGAGAAGGCGACGAAGCTCAGGTTCACCGCGTTCAGCATCAGCTCGATCGACATGAAGATGATGAGCGCGCTCCGCCGCACGAGCACCCCGACCACCCCGATCGTGAAGAGGATCGCGGCGAGGACCTGGTAGTAGACGAGTGGAATGGTGGGAGCCGGGGTCATACGAACTTCCTCTTGGCCAGGACCACCGCGCCGATCACCGCGATGAGGAGCAGGATCGACGTGATCTCGAAGGGATAGAGCCAGACCGTGTAGAGCACCCGTCCGATCGCGGCGGGCGAGCCGAAGCCCGTCGGCACGGTCGGAGACGCCGCCATCCCGCCTTCCATCTGCGGCGAGAGCACCGTCCAGAGGAGCTCCACGAAGACCACGATCGCGAACAGGATGCCGAAACCCTTCGCCGCTCCCCGCGTGAGGAGCGGGTTCTCGCCCTTGAGATTCAGGAGCATGAGCACGAAGAGGAAGAGCACCATGATCGCGCCGGCATAGACGAGTACTTGAAGCGCGGCCAGGAAGGACGCGTTCAGGAGGATGAAGAGGCCGGAGACCGAGAGGAGCACGCCCACGAGCATGAGGGCGCAGTGCACTGGATTCCGGTGGAAGATCACCCCGAGCGAGCAGCCGATCGCGATTCCCGCGAACATGGCGAAGAGGAAGGCCGGGATCAGCATCGCGCGCTCATCGCAGGGCCACCACGACGGCGGTGACCACCAGATTCAGGATCGCCGCCGGAAGGAGAACCTTCCACCCGAATGCCATGAGCTGGTCGTAGCGGAGCCGCGGGAACGTGGCCCGGAGCCAGATGAAGAAGAAGAGGAACGCCGTGAGCTTGATCAGGAACCACACCACGCCCGGCAGCACCGGCCCTTGCCAGCCTCCGAGGAACACGGTGATCGCGACGCCCGAGACCACCATCATGTTCGCGTACTCGCCGAGGAAGTAGAACGCCCACTTCATGCTCGAGTACTCGGTGTGGAACCCGGCCACCAGCTCCGTCTCCGCTTCCGGAAGATCGAAGGGGGCGCGGTTGGTCTCCGCGATGCCCGAGATCACGTAGATCCAGAAACCGAAGAATTGCGGGACGACGTACCACATGTGCGCCTGCTGGCGCGCGATCTGCGCGAGGCTCAGCGTGCCCGCGAGGAGCACGACCGAGACGAGCGAGATCCCCTGCGCGAGCTCGTAGGAGATCATCTGGGCGGAGGAGCGGAGGCCGCCCAGGAGCGGGTACTTGCTGTTGGACGCCCAGCCGCCGAGCACGACGCCGTACACGCCCATCGACGTCGTCGCGAGCACGAAGAGGAGCGCCACGTTCACGTCGGCGATGTGGAGCGGGATCGTCCGGCCGAACAGCGTGACGGAGTCGCCCCAGGGGATCACCGTCGTCGCGATGAGCGCGGTCACGACCGTGATCGCCGGCGCCAGGATGAACACGACCTTGTCCGCCTGCGCGGGGACGAGGTCTTCCTTCATGAAGAGCTTGAGGCCATCCGCGATCGTCTGGAGGAGGCCGAAAGGGCCGACCCGCTCGGGGCCGATCCGGTCCTGCATGTGCCCCAGAATCTTCCGCTCCGCCCACACGATGAACGGAACGACGAGCAGCACGAAGCCCAGGACGATGTGGACCTTGATCACCGACTCGATGAGGAACGCGGTATCCACGCGTTACGTGAGCTCCGCGAGCATCTTCTCGAGGGCTTGCGGGGTGAGGTCCTCCACATACGCGTCGTTCACCATCATCACCGGGGCGGTGCCGCAGGAGCCGAGGCACTCCACCTCGATGAGCGTGAACTTACCGTCCGTCGTCGTCTCCCCCTGCTTGATCTGGAGCTTGTCCTCGATCTGCTTCGTGAGCCGGTGCCCGCCGCGGAGGCTGCACGAGAGGTTGCGGCACACCTGTAAGAGGTACTTCCCCGCCGGCTTCTGCAGGAACATCGTGTAGAACGAGACGACGCCGCGCACTTCCTGCGCGGACAGCTCGAGCAGCTCCGCCACCTCGCGCTGCGTATCCTCGCTCAGCCAGCCCTGGTCCCCCTGGGCCACGTGGAGCGCGGGGATGAGCGCCGACTGATTCGTCTCGTACGTCTGGAGAAGATCCCGGATCTGCTTCTTCGCCTTGTCCGAGAGCGCCATCAGTTCTCCACGTTCGGGAACTGGTCGGACATCGTCGGGAAGTCCTTGCGGAGCGGATGTCCCAGCCAGCCATCCGGCGTGAGGATGCGCTCGAGATTGGGATGCCCCTCGAACCGGATCCCCATCAGATCCCAGACCTCCCGCTCCATGTAGTTGGCTCCCGGCCAGAGAGTGGTGGCCGTCGGCACCGTCTGCCCTTCGTTCACGCCGGTCTTGAGGAGGAAGCGGCGGTTGTGGCGGAACGAATAGAGGTTGTAGACCACCTCGAACCGCGGCTCACCGGGCTCCTGCCGCCAGAGCATGTCGAGCGAGGTGAGGTCGGCGAGGAGCGCGCAGTCGAGCGCGGGGTCGGTCTTCGCGAGCTTCAAGGCCTCGTGGATCGATTCCGGCTTGATCCAGATCGAGAGCTGGCCCCGGAACGAGAGCTCGCGGAGCACGGCGTCGCCGAGCGTCGAGCGGAAGCGCTCCACCACCTTCTGCTGGTCCGTGCTGAGCGGGTCGAGGTGCTCCGGATTCGGGGTCAATCCCACTCGAGCGCTCCCTTCCCCCACACATAGACGAAGCCTGCGAGGAGGATCGCGATGAACACGACCATTTCCAGGAGGCCGAACAGGGCGAGCTGCTTGAAGACGACGGCCCACGGGTAGAGGAACACGGTCTCGATGTCGAACACGATGAAGAGCATCGCCACGAGGTAGAAGCGGGTGTGGAACCGGTCGCGGGCATTTCCGACGGGAGTGATGCCGCACTCGTACGGCATGAGCTTGGCCGCGGTATTGACCCGCCGGCCCAGATAATAGGAGGCGGCGATCGTCCCCACGGCGAAGCCCGTGGCGACGACGACCATCATGAGGATGGGAATGAATGCGGCCGTGCTGTTCGGATCGACCGGACCCACGAGACTCCCTGTCAGGGCACCCCTGGACGAGGCCTGGGAGGGGCCCCGAACCGGGGCCCGCGCGACTTCGTGAAAAAAGGTGCTAAGCGCGGCAGAATAGGGACTTGGCCCCTGTCCGTCAAGCCACTTTCTCGAACGTGACCTTCTGCTCGCTTCCTCCGACCCGGATGGCGCAGTGCTCGGGGTCGTGCTCGAAGAGGAAGAGCCAGCCCTCGGCGGTCGCCTGCTTCACGATGCCCCGCTTGGTCTCCAGCGTCATCATGGGATAGAGGTCGTAGCCCATGATGTAGGCAAGCGGCAGGTGCGCCACCGTCGGGATGAGATCCACGGTGTAGAGCGCGCGCTCCCCCGGGATGTCGAAGAAGCAGCCCTGGTGGCCGAGCGTGTGCCCAGGCAAGTTCTTCATCCACACGCCGGGCAGGATCTCGAGATCGTTGTCGTGCAGGATGAGCTGCCCCGCGTCGTGGAGCGGATCGTAGTTGTCCCCGATGTAGGACGCGCGGTTCCGCTCGTTCGCGTGGTGCGCGTCGTCCCACTCCTGCCGGCGCACGAAGTAATGCGCGTTCGGAAAGGTCGGCTTCACGTTGCCGTCCGCCCCGCGCGTGGTGCCTCCGCCACAATGATCGAAGTGGAGATGCGTCATCGCGACCGCGGTGATGTCGTCCGGCTTGACGCCGACCGCGGCCAGGTCCTGCGTGAGTCCCTCCGCCCCCTCGATGGCGTAGATGTCCCGGAACTTCGGGTCGTCCTTCGTGCCCGAGCCCGCGTCGACCAGGATCTTCTGACCGTTCCCTTCGAGGAGGAGACACGTCATCCGCATCTGGATGCGGTTCCGCTCGTCCGACGGCATGGCGCGATTCCAGAGGACCTTCGGCACCACGCCGAACATGGCGCCACCGTCCAGGCGGAAGCGTCCGCCCGCGACGAAGTGGACCTTGTACGGACCGATGGTGAGCGACGGGACCGTGGCCTGCATGGACGATGTACCGGAGTACCTCATAAGCCGAGTTCTGTCGGATCGCTCCGTGGCGACCATTTCTCTGGGACGCGCGTCTCCGCGCGCCTCTAGCGACCTACCCGGGACTCAAGCGAGGCGGGCCACCTCATCGTCCCCTATTCGGTCTTTCTCCGGGTGGGGTTTACCTAGCCGGAGGCGTCGCCGCCTCCGCTGGTGCGCTCTTACCGCACCGTTTCACCCTTACCTCAGGCTTGCGCCCAAGGCGGTCTGCTCTCTGTTGCACTTTCCCTGGGATCGCTCCCGCTGGGCGTTACCCAGCACCCTGCCCTATGGAGCTCGGACTTTCCTCAGACCGCGCGCGAGGCGCGATCCGCGGCCGCCTGTGGTACTCCGGCATCGGCCTAGCCTGCCTGTTACGATGCAACAGCTTACGGGCAGGATGAGATGGAATCAAGGGTGCGGGCATTGCCCGGGGCCCCGCGGGCGCTTACTCTTCTCGGGTCGCACCGCCTCCACCACCGTCCGCGAGGAGACGCCATGGGCACTCAGCTCCGGCTGCGCAGGACCCGGCTCGCTTTCGGTTTCGTGGTCCTCGCGGCATCCGCGCTCTTGCTCGGCTGCTCCGATGACGACACACCCACCAAGCCCAAACCTTCAGGATCGTGGCAGGACATCGGGCCCTCGGCCAACTACGCCTCCGCGGAGCATCTGACCACCTGGAATGGGCTTCTGGTCGCGAGCGGCCAGTTCGATCACTTCCAGGGCGGTGCGGATGCGAGCCTTCTCACCTGGGACGGAGCCACCTGGAGCAGGCTGGATCCGATCGGTAGTGGCATCAACGCGATGGCCGTTTACGACGGCAAGCTCATCGTGGGCTCTTCGCCGTACAGGCAGGCCAGCGGCGATACCCTTCCCACCATTTCCGCATGGGACGGGACCCAATGGACGCCATTCGATGCGGGCCTGAACCGCAGGTCGGTCTCGTGCCTGGCGCTTTTCGAAGGGGACCTCATCGCGGGCGTCCAGCAGGAGTACAACGGCGGAGCCTACGTTTCGTACGTCGCGCGATGGAATGGAACCTCGTGGCAGCAGATGGGAGGGACCCTGAACGGCTTCGTCGGCGCGATGACCGTGTATCAGAACCGCCTGATCGTCGCGGGGTCGTTCGACACGGCTGGGGGCGCATCAACGAAAAGCATCGCGGCCTGGAACGGCGCCGCGTGGGAGCCGCTGGGGAGCGGCATGGGCGGGGGAACGAACTCCACGGGGGCCGTCATCGCTCTCGTCGCGGACGCAACGACGCTCGTCGCGGGCGGCGAGTTCTTGACCGCAGGCGGAATCCCAGCCGTGAATGCCGCACGGTGGAATGGGACGGCGTGGGACTCCCTACCCGGCCTCGAGCACCCGAGCAGTTATGTGTTCGTCCGGGCCCTGGAGATGTACCCGGAAGCTCCCGTCGCGGGAGGGCCGTTCTTTACCGATCCCGTGCGAAGGTGGAACGGCAGCACATGGGTACCGATGTCCACCCTGAATGGCACCGTCGAGTGCCTCACGATCTACGATGGGTCCCTCATCGTCGGCGGCTACCTACCCCAGAGCGCGAACGGAGTCGCCAGGTGGGTTCCTCCACCCCCGGGTTGAAGCATTACGGTCGTGACCCTCGGACTCATGCCCAGCCTCCACTGCGCGGAACACGCGCACCCACGACCGGCACCATCCAGACGGCGTACTGCTTGGGATCGAGGATCGTCTGGATCATCTGGTTGAAGAGCGCCGTGGCTTCCTCCACCGAGAAGCGCGAGTGCTCCGCCGAGAGCTCGGCGTATCCGTCCCTCCAGGCCGTGATGATCGCGGCGAAGGTTTCGCGCGGCACGCGCAATGTGTCCACGATGATGTAGTCGATCGCGATCTCGTCGAATCCTTGCGCCTCGAGGATGGCGTACGTGTCCCGCCCGATGTAGAGGTCGGTTTCGGTCTTCTCGCCGAAGTTCTTCGGCACCTCGTTCCAGAAGTCGTCCGGATCCAGACGGTTCCCCTTCTGGAAGTGCAGCATCCCGTAGTCCTCGGGGATGAGATGGAGCCATCCGCCCGGGCGCGTCACGCGCTTGAGCTCGGCGATGACCTGGTCCGGATGCGGGATCGAGTGGAGCACGTGGCGGCAGACCGTGAGATCGAACGATGCGTCGGGAAGACCGAGCTCGTAGAGGCTCCGGTGCTCGAACTTCACCCGCGAGGCGAGCCTGCCGTAGCGGTTTCGCGCGAGCTCGAGATGATGATCGAGCACATCCACGCCGACCACCCTCGACTGGGGATACAGCTCGGCGAGGCGTGACGAGCCCTCGCCCGTGCCGCATCCGCCGTCCAGGATGTCGATGCTCGGGGAGAGGCCGTAACGCTTGTAGAGCGGCGCTTCCTGCGGCCAGATCGCATTGGCCTGGGCCTCCAGATTGCGCACCATGGATTCGTCGGCCATCTGCTCGCGCTGCGGATTGAGATCGGTCACGTCGGTCGCCCCCCGGCGGTTGCGCGCTCTGGCGCGGCTCTAGAGGTGTCCCAGCTCTTCGAGGGCTTGGATGGCGGTGGGATTCTCGGGGTTCAGCTCGAGCGAATGGCGATACGCGCGGACCGCGAGGGTCTTGTCCCCCTTGAGCCGGTAGGCCTCGCCCAGACTGTTGAAGGCATTCGGCGATTTCGGATAGGCGTCCGTGTTCAGCCGGAGCACCGCGATGGCGTCCTCGACGCGTCCCAGGGCGAGGAGCCTCTCACCCAGTTCATTGAGCGTGCCCTCCTCGAACGGGACCTGGTCGGGGTTCGCCGTGCGCGACGTCCAGTACGCCTTCTCCAGGCCGCCGATCCCCCGGTCCCAGTAGGATCGCAGGAAGCGCCTGCCCTTCGAGTCGACATTCACAGGCTGCCCGTCGAGGAGGAACGGACCCTCGGCGATCTCCTCGAGGTACTGAACCTTCCACGCCCGCCCCGTGCGGACCCAGCGCTCGCGGTGCGTCACGTTCGTGACCAGCTCCTGCACCGTCGAGTCCGTCGCTCGCTCCGACCGCGCGTAATGCTGGCGCGTGTAGACGATCGCCGTGTCTCCGTGAACGGAGAGGCTGTCGATCGTGATCTTGGTGTCGGGACGGACGTCCACCTCGTCGTTCAGGCTCTGCATGAATCCCCCGGCCGCCTCCTCGCGCGAAACCACCTGGCCGTCATAGGCGCGATAGCGATAGTCGGGCGTGAAGATGGACCAGAAGGTGGCGGAGTCGCGCTCCGCCCGGGCCCTGAGGTTCTTGTCGATCTGAGCCTGGATCGCGGTGCGGACGCGATCGGCGCGCGTGGAGCATCCCGTCGCGAGCGCGAGGCTCGCGACCGCGGCGGCCAGCGCGGGGAGTGCCCTGGTTCTGGGAGCGATCATCCCGGCGTCGCGCGGCCCTCGGCGTCGAGGGCTTCGTTCGCCAGCTCGTCCGCGCGGGCGTTCTTGGCACGAGGCACGTGCCGGAGCGAGTGCCGGCCGACCGCGTTCAGGAGCATCGTGGCCCGGCCGTGGAGCGACTGGAGCCTCGGCTCCTTGACCCGGTACTGACCGAGGAGCTGCTTCACCACCAGCTCGCTGTCCAGGTAGAAGTCCGCCTCGGCGGCGCGGCAGTCCTTCAGGTACTGAAGGGCCGCGATGAGGGCGAGATACTCGGCTTCGTTGTTCGTGTGGGTGCCGAGGGTCCGGCTGATCTCGTAGACGGTGCGCCCCGTCTCATCCTGGATCACGACGCCGATGGCCGATGGGCCGGGGTTCCCGCGAGCCGCGCCGTCCGTGTGCACGATGTACTTCATGAGTCGCAGCCTACGCGGGGGACGCCTGTTTGACAACGATGAAGGCCAAAGCGAGAATGGGCATGCGCTAACGCTCCATCCACCTTCCCCGGAGGACATCGATGTCGAAATCCAGCGTCGAGCAGGCCGAGCTGATGCTCCATCTCTACGAGATGCGGCGGGAGCCCGAGATGCGCCGCGCCCGCCATCACGTGATGCACGAGTTCAAGCCGACCACCTGGGACGAGCTCCGCTATCTGTCCGGCGACGACGGCGACCGCTGGTTCCGCATGGTCACGTCGTACTGGGAGATGGTGGCGAGCATGGTGAACCGGGGCTTTCTCGACGAGGACCTCTTCTTCGACACGCAAGGCGAGGGCCTGTTCGTGTGGCTGCGCGTGAAGGAAGTCGTGCCCGAGGGGCGAAAGAACCTCCGGCCGACGTGGCTCTGGAACCTGGAGCAGATGGCGATTCGCCAGCAGGCGTGGCGGGAGAAGACCTACGCCGGCGTGGACAAGGCAATCGCCGACGGCTCGAAGCTCAAGGGCTCGAAGGCGGCCAAGAAGATGAAGAAGGCGGCGAAGCGCTAGCGCGTGGGCAACACGTTCGGAACCCTTCTTCGCATCACGACGTTCGGCGAGAGCCACGGCCCCGCCGTGGGCGTGATCCTCGACGGCTGCCCTCCCGGTGTGGAGATCGACGCCGGGGCGGTGCAGCGCGATCTCGATCGTCGACGTCCGGGCCAGAGCGCCGTCACCACGCAGCGCCGCGAGGCCGACCAGGTGGAGATCCTCTCGGGTGTCTTCGAGGGGCGGACCACGGGGGCGCCGATCGCGATGGTGGTGCGGAGCGAGGACGCGCGGCCCCAGGACTACGCCGCGCTCAAGGACGTGTTCCGCCCCGGCCACGCCGACTACACCTACTTGAAGAAGTACGGCATTCGCGATTACCGCGGAAGCGGGCGCTCCTCCGGACGCGAAACCGTCGGGCGGGTGGCCGCGGGGGCGGTGGCGCGGCGCGTCCTGGAGCGTGAGGGGTGCCGCGTGCAGGCCTTCACGGTGCAGGTCGCCGAGATCGTCGCGCGCGAGCGCAAGGCGGAGATCGCGGAGCGCAATTCCGTGCGCTGCCCCGATGCGGCGGCCGCCGCGGAGATGGAGAAGGCGATCCTCGCCGCGCGCGACGCCGGCGACTCCTTGGGCGGCGTGGTCGAAGTGTGGGCCACCGGTGTTCCGGTCGGCCTCGGCGATCCCGTGATGGACAAGCTCGACGCCTCGCTCGCCTGGGGCCTGATGTCGATCGGCGCGGTGAAGGGATTCGAGGTCGGCGAGGGCTTCGCCTCCGTGAAGCTGCGCGGATCCCAGATGAACGACCCCATGGTCGAGGGCGGCGGCTTCGCGTCGAACCGCGCGGGCGGAATTCTCGGCGGCATTTCGACGGGCGAGCCCGTGGTCGTGCGCATCGCCGTGAAGCCACCGTCGTCGATCGCCGTCAAGCAGAAGACCGTGGACGTCCAAGGGCACGCGCAAGACCTCGAGGTGCATGGCCGCCACGATCCCTGCCTCTGCCCCCGCGTCGTGCCGGTGGCCGAGGCGATGGTCTGCCTCACGCTCGCCGACGCGCTCCTACGCCAGCGCGCGATCGAGCCGTGGAAGCCGAAGGCGTGACCAAGTCCCCTGGCGAGACCGCGTGATCGACCACATCCGCACGCGAGTCACCGAGCGTCTCGGCATTCGCTACCCCATTCTCCAGGCGGGCATGATCTGGGCGTCGAGCTACAAGCTCGCGGTCGCGTGCGCGGAAGCCGACATCCTCGGCACGATCGGCTCCGCCAGCATGAAGCCCGACTTCCTGCGCGAGCAGATCCGGAAGGCGCGCGCGCGGACGAAGAAGCGCTTGGCCGTGAACATTCCCCTCTTGCGCAAGGACGCCCCCGAGCTCCTCGAGATCACGCTCGAGGAAGGCATCGACGTCGTGATCTCGAGCGCCGGCAATCCCGCGGTGCTCGGCCCAAGGATCAAGGCCAGCGGCGCGGTTTGGATCCATGTGGTGCCGAGCGTGAAGCACGGCAAGAAAGCGCAGGACTCCGGCGCGGACATCGTGATCGGCGAGGGCATGGAGGCGGGCGGACACAACGGCGTCGACGAGATCACGACGGTCGCCTTGATCCCCCAGCTCGTGGATGCCCTGTCGATCCCCGTGGTCGCCGCCGGCGGGCTCGCCGATGGCCGCGGATTCCTCGCCGCGATGGCGCTCGGCGCGGAAGGCGTGTCGATCGGAACGCGCTTCGCCGCCACGCCGGAGTCCTCGTCCCACCAGAACTACAAGGAGGCGATCGTTCGCGCCGCCGACAAGGACACGGCGCTCTTCGCGAAAAAGATCGCCCCTGTCCGGGCCATCCTCAATCCCTTCGTCGATCGCGTGCGCGAGGCCGAGTCCCGCTGTGTAAGCCGCGAGGAGCTGGAGGAGGTCTACGGCCGCTCCGCGTCGAGGCGCGGGATCCTGGAAGGCGACCTCGAGACCGGCGAGCTCGAGGCCGGCCAGTCGAGCGGCATCGTGAAGGAGATCCTTCCCGCCGCGGAAATCGTGCGGCGATTCGTCGAGGAGTACGAGGCAGGATTGAGTCGACTATCTTCGATGAAATGAAGAAGGCCCGGCCAGGTCGCCCCGGCCGGGCCTCTTTGCCTTTTCCGAGCTAGTTACCCACCTTGAACGAAACGCCCGCCTTCAGCGAGAACTGATCGATGTCGCTGAGCGTGTAGGTGAGATCCGTCGTGAAGTCGGTCTTGGCGCTCATCGGCACGTTGAATCCACCATTCAAATCCATGCCGAGTTTCGTGCTCGTGTCGCTCATCTCCTCGCCCGGGATGATCACGCCGCCGCCCAGGTCCATGTCCGGGATCGACACCGACGCCCGGTAGAAGTGGAGCCCGAGCCCAGCGCCCGCGTACGGCTGGAACTTTGGCGAATCCATGTGGAACATGTACCGGGCCCGTCCACCGAAGGAGATGTCGCGCACGCCGGCCTCGGCGCCGAAGGACTCCTCGGTGTCGTTCCAGTAGTTGGCGTGAAGCGAGAAGCGGACATCCTGGGAGAAGGTCCCCATGTCCGCCGTCAGGCCCAGACCTAGCGTGCTCCCGCCCCCATCCACGTCCACGAGACCCGCATCGACGCCGATCCGCTGAAGTCCGATGTTCGACGCGGCCCATGCATTTTGCGAGAGCGCCATGCAGATCAAAATCGACAGTGCAAATACCCAGACCTTCCTCACGGTTCCCCCCTTCGTTGCCATACAGCGCGTTAGCGCGGATGGCTATCGTGATGTGCCCTCTGGTGCTGTGGGTGCTT
>Ga0068858_100002582_pt1 | contig 18238 bp, 15 predicted proteins | sample KBSSwiS12_FD_66589 | JGI IMG/M metagenome (GOLD analysis project Ga0068858, IMG submission 66589) | Switchgrass rhizosphere microbial communities from Kellogg Biological Station, Michigan, USA - KBS Switchgrass S1-2 | ecosystem: Host-associated > Plants > Roots > Rhizosphere > Soil ...
GACAGCGCGCGCCTGGGCCGCGAGCGCCGCGCCGAGCCCATCCGCAGCGAGCGTCACGAGCAGCGCGTCGACCAGCTTCTCCACAATCTGAGGGGTCGCCGCGATCGGCTCAATCGCGGCGACCTCGACGGCGACATCGCTGAGCGGCCGGGTGCGATCGAGACTGTCGAGCGGGCTGATCACGACACCCGGATCATCCCGGCGCACGAGTCCGAGCCCCCCGCCGCTCAGACCCACGATCAGCAGATCGGCCTCGTCGGCCCGTTCGACATACAATTTGCGCCGTTCGCCGGGATCCTCGCCGAGTGTCCAATGTTCGGGAAGCCACCCACTCGCCTCCCCCAAGGCAAAGGCGGCGATCGCCTCGCCCGCCAGAAGCCGCTCCAGCCATTCAGCGCGCTGCGCCTCGGTCCCCGCCTCGGCCAGCAGCCACGCGCCGAGCGCATTTGGGACAACTGGCGCGGGAACTGCATAGGCGCCGCAGACCTCTGAAACCACAGCGAGCGTCAGCAAGCCAAGGCCGAGACCGCCTGCGCGCTCGGGAACAAGAATGGCGTTGAGGCCCAGGTCGCCGAGCTCCCGCCACAGGGTGCGATCGAGGCTCGTCGCCTTGACGGCGTCGACGCCCTCGGCTGCGCCGAACCGCGCCGCCAGAAAGGCCGAGAGCGTGTCGCGGATGGCCTTCTGCTCGTCGCTGAGGTCGAAATGCATGACCTAGGCCTCCTTTCCGTCACGCGGGAGACCCAGCCCTCGTTCGGCGATGAGGTTCCGCTGAATGTTCGACGTGCCTCCGGAGATCGCCTGGCCCAGAGAGCCAAGCATCTGGTTGACCCACCGCTCGTCTCCACCCCGATCGCGGCCATGACGCGGCGCCTTAAGCGCTTGACCGTCGATGATCTCGGCAGAGAGCGCCGCGATCTTGTGAAACAGGTTCGTGGTCGTGAGCTTGTTGCACAGGCCGAGCACCCCAGGGCTCTCCTCACGCGCCGCCAGGGTCTGCTGATAGTAGCCGGCCCAGACCTGCGCCTGCAGGTAGCCCTCGATCGTGACGAGCGCGCCGCGGATGCGCGGATCGTCGATCGCCGGCGCGCCGTCGAGGCGGCACCGCTGCGCCAGACGGACCAGGCTCTCGAACATCGGAACCGTGCGCATCGCCGAACCGATGTGGTTGCGTTCGTGCTTGAGCGTCGAGCGCGAAACGGACCACCCTTGCCCCCGCGGGCCGACCAGCCAGTCGGCCGGGGCGCGGACGTCGTCGAGGAACACTTCGCAAAATTCACTATCGCCGTTGATCTGCTTGATTGGACGCACCGTGATCCCGGGCTGCTTCATATCCAGCAGGATGTACGAGATGCCCTCGTGCTTGGGCGCGTCGGGCTCGGTCCGCAGCAGTGCGAACATGTGCGTCGCGTTCTGCGCAAGCGTTGTCCAGATCTTGTGCCCGTTGATGCGCCAGCCGTCGTCCTCGAGCACCGCGCGAGATGAAAGCGAGGCCAGGTCGCTGCCCGAACCTGGCTCAGAATAGCCTTGCGCCCAGAGGTACTCGCCGCTCACGGTCTTCGCGATGAAGCGCTCCTTCTGCGCTTCCGTCCCCCATTCGAGCAGGGTTGGAATGAGCAGCGCCACGCCATTGCCTGGCACTTCCATGGGAGCGCGGGCGCGGGCGAACTCTTCGCGGATGATGTGCGCGCGAACGACGTCAGGCGCTTGCTCCGAACCGCCGTAGCGCTTGGGAACGCCGCGATAGAGATATCCCTGCGCGGTCGCCTGCCTACGGAAATCCGACACGAACTCTCGATCGCGTGCGCGGTCGCGCTGCCAGCTCGACGCCAGGAAATGGCGAATCTCTGCCCGGAATTGCTCCTGTGCCTCGGTGTAGCTCAGGTCCATGATGCTCTCGCTGCAGCGGCGCGGCCGCCAATCGGCGAACCATATTCTCGCCAAAGCGCTAGCTCAATATGCTTTTCATCGCCCCACACACTTTCAGCCGGCGGAAAGCGCGATATAAGGATGCTACGGTTTCGCGCCGTATCACCGCGACCGTTTGGCGCGATTGAGTAAACTTAATCGAGGGCAGCTTCATGAGCTTGGCGGGTAAGACCTTGTTTCTCACCGGCGGGAGCCGGGGAATCGGCCTGGCGATCGCGGTTCGTGCGGCTCGCGACGGCGCCAATGTGGCGATCGCGGCGAAGACGGCGGATCCGCATCCCAAGCTTCCCGGGACGATCTATACGGCGGCCGAGCAGATCGAAGCGGCCGGGGGCAAGGCGCTGCCCCTGTTGGTCGACGTCCGCGACGAAAACGCCGTCCAGGCGGCGGTCGAGCAGACCGCCGCACACTTCGGCGGGATCGACATCTGCGTCAACAACGCATCGGCCATCAATCTGGCGAAAACCGAGTCGATCGACCTTAAGCGCTTCGACCTAATTCAATCGATCAATATGCGCGGCACATTCGTCACAAGCCGCGCCTGCATCCCCTTCCTGCGAAAGAGCGCCAACCCCCATATCCTGACGCTGTCGCCGCCGCTCGCGATGCGGCAGGACTGGTTCGCGCAGCACCTCCCCTACACGCTCAGCAAGTACGGCATGTCGATGGTCATGTTCGGCCTCGCCGCCGAGCTGGCGGAGGACGGAATCGCCTGCAATTGCCTCTGGCCGCGCACCACCATCGCCACCGCGGCCGTGGAGTTCGCTCTCGGCGGCGAGGCGATGCTACGCAAGTCGCGCCGACCGGAGATCATGTCCGATGCGGCCTATGCGATACTCACCCAGCCGAGCCGCAGCTATACCGGCAAGTTCATGATCGACGACACGGTGCTGGCCGAAGCCGGCGTCCGCGACTTCAGCGGCTATCGCTATGATCCGGACGAGCCGCTGCTGATCGACATCTTCGTCGATCCCGCCGAGGCAAGCCCTGAGGCGGGCGACTTTGTGACCGAATAGGTGAAGGCGCGGCTGCGCTTAGCGCAGCTGCGCCAGGCCGTTGTTGAGCACGGTCACGCCGCGGGCCGGCGCTCGCGAGCGGAAGGAAACGACGTCTCCGTCCAGCCACATTTCGGTGACGATCAGATCGCCGGGATAAACCGGGCTGGTGAAGCGGGCGTCAAAGCGCCGGATACGGCTCGGATCGTTCTCGCAAGCCGCGGCCAACACCGCGCGGCAGGCGATCCCATAGGTGCAGAGACCGTGTAGGATCGGGCGAGGCAGCCCGGCGCGCGAGGCGACCGCTTCATCGATGTGGATCGGATTGTAGTCGCCCGAGAGACGGTAAAGCACCGCCTGATCCGGGGTCGTTTGGAATGCCCCGATGTGGTCCGCCGCGCGATCCGGGAGGACATGCGGCTTCGCGAGCGGATCGGAGACGCCGCCGAACCCGCCGTCGCCACGTAGAAAAACGGTGATCCGGACGTCCGCCAGCGGATCGCCAGTGGCCGCGTCGCTCAGCGCGCGTTTCATGGTCAGGATCGCGCCCCGCCCCTCGCCCTTGTCATGCAGCCGCTCGACCGTCATCTGGCTGTTGATCGTGCCGCTGGCCGGCATAGGCCGATACAGTTCCGTGCTCTGTTCGGCAGCGAGCATTTGCGCGTAGTTGATGCCGTAGGTTGGATCCTGGAGCCACGGCTTCTCCCGTCCGAGCACGACCGCCAGGGTCGGCAAAGCCTGCAGTTCCGGCTCGTAGACGAACCGGCGATCCGCGAGGGCTGCGCCACAGCCGACGCCCAAGGCATACAGCATGGTCTCTGTCGCCCCGTAGGTCTGGGTGACGATTTCAGACCGGAAGGCTCGGATCAGGTCAGGCTGGAGCATGGATCAGGCGCGCTCGACGACGAAACCGCTGGCTTCGCGATCCCAGGTGGCGCTCGTCACACCCGTGGTGCGAAGCTCCTCCTTCTGGATCCGGCCATGCGCGTTCCGCGGCAAGTTGTCGATGAACACCACGTATCGTGGCACATAGAAGTACGGCGCCCTGGCGTTGACGAAGCGCGCGAGGTCCGCCTCGGTGACCGTCGCCCCCGGGCGGCGCACGACGGCGATCATCAACTCGGATTCCGATTCCAGTTCTGCGGACGTGATGCCGTAGGCAGCCACATCGGCCACCTCCGGATGCTCGTCGACGACCTGCTCGACCTCGAACATCGAGATGCTTCGACCCTTGTAGCGAATGTAGTCCTTCTTGCGGTCGGCGAAGTAATACTGGCCGTCTTCTTTGCGCAGAGCCATGTCGCCCGTGTGATGCCAGAGGCTCGTCCAGCTATCCAACGTCCGTTGAGGGTCGCCGAAATAGCCCAGGAACATCACACCCGGTTCCCGCGGGCGCACGCAGATCTCGCCTGCGACGCCTTCGGCGACGGGTCGATCCATTGGGTCAAGCAGCGCGACTTCATAACGCGACACGGGGGTTCCGATCAGTGCGCCGGTCTTGTCGCTGTTGTCATCGGGCGCATCGAAGACGCGGAAGGTCTCGCTCGTTCCATAGCCTTGCGACATCGACCCGATCCCGAAGCGCTTCTTGAACTTGGGGATCAAATCGGCGGGCATCGGGATCGCCACGAAACGGCGCAGGTTGTGATCCGTGTCGCGCGGGTTCGGCGCCTGCTTCCAGAGAAGGATATGCATCGCGCCCAGGGTGAAGGCCTGGGTGGCGCGGTAGTGGCGAACTCGATCCCAGAAGCGGCTCACGCTGAATTTGGCGTCGATCGCCGCGGTCATGCCGTAGACCAGCGACGTCCAGATCGTGCCCGACCAGGCGCTTCCGAGATAGAGCGGCGTGCAGGCGTAGAGGACTTCGTCGTCGCCATATTCCCGGTCATAGACAGTGCACTGCATGAGCACCGAACTGTGGCTCTGCACGATCCCCTTAGGCTTCCCCGTCGTGCCGGACGACCACCAGCATTGCACTGGATCGAGCCAGTCGGAACGCTCCTCAAACGGAGCGTCGCTTTGAACTCGCCAATCCGAAAGGGGCGCCTGATCTACGGCCCGCGCCGTGCGCGCATCGCCGATGACGATCACCCGAGTGATCCCGGCCAGCGACTTCAGCGCCTCCAGCCGCGGGACGTATTGCGCATCGATCACCAGCAGCGAGGCCTTCGCCTGTGTGAGCGCGTCCTCGAGAAATTGAGTGTGGAAGTCGGTGTTGATGGTCGTAAAGAGCCCGCCCGCGCGCGCGACTCCCATCGCCACGAGCACCGCCTCAATCGAGGGATCGACCAGCATCGCCACCGACTCGCCCTTGGCGACCCCGGCCTCCTCGACGCCGCGGGCGTAGCGGTTCACCAGCGCGTCAGCCTCGCCGAAGGTCACCTTGCGATCGTCGGACATCAGCCACACGCGGTCAGGCACGTGACGCGCCTGCTCCGAAAGGACTTTGCCGACGATTCGCTCTTCGGGATGGCTAAGGTCGTAGAGTCGCATGTGCGAGGGCCCGCCTCTTCAATCTGCCGCACGATGCTCGCGCATCCGATCGCGCCAGCCGCCGCACAATAAAGCTAACTGAATAGAGGTCAAATCCAAATGGTGCTCGGGGTCACCAGTCGGATTTCGCGGGCGGTATCGGAACCGCGCATCCCCAATGTTGTCGACCTTCTGGAACACCATGGCGAGGGCGCGAGATCACTGGGCCTTGACGGATGCATCGCCTGCCAACCTAGCTGCGGCGAAGCGCGGCGGAATCCCGCAACCACCTCGTCGGGGCGGATCGAGGACCATTTTCAAAGGAGGCGAGCTTCGTGGCGACTTTGAGGCTGGCGGTGACCATCGCTGACACCATCGAGAAGCGGATCATCGTCGAGGGCCGGCGCGTCGGCGAGTCGATTGGCTCAGAGACCGAGTTGCTCGCCGAGTTCGGGGTAAGCCGAGCTGTCCTTCGCGAGGCCATGCTGCTGCTGGAGGCGCGTCAGGTCGCCTCGGTGCGTCGCGGGCCGGGCGGAGGCTTGGTTGTCCGACGGCCTGAAGCGTCAAGCGTCGCGGATGCGGCGGCGCGGTTGCTCGAAGTCGAGGGCATGACGAGCGAACACCTGCAAGAGGCGCGCCTGGCGATCGAGATGATCGCGATCGAGCTGACAGTCCGCAAACTCGACGAGTCGGCCATCGTCCGTCTTCGCGGCTTCACTGCGCCGCGACGGTCGTCCACCAAGGCGGAAAAGCTCGATCAGTTGCGCGGCTTCCACGCGCTGCTTGGGGAGCTCTCGGGCAACCCTGTATTCAAGCTTGTGATCGGCGTGCTGGTGCTGGTCGCGGAGGATTTCCTCAGCACGCCGCGCAGTGAGATTCCGGATGGCGAGGTGGAGCAGTCCCTCTCCAAGCAGCGGCTGATCGTGGAGGCGATCTGCGAGGGCGATCTCCCTATCGCGAGGGTGCGCCTGAAGGACTACCTGGACTGGGTGCTGCACTACGCGGTGGCGCCGGCCTAACGCGACAAATCATCTAGACCGATAAGCGAGATATTGCCTCACCGGCATGGGGATTGTATGAATTCCTTATAAGGTAATCGATCCGCGTAGCATCGGAGGAGACACCCATGTCGCAACTCGCCCAGTTCCCCATTTTCGATATCGACACCCACTACGCTGAGCCGCCCGATCTCTGGACGGCCCGCGCGCCGAGCAAATACCGTGATCGGGTGCTGCATGTGCGGCGCAAGGAAGATGGCAAGCAGGCCTGGTTCCTCGGCAATCTCGAGGTCGGCATGATCGGCCCCTCGGTCATCCGCAAGGACCTGGGCAAGGAACTGCACACCTACACCATCCCTGATTTCGACAAGATGGCGGCGGCCTCGACCGAGGCGGCCGCTCGCGTAAGCTTCATGGATACGCAAGGGGTCGGGACGCAAATCGTCTATCCCAACATCATCGGCTTCGGCGCTCAGCAGCTTCTGAAAGTCAGCGATGACGTTGAGCTGCGCCACTGGCACGTGCAGGCATACAATGACGCCCTCGTCGACTTCCAGACGGAGGGGGGCGGTCGGCTGCTGCCGCAGGCGGCATTGCCTCTGTGGGACATCGAAGCTTCACTGAAAGAACTCGAGCGCATCCGGAAGTTGGGCCTCACCGGCGTTGCGATGTCCGACAAGCCTGCCGACTTCGGTCAGGTGACGCTCGCCAGCCCTGAGTGGGATCGCTTCTTCGCCACCTGCCAGGATCTCGGTCTGCCGATCAACTTCCACATCGGCTCCGGTTCCTTCGAAGGGGAAAAGGAGAAGTGGTGGCATCCGGAGCGGTCGTCGATCATGCCGGATATGTCGCTCAACGGCCCGTTGTCCACCTTCACGGCCGTGAACAATTTCATGCAGATTTCGGTCGACATCATGAACCTGATCCTGACCGGGATCCTGGAGAAGTTTCCGAAGCTCAATTTCGTGCTGGTGGAAAGCGGCGCGGCCTGGATCCCGTTCGTAATTCAGGGGCTCGAGCATAACTTCAAGGAAATGCTCACGCCGGCGCAGCGTTCCAAGTTCAAACGTACTCCGAAGGAGATGTTCAAGGACCAGCTATATGCCTCCTACTGGTTCGAAGACAGCAATTGCGTCGATCACTTCCTGCGAGAATTTGGGCCGGATAATCTGATGTTCGAGACCGATTTCCCCCACCCGACTTCGCTCTATCCGGGCGTGCGTGAGAAGGTCCAGGAGACCCTCGGGCATCACCCCATCGAGACCCAGCGCAAGGTGCTCTATGAGAACGCGGAGAGGGTCTACGGCGTGAAGGTCGGCCAGCCGAAGGCCACCGCGCACTGATAAGTCGCGGAATTCCCGGCTCGGAATTCTAGGCCTCCGCCGCCGGAGCGATGCGTCGGGCCGCCAGGATCGATAGATCCTGGCGGCGCCGCGGGTCGAAACAAGCAAACAAGCAGCCCGATGGCAAGGAGATAACGCGACCGCTGCGCTCTCGCATTGTCCCGAACTTCGGCTATGCGGATCTTGGCTCCAAGCCAGAGCCGCGCCCCCCAAGAACAGCAAACACCGTTGAATTCGCCGATGCGGCTCCGTGGGCTCGCGGCGCCACTTTCAATTCACCCGCTGGCCCGGTAATCCTCGAGGAGGTCTCGCCCAGCGTGGGAGCGTGACACGGCGGCATTGTTCACGAGCACGTCGAGCTTGCCGTAGCGCTCAAGCACAAGATCGATGGTCGTGCGCCAATCCGCCTCGCTCGCCAGGTCGCGCTGCGCAAAAGTTGCGCCGATGCGTTCGGCGAAAACGCGCGCCGTCGGCCGCGTTCACGTCCGAGATGATAACGTGCGCGCCCTCGCCGCGAGGGCCTCCGCATCAGGCCGCAGTCGGCGCACTCCACTCGAGATCGAGCGAGGTTACGCCAAACACCGTGCCGCCGTAGGTCACCAGCTCACCAGGGCCGAGGCGAAACGGCGGCATCTCGTCCAACCACGCATCGAGTGCGATGCGCAGCTCGCGTCGCGCCAAATGCTTGCCCAGGCAATTGTGCGCCCCGGTCCCGAAAGAGAGGTGCTGCGCGGCGTTCTCGCGCGCGAAGTCGATCTTTGTCGCATCGGGAAATTCGGCAGAGTCGCGGTTGGCGAACATCGTCGGGAGGGCGACAAAATCGCCCTTCTTCATCTCCACCCCGTGGAAGACCGTGTCCTGCGTCAGGCGGCGGCCGGGGACAATGTTCATCGTCGCGCGAAGCATCTCTTCGATCGCGCGGGGGCGCTGATCCGGATCGTTCCGCAAGTCCTGCTGACGCTCCGGATTGCGCGCGAGGAAGCCAAAGCTGAGGCCCAGCGCCGCCGCGACCGTGTCCAGGCCGGCGCCATACAGCAGGAAGCAGATTCCAAGCTTCTCATCAGGGGTCAGTCGACGGCCTTCCACCTCGGCGTTGACGATATAGCTGATCATGTCGTCTTGCGGATTGCGCTCGCGCTCGCCGATGTGGCCGAGCAAGTACTCCTTGATCGAGCGGGCGCCGGCGATCCGCTCGTCGAGGGTCTCCCCGTGCATCAATTGCCGCTCCCAAACCAACAGCGTGGGCGCATCCTCCAGCGGCAGCCCCACCAAGCGGAGGAAGACCGTGGTCGGCAGGGGCACCCCGAACGTGGATTGAAATTCGCACCGCCCCTGCGGCCGCAGCCGCGCAAGCAATTCGCGGACGGTCTCGCTCACGCCGTCTTCCAACGTGGCCATCCGTTTGGGTGTGAACAGCGGTTGAAGCAGGACGCGGAAGGGCTGGTGATGCGGCGGGTCGTATTCCATGGGCGGCATCGGCCAGTCCTCCCCCAGCAGGGCTGAGAAGCCGGAATAGCGATCGCTTGAAAACAGCTCCGGGGTGTGAAAGGCCTCGTGGATCAGCTCGTAGCTCTTGAGGACCCAACTGCCCATGCCGCGGCGGCTGGCCGGGGCGTAAACGATCGGCCGATCATCCCGAAAGACGTCCATCGCCCCCGATGCGTCGCGCTCGATTCCGGGCGCATCCTGGAACGGGATCGGCTGCACAAGTTCCGGCGGCACGTGCGCGGGGACCGAAGGCTCGTTCGTGCTCATGTATCGCTCCCTAAGGGCGTGGTTCGTGTCGCGGCGGCCGACGTCCCTTATCGCGGCCGATAAAAAACCTCTCTTCCTAATCTTGTCAATGAAATCCCCGTCCGAGTGTCGAGTCCATCTATCTCGTAGAATTTGACGCATGATTCCGTTATCTGTTTAGTCGCTCGGGCGGACCGGCGGCGTGCAAACTGGAGATGGGTCCGTTCAGCTTGCGGCCCGCTCTCCGGTGCTTCGACGCAAAGGAGGGGTTGGTGGCGCACTCACCCAGTGCCTCGGCGGCATCGCGCTTCAAGCGCTCTGAACGCTGCGCAAGATCGAATGCGGCTGACTGAAGGGCGCCGCTCCGAGGAAAAGGGGAACGCCAGGGGCGACGGCTAACCACCCACCCCGAAGGGACCTTAGGAGAGTCCGTTCATCGGCAACCCATGAGCGCCAGGGACCCCGATCTGCCGCGTCACCTGGAGCGACCTGAACGAGCGCACCAAGATGCTGACGATCCGCGACCGCAAGGACCCGCGCGAGAAGAAGGGCAACGACCAGCGCATCCGGCTGCTGGCGGTCTCCGGCCACGACGCCCTGGCGCTGATCGAGGAGCAGCGGGCGATCCGCACACGCACGGCAGCTCGATTACGCCTAAGCTGGAAAAGGCGTTAGAGTTCGCCGGTAAGGTGAAACGGCCGTCCTAGCTGGAGATCTCACGCGGTGGCAAAAGCGGCGACGTCAGCCGAGGCTTGGCTCTGGTATGCGAGCCGCACTTCGGTCTGCGCCCCGCTGGACGCAGATGTTTATCCGGCCGACCACATCGCGGGCCGCCGCGTCCTCTTGCCCCAATGGGCCTGCCGACGTCCCAACGGGGGGGTTCACAAGGACAACCGCGTCGGACGCATCGACGTCCACATCGCCGCACGACCCCGAGCGCGTGACGAAATGAGTTGGACCTGCGACTACCAAGTGAGACTCATCGCACGGCGGTGGCTGGATCAGATCCAGGATCTGATCGATCCGGCGCAGACGCATCTGGGAAGCGTGTTTCTCAGCGGTCAGGAACAGACCGATTGGGCTACGCTCCACGAGGCCTCGCCGCCGCTGTTGATGATGAAAGAGGGCTGGCGCACGAGGTGTCCGATCTGCGGGGGGGACGACAGCGCGATCTACAGCGGCGTCTTCTTCGCTGATCCCGCTGTGCTGGGACGCAAGGTCATTGTGAACGGCTACGGCCTCTTCGTGCGGAAGGAAGACGCCGAAGCGCGAGGTCTGAAAGCGCCCGTCGGCGCCTATCAGGGCCTGCGGGTTCAGTACCGGCCGGACTGGGTGGCCAAGATGCGGTGGCGCGACCCGCCGGCTGTTGTCACCTCGGCATAGCGTGAGCGAGCCCATCGATGCTCAGTCGGGAGCATGTTCGAAGCCGGCTTCCGGATCGAGCAGGTCTCGCTCATCACCGGCCACAAGGACTGGGTGGCGGAGCCGCGGCACATGGAATCCGAGGACGAAGGCGACGCGGCGTTGGACCCCAGCTTCTTCAATGACCGACTGCTCATCGAGATTCTGTCGTGGGATTGGACGCTTCACGTCGGCCTGAGCCACAAGCACACGCCACGCAAGTACAGATTCCAAGGCGGCTTGGACCTGGTGCGCACGATCGACCTGGAGGGCCGCATTCTCGCGCCGGAGGAACATCGAGGACACAACGTCCGCGTCCATTTCTCGCCTTTCGGTCCGCGAATGAAGTTCGGTCGGCGTGGAATGGATCGGGTGGGCTGGTTCTACCTGCCCCGTTCCGCCCCCGAGCAGCGAGGCTACAGCGCGAGCCTCCTGCTGCCGGAGGCGGACCTTACTTTGCTCGCCGTCGCCCTGAGTTCGACAACCAAATACCTGCACCTCTGGACGTTCGACCTCGACATCGATCAGGCCAACGTCCGCGATTACGGACTCTCATCAACGATCGCAGACAAGGTGAAATCCTGGGCGGGGTTAAAATAGCTGCGGGAGCGCTACGTGTCTCAGCCCAGTTAGCGCGGTTTTCTGTCGCGAGCTGGCGCGACGCGTCGGCCCGCTGACGAGCTTCGGCCCCGACGGCGCGCCGGTCGACGCCGACGGCTCGGCCGGCTGCAACCTCGCCGCCCACAAATCGGCGGCGCGGGGCGCCGGCGGGCGTCACGTCGATTGGTGCGGACGGCGGGACTCGAACCCGCACTCCCTTTCGGGAAACAGATTTTAAGTCTGCTGCGTCTACCGGTTTCGCCACGTCCGCATGCTGCGCTCGTGCCACAGCCCGCGGCGACTCGCGAGCGGTTTGCCGCGGGAGCGGCGGCTTCGCGCCCCGATCGTCCCGATCAGGCCGACGGCGCGGCCAAGAAGAACTCCCGCACCGGGTAGCCGCTCTCCGGCGGGATCGACAGGAAGGCGCCTTCCGGCCGGCGCTCGAAGGCCGGCGTCACCCGGGCGATCCGGCGGGCGCGGGCTGCGGCCACCGCCGCCTCGACGGTCTCGGCCTGCGCCAACAGGTCCAGCTGGCACCGGGTCGGAAACAGCAGGTTGCGCTCGCCCCTGGCCCCCATGGCGATGGCGTCCGCCGGCCGCAGCCATTCGACCGCCACCGTCTCGCGCCCGTCGGAGACGGCGGCCATCTCCGTGGTCCGCCAGCAGAGCCGGAAGTGGGTGTCGTAGCGCTTCGGCGCGCCCTGCGGCGTCACCCAGTGGGCGAAGGGCGCCATGGCGGCCAGGTCGAGCCGGCCGCCGGACCGGCGGACGAGGTCGAGGAAGGGCGTCGCCTCGTCGTCGTCGGCCGCCGGCGGCCGCTCCGGGGCCTCGAGCAGCAGGACGCCGGTTTCTTCGTAGAGTTCGCGAAAGCCGGCGATGCGCAGGGTGCGCTCGGCCGGCTCCAGCTCCGCGGCGCCGTCGACCAGCTCCAGCCAGGCCGGGTCGGCGTCCTCGGCGTCGACCAAGCCGCCGGGAAACACCAGGGCCGAGGCGAAGTAGGAGCGTTCGTTGCGCACCACCATCAGCACCTCGAGCCCGTCGCCCTCGTCGCGCACCAGCAGCACCGTGGTCGACAGACGCGGGATCGGCGGCTCGGTCATGGTTGCGCTCCCCGAAGTCTTCGTCTCGGCAGGCAAACAGTCTGGCGGCTCGGCGCGACGCGCGTCAATGCGCGCGCGGTCGCGGGGCTTTGCGGCGACCGAGCTGCGCACCTGCGGCGACGGTTGGTGAAAGGCCCCGCGCCGAGTTGCCAGCCCGTCGCCCTGGTTTAGAGTTGCCGATCGGCAACCTTGCCGCGAGGGCTTCCTTGCATGGACCTCCCATGGCTGCTCCTGGCCTTCGGCCTGGCGGCGCTGACCTTCGCGGTGGTCCTCGGCGGTCGTGAGGAACGCGTCTTCGTCGTCGTGCAGGCGGCGTCCGGGCTCGCCGAACACCGCATCATCCGCCTGCAGCAGGACCTGCCCCGCGCCATCCTGCTGGACCTGCTGGTGCTGGCGATCCTGGTGCCGCTGGCGCTGCGGTCGAGCCGGACGTGGCCGCTGTTCGTCGCCTCGCTCTGCCTGGCGAGCCTGATGACCGAAGCCGCACAGCTTCTGGTCAGCGCTTCGTTCGAGGCCTACGCCATCGTCCAGGGCATCTGGGACCTCATCGCCGACCTGGTGGTCGCCTACGGCGCCTGGAACGGCTGGCGCGCCCGCGACCGCACCCTGCGAACGAAAACGCCGGACCCTGGCTGACCCCGGGTCCGGCGCCTTACGAGACCGCCGGCGTCGCGGTTCAGGCGAACTCGACCAGCACTTCGTCGGCGGCGACGCTGTCGCCGGCCTTGGCGTTGACCGCCTTCACCACGCCGTCGCGCTCGGCGCGAATGATGTTCTGCATCTTCATCGCTTCGATGATCGCGACCACCTCGCCCGAGCGGACCTCGCCGCCGACGCTGGCCTGGAGGCTGACCACCAGGCCCGGCATCGGCGAGAGGATCATCTTCGAGGTGTCCGCCGCCTGCTTCGGCGGCAGCTTGCTGTGCAGCTCGGCGGAGCGTTCGGTCAGCACCAGGACGCGGGCCTGGGCCGCGCGGTGGCGGATCTTGAAGCCCTCGGCGAGCGGCTGCACCTGGACGGTGAAGGCGGTTCCGTCGAGCACGCCGGAGAACACCGGCTTGCCGGGACGCCAGTCGGTCGCCTCCAGCTTCAGGGTGCGGTTCTCGCCGAGGAACTCGACCGAGAAGCTGTCGCCGCCATTGGCGACGCGCACCGCGCGGCGCTCGCCGTTCTCCACCACCACCCACTCGTCGCGCAGCAGCTGCGGCGCCGCTCTCCGGGTCAGAGTGCGGTGCATGGAGAGCGCCACCGCCGCCATCACGTCGCGCTGGAAGCCGGTAGGCTCCGTGCCGTGGAAGCCGTCGGGGAACTCGTCCTTGATATAGTTGGTCGACAGCGTCCCTGCGCGGAAACGCTCCTGGTCCATAACCGCCGCCAGGAACGGGATGTTCTGGCCCAGCCCCTCGATGTGGAACTGCTCCAGCGCCCGGCCCATGGCGTCGATCGCCTCCAGGCGGGTCGGGGCCCAGGTCGACAGCTTGGAGATCATCGGATCGTAGAACATCGAGATCTCGTCGCCCTCCCGGACGCCCGCGTCGTTGCGGATGACGGCCTGGTCGACCTCGCCTTCCGGCGGCGGGTCGTAGCGCACCAGCCGGCCGATGGAGGGCAGAAAGCCGCGATAGGGGTCTTCGGCGTAGATCCGGCTTTCGATCGACCAGCCGTTGATCTTCAGGTCGCCCTGGCCGAACGACATCTTCTCGCCGGCCGCCGAGCGGATCATCTGCTCGACCAGGTCGACGCCGGTGATCAGCTCGCTGACCGGGTGCTCCACCTGCAGGCGGGTGTTCATCTCCAGGAAAAAGAAGCTCTTGTCCTGGCCGGCGACGAACTCGACGGTGCCGGCGCTGTCGTAACCGACCGCCTTGGCCAGGGCCACGGCCTGATCGCCCATCGCCTGGCGGGTCGCCTCGTCGAGCAGCGGGCTCGGCGCTTCTTCGATGACCTTCTGGTTGCGGCGCTGGATCGAGCACTCGCGCTCGAACAGGTAGACGACGTTGCCGTGCTGGTCGCCGAGCACCTGGATCTCGATATGCCGCGGGCTGACGATGAACTTCTCGATGAAGATGCGGTCGTCGCCGAAGCTGGCCTTGGCCTCGGCGCGTACGGCCGGGAAGCCTTCCTCGACGTCCTGCTGGGTCCAGGCGACGCGGATGCCCTTGCCGCCGCCGCCGGCCGAGGCCTTGATCATCACCGGATAGCCGATGTCCTCGGAGATCTTCAGGGCGTGGGCGGTGTCCTCGATCTCGCCGACGTGACCCGGGACGGTCGAGACCCCGGCCTTGGCGGCGAACTTCTTGGACTCGATCTTGTCGCCCATCGCCCGGATGGCATGCGGATTGGGACCGATGAAGACGATGCCTTCCTTGGCCAGCCGTTCGGCGAAGCCGGCGTTCTCGGAAAGGAAGCCGAAGCCCGGGTGCACCGCTTCGGCCCCGGTCTCGCGGCAGGCCGCGACGATCTTGTCGGCGACCAGGTAGCTTTCGGCGGCGGGCGCCGGGCCGATGAAGACCGTCTCGTCGGCCATCTCGACCGCCATCGAGTCGGCGTCCGCCTCGGAATAGACGACGACGGTCTTAATGCCGAGCTTGCGGCAGGTCTTGATGATGCGGACCGCGATTTCCCCGCGGTTGGCGATCAGGATCTTGGAGAACATGGCTTAAGCCCGACGTCCTTGCCGTGAAATGAGTTGTGCGAAGCCCGCCTTGGCGAGCGGCGCCCATCCTCGTCGAGGACAGGCGCCGCCCGGCCGTCAGAGCGGGATGTTGTCGTGCTTCTTCCAAGGGTTGGTCAGCTGCTTGCCCTTGAGGTTCTTCAGCGCCCGGACGAGGCGACGGCGCGTGCCATGGGGCATGATCACGTCGTCGATATAGCCGCGCGAGGCGGCCACGAACGGGTTGGCGAACCGCTCCTTGTACTCGGCTTCACGCGCGGCGATCGCCTCGGGATCGCCGGTCTCGGCCCGGAAGATGATCTCCACCGCGCCCTTCGCGCCCATGACCGCGATTTCCGCGGTTGGCCAGGCGTAGTTTATGTCGCCGCGGATGTGCTTGGAGCTCATCACGTCATAGGCGCCGCCGTAGGCCTTGCGGGTGATCAAGGTGATCTTCGGCACGGTGGCTTCGGCGAAGGCGAACAACAGCTTGGCGCCGTGGCGGATCAGGGCGCCCTGCTCCTGGCGGGTGCCCGGCATGAAGCCCGGGACGTCGACGAAGGTGATGACCGGGATCTCGAAGGCGTCGCAGAAGCGCACGAACCGCGCCGCCTTGCGGCTGGCGTCGATGTCGAGCACGCCGGCCAGCACCTGCGGCTGGTTGGCGACGATGCCGACCGGCTGGCCGTCCATGCGGGCGAAGCCGCAGATGATGTTCTTGGCGAAGTCGGCGCCGATCTCGAAGAAGTCCGCCTCGTCGACGACCTTCAGGATCAGCTCCTTCATGTCGTAGGGCTTGTTCGGGTTCGCCGGCACCAGGGTGTCGAGCGACGCCTCGTCGCGGTTGGGATCGTCGTAGCTCTCGCGGAGCGGCGGCTTCTCGCGGTTCGACAGCGGCAGGAAGTCGATCAGCCGGCGAACCTGGGTCAGCGCCTCCACGTCGTTCTCGAAGGCGCCGTCGACGACCCCGGACTTGATCGCATGGACCCGGTAGCCGCCGAGGTCCTCGTGGGTGACATCCTCGTGGGTGACCGTCTTCACCACGTCGGGGCCGGTCACGTACATGTAGCTCGTGTCCTTCACCATGAAGATGAAGTCGGTGATCGCCGGCGAATAGACGTCGCCGCCGGCGCACGGGCCCATGATGACGCTGATCTGCGGAATGACGCCGGAGGCCAGGGTGTTCTCGAGGAAGATGTCGGCGTAGCCGGCCAGGCTCTCGACGCCTTCCTGGATCCGCGCGCCGCCGGCGTCGAACAGGCCGATGATCGGGGCGCCGACCTTCATGGCCTGGCGCTGCACCTTGAGGATCTTCTGGGCGTGGGCGTGCGACAGCGAACCGCCGAACACCGTGAAATCCTTCGAGAAGACGAACACCAGCCGGCCATTGATCCGGCCCCAGCCGGTGACGACGCCGTCGCCGGGGATCTTCTGCTCGCCGGTGTCGAAGTCGTTGGTCCGAGGTTCGACGAACATGTCGAACTCCTCGAACGAGCCTTCGTCGAGCAGCAGGTCGATCCGCTCGCGGGCCGTCAGCTTGCCCTTCTTGTGCTGGCTGGCGATCCTGCGCTCGCCGCCGCCCAGCCGGGCCTCGACCCGGCGCCGTTCCAGTTCCTCAAGGATGTGCTTCACGCCCGCTCCATCGATCTCTACCGGAGAGCGCATATTGGCCTCGCGGCTCAGCGGCAAGCTTTCGTTGCGCCAAATGGCGGAGATGCCGCTCCGGCGTAGTTTCAGATCCTGCATGTGATTGTGTTTCGAGGTCGGTTTGAGGCAGAAGCCGTCACATGATCCTCACCCTCTCCTGCCCCGATCAGCCCGGGATTGTCGCCCGTGTCGCCACCACCCTGTTCGAGCTGGGCGCCAATATCCTCGACGCCATGCAATATGACGACGAGGAGACCGGCCGGTTCTTCATGCGCGTCGTGTTCGATCTGGGCGCGAGCGATCCCGCCGCCCTGCGCGGGGCCATCGCCGCGGTGGCCGACCGCTACGCGATGGACTGGCGGCTGCGCGACCGCAAGGAGCGCCGGCGGGTGATGATCCTGGCCTCGCAGCAGGACCATTGCCTGGCCGACCTGATCTGGCGTTGGCGCCAGGGCGAGCTGCCGATGGACATCACCGCGGTGGTGTCCAACCATCCGGCCTCCACCTATCCGCACACCGACCTGAAGGGCATCGCCTTCCGGCATCTGCCGGTGACGGCGGAAACCAAGCCGCAGCAGGAGGCCGAGCTCTGGAGCCTGATCCAGGAGACCCGCACCGAGCTGGTGGTGCTCGCCCGCTACATGCAGGTGCTGTCGAACGACCTGACCGAGAAGCTGGCGGGCCGCTGCATCAACATCCACCACTCCTTCCTGCCGGGCTTCAAGGGCGCCCGCCCCTACCACCAGGCCCACGCCCGCGGTGTGAAGCTGATCGGCGCCACCGCCCACTTCGTCACCGCCGACCTCGACGAGGGCCCGATCATCGAACAGGACGTCGAGCGCATCAGCCATCGCGATGCGCCGAAAGACCTGGTCCGCAAGGGCCGCGACATCGAACGCCGGGTGCTGGCCCGCGCGGTCCGCGGCGTGCTGGAGGACCGGGTGCTGCTGAACGGCTCGAAGACGGTGGTCTTCACGGGGTAGGGACAAACATTCCGCTCATCCCGGCGACCGCCGGGACCCAAGCTGAATCGGCCGCCTGGCGCAGCAGGTTTGGATCGGCCATCCATCTGTCGGACACTCGGCTTGGATCCCGGCTGCCTGTTGGCCAACCGCCTCTCGGCCGACCCCAGGACCCGGGTGCTGGGGCTGGAGGACGCCAGGCGCTAACCTCGCCGAGAGAGCAGCTGATGGCGGCGTCCTGAGCGCGACGTCGCCTCATCCCGGACCCCGCCAGAATCGCCCTAGCCTCGCGCCGATGAAGCGGCTGGTCTTCGACCTCGACGGCACCCTGACCCACGACGATGCGTCGGTGGACTACGCCGAGCGTCGGCCGAATGTGGCGGTCGTGGAGAAGCTGCGCAGCT
>Ga0068858_100002583_pt1 | contig 18234 bp, 16 predicted proteins | sample KBSSwiS12_FD_66589 | JGI IMG/M metagenome (GOLD analysis project Ga0068858, IMG submission 66589) | Switchgrass rhizosphere microbial communities from Kellogg Biological Station, Michigan, USA - KBS Switchgrass S1-2 | ecosystem: Host-associated > Plants > Roots > Rhizosphere > Soil ...
GGCAAAGCCTTGGTTGAAGCTTCTTCATGGACCGTCTTCTTGGAAGGAGTGGGAGCTTTATCCTGACTCTTGTCTTTAGCCTTATCACCCTCGTCGCCGTAGGTCTTGGTGCTGGGCCAGAGGAGACGCCAGGGTTCGCGCTTGAGGGTATCGGTCATCTGATTGGCGTTTTCGATGGTTTCCTTGACCTTGGAATGATTGAGCGTGTCCATGAAGAGGTGGGCGTTACGGAGAGTTTCCGCAAGATCGGAGCCAGGGCCGGTGAGTTGCTTGACCTGGTTGGAGACAGATTCGGAGAGATCGGGGACGCGCTCGCCGGCAAATTCGGTGTGATTCTCGGCCAGACCGCTGGCCGGATCGCCATGGACGAAGTCGATCACCTCCTGCCCCATCATGGTTTGTTGCGTGAGATGGACGGTCACCGTGCGGTAAACCTCCGCCGAGCGGTCCACCTGCACGTCAATGGCGACTTCATAATCGGGATGACCGGGAGGACGTTTCTCCGAAGGAATCGGCGACTTCATTTTGCTGACCTTTCCAATTTCGCGTCCGGCGAGGAGAACGGGAGCACCGGGGCGGATGCCGCCCGCGTTATCGTAATAAATGGTGTAAGTGTTAAGCGGCTTGATCAGGCCGGGAGCGCCGAGTACAGCCAGCAGAACGAGGAGCACGGCGCCTGTGGCAACGACGAGAAGACCCGTCGTTATTTCGTTTTTGTGGATTTGCATGATTAGTCCTTTTCTTTTTCGTGAGCGAGGTACGACTCGAGAAATTTTTTAATGACGTCGTTGTCCGACTTTTTGAATTCGTCCGGAGTCCCATCGAAAATGATTTTGCCCTTGTCGAGAAAGGCCATGCGGGAGGCGACGGCGAAGGCGCTTTCCATCTCATGCGTGACGACGATGGAAGTGACGTTGTGTTTGTCCCGAAGTTCCAGAATAAGATCATCGATACGCTCGGTGGCGATGGGGTCGAGACCGGCGGAGGGTTCGTCGAACAGGACCAGTTCCGGCTCAAGCATGAGGGCGCGCGCGAGGCCGACCCGTTTTTTCATGCCGCCGCTAAGCTCGTCAGGAAGCTTGTCCTTGGCGTCGGCGAGATCGACGAGGTCCAATCTTTCCTTGATCGCCTTCTCGATTTCGTCCGGTTTTTTGTCCGAGAGTTCACGGAGCGGCAGGGCGAGATTTTCGCCGACGGTCATGGAGCTGACGAGGGCGGCGTTTTGAAAAACCATGCCGATGTGGGTACGGGTCTGATTGAGTTCGCGACGATGAAGCTGAATCAAATCCTTGTCCTTGAAGATGACCTTGCCTGCGGTTGGCTCAAGCAGTCGCAGGAGCACGCTGAGGAGGGTGCTCTTGCCTCCGCCGCTAAGTCCCATGATGACGAGGATCTCCTTGGGCTGGACGCTGAGATCAACGCCATCAAGGATGGTCTTTTCACCAAATTTAAGTTTGATGCCCTGCATCTGGAGTAGTGGTTTGTCGCTCATGGGAATAAAATCACGAGGAAGATGTTGATGAGAGAGTCGCTGGCGATGACGCAACTAATGGCGGTAACGACGCTCGAGGTGGTGGCGATGCCGACTCCGACGGCACCGCCCTTGACCGAGAGCCCCTTGTAACAGGAGATCAGGCCGATGAGAGCGCCGAAGACAAAGCTCTTGAATACGCCGGAAAGAATGTCCTTCACGAGAAGGTTCGACATCACTTCGTCAAAGAAGTGACTGTAGCCGAGCTGCAAGAGCAGGTTGGAAATGAACGCACCGCCACAGATACCCGCCAGCGTCGCGGCGACGGAGAGGCAGGGCGTCATGCAGAAGATGGCGAGCCAGCGCGGAGTGACGAGATAGCGCAAGGGGCCGATGCCCATGGCTTCGAGCGCATCGACTTCACCACCGGCGATCATGGCGCCCAATTCAGCGGTAAAGGCCGCGCCGATGCGCGAGGCCAGAACGATGCCGGTGAAAAGGGGGCCCATCTCCCGAGTGAAGGCAATTCCGACGACGGAAGGAACGAGAGTCGACATTCCGTATTTCTCGAGCTGGTATCCGGTCAGCAGAGCCATGGTGAGTCCGACGAAAACAGAGAGCATGACGACCATCGGAATGGAGCCGACGCCGACGCGATGAGTTTGGTAGAAAAAATCGGCCAGACGAAAAGGCGACCGTGTGGCAACGAGCCGATCCTTGATCTCGGCAGCAGTGTCCCTCGCGAGCCAGTAAAGGCTGCTTAATTCCTGCAGAAAAGCGATGGTGAGAGATCCGATTTTAGTGATCATAACGAATCCCGATTCGAACAAATCGAGGTTTTCCCGGACATAGTGATTAGGCCCATCTCTATTCAGCATTGGGTATGCCTCTGAAGGTGTATGAATTCGAAAGGCAATTTTTCAGAGGTAACTCGTATAGAATCGGCAAAATGGGTCATCGTGCATATTCGCGAAATAAGCCCGAAGACAGACTTCCTCATTGCAGAATGCGACTTAGGATTTCGCCTTTGCTTCGGGGTCATGATTAGGCGAGAGTGACTCCCCGTCGCGATGAAAGACTTCAATTGGAAAACCTTTGCGTGTGAGATGGTGGTCTATGCCGTCCTGGTGTTCACCTATTTCTGGTTCGTGCTGCATTACTTTGCGAGCTCGCTGGAGGACATGTTTCATCATAACCGGAAGCTGTTTGCCGTTACATCGCTGCTCCTGATGATCGGGCAGACGGTCGGACTGGAAATCGTGAGCACATTTCTCTTCAAGCTGTTTCCCTGGAAAAAGAAATAGCCATGTATTTTCCGATTTCCGACACGACGATTAATCCGATCTATCTCATCGGGCTGGGCTTTGTGATTGGAATTTTGGGTGGTTTCTTTGGCGTCGGCGGAAGTTTTTTGGCGGGCCCTGCGCTTTTTGTGGCGGGACTCCCCATGAATTTCGCCGTGGGAACGGATTTGCTGCATATCGTGGGCAAGTCGATCGTCGCCGCGCGAAAGCACCGGGTGATGGGAAACATCGACATGAAGCTGGCGTTCATCATGGTGCTGGGGACGATTGCGGGTTCTGAGGCGGGAGTCCAGGGAATCGAGGCGCTGAAGAAAATTGCTCGGGTCGACCTTGTGGTCGGGTCGGTCGCGATTGTGATTTTGACCGGCATGTCGATCTTCGTATTTCTGGAGAGCTGGCAGGCGCTCAAGCTCAAGGCCAGCACCAAACCGATCGCCAAGCAGACTTCGCAGGAAAAGGATCGGCGCGCCTTCAAGTTCATGTCGAAGTGGACCCAATCGTTCAACCTCGCGCCGAATGTGGAGTTAGAGCACTCCGGAATTAAATCGATTTCGATGTGGGCGATTTTGTTGGTGTCGTTTATTGGAGGCGTGTGCAGCGGCTTTCTGGGCGGCGGCGCAGGTTACATCCGGATGCCCTTCATGGTCTATCTGCTGGGAATTCCGACGCATATCGCCATTGGAACCGATCTTTTTGAGGTGGTGGTGTCTGCGAGCTATGGTTCTTTCCGTCACGCGATGAACGGCAATGTGGATGTCCTGATCGCGCTGATCATGCAGACGGGAGCGGCGGTGGGTGCGCAGATTGGCGCGGTGCTGACCCAGTTTTTCAACGGACCCTGGATTCGAATGGCATTTGCTCCCCTGCCCCTGATCGGCGCGTTGATGGTGGTCTACGGTTTGCTGACCGGGCATCACCTCAAATAGAACTCAATCTTTCTCTTCGGCCGGGTATTCAGGCGGCGAATAGACGTTGAAAGTCACGGCCTGCTCTTTGGATTTGTTTTCAAAGCGATGCGACGTCCCGGCGGGGACGATACAGGAATCGCCTTTTTTCAGGACCGCTTTTTTGCCACCTATTTCCCCGTGGATTTCTCCCTCCACAACAAAGAGAACCTGGTCACTCTTCTCATGCGTATTCAGTTTCTCAGAACTTTGCCCATCGGCCTTGAGAACCATGACGGCTGTCTGGCTGTGCTCCGAGGTTTGAAGAACCTCGAACCAATGAGAGGCATCGTTAATGTTGGAAATTTTCATCGCAACAGAAGTAGAGAAAGAAAGCGTATCGCAATCAAGCGAATGCGCTTTCGATCCACCCGACTCAGGAATTAACGGCGTAGACGGAGACCGAACAAAAGGCCCACAACAAATCCGGCACCGAGGAGAGATAAAGGATGAGCGACCATGTACTCGCGTGTCGTCACGAAGGTGTCGGTGACGCGTTTGCGGGTGTCGTCAACGTGAGCGACCGCGTGGTCCTTGACGTCCTGCGCAATTTTAAGAGCGTTCTCTTTAAGCTGGATGGCATTGTCCTTCAGCTTGCCCATGTCATTGACCAAGGTTTCGCGAGTTTGAGAAGCAGTATGATTTTCCATAAGTTTTGGTGGGTTGGTTCCCTTAATGGAGGCTTAGGCCGTGCCAGTACGCACTGAGATGCGGCAAGCAGCTGACTTACTTAGGCTTAAGCGGAATCGGGACTGATTCCCTGTAAGTCACAAAAGGCTTTTTGCAACCAGTCGTGACCACGCATCTGCGATTTGCCGCGACTCTTATGTGACGGGGTCCATCGCTTCCAGCAACTCGGTGAGGGAAACGGTCGCAAACGAGCTGGCGCTATCGGACATGGCGTAGGGCAGAATCAGGAATCCGGCGTGGATCATCGCGCCACAGGTGTAGACGACATTGGGAACATAGCCATCGCGTTCCGTTTCGTTGGGGCTGAGGAGCGGTCGTGCCAAGCGGGCAATGACGCGAGAGGGGTCATTTTTATCGAGTAGGAACGCTCCGATTGAATATTTGCGCATCGGGCCTACGCCGTGACTGATGACGAGCCAACCGGCATCGGTTTCGAGCGGGGAACCGCAATTGCCAATCTTGGAAAACTCCCAGGAATAGGTCGGCCTGAGCAGAGGTTGTTTGGTGTGCCAGAAATGGAGATCGTCGGAATACATGAGGAACAGATTTTCGCCATCCTGACGGGAGAGCATGGCGTAGCGACCGTCAATACGACGCGGGAAAAGGGCCATGCCCTTGTTCTGCACCTCGGGCCCGTTGAGCGTACTGATCTGGAAATGGAGAAAATCCTTTGTCTCCAGGAGTTGAGGCAGGAAAATTCTTCCGTCGTAGGCCGTATAGGTGGCGACATACTTGACCGATCCGTCCTGTTCGGTGAAGAGAACGAAGCGGGCGTCCTCGATGCCGTTCGTTTCATTCGGGGCAGAGGGAAAAATGACGCGTTCGGAAAGAGGCTGATCAGGCGAGTAGATCACCTCGTAGTTCGACTGGGCGAGATGCATCATCCGGCTGGTGGTGCGGTCGAATTCCGAGTTGCGGTGACTGGCGTGACGGCGAAGAAATTGGATTTCACGCCGCAAGTCATCAAGCGTGAAGGAATCGGGCAGCACGCCGAGAACAGTTTCCACCGCAGTTTCCACAATGCCGAGTTCCTGCAGTTTGCGCTGAAAGAGTTCCTTCTTATAAGAGGTGTTGGGAATGCGTTCGGGAAGCGTGGCGAAGCGCGAAGGAGCATCGACGGTAATGGTGCCGTACTGATCGACGGTGCCGCTGCGGAAGGTGATGGAGGAGATATGTCCCTCACCCGTTGCGCGCAAACTCAGGACAAACCGAACGGTCCCTTCAGGAAGTCCACTTTGATCCGGATGGACAACGATGGAGGGATTGAAGAGGGCCGCCGCCTCGAGGGAATACTCGTGCGTGAAGTAAGCACCGATGAGAAGCTTGCGCTCGTCGGACAAGGGCTGGTCGGTGGGAAGAAGGTGGGCGGCACGATTGAATCCGCAAATAAAGTGGTCGCGTATTTTCTGGTGTCGGGAGCCAAATTCACTGAGGACTTCCTCCAGCGTCTGGGCGACTTCCGGTTCGGTGAGCGAGAGCACACGCGCGAGAATGCGGAGCACACGCTGCGGATCGTTTTCCTCGTAAAAGGGGCGGAACAAGACACGAGCGGAGTTAGGTTTAAGGACAATACCGGTGCGATTAAGTTTCATGGGGAGTCCTTTCAAGACAGGCTGCCCGCGAGGTGGGCGCCATTTTTTGCATCTAAAATTTGCAATTCCCGCTCGCGCGGTTTGCGGAAGGCCTTCAGGTCGTTCTCGAGCAGTTCCATTTCCGCGAGAGCGATAAGATAAGCGAGGGTCGATTCGGCACCCTGGTTCACGTTGACGCGATCGACATGCAGACCGTCGCAGCAACCACCGGTCTTGGGATCGTAAAGCGAAAGGTTGAGGTCGTTGCGTCCAAGAAACCACTCGAAGGCCATGCGGGCCTGGTCGTGCCAGAAAATATCGTTGGTGGAACGGTAAGCTTCGAGACAGGCAGAGACGGCGCCGTGGGCCTCGATGGGTTGTTGGTCGAAGTCGGCGCGTCTGCCGTTTCGCAAAAGAAATCCGTTGGAACCAATCGGGCGGAAATGGCCATCCGGAGCGGTTTGCTTTTCCATAAGCCACCGCAAGGATTTCAACCCGATCTCATACGCACGAGGGTTGTCAGCCCAGCGACCGCCGAGAATCAGAACCTGGGGCAGACGGGCGTTGGCGTAGGAAACGACGTCCTCAAACCACGGCCAATCCTCCGAGGCATTTTTTTCGAAGAGATCGATTAACCGTTGTGTCAGGAGGTCACGCGCCTGAGCAGCCACGCGATCACCGCTGAAGCGCCGAAAATATTCGTAGATGCCGAGAAGGGTGAAGGCCCAGCCGCGGGGAGATTTCAATTCGACTAATGAGGGCAAAGCTTTCTCGAAAAGCTGAGTGGCCCACATCTGCAAGTCTCTCTGACCGGAGCGTCCGACGCAGGTGCCCAAGGCCCACAGCGCGCGCGCCTGGCTGTCGTCGGAGCCTTCGCTTTCCAGCCAACGACGATCAAAGCTCATGAAATTGCGGAATTTTTTCGAGTCTTGATCAAAGGCATGCTGCAGAAAACTGGCGTAGGTACGACCGAGATGCTTGAGCGCGGGCAACTGGCAGTCGAGTTCTTCGAGAAGAATCGCGGCGATGAGCGCGCGGGCGTTGTCGTCCGTGCAGTAGCCGTGGGTGAAATCCGGGATGGAGTATTTGGCGTGCTGGAAAATTCCGGTGGAGTCCGACATTTGCACGAGGTGGTCGAGACGGAGTTCCGGGAGTTCGAGGCGATCTTCCGCCAAGGTACGAACACCCCGGCGTCGCGGCGGGGGAGTGGCTGGATTGAAACGCGCGCTCTCAAACGAACTCATGTAGAGATGCGCCACATTGCTCCAGATGGAGTCACGACCGTAGAGATAGGCGCGCTTGCGCATGGCGTGCCGCCGCGTTTCATCCTTGAGAAGCGCGATAATTTCTCGGGAAAGCGCCGCGGAATCCCCGAAGGGGACGAGTACGCCGCGATCATCGGCCAACAACTCCTCCGCATGCCAATAAGGCGTGGAGATCACGGCCTTGCCGCTTCCCACGGCGTAGGCGAGCGTGCCGGAGGTACTTTGGGCCGCATTTAAATAGGGGGTAATGTAGATGTCGGCAACGCCGAGAAATCTTTTCAGCTCTTCCAAGTCGACAAAGCGATTATAGAAGCTGACGTGCCGCTTGATGCCCAGGTCCTGAACCAGTCGCTCCAAGCTGAGGCGGTAAGTTTCGCCGTTTTCGCGAACGAGATTGGGGTGGGTAGCGCCAAGAATGATGTAAACCAAATCGGGGAATTCCCGGACGATTTCCGGGAGAGCGCGGAGGGCTGACTCAATGCCTTTATTGGGTGACAGCAACCCGAACGTGAGGAGGACATGCTTACCCTCAACTCCGAATTGGTCCTTGAAGAAGTTGGGATCAACGAACGGCACATCGGGAATGCCGTGAGGGATGAGGTCTATTTTCTCGGCCGAAACGCCGTAAATTTCCTGGAGCATGGACCGACCGCGCTCGCTCATGACAATCAAACGCGAGGAGAGCGTGGCCAATTCCTGCAAGACGCGTCGTTGATCGGTCGATGGTTTCTGCAAAACGGTGTGGAGTGTGGTGACGATGGGGATGTGCAGGTCCCGCAGCAGAGGAAGGATGAAGCTACCGGCGGGTCCGCCATAGATACCGAACTCGTGCTGTAGACAAACGACATCGGCATTGGTGAAGTTCAGGAAGTCGGCGGTACGACGGTAGGAATCGAGATCGCTTTCCAAAAACTCGAACCGAACTTCGTTGGAATATTCGTAGCCTTCAGGGATGTCGTTGACCGGCACGACAAACGTTTCGATGGCCGGGAATTCTGTAGATACGGCTTCCCAGAGATCGCGCGTGAAAGTGGCGATGCCGCATTTGCGGGGAAAGTAATCGCCGAGAAAAGCGATTTTATTGATTTCAGAGGTCTTGCTCATAACGAACTAAGGCTGAAGTCTGCCGTCCGACTTCGGACTTCGTTTTCAAGAGGCACGTGGAATGCCATCAAATTGGGCATATCCGCAGGCCCATGAAATTCAAGAACTTAGATGTATCATGAGTGTTACGCTCTTTTATAAGTGATGTCGAGGCAATTGCATTTTGCAGCAATTTGTTTTCTCTATTCTTGCTCTCGCGGTAAGGAAAAAAAATGCCGCACAATGCGGCCAAATTCTATAATAACGTGCAATACTCCATGAATTTAATTTCATTAGAGGACGATATATAAATCCATCTTCTTGGAAATCAGCCGGTTGCAATATATATTAAATGCGTGGCACAGACTTTGCCTTAAGGGGAAACTTATGAAACTATTCTTCATCTCCTGCATTGCCGCTATCGGTCTCACTGCGTTAGTTGGTTGTTCGTGCGACAATGATCGTCAAACGACGAGCACTTACCAATCCGCATCGATCGATACCAAGGAAGTGCACCACCGCCACCACAATCAGTAACAAGTAGTGTTGGTCAAAGACTGCCTTGGTTCCACTCCATGGCAGCGCACGTTACGGTAATCTTTTTTACGTAATGTCTTCTCAGCGTCGGAGAAGAACCGTGAGAATCCCACTATAATCAAATGCGGGAATGGATTGTGAACTCGCGAGGCTTTCCGCAATTCTCCTTCTCTCTTTCTCAATTCGGGATGATCGCTTTTCGACCACCGCCTGGTTGAGACGCTCCTTGGTTTTCATATTTTTATTCCCAAGGTGGAAAGAGAAGGAGATGACGCGGTAAATTACTTCAGTTTGTTTTCAATGCCTTTGATGTCGGCGAGATGGTTCTCAATGGTCGGCAAGTTGGACGTGGCGAAGTTTTTCACGTCCGCATCCTGACCCGAAGCTGCTTCTTCCTTGAAGAGTGAAACGGTTTTTTCGTGATCCTTGACCATCGTGTTGACGTAGGCCTTGTCAAAGGCCGGACCCGACAGCGAGCTCAGATGTTTCACCGTCGCCTGGTGTTTCTCGTCGAGAGTCGTCGGGAGGGTGATCCCGTCTTTGGCGGCGATGGCTTTCAGTTCAGCATTGGCCTTGGAGTGATCTGCGTCCATGTGGGAACCGAATTGCTTCACGTCGGCAGAAGAGCCCTTTTCCTGGGCGAGCTTGCCGAGTTCCACTTCCGTCATGCCACCCTCGGCGGCCTTGGCGACGAATTCCTTGTCCGTCAGCTTTTCGGATCCACCGCCCGCGCTTGCACGGCTACGTTTGTCGTTTTCGGTCGAAAGCGCGCCAGAGTCCTTGGTGGCCGACTTGTCGGCAGAGCCGGTATTGGCGGTGGAGGGATTCTTGTCGAGCGAGGTGGGGTCCTTGGTGCTGGCCTTATCGGGAGAACCTGTCTGACCAGTTCCGGTCCAGGCGCTGTTTTTATCGGCGGTGCTGTCAGAGCTTTTTGAGGCCTGGGTTTGATCCATAGGAGAGGTTTGCGCACAAAGCATGGGCGACAAACCCCAACTGATCGATGCCATTCCTGTAAAAAGCAACGTGGGGATTAGGGGTGATGATTTCATATGATTTTCTGTTTATAATTTAATTTTCCACGCCATTTAATGCTCAAGGCACCAACAGCCGGAAACGTAAACATGAAAATGCATTGCTCATGCCAATAATGTTTTGATGAAGCATGCTACTTGTTCGCAATATCTTGCGAACATGAGCGGTAGTTTAGACAATGTTTTTTGCGACGAAAGACAGGACAATTATCGCAATGTGCATGCGCCATTTTTACATTTTTCTATATATATAAAATGACCGCAGAACGCAAAAGCGCGGCGCCCTGTTGCTTCAATTAAAAAGAGGTTTATCTTTTTTTAGAAAGCAGTTGTCTGCTTTTACAACCATGAAGATCTTATGAAACCAATATTACTCTCTCTCGCGTTGCTGCCGCTTTTATTTACGGGTTGCTCGACCTATGTGGGTGATTATCCCGGATACGACCCTGGGTATTATGCGTATGGTCCCGGGTATTATTACGGTCCGAGGGTGGCGGTTGGATATTACCACTCCGGCTACTACTCGGGATATCACTCAAATTACTACCATGCGAATAACTACCACCATTATTCCAATGGCAATTACCACCATGCGTATGCCAGTAATAACAATAGTGCCACGTATCACGGCCATGCCACATATGCCAGTGGAGGTAATGGGCATTCGGCTGGAAGCCACGGTGCGTCCGTCCATTCGGGAACGACACACATTCATTAACAAGCCGGTCTGAATGAGCGCTGTTAAAACGCAAGAGAGGCCTGAACAGGAGTTGCAAAATACGACCTTTCTACGTTGAGAAGCAGGGCTCGTTGACCGTCTAAAAACGAATCCTTCTGACAATCAACAACATAGGTAATCTTAAAAAAAGAGGCATGAGGCCTGCAATCAATCAATTATGTCTAATCAAACCACATCCCCATTTCCTTCCACGCAACAGGACGTTGCCCGCCTTAAACAAACCGCCATAGATGCGGTCACGGATCTCAGCAGCACTGCGACTGTCCATGCCAGCAAAGCCAAGGAGCAATTGAAAGAGTTGGCCGGACACGTGCAGGAAGAAGGCTCCGAGCACATCGATCAACTCAAGGGAAAGCTCAATAACGTCCTGGGAACGGGCCGCGAATTCATCTCCGCCAATCCGCTGGGTTGCATTGCAGCTGCCGTGACTGTCGGGTTCTTGCTCGGGTTGAGCCGTCGTCGGTCTCGTGAATAGGTTCAATCGAATCTGAGACAAACTCATGGCGACCCCGAGCTTAACGCGCCTGCTGGTGGTAGAGGATAATGAGGATGATACCTTCCTCTTAACCCGACAACTGGCACGCGCACAAATCGATGATTGTGTGACTGTCATCGGGAACGGGACGGAGGCGTTGACTTTTCTCAAAGAGACATCGCCTCTCCCCCTCGCCGTCTTTCTCGATTTAAGTCTTCCAGGAATGAGCGGGCTTGATGTGCTCCGGGAAATGAAAAAGGAGAGTGCGCTTAAGGATGTTCCTGTGGTGGTTATGACGGGTTCGATCAAGCCTGCTGACATGGAGGAGTGTGCACGGTTGGGGGCGACTGCTTATTTGACCAAGCCCATAGGCCTTTCGACTTTCATTAAAACGGTCACCGATTTATTTCCGAAGACGGTCGAGACTCCGTAATCCGAGAGAGCAAGTTGCGTTATTTGGGGATGAGGGCATCTTCCCTTGATGCAAATCGGTATTGATAGCTTTGTTGCCACGCTGGCGGATCCGATCACCGGTCGGTTGGTCGATCCGGTCGAGCGCCTGAAAAATCTCCTGGAGGAAGTGGAGATGGCGGATCGCGTGGGACTTGATGTCTTTGGCATTGGTGAACACCACCGGGAAGAATTTCTCGATTCCGCTCCGGCCATTCTACTCGCGGCAGCCGCGGCGAGAACAAAGCAGATTCGCCTGGCGAGTGCGGTTACGGTTCTGAGCGCGCATGATCCGGTGCGGGTTTTCCAGGATTTCGCGACGCTGGATTTGATTTCGCAGGGGCGAGCGGAGATTGTTGCGGGTCGAGGGTCGTTCACGGAGGCGTACCCCCTCTTTGGCCTGGATATCCGCGATTATGACTCTCTATTTGTGGAGAAGCTGGATCTCCTGTTGAAAATTCGGGATGAACCGGAAGTGCATTGGTCGGGAAAACACCGCGCGCCGTTGACGGGCCAGACAATTTTTCCACGGCCCAAGCAGAATCCACTGCCAATCTGGATTGGCGTGGGCGGGACACCGGCTTCCTTTGCGCGCGCGGGAGCCCTGGGGCTTCCGCTCATGGTGGCGATTATCGGCGGAGAATTCCGGCGCTTTCGTCCGTTGATCGATCTCTATCGCCAGGCAGGGCAAGAGGCGGGCCATGCGCTTGAGAAACTAAAAGTCGGCGTGCATGCGCTGGGGTACTTTGCCGAGACAACCAAGCAGGCAGGCGACGATTTCTTTCCGGGCTATGCGCGAATGTTTGGCGAAATCGGCAAGGAACGGGGTTGGCCACCGATCACGCGGGCGCACTTTGATGCGTTACTGGGACCGACCGGTGCGCTGCTTGTTGGTGATCCGGAAACGGTCGTCGAAAAGATTCTTTATGTGAACCAGGTGCTGGGCGGAGTTTCCCGCATCAACATGCAAATGAGCCCGGGAACCTTGCCGCATGCGAAGGCGCTGCGGGCGATTGAGTTGTTGGGGAAGGAGATCGCGCCTGTGGTGAGGAAGAGGTTGGGAAAAGAGCCTTCCAAGGCCATTTAAAGGCAAATCTCTGGCAGAAGCAAAATAGGCGGGACGTGCTTTTCTCTTGGGAGCTATTTCCCCAATAATTTAGATCACTCCATAAGGCGACGTAGGTCCTTCGACTGCGGCTCGGGTGGATTTATTGAGGAAAGATATCGGTGGCTCGCCTTCGCTCAGGATGACGGCTTTTACAAATGCGGGGCTTCTTTGGCGAGTTGGTCTTCCTCCTCGGTAAGAATGGGATGTTCATTCTCTCCCTTAGAGCCAATCCACCACAGCAAGCCGCTCAGGAGGAGACCGCCGGCGGCACCGATGGCCAACAAAAAGGCGCTGGAAAAAAGCAGCGGAACGATGCAGCCGGAGATGACGGTGAAGATGATCAGGAACGTGAAGCCTTGCATCGACGCAGGCAGTCCCTTGACCTTGGGAAACATCTCCAGGGTGATCACGGTCATCGCGGGTGTGGAAATGGCCGCGCCGAAGCCGTAGAAAAAATGAGGGATGATGGCCCACGGCACGCGGATGGAAAAGAAGCCGGTGTAAACCAGACTGGCCAGCGCCGAGAGGGCCATGAGAAGGTAGCCCGCGCGAATGATAACCGCTGGCTTGATGTGATGACTGAGCTGGGCGGACGCCATCGAGCCCAATGTCATCCCGCCGATGAAAGAAACAAAAAGCCAGCCGAAATCTTTCACCGTGAGATGAAGAAGATCAATGATGTAGGCGGGCGCTGCAGCGACGTAGAGCATGATGCCGAAAAAGGTAAGAGCCGTGGCGACCGTGCGGCACATGAAGCGGGCGTGGGAGCCGACCTCAATATAGCGACGGACGATGTCGCCAAAATGGAAGTCGTGCCGCTTGCTGATCTCCAGGCTTTCCGGGAGCCAGAAGTAGCAGGCGAGCAGTAACAAGAAAGTGAACATGGTGATGAAATAGAAAATGGATCGCCAGTCCGAGTGCGCCAGAATCCAACCGCCCAGGATCGGAGCGATGGCAGGTGCGAGACCGAAAATGGCCGAGATGTAGGACATGATCTTCTGGGCATCCGCGCCGGAAAACAGGTCGCCGACGATAGCGCGGCCGATGACGGAGCCTGCCCCGGCGGAAAGTCCCTGGAGAAGACGACAGAACATCAACCAGGCGAGTGAGGGCGCAAATGCCGCGCCGATCGAACTCACCAGATAACAGGCGAGGGAAATCAGGATGACCGGGCGACGCCCGAAGGAGTCGGAAAGGGTCCCGTAGAAAAGCGACATGAAGGCGAAAGCAAAGAGATAGATGGTGAGCGTCTGTTGGACGGCGGGAAGGGTCGAACTGAAATCATGCGCGATGGCGGGAAGCGCCGGAAGATAAGCGTCGATCGAGAGAGCCCCTATCATGGAAAGGGCAGCCAGGATCATGACGAGAATGCGATGTTTCATGGAAAGCCGTACACCCTAGCACAAAGGTGGAGGAGCACCCTGCGTATTATGATCAATTTCATCGCTACGCACTGATCCGTCGCACGGAGTGCGACGGCTACCTCTGAAGGATACCGGCAGCGATTTCGAAGGAACGGAGGCGCGCGGGGTGGTCGTGAAAATGACCGGCGATGATGATTTCGTCAGGCTTCGTTTTGTCCAGAAAGGAGCGGAGCGTGGCTTCGACGGTCTGGGCGGAACCGACGGCGGAGTAGGCGAGCGCGTGCTCGATTTGCGCCCGTTCGAATTCCGATGCGTAGTCGTTGATGTTGTCGATGGGCGCGGGAACCGGACCGGGCGTACTGCGGCGGAGATTGACGAAGGCTTGTTGCACCGAGGTGAATTGGCGGCGGGCTTCATGGTCAGTATCGGCGGCGAAGACGTTCACCGCGATCATGGCGTAGGGCTTCTCGAGTTGCGGGGACGGCTGGAATTTCTTCCGGTAGATTTCCAATGCTTGGAGGAGATCGGTGGGCGCGAAGTGGGACGCGAAGGCGAAGGGCAGGCCGAGAATGGCGGCGAGTTGTGCACTGAAGAGGCTGGAGCCGAGAAGCCAGATGGGGACGCGCGTGCCGGTGCCGGGTACGGCCTGAATTTTCTGCCCGGCGTGGAGCGGCTCGAAATAGGCCTGAAGTTCCTGGACGTCCTGCGGAAAATTATCGGCGCTGGCGGCGGGATCGCGGCGCAGAGCACGGGCCGTGGCCATGTCGGTACCGGGCGCTCGACCGAGGCCAAGATCGATGCGGTTGGGATAGAGCGAAGCCAGCGTGCCGAACTGTTCTGCGATGACCAGGGGCGAGTGGTTGGGCAACATGACACCGCCTGAACCGACACGGATGGTCTTCGTTCCTCCGGCGATAAAACCGATGACGACGGAAGTCGCCGCGCTGGCGATACCGGTCATGTTATGATGCTCCGCGACCCAGTAGCGGTTGTAGCCCCAGCGCTCGGCGTGTTGGGCAAGATCGAGGGAGCGCCGCAGGGCCTCGCCGGGAGTTGCACCCTGGGCGATGGGCGAGAGATCGAGAACGGAAAAGGGAATCATGGACAAAAAGGAGACATCCGCCGCTAGGGACAGCGGCGGCTACCTACTCAATTCGAGGTGCCGAGCTCTTCGCCCTTCGGACGCGAATTCTTGTGAATCTCCTCATCGGACAGCAGAGGAATATCTAGCGGAATCTCATGGGAATGATGCGGGACACTTCCGGGAGCGAGCGTGCGGAGGATGACGTAGAAGATTGGAGTGAGGAAAATGCCGAAGCTGGTCACGCCAATCATTCCCGCAAAGACGGCGATGCCCATGGCATGACGCATTTCCGAACCGGCGCCGGTTGAGTAAACGAGCGGGATCGTGCCGGCGATAAAGGCGATGGAGGTCATCAAGATCGGGCGCAGGCGAAGACGAGCGGCCTCGATGGCAGCAGCGTAGACACTGCGACCACGATCCTCCAGTTCACGCGCGAACTCGACGATCAGAATTGCGTTCTTGCAGGCGAGACCCACCAGCACGATGAGGCCGATTTGAGTGAAGATGTTGTTGTCGCCCGAAATCAGCCAGACGCCGGCGATGGCGGAGAGCAGGCCCATCGGAACGATGAGTAGAACGGCTAGCGGCAGGATGACGCTTTCGTACTGTGCAGCGAGCACCAGGAACACCAGCAAAACCGAGAGCGGCAGGATGACGAAGAGCGTATTTCCCGCGATCTTTTCCTGGTAAGTCAGCTCAGTCCATTCGTAGCCGATGCCATGCGGCAGCACTTCCTTGGCGATTTTATCGATGGCATCCTGGGCCTGACCGGTGCTGTAGCCGGGGGCGGGGCCGCCGGTGAGATCAGCCGAGGCATAGCCGTTGTAGCGCATGGAACGATCGGGGCCGTGGCTCTGCGTGATATGGAGGAGCGTTGAAAGCGGCACCATCTCACCCTTGTTGTTGCGGGCTTTCAGGAGGCCGATGTCCTCGGCGTGGGCGCGGAAAGGCGCATCGGCCTGCACGCGAACCTGGTAGGTGCGCCCGAATTTGTTGAAGTCATTCACGTAGAGCGAGCCGAGATAAATCTGCAGCGTATCGAAGACATCGGGGATCGAAACGCCGAGTTGTTGCGCACGGGTGCGGTCGACATTGGCGTAGAGTTGCGGAACGTTGATCTGGAAGCCGGAGAACATGTAGGGACTGAGCGCCGGGTTTTTCGAAGCCGCGCCCATGAAGGCGCCGAGAGCCTCATTGAGAGCATCGGTGCCAAGCGCGGCGCGATCCTCCAACTCAAGTTTGAAGCCACCGGTGGTACCGATTCCTTGAACCGGCGGCGGATTCAGAATGAGGATGAATGCGTCCTGGATCGCGGCATATTGACCTTGCAACCTAGCCGCGATGGCATCCGCGTTTTGGCCGACGCCCCTGCGTTGATCAAACGGTTTGAGCGTGACGAAGACGATACCTGCGTTGGAGCTGTTGGTGAAACCATTGATCGAGAGTCCGGGAAAAGCGACGGCCGATTCGACGTTGGGATCTTTCATCGCGATTTCGCTCATCTGGCGGATGATTTTCTCGGTGCGGTCGAGGGTCGCGGCTTCGGGGAGTTGGGCGAAGCTGATCAGGTATTGCTTGTCCTGCTTGGGCACGAACCCGGCGGGGACAACATGAAAGAGATAAAGCGCCATACCGATGAGGCCGGTGTAAAGGACGAGCATGATCGTCTTGTGATTCAAGACGCCGGCCACGCCGGAGCTGTAGCCGTTCGCACCTCTCTTGAAGGCCCAGTTGAAGGGACGGAAGAACCAGCCGAGCGCGAAATCGATGGCGCGCTGCAGGAAATCCTTTCTCGCGCCATGCGGCGTGAGCAGAAGAGCGGCGAGCGCCGGGGAAAGCGTGAGCGAGTTGAAGGCGGAGATGACGGTCGAGAAGGCGATGGTCAACGCGAATTGCTTGAAGAACATGCCCGCGAGGCCACTGACAAAGGCGAGCGGAACGAAGACGGCGGAGAGCGTGAGCGCAATGGCGATGATCGGCTCCGAAACTTCGCCCATGGCGATATAGCTGGCTTGCTTGGGCGAGTGACCCGCCTCGATATTGCGCTCAACGTTTTCGACCACGACGATGGCGTCATCGACGACGATGCCGATGGCGAGCACGAGGCCGAAGAGGCTCAGGGCGTTGATCGAGAAACCGAAGCAATACATGACGCCGAAGGTGCCGATGACCGAGACAGGCACGGCGAGCAACGGAATGATGGATGCACGCCACGTTTGCAGGAAGACGATGACGACGAGAACGACGAGCGAGATGGCGATGAGGAGCGTCTCGATGACGGCATGAATCGAGGCGCGGACAAATTGCGTGGGATCGTAAACGATCTGATAGGTCACACCCTCGGGCATGTCCTTGGCGAGGTCAGCCATGGTGGCGCGAACTTCGTCGGAGATCTGGAGCGCGTTGGAGCCTGGCGCCTGGAAGATGGGGATGGCGACGGCGGATTTGTTATCGAGCAACGAGCGCAGGGCGTACTCGCTGGCGCCCATTTCGATGCGCGCGACATCCTTCAGGCGCGTGACCGTACCATCATCCGAGGTGCGGATGACGATGTCGCCGAATTCCTCTGGCGTGGTGAGACGACCCTGGGCGTTCACGGCAATCTGATAATCAACACCGGGGACTGCGGGCGAGGAGCCGATGACACCGGCGGCCACATCGAGATTCTGGTTGCGAATGGCGGTAACGACGTCACTGGCGGCGAGGTTGCGTTCGGCGACCTTGCGTGGATCGAGCCAGATGCGCATCGAGTAATCACCCGAGCCGAAGAGGCGAACGGAGCCAACACCAGGCAGGCGCGCGAGGCGGTCCTTGACGTTGATGACCGCGTAATTGCGGAGATAGACCATGTCGTAGCGGTCATTGGGCGAAAGCAGGTGGACGACCATGGTGAGGTCGGGCGAGCTCTTCACGGTGGTGACGCCGAGCTGCTGGACTTCCTGCGGAAGACGGGGCAGTGCCTGGTTGACGCGGTTCTGGACCAACTGCGCAGCTAGATCGGGATTAGTACCGAGCTTGAAGGTGATGGTCAGGGTCATCAGGCCGTCAGAGGTCGATTGCGAGGACATGTAGAGCATGTTCTCGACACCGGCGATCGCCTCTTCCAGGGGATTGGCGA
>Ga0068858_100002584_pt1 | contig 18233 bp, 15 predicted proteins | sample KBSSwiS12_FD_66589 | JGI IMG/M metagenome (GOLD analysis project Ga0068858, IMG submission 66589) | Switchgrass rhizosphere microbial communities from Kellogg Biological Station, Michigan, USA - KBS Switchgrass S1-2 | ecosystem: Host-associated > Plants > Roots > Rhizosphere > Soil ...
AACTCGAACCTGCACCCGAGTTCGACACTGCGGCCACTTCCGAACCAACCAGCGGCGATCTAGCTGCCGAGCTGCTCGCGAGCTACCCATCTTCCGGTCAATCAGAAGATCTGGCGTCTGAGGAGCAGACTACCGGCGAAGCTTCTGCCGACAGCGAATCCGGTAGCTACGACCTCAGCAGCGACCTTGCGCACCTGACAAACGAAGCGTCAGCTAGCGGTGAGCACGTCGAAATGGGAGGCGACACGTCCGCCTCTGATGCGGATTCCGTCGATGCCCACATCGCATCTGACTACATTTCAGCTCGTGACTCCGCAGCGAACGAGGAAGTTACTCCTGTTCGTTCGTGGACCCCAGAGTCAACTCAGGAAACGCCAACTCTCACCGAAGATGGCGACCGTCGTGGGTTCTCAGCCTTCGGCCAAGAGCCCCAACTGTCGGAAGACCAACCCGGCGCGCCTTCTTCGCAAGAGCCATCGTTCGCCACACTCGGCTCGTCGGGCGGGGATACGGAAGATGCGGCGGAATCGTTCCTCGGCAACTGGGCCGAGCCCGGTGCTGGTGAGGCTGCACCAATCTGGCCGCCAGCGGATCATCAGCAAGCGCCTTCATCAGCCGGTGATTCGTCAGCGGCTGCCGCTGACTACGCAGCGTCCGCGCTCGCACCGACTTTCGGCGAGTCAACATCCGGCGAGCTTACGTCCGGTGAGCCAACGTCTGGAGCCGATGAGGCCGTAGCTTTCTCAGCTGCCGCCTCCGACGAGCCTGTTGCTGCCTCCAGCGACCGCGAGCCGGGGTTCGCTGCTGAGCGGACAACGTTTGGGGTAGATCAGGCGACAGCCAGTGCGAGCGAGACCCCACCGTCTGGTCCGACTTCCAGCGAAAGTGCTTTCGACCGCTCGGCCTTTGATGACCGAGCCGATTTGGCCGACCGCACAGGTTCGACAGGTGGCTCGAGTTCTACTTTGGCCTCCGAAGACGTTGTAGCCGGCAATCCAGCATTCGCGCCAGCGGCGGTGGCCGCAGCGGCAGCCGCCACGGCCGCAGCCGCAGCTGCGGCGTCTGCCGCGCAGCCAACTAGCGCTTCTGCTTCTGCGGGCGCCAAATCCGTCGCCGTCAACCTCAATCGCAACGAGTCAAAGGCAAGCGAAGACGGACTATTACCGCCGCAAGCTGTACCGCCGGGCCGCGAACCCGTCGCTCCTGCTGAGCGTCAGGAAATGGCTCGCGTCGACGCCGACCTGCTCGACCAACTTCTGAACATCTCAGGCGAAGCCAGCATCGCGCGCTCTCGCCTGGAGCAGCAACTCGGTTCGATCGACTTCAACCTCGGCGAGCTGTCACGAACCGTGACTCGCTTGAAGGAGCAGCTGCGCAACCTCGAAATCGAAACCGAGGCGCAGATCCTGCACCGCCACGAGGATGAGTCCAGCCACCGCGGCGATTTCGACCCGTTGGAGCTCGATCGATACTCGTCGATCCAACAATTCTCCCGCGCGCTCGCCGAAACGGCGAACGATGTCGGCAGCATTCAGCAGTTGCTCGAGAATCTGGGCAAAGAAACCCAGAACCTTCTGCAACAGCAAGCTCGCACAATCACCGAGCTGCAGAACGGACTCATGCGTACTCGCATGGTTCCGTTCCAGCGTCACGTTCAACGTCTGTCGCGTATCGTTCGCCAAGCGGCGGCCGACACGCAGAAGAAGGCAGAGCTGGTAGTGGAGGGTGCCTCAGGCGAACTCGACCGCCAGGTGCTGGAACGCATGTTGCCGCCGTTCGAGCACATGCTCCGTAATGCAGTCGTACACGGCATCGAAAAGCCGCTGGCGCGTGCTGCTGCCGGCAAGCCCGAAGCAGGCAAGATCGTCCTCGAGCTCCATCGCGAAGGCGCGGAAGTCATGGTGCGCCTCATCGACGACGGCGCGGGCATGAACCTCAAGGCCATCCGCGACAAGGGCGCGGCCCTGGGCCTCATCACTCCCGGAGTGACCATTAGCGACGAAGATGCCATGCAGCTCATCTTGGAGCCGGGCTTCTCGACCGCTGGCACGATCACCCAACAGGCAGGCCGCGGCGTCGGTATGGACGTCGTCGCTACCGAAATCAAACGCCTCGGCGGCGCGCTCCATATGGAGACAAAGCCGGGTCAGGGCACTGTGTTCACTATTCGTCTGCCGTTCACACTCGCGATCAGCCATGCGTTGGTCGTGCGTACCGGCGATGAGTACTACGCTTTGCCACTTCCGACAGTCGAAGGCGTGTTGCGCTTGTCGAAGGCGGAAGTACTGGCTCACCTCGGAAAGGACGCCTCCGCGTTCGACTACGGCGGCCAGAAGTACCGTTTCCAACATCTCGCTACATTCGTTCAGCTCGAAGCCTCTCCGCTGCCCGAACAGGACGTCACAATTCCAGTGGTCCTCGTCCGCGCCGGCGAGCATTCGACAGGTCTCGTCGCCGACGAGTTGGTCGGAAGCCGCGAAATCGTCGTGAAGTCCGTCGGTCCGCAGATTTCCAGCATCCGCGGCATCTCCGGCGCGACCATCCTCGGCGACGGCCGCATCGTCATCATTCTCGACATCAACGCATTGGTCCGTGCCGAGTGGCGCGGCCGCGCCGCGCCGGCGCAGGTAGCTCCGAAAGACAAGAGCGACAAGCGCGTATTTGCGATGGTCGTCGACGACTCCATTACCGTCCGCCGCGTGACCCAACGTCTGTTGGAGCGCAACGGCATGCGCGTGCTGACAGCCCGCGACGGTATGGACGCCGTGACACTGCTTCAGGACAACATCCCGGACATCATCCTGCTCGACATCGAAATGCCGCGCATGGACGGCTATGAAGTCGCGGCGGCCGTGCGCAACGACCCGCGCCTCAAGGACGTCCCGATCATCATGATCACCTCTCGCGTAGGCGAGAAGCATCGCGCCCGAGCAATCGAGCTCGGTGTCGACGACTATCTTGGTAAGCCCTATCAGGAAGCGCAGTTGCTAGACGCGATCGCCCCGCTAGTCGAACGCCATCGCCAAGCGCAGGGCGGTAGTGGTTCATACGAGCGCCTCAGCAGCGACGCCCGTGTCTAACATGATCTCGCAATCTAACGCCGTTCATCGCCAATCATTTGGCCCCCGTCTTGCCGTCGCAAGCGCTGGCCGCCACCTCATGAGCAAGTGTCATGGCTGAGCGCGTCACCGAAATCTACAGTCTGCTCATTCCGGTCACGGACGGCCGACTGATCATCCCCCGCGCATGCGTAGCGGAGGTAGTTGGATTCCAAGTTCCCTCGGAAATGACCGGTGCTCCACCCTGGTACATCGGTACCTTCCCCTGGAGCGGCAAAGCCATCCCGTTGGTGTCATTCGAAGGCGCCTGCGGCCAAATGATTCCACCGGCCTCCGGCCGCACCCGAATCGTAATCTTCCACGCCCTCGGCACCCGCGTCGAAGGCGGCAACTTCGGCATAATCTCCCAGGGCTTCCCGCAGCTAGTTCGCGTCAGCTCCGACGTAGTCCGCCCCGACAACTCCCGCGTCTTCCCCGACCGCGCCCCTATCATCTGCCAGGTCCGAATGGTCAACGAGACCCCCATGGTCCCCGACCTTGAGCGCCTCGAAGAAATGATTGCCGACGAAACCCGCGTTGGCAATTAGGTGCTGGCGCCCACTCACGGCGAGGATCGTTTCTCCTCGATGACGACGAGGAAGTGCCGCGCGTCTTGCTGCGGTTAACTAGGTCCGAAGGCGATACGCACCAAAGCTATCACACCAACGCTCAGGTTCGCATGAGGGTTTCCGAAGCACGACTAGTTAAAAGATATTGAGACGCGTGCGAAGTTGCCTACGAGCGGACTTTAGAAGCACTTCCACTTGATGTCGATCGAGGTCCATAGCTGTTGCGATTTGATCGTACATGTGACCTTCAATACGCTTTTCCATTACTAGCCTCTGCTGCGGGCTAAGTTGACTCAAGGCTAACTCGATTTCGGACAGCCTGGCGTCACCGGAGCTATCAACGCCATGGAACTCGGCTAGTAGTTGCTCGACTTCTGTCGCACTCAAATGGTCAATGGAAATATCACGACCTCGCCGCGCAGCTCGCGCTCTATCAATGGTCTCATTTCGCACCATGCGAAGAAGGTAGCTGATGAGGTCGACATCACTAGCTTTGAATCTTTGCTCCTGCACCTCAACCCAGAGACGCGCAAAAACATCGTTAACTAGGTCGTCCGCATCGATTTCGTGGTTGCCATGCAGAGTTCTTGCGAATACCCGAAGTTCCGGGCCGTACCGTGATACGACCTCCATAAAGAAGTCATTCAACTGCCCGGCATCTTGACGACGGATCTCTGCTAGATCCTGGTCGGCTAACTTGTAGTGCTTCCGAACCTCCTCCGGCAGTGTTACTCCGAGACCGCTCAAGATCCTAACCGCATTCGAAGACAGTGCTTCCTGGGCGTATTTCGTAGCCCACGTCTGCAAGTGTGCGGAACCATCCGCCGTTATACCTCGCCCAACAATCAGCTCGGCGATCTCGGACGTTAACTCCCTTGCGCCGAGGAGTGCAGAATCACCAATCTCCATCGAGTCACCTATGGCACTCGCTGAGAAGTAATCTGAAAATGCTTGATATCGGAATGAGTAGTTGCCACTGCTGTCTCTTGTAATAAAGGTACATGTGCGCGCGTCGGCGTCAAAGTGATCTATACGACTCGCGTCACGATGGCCACAGAATTCGCGCGCCACTTCATACAGATCTGAAAAGTGGAGCCGGCTCGCGTTTTTAGTGTACATATGAGACGCCAGCGTCAAGACGAATCGCCGGCGCTGGTGTGACGTCATAACTGTGCCACGGCGCTTTGACTGCTTGACGATCCAACCGTCTGTGTACTTGGTTAGCAACTTGTAGACATTGATATCCTCGGAATCCAGATCATCTGTCTCAAGGAGTATGTCAAGCAAGAGTGGGGTTTTTGCAAGGTCCGCGATACGCGCGTCAGATAAAATGCGCTCGCACCGTGACGCACCGCTGTCACCAAAACGTCTACTGAAGTACGTCTTGATCTGAGGCGCGCTCCATTCCGTAAGATATAACACATCGTAGTCCGTCAGGAATTCATCGAGAATGCGCTCTTGGAAAAAATGCGTTCGGCACGTAACTATGTAGCGGTTGTTCCCAGCGGTACGTAAACGATCGATTTCTTGAAGGCTCTCGTTGATAACTGCCCGATCTATGCGGCTTGCCATCTCGTCCAAGCCATCAAGCAAAAAAAAGAATCGCCCTAGCCGTTGAAGCTCGAGACAGACGGGAAGGCTCGCCTCGATGCCCGGGAGCCTTTGCAGAGTATTGACGATTACCTGCTGAATATCTAAGCCTGCCCGAAAATCGCGCAAATCGATCAACAAAGGAATGCGCGCAGCCGAATCCGTCAAGGCGGAACGGGCAAGATGTGCGCGATAGGCGAGACAGAGGCTCGTCTTTCCCGTTCCGAAGTTGCCAAGTAAGGCTAGACGTTCTTCTTCGGGACCCTTGAATCGATGATCTAGATATTTGATGGCGGGCGAGTGAAGGACCCCGGCACGAGCAGTTGGTGACAGGGCGTCATAGTCTTCGAATTCGCTCACCGTCTGGTCCACGTACCAGCGACCTAGATTGCTTGAGTCGAAATCTTGGATCAACCTGGTTAGGTACGGATGGAAATCAACAAGTTGATTGTGGAGATCACGCAGGAGCAAGCACTGAATGCCATGCCGCGTCGCGGTCGCACGCGCATTCTTCGAAAACGACGACGTGGTGACGAAAACGCCTTTGTCAGCGAGGCCGCGCTGACGTGCGGCGACGAGTTTGACAACAAACTTCTCCATGTCTGTATCGGAAACCGCCTGTCCCGCACCGTATTCCTTGCATTCGACTACAAACGAGAGTCGAAACGGGCCGCTCCGCAACGTTGCATGGACATCTATTTCGTAGTGGTCAATGAGAAGGCGCTGGTGAGTTTCTGCTCCAAGCAAGCGATAGATCCGAGCCACTTCGCGTTCTAACCCCTCTCCATTCGGTCTGTCCGATGCTTTCACGTGCTTGTTCCTAAACGATGCGGCGTGCAGTTGTGTTCCGAGTAGAGTTGTACAAAATGCCTAACACGTATTCCCAGAAATGGGAGACCTTTGTGTCTTTCGTCAAATGCGCCTCAAATAAACAATGCGCTGCGGTCTCCCCCATGTGTTAGATATGATGACACAAACGCCAAGTAAGGGTTGGCCTGCCCGTTTCCGCGGACAGCTTTCTGTCTTAGTTTCTAAAGACCAGATTGATACAAGGCATCGAGTGGTTCCGGGGGTGACACTTGTCCCGAGATGCGCGGGATTGATAGCGCCCCAAATCCAATTCGCTACAAGCGATGTCTTGTTCAGGCAAAGAACGATGACGTACCTAGGATGGTATCCCTTTTGGATTCCGCATAATCAGTTGCACTTCTAACGGAATCTGGCATGCCGTCCGTCTTGTGGATAGACGTTCTTGTGTCAGTGCGACGGTACCCTGGTCGGCAGCGAATCACGTCGGTCCAATTTACGCGCTGGTAGGAGATCTGTCTCAATGGTCGAGAGACTCGCATTGTGCCCCGTTGAGTCGCGGAAGCAGGCTGGATTTAGAAACAAAATCGGTAAGGTAGCGCTCGCTGAATGAAATCTCACGATAGTGCAATGCAACTAGCGTTGCAATTTGCCTCTCAAAAATTAAATGAAGCTGATACCCGGCATCAACTCATCGATCCCTTGCTGCACGACGTTTTCGGATGGCCGCACAATCGAGTGCATTGCGAGGAATTCGTTCAGCCAGGATACGCGGACTATGTACTCGTGCGCTCCGATGGCTCTCACTTGCTTTTCATCGAAGCGAAACGTCAAGGTTTTTACTTCACATTGCCGCAAGAGATGGTCGCTCAGACACAGTCCATCTACATCAAAGTTAGAACTCTGCTCACCGACGCCAACATCTCGGCGGCGGTAAATCAGGTTCGCGGCTACTGTATAAATACCGGTTGTGAGTATGCGGCCGTGACAAACGGCCATCAGTGGATCTTCTTCAAAACATTTCAGATCGGTAAAGATTGGCAAGATGTGAAGGCGCTAGTCATTAATGGGCTAGACTATTTCGCAAGCAAATTCATAGAGGCGCACAATATATTCTCATATAAAGCAATCGCAGAGGATGCCTCGTTACGTCGGATATTTTTAGACGGAGCGCTTTCTAATCGCGAACTGTTCTATCCGAAAGATCGGATCTCTGTTTATGACGCTCCGGTTGATGCAAATGGTTATGCGTCGACACTACGTCCGATCGCCGACAAGTACTTCGGCGTGATCGATGCAACAGATTCCGGTTTTATGGAAAACTGCTATGTGAGCGATCGAGAGTACGATCTGGCATTCACAAATGCCAAGAGGCGTCTGGAGGACGCGGTCACACCATTTCTCCAACAATTCAATATCCGTGATTTCCGTGATTCCGAGAGAGGTGGTGGATTCGGAAGCCGGCTGGCGAGGAATGTCGTTGGCTTGCGGCCGGCGGACGTCGTCGTATTATTTGGTGGAAAGGGAGTTGGAAAGTCCACGTTTTTGCGGCGGTTGCTTCTTCACAAACCACCGCAGGTAATAGCGAAAAATGGCGTTATTGTTTTGATAGATCTCCTAAATGTTGAGCCAACTAAGGGTAGATTAGAGGCTGCCATTTGGGGCGGTCTTGAAAACCAATTGGACATAGAAAACGTACTGCAAGGCGATCGGGATGGGCTCTGCAGGCTGTTTTCTGATCGGTTCGAGCAGGCGCAAAAACAGCATCTTTTTGGGTTTGAAGAGAAATCTGAAGTCTACAATGTCCGTCTGAATGATCTCATTTCCTCTTGGAAGGGCGATCATGCGTACGTCGCAAAGTGCCTCGCGGCGCGAATTCGATCTCGGCACAAAGCAATCATCGTCACGATAGATAACACGGATCATCATGACGACTCTCTACAGGAGTTTTGTTTTTCTGTCGGGCAATCAGTTGCATCGACGTTTCCATGTGTGGTTATCATTTCGATGCGAGAAGAGCGGTTCTATTCATCCTCCATACGCGGCGTTCTCGACGCCTACCAGAATTCCGGATTCCACATTTCATCTCCAGAGCCGCGAGAAGTGTTTCTGAGGCGAATCGACTATGTTCGGCGGTTGCTTCGGTCGGGAGCCGCTGACATAGATCGATCTTCCCCGAGAATCGATGTGGAGGTCGTGGACACATTTTTGAGCATTATGGACTCAAACTTCAAGGAGAAGGGATCACATCTGTCAAATTTCATCACCGCATGCAGTCACGGAAACATACGGTTGGCTTTGGAATTGTTTAGAGGGTTCGTGGTCTCTGGCTACACCAACGTGAGGGAGATGACGAATGAGCGGCGGTGGACGTTGCAAATACACCAGGTAATTAAGCCCTTTATGATTCCGAGTCGCTTTTTTTACAGCGAAAATATCAGTCGGATCCCCAACATTTTCCAGATTCGATCCAAGAGCCATGGTTCTCACTTTACCGCGCTAAGGATTCTCGCTTCGTTATTGCAGGGTCACGATAGGCACAGTCCGCCGTTCGTGCCAGTGGCAACTTTATCAATGCCATTCATCGAGGCATTCGCGATGAAGGAAGACTTCCAGTCAAACATGGACATGCTTTTGAAGCATAATCTTATCGAGGCGAACAACAGACTCGATATGTTTACCAATGCCGTCGATAGCGTAAAGATAACAACCTACGGCGTCTTTATGCTGAGTGCGCTATCGCATGATTTTACCTATTTGGAATTGACGGCCGAGGATAGTGCGATTGCTGATATGAGTACTTCCAATCAGTTGGCTGAGCTATCGAACGATGAATATCGATTTTTCACGAGTCACGATACCATGGCGCGGGTCGAGGTCAGATTGGAGAGGGCAGAGGTCTTTGTTAGATATCTTGAGGCCGAAGAAGCTCGAGAGCGACAGCTTTACAGGTCATCCACGGATTCTCAATTCACCAGGTCAATTCGTGAGCACTTCAATCGGGAGCGGATCGGAGTAATGAAGAGTGCTCGCAGGAATGTTCCAAAGAAGCTGGGCAGGCTCGCACCTGGTGCGGTTTAAAACGATGCTTGATCGCACTCGGCTGTTGAGTAGATTGTTCGTTAGCTTAGAGGCCGCAGCTTTTAGATCGATCCTCGGATTGAATCGAGAAATTTCGATCCGTATCGGCATCTCATATACGATAACCACCGCGGCGATAAACACGGCATAGATTGCTGGATAGCGCCAAGACTGGCGGGTGGGCCGGTGGGCCGAGTAAGCGATTACCGGAGTTCCGCAACCGTGGGCCTATCGGCCTATCTACAGCAGCCGTTGCACACCTTGAAGAAGGCGAGCCACTGAGTTCAGACCCGCCACGCCTAGACCAACTCGTTCAGTGCTTGCCCGGCCCGCCACCATAAATCGACGCGATCCCCTTAGGCACATCTGCGCTAGAAGGCGTGCTGCCGGCATGAAACGGCTGCGGCGGCTTAAACCCAATCGGCACCGTCGATCCCGAATCCACCTTGGCAAACGGCAACCCATTAACCGAAGCCATCGTCCCCTCACACAACTCCAACTTGGGCAACTTGGGCCAAGTAATCTGCGGCTTAGGCACGTCAACATCAATCTGCGACACCTTGACGCCGAGTGCCGATGACAGATGCTCAACCAACCGCTGCAATTCCTCGGCGAAGTCCCCCTGCAGCGAGGGATCCCGCGCCAGGAAGTACGTAGTCAGATACCGCGCAATGGGCGAAGCCTTCTGAATCTCGTGATTCACCAACTCCTGCTCGTTGGCAAACGTGAAAATCGAAGTGGTGGACAGGTAGTCCATGAAGTCAGTCGGCACCGCCGGCTCATTGGGATGGATGGCGGCCGTGCGCACCTTGATCACTGTCCCGACTTTAGTCACCTGCACATCATTCAATTCCAGCTCATAAGTCAGTTTGGCCGGGTAGGCAATAAACATCTGCGGCGTCTTGCCCCAAACTGACGGGCAAGCTCGATACCAGATCGCAAGCTGCCGCTCATGCGCAATAATCGCGTGAGTCTTGATCTGCGTCGTTATGACCTGAATCGGGTCAACCGGCTCTTCCTTCTTCTCACCCCAAATTGCCCGCCCAACGAGCCCGCCGAGAATGAGGGCCAACACTGCAATGACGACGTATTTCATGGATTCAAAGATCCCCGAATTTCTGCTGCAGCAAAGTCAAAGCGCACACAGCCGCCGTTTCTGTTCGCAACACCCGCGGTCCCATCCTGACCGCCGTAAATCCTGACCGCAGTGCCGCGTCCTGCTCAACTTTCGCCAATCCACCTTCCGGCCCTATCAGCACCGTAGCGCCTCCCGGGCTGCCCGCAATATCAGCTATACGCCGTTCGCCGGTCGGTGACAGAAGTAGCGAAATCCCTCTGCCCACCGGTTTCTCCAGCAACCCATGCAGAGCAATAGGCGCTGCAATTTCAGGCACAACATTCCGCCCACACTGCTCGCAAGCTGACACGGCAATCCTTCGCCAATGTTGAACCTTCTTGGCTGCCTGTTTCTCATCCAGGTGAACGACGCTACGCTCAGTAAACAACGGCACAATCCGCGTCACGCCCAGCTCAGTCGCTTTTTGCACAACCCAGTCCATGCGCTCACCGCGCGATATCCCTTGCGCCAGCGTTAACTCAAACGCCGACTCCCGCTCCTGATCCCGATGCTCGAGTACGGTAACTTGCACTGTGTCGCGTCGAATCTCATCGATCGAAGCGCCATACTCACCGCCACGTCCGTTGAATAACGTCAGCTCATCGCCAACGCGCGACCTCAACACACGCACAATGTGATTACCAGCGCTGCCCTCAACCGTCAGTCGTTGGCCAGTCGCCAGATCGCCATCAACGAATACGCGCGTCAATCGCATGTAGCGAGCTCAACCCCTTCGCGCGCAACCGTCACCATCAACTCAATTTCCTCGGGCGTTATTACGTATGGCGGCATGAAATAGATCACATTCCCAATCGGCCGTAGCAATAACCCCCGCTCCAACGCATGGCGGTATACCCGCATCCCGCGCCGCTCTTGCCACGGATAAGGCTCCCGGCGCGCCTTGTCCTTGACGATCTCGATCGCAAGGATCATTCCCCGCTGCCGAACTTCCGCGACGTGCGGATGGTCCTCCAATTCCCGTGCTAGTGACCCCATATGTTCTGATAACGCCCGGTTGCGTTCCAGCACATTGTCGTCTGCGAATATTTTCAGCGTTTCGACTGCGGCTGCACAGCAGAGTGGATTGCCGGTGAAACTGTGGGAGTGCAGAAACGCATTGAGTTTTACATACTCATCGTAAAACGCCGTGTACACATCCTCAGTGGTGACTACCGCCGACAATGGTAGATAACCCGATGTGAGCCCTTTCGACAGGCACACAAAGTCCGGCCGGATGCCAGCCTGCTCACAGGCAAACAAAGTCCCCGTGCGCCCAAATCCAACTGCAATCTCGTCTGCTATGAGATGCACGCCATAACGGTCGCAGGCGTTCCGCAACAACTCCAGGTAAATGGGATCATACATCCGCATCCCGGCGGCACATTGCACGAGCGGCTCGATGATCACTGCCGCAGCTTCGTCAGCATGTTGCGCCAACGTCTCCTCCATGTGTGCAAACATCCGACGCGAATGGTCGGCCCAGCTTTCTCCTGGTTCTCGGCCGAAGCAGTCAGGAGAGGGCACAGTGATTACATCCATCAACAGCGGTTGATAGATTTCCTTGAACAACGCCACGTTGCCAACAGCCAGGGCACCGAGAGTCTCACCGTGGTAACTGTTGGACAGGGTGATGAATCGGCGCTTCTTCGGCTTACCGACATTGCGCCAATAGTGGAAGCTCATCTTCACGGCAACTTCAACCGCTGATGAGCCATTGTCGGCGTAGAAACAGCGGGTGAGACCCAAGGGCAATACTTTGACCAATGCCTCCGACAGCTCAATCACTGGTTCGTGTGTGAAACCGGCGAGAATGACGTGCTCCAGTTTCTCCAACTGGTTGCGCACCGCGGCGTTGATCCGCGGATTGGAGTGACCAAACAGGTTCACCCACCAGGAGCTGATGCAGTCCATGTAGCGGTGCCCGTCAAAGTCCTCCAGCCAGACGCCTTTGCCGCTGCGGATGGGGATGAGCGGCACCTGTTCGTGGTCTTTCATCTGCGTGCACGGGTGCCAGACGTGCGCCAGGTCTCGCTTTACAAAGGGGGAGTTCGCAGTGTTCATATCCCTGATTGTGGCATGATCGTCCCGCATGCAGTCGCCATTGAAAATCGAGCCGGCAACCGGCCTTTTAGCCGATATCCGCCAGGTCCTATCGCCGTTCTATGACGCCCGCCCCACGGGTGTGCTGCCTGAGCTCATCGTCGTGCACGGAATCAGCATGCCGCCCGGCGAGTTTGGGGGGCCCTGGATCGACCGCTTGTTTACCGGCAACTTGTCGCCGGACGCCCATCCGTTCTTCAAGGAGACGTCCAAGCTCCGTGTATCCGCCCACGCGCTGATTCAACGGGATGGAACGATCGTCCAGTACGTGCCGTTCGGCCAGCGGGCATGGCATGCCGGGCAGTCACACTACCGCGGTCGTGCCGGCTGCAACGACTTTTCAATCGGTATCGAGCTGGAAGGTACGGGCGACGTGCCTTACACCGACGCCCAATACAACCAACTCGCGGCGTTGGTAGAGGCACTGGTAGCAACATACCCGTCGCTATCACTTGATCACATAGCAGGCCACAGTGAAATAGCCCCCGGCCGCAAAACTGACCCAGGCCCGAGTTTCGAATGGGAGCGCTGGCGCGCAATCCTCCGCGCCCACGGCAAAGTCCCCGACCGCCGGAAACGCTAGACCGTCTTCCCCCGATCGTGCCGCCAAAGCACCTCGGTGCCCTGTTCATGCCTCGCCAACACCCGCGCCAGCACAAACAGCAAATCCGACAGCCGGTTCAAATACTTCACAACCTCCGGACTAACTGACTCCACCCGAGACAGCGTCAAAACACGACGCTCTGCTCGCCGAGCAATGGTGCGCGACACATGGCAAGCGGCCGCCGCCGGCCCACCCCCCGGCAGAATGAACTCCTTCAATGGCGGCAACGTGTCATTGAACTCATCAAGCACCCCCTCCAGGCGTGAAGCATGCTCAGCCTTGATCACGGTGTGCCCGGGAATGCACAACTCCCCACCCATATCAAACAACTCATGTTGAATCTCAACGAGGCAGCTAGTGACATTCGAGGGTAGCCCAGGCACCGCCAGCAGCACCCCGATCGAGCTATTGAGCTCATCAACCGTCCCATAGGCTTCGACCCGCTCACCATCCTTGGGCACGCGCGTACCGTCCCCGAGCCCCGTGGTGCCATCATCCCCGGTGCGCGTATAGATTTTGCTCAGGCGGTTGCCCATCATCCGTCTCCCCTCAAAGATTTTCGGATATTGCCAGACAATGCCCTCCAAAGAGCTTCAGGCGGCCCGCGATGCGGCAGAAGCGGCCGCGGTCGTGATCCGTTCGATGTACCAAAAGAACCTGCAGATCACGACCAAGGCGGACGCTACGCCCGTGACAGAGGCGGACATCCAAGCCGAGGAGGCCATCAAGGCCGTACTGACGAAGCGTTTCCCCAGTTACGGCTTCTATGGAGAGGAAACCGGCAAGCACGCGCTCGATGCCGAAAGCGTGTGGCTGGTCGACCCGATCGACGGCACGAAATCCTTCGTGCGCGAGACCCCTTTCTTTTCAACCCAGATTGCGCTGATGCGCGGAGGCCGCTTTGTACTGGGCGTTTCCAGCGCCCCAGCCTATGGCGAGATCGCTTGGGCAGAAGAGGGCGGTGGTGCTTTCATGAACGACAAGCCAATTAAAGTCAGCCGCGTCGGTGACTTAGCGGGAAGCATCTTATCCGGCGGCAACCTCAAAACGCTTACCCGCTCACCGATGTGGGCCCGCTACGGCAGCTTGATTCAAAAGGTCAGCCGTGTCCGTGGCTACGGCGACTTCGTGCATTATCACCTGCTGGCAAGAGGGGCCCTCGACGTCGTGGTCGAGTCCGACGTGCATATCCTCGACATCGCGGCTCTGACGGTCATCGTTAGCGAGGCCGGCGGCATGTTCACAGACCTCCGGGGCGGCCCGGTGGGGCTGGATACGACTACAGTGCTCGCCACCAATGGCGCCCTGCATCCAGCGGTTCACCGGGAACTGAGCCTCGACTGATCAATGGAACACAGTTGAGCTATTTGCGTTAGTCGCATACCCATTCGCGAGGCAGGGCCTTTCCATGCAAACCGAAAATCCTCGAGCCAGGGATATTGCCCAGCAAGAGCTGCGAGACGTACTCGCCAGCACCGAAGCATTGCTGGCCGCCCTCGGCGATCAAAGTGGCGAAGCCATCGACGAGCTGCGCGCCCGCCTGACGACCACGATTTCGGACGTCAAAAGGCAGCTAGGTAACTCCTTCGTCGCCGGCGCGCGCGAGAAAATCGCCCAGGCCCGCGACACCGTGACGCAGGTGAATGAGTTCGTGACAGAAAAGCCTTGGACTGCAGTCGCCATTGCTGCCGGCGTTGGGTTACTGGCAGGTCTTTTGCTCAAAGACTGAGTCAGGCTGGCACGAAAATTCGTCGGCCTTCCTGACGGACTTCGAGCATGGGCGTGAGATACAAGCTGCTGAGGCTCTCAGCAGCGATAGCCTCGCTCGCCGTGCCCATGCTCCAGCGCCCATCCCCAAATAACAGTAACGCCCGGTCAGCAAATCGCGCCGCCAGCGTAGGATCATGCAACGTGGCAATGACGGTACTGCCACTCCGCGCTAACGAACGAAATAACTCCAGCACAGCGAGCTGATGATGCGGATCCAGGTGGTTGGTCGGCTCATCCAGCAAGTACACACTAGGCGCCTGCGCCAACAACGCTGCAATCGCCACACGCCGCTGCTCGCCACCTGACATCGTGTCAGTACGCCGTTCGCCGAAGTCGGCAAGGTCCACGGCAACCAGCGCCTTACGCGCCAGCTCACCATCCTGTGCGCTCTCCCACTGCCAAAACTTCAGGTGAGGATGCCGTCCAATCAGCACCGTCTCTAGAGCAGTAGTGACAAACCCTTCATCCAGATCCTGCGACAACAATCCCAGCCGCCGTGCCACGGCGCGTCTTCCAACCGCACCCACGGCCACACCATCTAGAAACACAGCACCCGCAGCAGGCGCTCGCAATCCAGCCAGCGTATGAAGTGTGAGCGTCTTCCCACACCCATTCCGCCCAAGCACAGCCACAAACTCCCCTGCCGAAAAACTCACAGTCAACCCGCTAACCAACTGGCGTGCGCCAACGCTAACAGCCAAATCCTTCGTAGACAGCGGCATCCCGGTTTTCACCGCGGCTTCGTCCACCGAATCTCGAGCGCAGTAGCCCGCCCCACGACACAAGCGTTCAACCCAGCAGGCATCTCAGCCTCCCGAGGCGACAAAGCCCGCCGCCCGGCCATAATCTCCGCCGCCTCCTGCGGGTACAGCGGCTTCTGCGAAGGATCAGCAAATCCAATAGGAAACAAGGGTGTCCCCGACCCGGGGTCATACTTGTCAGTAGCCCCCAACGTATGCAGAAACTCGTGGGTAATCACGATGTTGTTGGTCTTCGCCATCTGCCGCTGCGCAAAGGCATGCACCACCCCAATCAACCCCTTCTGCATCCCATGCGAATCCGGCGCGGTCTGCAGCGTGGAGGGATCGTGATAAAGCACAAACATCCGAATCCGCGGCGGCGCACGCCCATGCGTATCAGCATTACGCCACGCATACCAGCGGAGCTTGAGACTCCACACGATAGTGCCAAGCAACCCCGCGTCCCGACCGAGCTCTGGCGGAAGCGCCCGCACCTGCGGATACACAACAATGTGCACAGGCTCCGCCACCGGCTTCCCGTAACGGTGCGCCTCGCGCGTCATGAAGTCTTCTATGTCAGCGAAATTCTCCGTGTCGAGTCCGTCGACATAACTCTGCGCCGCCGGCGTGCCGTCGGCATTAATGGGAAAGATGCCAACCCACAACGGCTGTTCCCAACGAGTGCTTCCGTACTGCTCATGCCATGTATGAACAGCTGCCCACAGCAACACCAGCAGCAGAATAAAAATCCGGATGTTTCGCCACACGATAGCTCAGCGCTGCAAAGATGTGATGGGGCAAAAGTCCACGAGGTCTCGTCCTGAGGTTCCGGGTCCTTCTTGGCTCAGGGCTGCAAGCGCGTCGACGTCCAAGGACCAGTGTCAAAAGTCCCATCCGCCTTCTTCTTCAAAGTCCGCGTCCACCGCGCACGATCGTGGATCCGAGCCTCTCCCTCAACCCACAGCTCCACGCTCTCAGCCCAGATCCGAAACCCACCCCAGTTGGGCGGCCGAGGAACGACCACTTCCTGAGCGCCAGCGCTACGCGCAGGCCCATCGAGGTTCGGGCTAAGCGAATCGACCGGCGCATCAGGCACCGGCGTCCCGAACCGCTTCGCCGCCGCCACAACCGCAGCCTGCAAGTCTGCCCGTGAGCCAATAGGCTCACTCTGCTGGCTCGCCCATGCCCCGAGCCGGCTTTGCCAGGCCCGCGAGGCAAAGTACTTATCGCTGTCGGCCTCCGGAGTCTTCACCACAGGCCCCTCGATCCGCACTTGGCGGTGTAACGCGTCCCAATGCATAACGACTGCCGCGCGAGGTTGCTGCGTGAGCTGCCGACCCTTGCGTGACTGGTAGTTCGTATAGAAAACCAGGTATCCAGGCGTAGGGACGATGTCCTTACAGAGCACCACACGCGCGGAGGGCTGGCCGTCCGCATCCACTGAGGCCACGACCATGGCATTGGGATTGGGCTGCTGGGCAGCCTTATAGGCCTCTTCCAGCCAGCGGCCGGCGATGATCAGGGGTTCCGCGGGCAGCGGATCGGGCAAAAGCTCGGTGTGGTAGCGCATTGCGTAATCGTAAACCACCCGATAAAAGGGTGGTCACCTGAGTTTGACCCCCGAGACGACATGGCGACGGACGATGTGACTTTGGATGCCCTACGCCAGCGTGTGACTGACATTGATCGTCAGCTCATCACCCTTGTTGCGGAGCGCAAGCGCGTCAGCGGCGAGATTGCGCGGGTGAAAAAGTCCACCGGCTACCCGACCCGCGACTATGAGCGCGAGAAGGACGTGATCCTGGGCGTTCGCACCATGGCGGCTGAGCTGGGCGTGTCACCGGCGTTGGCCGAGAGCATCCAAAGGTTGCTCATCCGTGCCTCGTTGACCACTCAGGAGCACGCAAGCGTCGTTGGGCGAGGTGCAGGTACCGGTCGCCGCGCGCTGGTTATCGGCGGTGGTGGAAAGATGGGTCGGTGGTTCGTCGAGTTCCTGTCCTCGCAAGGTTTTAGTGTCGAGGTCGCGGATCCAGGCGCCGTCCCGTCAGGCATTGCGCGTGTGGACGATTGGCGAATCACTGATCTCAAGCATGACTACATCGTGTTGGCTACGCCATTGGGTGTGACTGATGCGATTCTTCGCGAGCTGGCGCTTCGCCGTCCCAGTGGGGTGATTTTTGACGTGGGCTCGCTCAAATCACCCCTTCGGGCAGGTTTGATGGCTCTCAAGTCGCTGGGTTGTAAAGTCACTTCCGTACATCCGATGTTCGGGCCGGATACGGAGTTGTTGTCCGGTCGCCACGTTGTGTTTGTAGATTTGGGGTCCCAGGAGGCTCTCACGGCCGCTCGTGAGTTGTTTTCGCCCACGATGGCTGAGCAAGTTGTGATGAGCCTCGACGATCATGATCGTCTGATTGCGTATGTTCTCGGGCTGTCCCACGCGTTGAACATTGCGTTCTTCACCGCGTTGGCTGAAAGCGGCGAGGCCGCGCCGAAGCTGGCGAAGATGTCCAGCACGACGTTTGACTCGCAACTGGACGTGGCGGCACGAGTGGCCCAAGAGAGCCCTGACCTGTACTACGAGATTCAGAGCTTGAACGATTACGGTGCAGAATCTCTCGAAGCCCTCTCCCGCGCAGTAGAACGCATCCGTACCGCAGTCATATCGCAGGATCATGAAGCGTTCGTTGCCCTTATGCGCCAGGGAAGAGACTACCTGGAAGACCGCCGGAGCGTGGCGGAGCGCCGCGCCTGAAT
>Ga0068858_100002586_pt1 | contig 18225 bp, 16 predicted proteins | sample KBSSwiS12_FD_66589 | JGI IMG/M metagenome (GOLD analysis project Ga0068858, IMG submission 66589) | Switchgrass rhizosphere microbial communities from Kellogg Biological Station, Michigan, USA - KBS Switchgrass S1-2 | ecosystem: Host-associated > Plants > Roots > Rhizosphere > Soil ...
TCCCCTCCGGCGGTGCCACAAGCGTTACCGGAGCTTCCCGCGGGGTGCGGCGGTACCGGCTTTCTACCCGATAAGAGCCTGGGTGGACGCGCTACCTGAGCTACGCGTCCCTTGAGTTTGCAGCCCTGGCGCGCCCATTGGCGCCGCCGGGTCACCCCTTTTCATCGGCACAAGGCGGTCCACATGCAACTTACGGGTGCGGAAATCACCATCCGCTGTCTCGAGGAGGAAGGCGTCGAGTACGTCTTCGGCTATCCGGGCGGCGCGGTCCTCAACATCTACGACGAGCTCTTCAAGCAGGACAAGGTCAAGCACGTCCTGGTCCGGCACGAGCAGGGCGCGCTCCATGCGGCGGACGGCTATTCGCGCTCGTCGCACAAGATCGGCGTGGCGCTGGTCACGTCCGGCCCCGGCGTGACCAACGCGGTCACGGGCATCGCGACCGCGTACATGGATTCGATCCCGATGGTCGTGATCACCGGCCAGGTGCCGACGCACGCGATCGGCCAGGACGCGTTCCAGGAATGCGACACCGTCGGCATCACGCGGCCGTGCGTCAAGCACAACTTCCTCGTGAAGGACGTACGCGAGCTCGCGACCACCATCAAGAAGGCGTTCTATCTCGCGTCCACCGGCCGCCCGGGTCCCGTGCTCGTCGATATCCCGAAGGACGTGACGCAGGCGTCGACGGAGTTCGCGTATCCAAAATCCGTGTCGCTGCGCTCGTACAACCCGGTCACGAAGGGCCACGCGGGGCAGATCAAGAAAGCGGTGCAGCTGCTGCTCGACGCCAAGCGGCCGATGATCTACACCGGCGGCGGCGTCATCCTCAACAACGCAGCGCCGCAGCTCACGCGCCTCGTGCGCCTGCTGGGCTTCCCGTGCACGAACACGCTGATGGGACTGGGCGCCTTCCCCGGCACCGATCCGCAGTTCACCGGAATGCCGGGCATGCACGGCACCTACGAGACCAACATGGCGATGCAGCACTGCGACGTGCTGTTCGCCGTGGGCGCGCGCTTCGACGACCGCGTGATCGGCGACCCGAAGCATTTCTATCGCGCCGACCGCAAGATCATCCACATCGACATCGACCCGTCGTCGATCTCCAAGCGTGTCAAGGTCGACGTGCCCATCGTCGGCTACGTCGCCGACGTGCTGGAGGAAATGCTGAAGCAGCTCGAATCCTCGCCGCAGCGTCCGGACGCCGCCGCGCTCAAGACATGGTGGGCGCAGATCAAGGATTGGCAGCGCAAGGATTGCCTGAAATACGATCGCGCGAGCAAGCTCATCAAGCCGCAGTTCGTGATCGAGAAGCTCTACGAGCTCACGAAGGGCGACGCGTTCATCACCTCCGACGTCGGCCAGCACCAGATGTGGGCCGCGCAGTACTACAAGTTCGACAAGCCGCGGCGCTGGATCAATTCCGGCGGCCTCGGCACGATGGGCTTCGGCCTGCCGGCGGCGATGGGCGTGCAGATGGTGAATCCCGACGCGACGGTGGCCTGCGTGACCGGCGAGGCGTCGATCCAGATGTGCATCCAGGAGCTCTCCACCTGCAAGCAGTACCACCTGCCGATCAAGATCGTGAACCTGAACAACCGCTACATGGGCATGGTGCGGCAGTGGCAGGAGTTCTTCTACGGCAACCGCTACGCCGAGTCGTACATGGATGCATTGCCCGACTTCGTGAAGCTCGCCGAGGCCTACGGCCACGTGGGCATCAAGATCGAGAAGCCCGGCGACGTCGAAGGCGCGCTGAAGGAGGCGTTCGCGCAGAAGGAGCGGCTCGTGTTCCTCGACTTCATCACCGACCAGACGGAGAACGTGTTCCCGATGGTGCCCGGCGGCAAGGGACTGACGGAGATGATCCTGGCGGAGGAGCTATGAGCGACGCCGGGCCGTCCCAAGTCGCTCATCGCTCCCCCTTTGGGGGCAGCGCCGCGGCGAATGCCGCAAGCGTGGGGGTCGTCATCCCATGAGGCATATTCTCAGCATCCTCGTCGAGAACGAGGCGGGCGCGCTGTCGCGCATTTCCGGGCTCTTTTCCGCGCGCGGCTACAACATCGAGTCGCTGACCGTGGCGCCGACGGAAGACGCGACGATGTCGCGGATGACGATCGTCACCGTCGGCTCCGACGACGTCGTCGAGCAGATCACCAAGCAGTTGAACAAGCTGGTCGAGGTCGTCAAGGTTGTCGACCTTACCGAGGGCAATCACATCGAGCGCGAGCTGATGCTGGTCAAGGTGCGCGCCTCCGGCAAGGACCGCGACGAGATGAAGCGGCTTGCCGACATCTTCCGCGGCCGCATTCTCGACGTCACCGACAAGAGCTACACGATCGAACTGACAGGGCCCGGCGAGAAGCTCGATGCGTTCCTGACGGCGATCGAGCCGGGGGCGATCCTCGAGACGGTGCGCACCGGCGCGTCCGGCATCGGCCGCGGCGAACGAATATTGCGGGTTTGACCACGAATCGAAAACGGGAGAGCACGACCATGAAGGTGTACTACGAAAAAGATGCGGACCTTTCGCTGATCAAGGGCAAGAAAGTGACGATCGTCGGCTACGGCTCGCAGGGCCATGCGCACGCGCAGAACCTCAACGATTCCGGCGTCAAGGTCACCGTCGGCCTGCGCAAGGGCGGCGCGTCGTGGGACAAGGCCAAGAAGGCGGGGCTCAAGGTCGCCGAGGTCGCCGACGCGGTCAAGAATGCGGATGTCGTGATGATGCTCATGCCGGACGAGAGCATCGCCGCCACGTATGCGACCGATGTCGAGCCGAACATCAAGAAGGGCGCCGTGCTCGCCTTTGCGCACGGCTTCAACGTCCACTACGGGCAGGTGGTGCCGCGCGCCGACCTCGACGTCGTGATGATCGCGCCCAAGGCGCCCGGCCACACGGTGCGCTCGACGTATGCGGCCGGCGGCGGCGTGCCGATGCTGATCGCCGTGCACCAGGACGCGTCGAAGAAGGCGCGGGACGTTGCGCTGTCGTACGCGGCGGCGATCGGCGGCGCGCGCGCCGGCGTCATCGAGACCAACTTCCGCGAGGAGACCGAGACCGATCTTTTCGGCGAGCAGGCCGTGCTGTGCGGCGGGCTGGTCGAGCTGATCAAGGCCGGCTACGAAACGCTGACCGAGGCCGGCTACGCGCCGGAGATGGCGTACTTCGAGTGCCTGCACGAGGTCAAGCTGATCGTCGACCTGATCTACGAGGGCGGCATCGCGAACATGAACTACTCGATCTCGAACAACGCCGAGTATGGCGAGTACGTGACGGGGCCGAAGATCGTCACGCCCGCCACCAAGCAGGCGATGCGCGACGCGCTGACGCGCATCCAGACCGGCGAGTACGCGAAGGATTTCATTCTCGAGAACCGCGCCGGTGCGCCGACGCTCAAGTCGCGCCGCCGCCTCACCGCGGAGCACTCGATCGAGCAGGTGGGCGAGAAGCTGCGCTCGATGATGCCGTGGATCCGGAAGAACAAGCTGGTCGACCAGACGCGCAACTGAAGAAGGCGAAACGACGGGAGGCGACATGAGACGAGCCAACTACGCGACGGCGCATCGCCAGCGCGGCTGGGTGGGACTCGTTGTGCTGCTGCTGGCGCTGGTGATCGTCGCCGTGCTGGCGAAGGACGCGTTGCAGAAATACGGACTCACGGGCACCACCGGGCCGGCGTCGAAAGCGACGCCGGTCGGCCAGGCGTCGCAGGACCTCACGGTGGCCCCCACGCCGGGCAACGCGCTCGAGCGCGCGCGCGGGCTCGAGGGCAGCGTCAAGCAGCAGGCGGAAGACCTGTCCAAGCGCATCGACGACGCGAGCACGACGAAGTAGGCGCGCCTTACGTTGCGGCTTTAGTCCCGGCCGCCGGCGCCCGCCAGTCCCTCGCGGCGTCGGTGCTAAACTCCGCCGTCCTTCGACAGCGGTGGCTGCCTGCGTGAACGCCTATCCCCATCCCGTCATCGCCCGCGAGGGCTGGCCGTTCCTCGCCATCGCGCTCGTTGTGGCGATTGCGCTGTCGTTCACGTCGCTGTGGCTGCTGGCGGCGATGGCGTGGCTCGCGTTCGTGTTCATCCTGCAGTTCTTCCGCGATCCGGCGCGGACGGTCCCCACGCAGGCGGGCGCGATATTGTCGCCGGCGGACGGCAAGGTGGTGGTCGTCGGCGAGGCGCGCGATCCTTACCTCGACCGCGACGCACTCAAGATCAGCGTATTCATGAACGTCTTCAACGTCCACTCGAACCGGAGCCCGGTCGACGGCGACATCGTCAACGCCTGGTATCACCCCGGCAGCTTCGTCAACGCGGCGCTCGACAAGGCGTCGCTCGAAAACGAGCGCAACGCGCTGCACCTGCGCACGGCAACCGGCGTGGACGTCACCTGCGTCCAGATCGCCGGCCTGATCGCGCGGCGCATCCTCTGCTACGTGAAGCCGGGGGAACGCCTCGCGCGCGGGCAGCGCTACGGGTTCATCCGCTTCGGTTCGCGCGTCGACGTCTACCTGCCGCTCGACGCGACGCCGCGCGCCGCGGTCGGCGACAAGGTCTACGCGACCGAGACCATCCTCGCGGAGCTGCCGCGCTGACGCTGCGCGCGGCGTTGTCCGCCCCGCGGGTTGCTGCTACGCTTTGGCGCCCATGCACGACGACTATCAGACCCGCCGCGTGGCGCTGAAGAACCGCGTTCGCAGGCGCGGCATCTTCCTGCTGCCCAACCTGTTCACGACGGCCGCGCTGTTCGCCGGCTTCTACGCGATCGTGCAGGCGATGAACGTGAACTTCGACTACGCGGCGATCGCGATCTTCGTCGCGATGGTGCTGGACGGACTCGACGGGCGCGTCGCGCGGATGACGCACACGCAAAGCGCGTTCGGCGCCGAGTACGACAGCCTCTCCGACATGGTGTGCTTCGGCGCCGCGCCCGCGCTCATCATGTACGAATGGGTGCTGCGCGACCTCGGCAAGCTCGGCTGGATCGCGGCGTTCGTCTATGTCGCCGGCGCGGCGCTGCGTCTCGCGCGTTTCAACACGCTGCTCGAGGTCGCCGACAAGCGCTGGTTCACCGGCTTGCCGAGCCCCTCGGCAGCGGCGGTGGTCACCGGCCTCGTGTGGGTCGTCGACGATCTGGGCTACGACCCGGAGCCGCTGCGCTGGGTCGCGTGGGCGGTGACGCTGTTCGCCGGCCTCACGATGGTCAGCAACCTCAAGTACTGGAGCTTCAAGACGTTCAACCTCAAGAAGAGCGTGCCGTTCGTGATGATCTTCCTGGTCGTCGTGTTCGTCGCGCTGGTTTCGTGGCAGCCGCCGCTCGTGCTGTTCGCGGGCTTCGTGATCTACGGAGTATCGGGTTACGTCGTCTCGAGCTGGCTCGCGCTGCGAAAGCGCCACCCCGGCGCTGCACGTTGATCGCGATGCCCGAGGCACGCGCCGTGCAGTCTGCCGACGCGAGCGGCGGTGCGCGGAGTCTGCGCATCGCCGTCGTCGTGCCGTGCTATCGCGTCAACGCCCACGTGCTCGATGTGCTCGCCGGCATCGGCCCCGAGGTCGACACCGTCTATGCCATCGACGATGCGTGTCCGGAGCACTCAGGCGAACTGATCCGGCGCGAGTGTCGCGACCCGCGGGTGCGCGTCATCACGCACGCCGCGAACCAGGGCGTGGGGGGCGCGATGGTCACCGGTTATCGCGCGGCGCTTGCCGGCGGCGCCGACATCGTCGTCAAGATCGACGGTGACGGGCAGATGGACCCGAAGGAGCTTCCGCGCATCACGCGTCCCATCGTGGCGGGCCTGGCCGACTACGCGAAAGGCAACCGCCTCTACGAGCTCGAATACCTGCGGACGATGCCGCGGATGCGGCTCTTCGGCAATTCGTTCCTGTCGCTCGTGAACAAGCTCGCGAGCGGCTACTGGGACGTGATGGATCCAACCAACGGTTACACGGCGATCCATCGCGAGGCGCTCGCCGCGCTGCCGCTCGACAAGCTCGATCGCGGTTACTTCTTCGAATCCGACATGCTGTTCCGGCTCTACACGATCCGCGCCGTCGTCCGCGACGTGCCGCTCGCCGCGCGCTACGCCTCGGAGGTGAGCAGCCTCTCGATCTCGCGCGTGGCGCTGACTTTCCCCGGCAAGCTGGCGCGGGCGATGTGCAAGCGGATCTTCTACGCCTATTTCCTGCGCGACTTCAACGCCGGTACGCTGCAGCTTTGCCTCGGCGCGCTCATTGGGGGAATCGGCGTCGCGTTCGGGCTCGGGCGCTGGATCCACTCGATGGTGACGGGCGTGCCCACGACATCCGGCGCGGTGATGCTCGCCGCGCTTCCCGTGCTGGTCGGCGCGCAGCTCCTGCTGGGCGCGCTCAACTACGACGTGCAGAGCGCGCCGCGCGAGCCGCTGTCGAAGAACGCGCGCAACGGAGCGAGCGACGGCCGATGACCGCGCGTGTTGCGCGCCGGCGTCAGCGCTTGCGGCGGTCCGTGGCGTGAGCGGTCTGCGGCAGTGGCTGCAGGAGCCCGGCGCCGCCGCGCTCGACCTCGACGGCGAAGCGCGGCTCGCCTTTCATCGCGCAGTGCTCGGGCGCAAGCGGATGATCCGGGAGGTCTTCACCGATTTCCACACGCTGTTCCGCCGGCTGGAGACGCGCTACCTCGACGGCACGGGCCTCGCGGTCGAGGTCGGCGCAGGCGTTGCGGCGATGCGCGACAGCTATCCCGGCGTCCTGTCGACCGACGTCGTGTTCGGACGGCATCTCGACTGCGTGATGGACGCCCAGGCGCTGCCCTTCGCAGACGAGAGCGTGCGCGTCGTCTATGCGCAGAACAGCTTCCACCACCTGCCTGATCCGGAGCGCTTCCTCGCCGAGCTTGCGCGCGCGCTCTCGCCGGGCGGCGGCGCGCTGCTGCTGGAGCCGTATCACGGGCCCGCCGCCAGTTTCGTCTACCCGCGCCTTTTTCGCAGCGAGGGCTTCGACAAGCGCGCGCCCGACTGGCGCGTCGCCACGGCGGGGCCGATGCACGGTGCGAATCAGGCGCAAAGCTACGTAGTGTTCGTCCGCGATCGCGCGCGCTTCGAGGCGCGCTTCCCGACGCTCGAGATCGTTCATCGCGAACCGCTGCGCAACTACGTCCGCTATCTCGCGTCGGGCGGGCTCAATTTCCGCCAGCTCGTCCCCGATGCGGCATGCACGCCGCTGCGCGCCCTCGAGTGGGCCCTGGCGCCGCTGCGCCGCTGGCTCGCGCTGCATCACGTGCTCGTGCTGCGCAAGGTCCGCCGTTGACGTTCGTGCGCTACGTGCTGGTGCAGCTCGTCGCGTACGGCCTCGACCTCGGCACGTTCGAGGCGCTCGTCCGCTACGGCGCGGTCGCGCCGGTGCTCGCCAACCTCGCAGGCAAGGTTCCGGCAGGGCTCTTCGCGTTCGTCGCGCACCGCGGGTTCACGTTCGGGGCCGCGGATTCGGGCCGGCCGCACGCGCAAGCGCTCCGCTATTTCGCGCTGCTGTTGCTGAACGCTCCGCTGTCGTCGTTGATCCTCGCGGCGCTGCTCGCCGTCGTCACGCAGGTGACGGTTGCGAAGATCGCGGCCGACGTGCTCTCGGTGGGATTGACGTTCGCACTTACCCGGTATTTCGTGTTTCGCGAGCGTTCCCGTGGCAAGTGATTCGACGCGCCCGCTCGTCGTCACCGGCGCGACCGGCTACATCGGCCGCGTGCTGGTCGCGGCGGCGGCGGCGCAAGGGCATGCGGTCATCGCGGCGAGCCGCCGCCCCGCCCCGGCCGGCGTGCAATGGCTCCGCTACGACCTTGCCGACGAGCTTCGGGCCGAGGATTTCCCGGCAGACGGAACGATCGTGCATCTCGCGGCGAACACCGGATCCGCCGGCCCCGACGACGAAGAACTGGAGCTTCGCGCCGCACGCCGGCTGATCGCCGTCGCCGGCGCGCGGTCGCTGCGCCTCGTCTTCGTCTCGAGCCAGACCGCGCAGAGATGCGCGCCGACCGCCTACGGCCGGTTGAAATGGCGGATCGAGCAGGCGGTGCTCGACGCCGGCGGCAGCGTCGTGCGGCCGGGACTCGTCTACGGCGGTGCACCGGGCGGCGTGTTCGGCCGCCTCGTCGCAGTGGCGCAACGCTCTCCGGTCCTGCCGTGGCTGTTTCCGGCACCGCAGGTGCAGCCGATCCACGTGGCCGATCTGGCCGCGGGCCTGCTGCGCGTCGCGACGCGTCGCGATCTGCCCGCGCGTGCGTTCAACCTCGCCATGCCGCCGCTCTCGTTCACGGTCTTCCTGGGGGCGCTCACATCGGTCAGGCTGCGCCGGCGGCGACTCTGGCTGCCGGTGCCGGCCGGGCTGATCGATGCGATCGGTGCGACCACGCTGGGCGCGCGGCTGCTGCCCGATGCGCAGCGGATCCGTTCGCTCCTCGCGTTGCCGCTCATCGAGTCGGCGGCCGATCTCCGCTTGCTCGACCTCGAGCTGCGGCCGCTGCCCGCGGGCATGAGCCGCCGGGGCGACGATCGCCGCCGGCGGCTGCTGGCCGAAGGTGTTGCGCTGCTCGGGTACGTGCTGGGCGAGCGCCCGGCGTGCGCGACGCTTTTGCGCTACGTGCGCGCAATCGAGTTGCTGCGCGACGGCGTAGCGGTCGGGGTGCCGCACTGGACGGCGCGCTGGCCCGCGGCGATCGCCCTGTTCGAGCGCGGACGCGGCGAGCGAGAGCTCGAATGGCGTCTCGACGCCGCGGTCGTGCTGGCGGAAGCGTCGACGGCCGGGGCGCGTCGCTTCATGCCGGCGCAATCGGCGACGCTGCCGGGCGCGGCGCTGCGCATCCTGGCGGCCGTGGCGAGCGAAGGCGCGTGGCGTGCCCTGCGCGCGATCTGCGGACCCGCGCTGCGGCGCCGGCCCGCCCCCGGGTCCGCGGAGTAGCGTCATGGCCGCCGCCGTTGCGCCGTCCTGCGATGTCGTCGTGATCGGCAGCGGACCCGCCGGCGTCGCCGCAACGTTTCCGCTGGTGGAGCACGGCGTGTCGGTGCTGATGATCGACGGTGGCGTCCAGCCCGACATCGCGCCGCCGCGCGGCGCCTACGCGGACGTGCGCGCGCACGACGACCGCCAGTGGGAGTGGATGGTCGGCCGGCGTTTCACGGCGTTGCGCGAAATGAACGCGATGTCCCCGAAGTTCCGGGCCGCAACGCTCGACTACGTCTTCCGGCAGTTCGCCGCGGCCAACCGCATCGAGAGCCATGACTTCGTTGCCGTGGGGTCGCTCGCAGCCGGCGGCCTTTCCAATGCGTGGGGCTGCGGCGTGGCGCGGATCGCGGCGAACGAGTGGGAAGGCCTGCCATTCGCGGAGGCGGAGCTCGCGCCCTCCTATGAGCGCGTCACCCGCCGGATCGGCGTCAGCGGCGCGGCGCCCGACGACATGACGGCGTTTTTCGGCATCGACGGATGGGCAGAGCCGGCGGTCGCGCTGGATCCGCTCCACGACGACGTGCTGCGCCGCTATGTGCGGCAGCAGGCCTGGATGCGCGCGCGCCGCTTTCGCATGGGCCACGCACGCGTCGCCGTCCTGACGGCCGATCGCGCCGACGGCCGGCGCGCGTGCACACGCTCGGGCTTCTGTCTCTGGGGCTGTGCGGAGGATGCGCTCTACTCGGCGCGACATGACCTGCGCGCGCTGCAGCGCTTTCCCGGCTTTGCGTATGCGGGGGGCGCGGTCGTCGATCGCCTTGAACGCGATGGCGACCACTGGAGCGTGCGCGACGGCGCCGATCGCATCGTCGCGCGAGCGCGCCGGGTCGTGCTCGCCGCCGGCACGCTGGCGACCACACGGATCGCGTTGCGGACGCTCGGCGACCTTACGACGGCGCCGCTGCTGACGCTGCCCGCGGCCGCGTTCGCGCTTTGGCTTCCGCGTCAGCTCGGCGCGCCGCGCACCGCAGCGCCAGGATTCGCACAACTGGCCTTCGCGCTGGACGAAGGACGCGACGCTGCGTGCGGCTTCACGTTCTCGACCCATGCCCTCCCGGTCGCCGAGTTCGTGCGCGCATCGCCGCTCATGCGGCGGAGCTCGGTTCGCGTTTTCGCCGCGTTGCTGTCCTCGACGCTCGTCGCCAACTGCTTTCTTCCCGGACACCATTCGGCCAACGCGCTGCGCCTCGCCGCCGACGGTGTCCTGCATATCGACGGCAGCATGCGGCCGTCGCTTGCGGGCGCCCTCCTGCGCACGCGCAGCGTCCTGCGCGCCGCGTTCCTGCGCGCGCACGCCATCATGCTTCCGGGCAGCTTCACGCAGGGATCGATCGGCGCCGACGCGCACTACGCGGGGACGCTGCCGATGCGCGCGCATCCGCGGCGCGGCGAGACCAGCGCCGACGGCGAGGTGGAGGGGCTGCCCGGCGTGCTGATCGCCGATGCGTCGGCCTTGCCGTCGCTGCCGGCGAAGTCCCATACGCTGGCGATGATGGCATGCGCCGACCGCCTCGGCACGCACCTCGCGCGGACGTGCCGCGGCGGATGAGTTACGGCGATCCGGCCGGCGCAGGGCTCGCCCGCGGATCGATCTCGGCGACGAGAAACCGGTTGAAGCGCCAGACGGGTCGCGTGTAGCGATCGCGAAAGACGGCGATCGGATCGTCGGGCGCCGGCGGCCCGTCGATGACGACGACGTGCGTCAGCTTGTGCAGGCGCGCGAGCGTCAGCACGTCGTCGGCGGAGTTGGCGTTGGCGAGCACGCGGTAGCTTTCGTGGTCGTGCCAGTTCGCGGCGCGGCCGTAGCCGACGAAGCCGCTCGGCCCCGGACCGTTCAGTTCGTAGAAGCCCACCCGCGCGTCGGGCAGCGTCTGGTTGAGATAGTCGGCGACGATGCGCTGCGGGTCGTAGTGGGCGATGTAGTCGCGCCGCGCACCGGCATTGATCGAGCACTTCGGGCAAAGCTGGCCATGCGTCCAGCTCGCCGTGCTGGCAAAGCGAAGATTGCCAAGGCACACGGCAGTACCCACGACGAGGATCGCGATCCGCGTTATCCGGCGGTCCGGCAGGTCAGCGAGCGCCCAGCTCCCGAGCACGCCGACGAGGACGAGCGCCGGCAGCAGATAGCGGAGGTACGACTGCTGGAGGTAGACGCCGACGAAGAAAATGACGGCCAGCGCAAGGCATGCCCATTGCACCCGCGGTCGGCGGCGGAAGAACGCCGCGGCAATCAGCGGGAAGAGCAGCAGCCACTGGAGTCCGGCAGCGCCGCTCTCGCCCTCGATGAACCGCCCGCTCCACATCACGATCTCGTACGGAGTCCACGGCCGCAGCGGCTGGTGATAGAGCGGGTTGTCGAACGACGCCGCCGCGTCGAAATAACGCGAGCGGAACAGCGAATTGAAGAACGGGAACACCGGATTGCCCGTGCGGACCCACGCGTTCGCGTACGGCCACACCCCGATGATTGCCGCAATGCCGATGACGACGAGCGCGCGCCGGCCGAGCGGCGCAGCGGCGGGCATGCGTCGCAGGCGCCACGCCACATAGACGAAGAGCGGCGCGAGCCACACGACGCTGATGACCTTCGTGTGCATCGAACCGGCGGCGAGGAGCGCCAGTGCGGGCAGCGCCCACTTCGAGCGCGGGTCGTCGCCACTGGCGGGGAGTTCGACGGCAGCGAGCAGGCACGCCAGCAGGAATGCCGTCCAGAGGTTGTCCCCGAACAGCGAGCCGGAGACGAGCACCGCGAGGGGCATCGACGCCAGCGCGCATACACTCGCGAGAGCGACCGCGCGCGTGGCATGGCGCAGTGCGAGACGGTAGACGACGTCGAGCAGCAGCATGCCGAAAGCCAGGTTGAGCAGGCGTGCGGCGCCCTCGCCGCCGAGGACGTGGGCGGCAGCGAACGCGAAGTCGGCACCGAGCGGCATGTCCGCCCACGCGAAGCGCGTGACGTCGAAATCCCACTGGTGATTCGCGGTGAAGAGCTGCGCGAACAGCAGGTGAACCGCCGTCGCGTCGTAGCCGACCTCGGGCTTGGCCGCGACGAACAGGTGGACGACCACGATCGTGCCCAGCACGGCCACCCAGCTGCGCTCCACCGCGCTGAAGGCGCCGGCGCCGTCGGCCAGCCATTCCGCCGTGATGCCGAGCAGCTCGCCCGCCCGCGCCGGGAATGCAAGCACCGGCAGCGCGAGCATCAGCACATAGACGGGGACGATATGCACCTTCATCGTCGCCGTGGCGGACATCACACCGATCCACAGCGCGAAGCCGGCCAGGATGGCCAGCGGCGGCGGCAGGCGCGCCGTGTCGCGCGCTGCCCATGCCAGCGCGCGATCGCCCACCAGCCAGGCGTTGAACAGCATCAGCGCGACGGTCGTGACGGTGCCGGGGGAAAAGAGCGTCATCGCGACGATCGCCACCGCTGCGACGCTCGCGCCGCGCGCGTGGCGTCCCCACACGAGCATCAGCAGCGCGAATCCCGCCAGCGCGGGAAGGACGATGATCGCGTACTCGCCGAGGTCGAGGCCGAACACCGGCGTCGCATCGAGCAACACGAAGACGAGCCAGGTGAGGAGCGCCCCGTGCAACGCAAGCGCGAGCGCGAGCACCATCGCGCGGGTTCCCGGCCGCGTGACGCTCACGTCAGCGCGCTCGGCGTGCGGGGCATTGGCCGTCGGTCCGGACGACCTTGAGGGGGCGCGCGCATCCGCAGGGGTACAGAAGGTCGGTCGGACCGGGCATCGGCGCTGGGCTCATGGCCGTCGAAGGGGGCGGGCGTCATCATATCTAAGTCGCGTCGCCGCATAGCGGTGCACTGCGCCGCCTGGCCGCGGTGCGCGCCTTCATTCGCTGCGCACACGCTCCAGCCGGCAAAGCTCCAGCGCGCGTTGCGTGAGATTCGAGACCACGGGCGCACAGGCGCCGTCGACGCGGCGCAGGCGATGCGCGGCCAGCACCGCGGCATGGGCCCCCGGCGGGGAGGTCAACGCGTACAACGGCCCGTCATGCTCGCGGACGACGCGCGCAACGTCCATCGCCATCCGGTGCGTCATCGCCGGGTCGATGAAGTTGTTCTTCACGCCAATGAAGCGCCCGTCCGGCGGGAAGAACGGCAGCACGTGCGCCATCGGCTCGTCGCCCAGCAGCAGCACCGCGGCGTGCGGTGCGACCGGCGGCACGTCGACCCGAACGTAGTGGTCGCCGAAGTCGATCCGCTCGTAATGCGGGTAGCGAACGGACGCGACCGTCACGATGGTCACGATGACGATGGCGGCATTGCGCCAGCGCGGCGGCATCGTCATGCGAAGGCAGAAGAGCAGCAGAGCGCCGGACAGGAGCTCGAGCGGCATCAGGTAGCGATAGATGCCGTGCAGCCCCAGCCACACGAACCACGACACCAGCCAGAAGATTGCGACGAAGCCCCACGCCGTGGCGGGACCGGGCGCGGCCGGCAAGGGCGCAGGCCGGCGTCCCGCAGCGAGCCACGTGACGAGCGTCGCGAGCGCCGCCAGGAAGAGGAGCGGCATGCGCCAGTCGCGAAACCCGCTCGTCGCCACGAGTCCCGCCGTACGCCCGAACAGCAGCAGCGGAAACCAGAGCCACTCGAGCGCCGTGCGCGGGCCGAAGGCCTGCGCCAGAACTGGTTGCGAGCTCCACCACGGCGAGTGGAACCATTGGTTGAAAAAGGGAAAGAACGGATTGCCGAAGCGGACGTAGAGCTCCCGCATCCACGGGCCTGACGTCACGAGCACGCCGACGAGGACGGCGAGCCCGAAAACGAGCGCATCGGGCACGCCGCGCCGCAGGAGCGGCCGGCGCGCAACGAGGCCTGCGCACATTCCGACCGCGAAGGTCGCCGCCGTGAGCTTGAGCCCGGACGCGAGCCCCGAAGCCAGCCCGGCCAGCGCGAGCGTCACGGCGCCGATCGCCGGTTGCGAGAGGCGCCGCACGACGAGCCACAGTGCAAGCAGCGTCAGCGCTGCACCCTGCCATTCGTTCATCGTCGAGGCGAGGAGCGACACCGGATTTGCCGCGGTGAGCCCGAGCAGCGCGCCGAAGACCACGTAGTTGCGACGCTCCGCCTGCGGCAGAGCGCCGAAGAGCACGGCGAGGATCTTCACCAGCAGGAACGCGCCGATCCCCGCGGGCAGGGCCATCGCGAAGGCGATCACGCGCGGCGACCAGTCCGCCGCGACCATCGCGTAGAACGGCACGTCGAGCAGCGGATCCAGATACGTCTGCAGCTGCGCCGGCGCGATGTCCTGCCCCATGCGGCCGTGCAGGAACGCCCAGGCGTTGTAGAAATGGTAGTTCTTGAGGTCCCAGTTCGCGTCCTGGCGGCCGAGGGCGGCGAACGTTCCGGCCGCCAGCACCGCGAGGACGAGAAAAGTGACATCCCGCCGCCATCGCCGGGCTTCCGCGGGCATTTCGGCGCGGGCGGCGCGGCGGACGGGGTTCATCGGCAGTGATTATCGCCCGGTCGCTGCCGTTCCCCGCAATGGGGCTTGCCAGCCAGCGGTAATTCGGCTAACTTCCTTGAGATGAGCAGCTTTTCCCTTTCCGCCACGAGCGCCCGGACGTCTTCGTCCGCGATTGCGCTCGCCCTCGGCGGCCTGCTGCTGCTGCGCCCCGCGCGCAGATAACCCCCACCCCCTTCCGTAGAGCAGTGAACGCGCCGTCCGAAAGCGGGACGGCAGCACCGCATCGCCGTCGCCCGAAAGCCGAGGATTGCCGATGAAAGCCGACCCGTCACAGAAGTACCGCCCGTTCCCGCCGATCGACTTGCCGCAGCGCGCGTGGCCGTCGAAGACGATTGTGAAGCCGCCGATCTGGCTGTCGACCGACCTGCGCGACGGCAACCAGGCGCTGATCGAGCCGATGGATGCGGAACGCAAGCTGCGGATGTTCCTGCAGCTGGTGAAAATCGGCTTGAAGGAGATCGAGGTCGGCTTCCCGTCGGCGTCGCAGACGGATTTCGACTTCGTGCGCAAGCTGATCGACGACGGTCTCGTTCCCGACGACGTGACGATCCAGGTACTCACGCAATCGCGCGAGGAGCTGATTCGCCGTACGTTCGAGTCGGTTCGCGGAGCGAAGCGCGCGATCGTCCACCTGTACAACCCGACGGCGCCGCTGTTTCGCCGTGTCGTCTACGGCAAGGACAAGCCGGGGATCGTGGAGATCGCCGTGCAGGGTGCGCGCTGGTTCGCCGAATGCGCCGCCGAGCAGCCCGGCACCGACTGGCGCTACGAGTACTCGCCCGAGACGTTCACGATGACCGAGCTGCCGTTCGCGAAGGAAATCTGCGAGGCCGTGATGGACGTCTGGCAGCCGACGCCCGCCAAGCCGGTGATTCTCAACCTGCCGGCCACGGTGGAAGTATCGACGCCCAACATCTACGCCGACCAGATCGAGTGGATGCACACGAACATCGCGCGCCGCGACAGCGTCGTGCTGAGCCTGCATCCGCACAACGATCGCGGCACCGGCATTGCTGCGGCCGAGCTCGCGCTGATGGCCGGCGCCGACCGTATCGAGGGCTGCCTGTTCGGCAACGGCGAGCGCACGGGCAACGTGTGCCTCGTCACGCTCGGGATGAACCTGTATTCGCAGGGAATCTGGCCGAACCTCGACTTCTCCGACATGGGCGAGATCATCCGCACGGCCGAATACTGCACCGACCTGCCCGTGCACCCGCGGCATCCGTACGCCGGCGAGCTCGTGTTCACGGCGTTCTCGGGTTCGCACCAGGACGCGATCAAGAAGGGATTGGCGGCCCAGCGCGAAGCCGAGGCGCGTGGACGCGAGCTGTGGGAAGTCCCTTATCTGCCGATCGACCCGGCCGACGTCGGTCGCACGTACGAAGCGGTCATCCGCGTCAACAGCCAGTCGGGCAAGGGCGGCATCGCGTTCCTGCTCGAGCGTGATTACGGCCTCGCGCTGCCGCGCCTCCTGCAGATCGAATTCAGCCAGGCGATCCAGCGCATCACCGACGCGACCGGCAAGGAGCTTTCCGCTGCCGAGATCCGCGCGGCGTTCGACCGCGAGTACGTGATCGCCGCCGAGCCGGTGGCATACCTCGACCATCGCGCGCAGCACGCGGCGCAGGGCACGATCGAGCAGCTGGCCGCGCGGCTCGTCGTCGGCGGCGCCGAAGTCCGCCTCGAAGGGCGCGGCAACGGTCCGGTCGACGCGTTCGTGCATGCGCTGCGCGAGGGCATGGGGCTCGACATCCACGTGCTCAACTATCACGAGCACGGCGTGGGCGCCGGCGAGGACGCGACCGCGGTCGCGTACGTCCAGTTGCGCGTGGGCGGCGACCGCACTGCATACGGCGTCGGCCTCGACCCGAACATCGTGACCGCGACGCTGAAGGCCGTGGTGAGCGGCGTCAATCGCGCGGTGGCGAGCGGCGCGCTCCCGATGCCTCGCCCCAAGCACGCGGTCAACGCCTAAACGCGTCGCTGCAACGTCGGCAAACCGCCCGGCCCGTCGCGGCCGGGCGGTTAGCCTGCGATCTCGCACTGCACCATCGTCCGGTATCATCGGGCCTTCCTTTCCAATCCTCCCGGGCAGAGCGCCGATGGCGCCGCGACGCCCGCCGGCAGCGAGGCCCGCATGACCACCCCGAACTACGCCCCCGGCATCGAAATCACCGGCCGCATCACGCCGGAATACGCGCAGATCCTCGGCGCGGACGCGCTGTCGTTCGCGGCGCGGCTGGAGCGCGCGTTCGGCGCGCGGCGCAACGACCTGCTGGCGCGCCGCGCGACGCGGCAGGCCGAGTTCGACGCCGGCAAGCTGCCTGATTTCCTCGCCGAGACGCGCGGCGTTCGCGACGGCGACTGGACCTGCGCACCGTATCCCGCCGACATTGCCGATCGGCGCGTGGAGATCACCGGCCCGGTCGATCGCAAGATGATCGTCAATGCGCTCAATTCGGGCGCGTCGGTCTTCATGGCCGATTTCGAGGACGCCAACACCCCGCGCTGGGACAACAACGTGCAGGGCCAGATCAACCTGCGCGATGCGATCCGGCGAAAGATCGACTTCGTGTCGCCCGAGGGCAAGTCCTACGCGCTGAAAGACCAGCTCGCAACGCTGTTCGTGCGGCCGCGCGGCTGGCACCTGCCGGAAAAGCACGTGCTGATCGACGGCGCGCCGATCAGCGGCGGGATCTTCGATTTCGCGCTCTACTTCTTCCACAACGCGAAGGAGCTCGTTGCGCGGGGCTCGGGCCCTTACTTCTATCTGCCCAAGCTCGAGAGCCACCTCGAGGCCCGGCTGTGGAACGACGTCTTCGTGATGGCGCAAGACGAGCTCGGCGTTCCGCGCGGCTCGATCAAGGCCACCGTGCTGATCGAGACGATCGTCGCTGCGTTCGAGATGGACGAGATCCTCTACGAGCTCCGCGAGCATTCGGCCGGCCTCAACTGCGGGCGGTGGGACTACATTTTCTCGTGCATCAAGAAATTCCGGAACAACAAGGACTTCTGTCTTGCCGACCGCGCGCTCGTCACGATGACGACGCATTTCATGAAAAGCTACGCCGAGCTGCTGGTCAAGACCTGCCACCGGCGCAACATCCACGCGATGGGCGGCATGGCGGCGCAGATTCCCGTCAAGAACGACGAGGCGGCGAACAACGAGGCGTTCGCCAAGGTGAAGGCCGACAAGGAGCGCGAGGCGACGATCGGCCACGACGGCACCTGGGTCGCGCATCCGGGCCTCGTCCCGGTCGCGAAGGAAGTGTTCGACCGGCTGATGCCGTCGCCCAACCAGATCGCGCAGAAGAGGCGTGCCGACGTGACGGCCGGCGCCGCCGACCTGATCACGTTCGAGCCGGAGCAGCCGATCACCGAGAAGGGCCTGCGCCTCAACATCAACGTCGCCATCCAGTACATCGGCGCATGGCTCGCGGGGCAGGGCGCCGTGCCGATCTTCAACCTGATGGAAGACGCCGCCACGGCGGAGATCTCGCGCTCGCAGGTGTGGCAATGGATGCGCTCGCCCAAGGGCAAGCTCGACGACGGCCGCAAGGTCACGCGCGAGATGGTCGCGGCAATGATCCCCGAAGAGCTCGCGAAGATCCGTACGCTGCTCGGACCCGCCTACGGCGACGGCAAGTACGAAGACGCGTCGGCGATCTTTGCCGACCTCGTCAACAACGATACCTTCGTCGAGTTCCTGACGCTGCCGGCGTACCAGCGGATCGACTGAGGGGCTCGGTCCCCTGGATCCTTGGGG
>Ga0068858_100002591_pt1 | contig 18201 bp, 18 predicted proteins | sample KBSSwiS12_FD_66589 | JGI IMG/M metagenome (GOLD analysis project Ga0068858, IMG submission 66589) | Switchgrass rhizosphere microbial communities from Kellogg Biological Station, Michigan, USA - KBS Switchgrass S1-2 | ecosystem: Host-associated > Plants > Roots > Rhizosphere > Soil ...
GAGCACGAATCCCCCTCCGAGCCAAGAGAATAACCGAGCCCGATGCGACGGCAAGCGGCGTTGGGTCGAATTTTGCGGCAGGTCGCCGTTCCAGCGAGTGCCGCGGGCCTTCCGCGCCGCGCGCTTCGGCTCGCTCGCGGGGCACCAGCGCCTCGGCCGAGCGTTGACCGGATTCACGAAACGCATTGGAGTGAAGAGCAGTGACCGAAGCCGTTACCCCCGCGCCGCCGCCGCAACCGTCCAACCGGAAGACCGCGCTGACCGATGCATTCCGGACCCATTTCTCCGGCGACGCGCCGCTGACCGAAAAGGCCCGGAGCTTTGCCAAGGCGCGGCCCTGGACGAGCGCAGCCTTTGTCGGCGTGGCGGCGATCGGGCTCCTGCAGACGCTTCGCGGCGCGAGGCGCTGACCGGCGCCAGATTAGACGGTCCAGCCGGGCCCGCTGCCCGATCACCTGCTCAGCCGGCGACCGGGCCCTCGGCATCATCGCATTTTTCTCCTCAGCGGGAGGCGGCAGCGAGCACGCGATTGATGCCCGCGACGATCCGGCGCCCGCGCTCCAGATCGCTCACGCCCGCTTCGGCCAGCGATCTGAGCGGCACCTCGGCGCTGACCACCACAGTGTCGGGGACCGCACGCAGCATTTCGACAAGCGGCAACTCACCGGTGCCGGGGATCATCCGCTCGTTCAACGCCTCGTCCATATAGGCTTCGCGCGAAGGCATGGCGAGCGGCGCATCGGAAATCTGCACATAGTCGATCAGCTCGGGATCAAGTGCCGCGAGATCGCCCGCCTCGCCGGTGCGCGCGACATGCATCGTGTCGATCAGCAGCTTGAAATTGGGCTGCCCGACATAGGCGATCAGTTCCAGCGCCTGCGCAAGAGTGGCGGCTGTGAGCAACGCGCAGGGCTCGACGGTGACGGTCATGCCATAGTCCGCGGCCAAGCCGACCATCCATGCCGTTTCGTCCAGCGTATGCGGCCAATCGACGAACGACACGGTGTTGAGCCGGCGCGTGCCGAGATCGGCGGCGAGGTCGAGGACGCGGCGATGATCGTCGCGCGTGGAGTCGGGGAACAGCGCGAACCCGTCGAGCAATGCGAGCGAGACGCCGGTGTCGGCGAGCGCTTCCCGGGTCGCCCCGCGCAGCGCGGCGTCCTCGATCAGCGACCAGGACGGACCGCTCGTCTGCATGAACTCCGGTAAGGCAGGCATCAGCGCGACATGGCCGCAGCCTGCCTCGGCCGCCAGCCGGACGAAGGCGTCGGGCGCCACGCCCGGCAGGGTGAGATAATCAAGCCCCAATCGGTTCATCGCTCTCTCTCCTGTCATTCAGGGACCGTGCCGCCGCTGCACTCACGGCTCCATGTCCGCCATCCTCATCGCGGCAGCCATCATCTTCTGCCTCAATCCATGGGTCCTGAGCCTAGCGTAGCCGAGAAGCCGCCACCTTGCTATCATGCCGACCGGACCAGCTTTTACCCCGCCGCGCGGACACATCAGCCATCCGGACCGCAGCCGTAAACATGCGTCCCGGATTCACCGCCAGCTCCGCTGTCCGTCGGCGCGCCTCAAGCTTGCCTTCGCACCTGGAACTCTTTAGCCGTGGCGCGGATCAGAACGGCGGGTTGCCGAACAACTCAAGGGGGGGATGATGACACAGCAGGGTGCGAGGCCTCTCGCAATCGTTACCGGCGCGGCGAGCGGGATGGGGCGCGCGGCCGCCGTCGGCCTGGCCGATCGATACGACCTGATCCTGTGCGATCTCCACGAAGCCGGGCTGCGCACGGTCGTTGACGGCGCCGAGATCTGCGCCGGGGATCTGGCTGCGCCCGAGACGATCGATCGTCTGATGACGGCGGTCGGCGCCCGCCAGGTGAGTGCATTCGTCCACGCCGCGGGTGTCTCGCCGTCGATGGCGCCCGCCGCGGATATCCTGCGCATCAATCTCGTGGCGTCGCTGGCGTTGTGCGATGCGATCGGCCCGCGCATGGCGGCAGGCGGCGCCGCAGTCCTGCTCGCCTCGATGGGCGCGTATATCGCGGCCGATCCCACTCTCCTGCCGCTGATCGAGGCGGTCATCGACGCGCCGCCAGCGGCGCGCCCCGACGCCAGCGATACCCTGGCCGCCGCGGTGTCCGACACCGGCGTCGCCTATAGTGTATCCAAGCGCGGAATCGTGATGCTCGTCCGCAAACGCGCGGTGGAGTGGGGGCGGCGGGGTGCGCGCCTTGTTTCGATCTCGCCGGGAGTCATCGAGACGCCGATGGGGCGCAGGGAGTTTGAAACATTGCCAGTCATGCAGCAGATGGTCGATATGTCCGCGACCGGTCGGTTTGGCCGCGCGGAGGAGGTAGCCGCAGCGATCGGCTTTCTCTGCTCGGATGCGGCGTCCTTCGTCACCGGCATCGATCTGATCGTAGATGGTGGCGCATTGGCTGGGATGGGGCTTCCAGCGTAATCGCACCACGCCATCGGGGTGGTTCGGCCCGGTGATCTTGCTTGATGCTACCCGGCGTGGACAGGGCAGCGCCCGACCGCCGCGGGATCAGTCCGGCAGCAGCGTGCGACCATTGGTCACGAAAAATTTTTCTACGATCTCGGGCCCGAGGCGTTCGATTTTGCCGTAGAAGCTGTGAAGCATGTTGCGCCCTCCCTCCGCATGCGGATAATCGCTCGAGAAGCAGAGTACATCTTCCAGCCCATATCGCTCTATGTACGAATCGACGGGTTCAAACACGAACGGAGTCACGCGCAGGTTGTTCTTTACATAATAGGATGGTTTCTCCGGGAGTCGGTAATTTTCTCCTGTAAGCTTCTTGAATGCGCGGGAGTTCATGTACCACAGGTCCAATGCTTCCATCATCGGTCCTACCCAGTGCGCGCCGACTTCTATAACGCCGACTTTCAGGTCCGGGTGTCGATCGAACACCCCACCGCTGATCATCGTGCTGACGAAATTCTGGTAGGGCAGATGCAAGACCGCGAGCGACCAGGGATCGACGTCGAACTCGCCCATATTGCGGAAGCCCTCGAAGGCCGGCGCCTTGCCCCAGTCACGGGTTTCGAAAAATTGCCCACCGCAGCCGATATGGAGAACCAGCGTACATTTCGCGTCGGTGAGCAGCTTCCAGAACGGGTCGAGATCGGGATGCGCCGGCGATACCTTGCCGGGAAGGCCTGCGGCGCCGATCTGGATGGCGCGGATTCCGCGGCCGATGAGGCTGGTCGCCTTCTCCACCATGGCGGCGGGCGTATCGGCATAGAGCGGCGCCACCGGGCGCAGGCGATCCGAGATCCGGCCAACTCCGATCACCCATTCATGATATGTCTCGAGCAGCCGGGTGGCCAGACCCGGACGATCGTCCTGGATTGATCTCATAAACTCCCGGTCGCGCGGATTCATCATCATGACGAGGGCGAAGCTGCCGACATAGGTCGAGAAGATAAGCTGCTTGCCGATCCCCATCGCGTCCATGGCGCCCAGCCGCCGCTCAGGGTCTCGCGCACCAGGCGCGCGGCAGCCCTTGCGGGTGGCGATGTCCTCGCCGATCGGGGCGGTGTCGCCGGGATAGCCGGGAACGTTGGGCGAGTTTTTATTGTCTTCGTCGGTTTCGGTCTTTTCGCTCCAGGCGTCGAAAACCGGCCTGACGACCGGTCCGTACACTGCCTCCCATTCCTGGAGCGGGACCATCTCGTGGCTGTCCACGTCCATGATCTGCCCGGCATATTTGATGAGAGGCTCGGGCAATGCCACCGCTACGTCCACCGCTTCTTCTCCTCGCCTCATCGACCGGCGCATTCGACCGGCGCAACAGCCACTTGGGTCCTTGCGCCATAGTCTCCCGAAACCGGATCATTGTCGATGGCGTAATCTCGCCCGAATGCCGGTTCGGACGGCGCGCGCATCGCGCGGAAGGGCGATACCCGCCTTCCGCACGATGCGCTACGACTCCGGGGCGGGCTTGGGTCGCCCCGTCTCAGTTCACAAACCGTCGACGCTTTTGCTGACGAGCACGTTGACCGCCACGCGACGGTTCTGGGCCTTGCCCTCGGGCGTGTCGTTGGGGGCAAGCGGGTCGGCCTTGGCCATGCCCGTGGGGGTGAGCATCCGGTAGGGTTTCCAGCCGCATGCCTGCTGGAGATAGTTGATGACCCGATTGGCCCGCTTCTCGCTCAGGACCTGGTTGTAATCGTCGCTGCCGACCGAATCGGTATAGCCGACGACAAGAAGCAGCGCGTTATCGGTCGATCCGGCCGAACTGGCGGTGTTGCAGAGTTGGGCCTTGTCGGCTTCGGACAGTTCGGTCCTGCCGGTGTCGAAATGGACGTTCGTGGTCGCCTTCACATTATATTTGTCGATGTCGCCCATCCGGCCGCGCAGCGCCTCGGTCGCGGCGGTCTGCTCCTCGAACTTCTGCGCGGTGGCGTTGCGGATCATGACTGCGGTCTTCAGATCGCCCTTCCGAAAGCTGATCCGGCTCGCCAGCAGGCCGCCGTCAGACTGCAGCGTCTTGATGGTGACAGGCAGGCCGTTGGGCAAGGCTTCGGCGGTCTGTCCGCTGGCTCCGCTGATCCTCGTGGCCTCGGTGACAGCGACGATCGTGCTGGCACCATCGGGGGTGACCACTTTGAGCTTGTCGTCGCTGCGTGCGGTAATGATGCCCTTGACCTCGGGCCCCTTGGCCAGGCTGCCGTTGACGACGATGTTCGGATTGGGCTGATCCTCCCCTTGCGCGGACAGGGCCGACGCTGGAAGGGTGAGTGCGGCAAGGAGGACGGGAAGAGCCGACCGTCGGAAACAATATTGCATCGAGCCTCTCCTTCAATTGGAGGTAAATGCCTGCTCGGCTCAGCCTTGCTCGCAGATGAACGTGGATCGCGGTGGGTTGGACCGCGTGGTTGAGGCGACCGCGTGATGCGACGAACTGTTCAAATCCGGCCAGCTGACCGCTGGGTAACTCGATCTACCCGACGATTCGGGCGGCTTGTATTGAGAGGCTTGATCGAGGACAAAGGGCCGCTCGGACGTTAACGGCCACACATGTGCCGACGACGAGGACTCCGGAATATTTTCAGGACCGATATTATGAACAATGTCGACGTGGCGGCCGCAACGACTTCGATCAGCAATAAGCTCGCCTTATATAATCGGTCGGGTGACAACGGCACTCTGGATGTCAAAGCGCTGTTCGATAGATCTTCGATACTGGAGATACCCGGACAGACGATCGAAGGGATCGACGCAATCGGCGCCTTCGTGGAAGGGCGTCGCAAGATCGCGCTGGCAGAACTGAGTGCCGGCACACGTGCGCGCCATTTCCTTGGGAGCATATTGGTCACGGTTGACGACGGCGTTTCGGCGCGAGCCGAGAGCTATTTTCTTGTAATCCGGGAGGGGCAGATCGAGAATTTCGGTTCTTACCGGGACAGCTTTAGATGCGTCGACGGGGACTGGCTGATTGCCCATCGCAAGGTAGAGCTGCACTGGCCTCGCCCGGCGGAGCCGCCCGCCCGCGTCTGACAGACCAGCGGGACGGCTGGCCCGTTTTCACCGTCGTCAGATCGAGAATCGGAACAGGATGATTTCTCCAATCACGGCGATCATCCACGCCTCGAAGAACAGCTTCCACCCCAGAGGCGCGTGATTCACCTCCATGAACTCGATGATGACCATCCGGCATTTGAAATAGGACAGCGCGCATATCGAGATATAAGCGATATCGGCGCCTATCTGATGGTCGTGGCTCGTGAAGAAAGAAATCGCAGTCGCGACGAGCATCAACAGCCACACGAAGGTCGTGCGTTTCTGCACCTTATTCATGAGTGATGACCTATTTATCGGATTACGGCAGAAGATAAAAAAGCGCCAGAATGATCAGCCATAACAGGTCGACCATGTGCCAGAAGGTCGCGCCGCTTTCGATCCACAGCGAGCGTTTATCCGGAGCGACGCTGTCCTTGAGCTTCGTCCTGACGAACGTCAGAAGCCCCAATCCGCCGAGCACATGGGCCAGATGAATCCCGGTGACGACGAAATAGAACATGAAGAACGGATTGGTGCCCGGATTGGCTCCCATGCCGATTTCATACCAATATTCCGTGATCTTCGTTGCGACGAAGAACAGGCCTAATATCATCGCCCATGTGACGCTTCGCCGCGCGGCGGCCGTTCGGTTGCCGCGAGCGAACTGAACGCCGAGGGCGACTAGCCAGGAACTGGTGATCAGATAGGTCGTATTCACAAAGGCAAAGGCCGGTACCATGAGGCGCTGGGCGTCGCGGAATATATCCGGGCTGCCGGAGCGCTCGTTGAGGAAGGCTCCGAACAGCAACCCGAACAGACAGATTTCCGCGGCGATGAAGAACCAGAGCCCGTCATCGCCGGGAAGCGTACCTTTGGCGGCCATTGCCGCAGCGCCGCGACGGTTCGAATCGTCGTCCTTCACGGCAGCCGTCATGCCGTTGCCGTGCCGGCAGCTTCAGCTTCCTTGTACAGGGTCACCGCCGCCCGCTGCAGATAGTAGGTCATGATGATCACCCAGAAGAACGGGGTGACGAAGCCCACTCCAAAGTTGATCAGGCCGTTCCACGCGAACGGGCCGGACCGGAAAAAGGGCAACAGGATCTCAAGGAAGAACGACATGGCGAGGAAAAAGCCGAACCACAGCGCCCATTTGGGTATGAGCCGCACCGGACGATCATCCTTGTAGAAGACCAGAAGGAAGGTAATATTCTGCAGAATCGAAATGCCGTTGAAGAGATCGGCTTCGAGCCAACCCACATCATAGAGCATCTGGATGATCTTCGGATCGGTTTCGGGCCGCATGGCAGCCGTCACCCAGAAGCCGGCGGCTACCGACATCACGACGGAGGTGAGTGCGCCGCCGAACAGCTGGATGTACGAGAGAACGCCGTCTCCGCCCTCTACCCGCCGCATGATGCAGAATGCGCCGACGGCCCAGACCATCAGCATGCTCCAGAAAGGCAGCGACACAGAATAGCCGAGACGCATCCGGAAGGCGTGGTCCCGGAAATATTGCGCGAGCTCCTCAGCCGGGATCGCGGCGGGGAAGGGGGGGAGATTATGGGCGAGATACCCCCAGAAGAAGCCTGCAATTATCGAATAAGGAAAGAAGGACAATAAGCACGCGCGAATCCAGAATAGCTGCTTCTTCGACATCCCTTTTCTCCTGTTGCGCCACCACGCTCGGCGTTAGGGCCTGTCATTAGCGTCGCGCCCCGGCGCATTGTCTATGCAGTGATCACTAACCACCGCTGATGAGGGGAGTCAATCGGGCCGAATCCCCGACATCTTCGCAATGGCTGGCGGTCGCGACCCGGCTGACGCTAACCCCGCTCGCTGTCGAGAAAGCGCTGCACAGCCGCGAGGTCGACCGCCCCGTCGACGAAGGTGCGGCCGATCCCGTGGGCGAGCAGGAAGGGGAGGCGACCGGCTGCCATCTTCTTGTCGTGCATCATGTGGCCGACGAGCGTAGCCCCGCTCGCGTCGACATGCGCCGCCTGCAATGTGGAAGGCAGGCCGACGGCATTGAGATGGGCCGAAACCCGTGCGGCATCTTCCGCCGGGCATAAACCCTGCGCCGCTGAAAAACGGAAGGCCAGCGCCATGCCGGCGGCGACCGCTTCGCCATGAAGCAACCGATCGGAAAAGCCGGTCTCCGCTTCGAGCGCGTGGCCGAAGGTATGGCCCAGGTTCAGAAGGGCGCGGCGGCCGCTGGTCTCGCGCTCGTCCTCGCCGACGATACGCGCCTTGGCGGCGACACTGGTACGGATCGCTTCGATCCGGGCGGCCGGGTGGCCGGCGAAGAGCCGCGCGGCGTTGGCCTCGCACCAGGCGAAGAAAGCAGGATCGTCGATAAGGCCATATTTGACGACCTCGGCATAGCCCGCGCGCAATTCGCGCGGGGGCAGCGTGTCGAGCGTGGTCGGATCGATCAGGACGTGGACCGGCTGATGAAAGGCGCCGATCAGGTTCTTGCCGGCGCGACTGTTGATCGCCGTCTTGCCGCCGACCGAGCTGTCGACCTGGGCGAGCAGGCTCGTCGGGATCTGAACGAAGCGACAGCCACGCTTGAGGATCGAGGCCGCGAACCCGACGAGATCGCCGATCACGCCACCTCCGAGCGCGATCAGCGTATCGCTACGCTCGACGCCGCGATCGAGCAAGGCGTCGGTCAGCCGCTCGAGCTGCGCCCAGCTCTTGGTGGCCTCTCCCGCGGGCAGGATTTCCACCTCGGTAGAAACTCCTGCCGCCTGCAGCGAACCTTCGAGTCTAAGAAGCTGATTTGGTACGAGATGTTCGTCGGTGATGATGACGAAGCGGCCCCTCGCCGCAAAGGGACGCAGCAGTTCGCCCGCGCGGTCGAGCGAGCCAGCTTCGATGGCGATGTCATAGCTGCGTTCCCCGAGCTCCACGCGAACGGTCATTTCGCGATAGCCTGGACGATCGTCTCGACGGTCATGTCGTGGGGCAGCGGCTGGCTGCGGATATGGACATGGGCCTTGGCGTAGACCGGGTTCCGCACGGCGGCGAGTTCGGCGAGCGCCTCGCGCGGGTCGCGGTCTTTGAGCAGCGGACGGGTGCCTTCGCGGCGAGCGACCCGTTCGGCGAGTATGTCCACGTCGGCGTCGAGCCAGATGGCGAGGCCATGTTCGAGTATCAACGCACGCGTATCATCCTGGATGAAGGCGCCGCCGCCGGTAGCGATGACCTTCGGCTTGCCATCCATCAATCGCGCGATCACCCGCCGCTCGCCGTCGCGAAACTCCTTCTCGCCGAAGCGCTGGAAAATTTCGGACACGGTGAGGCCCGCCGCGCGCTCTATCTCATGATCGGCATCGACGAAGGGCAAATGGAGGCGCGTCGCGAGACGCTTGCCGATCGTCGATTTGCCAGCGCCCATCAGCCCGACCAGGACAAGCGGCCGATCGAAACGTGGTATAGTGGGCGGCGGGCTATGTGGCATGTCGTCGAGGGCTATACACATGGGCGCCACCTCGGGCAAAAGCGCCTCCATTGCAACTATCGGTGGAATTCATGTCTCGGTTCAGCTTTATCCTGCTCGTCCTCGCCCTGATCGTCGTCATGTCGCTCGTCGGGCTCAGCTTCGTCGACACCGAAACCGCGCCGGTGACCGTGGAAAAGGCGATGCTGAATGACGCGCAGGCCCAGTAAGAAGGGGCTGCTGGCGCTGTCTGCGGGCGTGGCGGCGCTCGCCGCAGCGGCCGCGTTCGCCCAGGAATCGCTGCTGCCGCCGGGCTTCGGCAGCCAGCCTGTCCCTTCGAACCGGCCGCAGCAGGTGGGTTCATCCGCGCCCGGCCAGCCCGCGTCGGCCGGGCCGGTCGCGCCGCCGGCCGCGCCGGCCGCCGCGCCGACACTGACACTCGATCCCGACATATTCGCAGCGACCGAGGCGAGCGAGCCTGAGGCGCCGGCCGAACTGCCCGAATCGGCGCGGCGGTCGATCGCGATGGTCGGACCGCTCAACGGGTTCGGCCGGGACGCCTGGGGCGATGCCGACGGGCGCTTCCTGTCGGTCCTGATGCGGCGGCTTGACGTGCCGATCGCCTCGCGCTGGGCGTCGATCAGCCTGCGCCGTGCGCTGCTGAGCCGGGTACCGACCCCTGCGCGCGTCTCCGCGCCCGACTGGGTGGCCGAGCGCGCATGGCTGCTGCTGCGCATGGGCGAGGCCGATGGCGCACGCATGCTCGTCGAGGCGGTCGATGTCGATCGCTTCAACGCCAAGCTCTACGCCATCGCCGTCCAGTCCGCGCTGGCCAGTGCCGACGCTGCCGGGCTTTGCCCGCTCGCCGCGGGCGGATCGATCCGCAGCCGCGAGCCGATCTGGCCGATGGCGCGCGCGATCTGCGCCGCGCTGTCGGGCGACACGGCGATCGCCGGCGCGCTGATGGATCAGGCGCGCCGCCGGGCCCCGGACCAGCATGGCATCGACGTGCAGCTTGCCGAGCGGATGATGGGAGTGAACGGTGCCGGGCAGCGCAGCGTCGCGATCGAATGGGCCGGGGTTAACGAACTGACCGCCTGGCGCTTCGGCATGGCGAGCGCGCTTGGCCTCACCATCCCGTCCGATCTGATGCAGACCGTCGGGCCGCAGGTCACCGGCTGGGCGGCGCGGGCGCCGATGGTGCCGGCGGCCGAACGGCTCGACGCGGCGATGACCGCCGCCCGCCTCGGCGTCTTCTCGAATTCGGCGCTCGTCGATCTATATGCGCAGGCGGGGGACGACAGCGGCGAATTCGCCTCCGACAGCCCGGCGGGGCGGCTGCGTGCCTGTTATGTTGCCGATGGCGCGGCTGCGCGCCTGTCGGCGATGCGCGGCTTCTGGGAAGGCGAGGGGCAGGACGGGGAAAAGCGGGTCGACCGCTATGCCGGGCTGATCCTGACCGCGCGCGCTGCCGCCCGCTTACGGCCCGATGCCGATCAGGCCGCGGAGGCCGCGGAGCTGATCGGCGCGATGATGTCCGCCGGGCTCGACCACAAGGCGGCCCGCTGGGCGCCGGTCGTCGCCGGCCTCGCGCCGGAAAAAGCCGATTCGGCCTGGGCGATCCTGGCCGTCGGCACCGAGCGGGTCAGCGTTGATCTCTCCGCCCAGCGGCTGGCCGGGGTCGCCGACCGCTGGGGCGAGGACAACCGCCACAAGCTGCATCTGTTGCTCGCCGCGCTCGCCGGGCTCGACCGGCTGCATGGCGACGCGGTCGCGAAGCTCTATGACGAGCAGGGCGTCGGCTTCGACGATCGCTCGATCTGGGCGCGCAGGCTGCTGCGCGCGGCCGAGCACCGTCAGCCGGCGACCGTGGCGCTGCTCGTGGCGGTCGGTATGCAGCGCCGGGGATGGGCGGCGATTGAGCCGGCGATGTTCGCGACGATGATTCGCGCGCTCCGTCAGGTCGGCCTCGAGGGTGAGGCGCGCATGATCGCCGCCGAGGCGATGACGCGGCTGTGATGGGTGCGGCATCCGTCCGGACCGGCGCCTCTCTCTCCGTCACCCCGGGCTTGACCCGGGGTCCCGCTTCTTCTTCCCCGTGGCAAGATAGCGGGACCCCGGGTCAAGCCCGGGGTGACGATGACGTTTGAACGACCGCGAGGCGATCGCGCTGTTTCTCGAAATGCTGGCGGCCGAGGGCGGGGCGGCGAGGAACACGCTGCTCGCTTATGGCTCCGATCTGCGCGCCGCCTCCGATGTGCTCGCGGGCGGGCTGGTGACGGCCGACGCCGCGGCGCTGCAGCGGCTGGGCGCGGCCTGGATGCCGCTGAGCCGGACCAGCGTCGCGCGCAAGGCGTCGGTGTTGCGGCGCTTCTTCGGCTTCCTCGACGAAGAGGGGATACGCAAGGATGATCCCTCGGACGCGCTGCCGCGCCCGACGACGCAGCGCGCGCTGCCGCGCACGCTCAGCCATGCCGATGTCGACCGGCTCTTCGCCGCGCTCGAGGATCGCCGCCGCGATCGCCATTCGCATCCGCTGACGCTTAGGCTGATCGCGCTGTTCGAACTGCTCTACGGATCGGGGCTGCGCGCGACCGAGCTGGTTTCGCTGCCGCGGATGGCGCTGCGCGGCGACCGGCCCTTCCTGATCCTGCGCGGCAAGGGCGGGCGCGAGCGGCTGGTGCCGATCTCCGATCGCGCGCGCGCCGCCGTCGCCGAGTGGCGCGCGCACGTCCCCGATGGCCAGCCCTTCCTCTTCCCTTCAGGAAACGGCCATCTGAGCCGCGTCCGCCTGTTCCAACTCGTCCGCGAGCTCGCCGCCGAGGCGGGCATCCCACCGCAGCGGATCAGCCCGCACGTCCTGCGCCATGCCTTCGCGACCCACCTGCTCGAAGGCGGCGCCGATCTCCGCGCGCTGCAGACGATGCTCGGCCATGCCGATATCGGCACGACGCAGATCTACACCCATGTCAACAGCGCGCATCTCGTCGAACTGGTCAACAGCCGACACCCGCTGATGGATCGGAAATAGAGCTTAACGAACTCCCCTCCCCTTCAGGGGAGGGGTTGGGGTGGGGGCTCGTCTCCCCATCGGCCCCGGAGTTAGGGGCGAGCCCACACCCCCGACCCCTCCCCTGAGGAGGAAGGGTTATTCGACGAACCTCGACGCGCCCCCGCCGTCCCCTCACCGCGCCTCCGCCGGCGCGATTTTGCTCACCACCCATCCGGCCGAAAAACCATGGATCATCGTCGATAGCAGGATCGTCAGCGCGATCGTCGCCCATAGCTGGCCTTCGTTGACGAGCTCCATATGGCTCGTGGCAAAGCTCAGATAATAGATCGATCCCACCCCGCGCACCCCGTAGAAGGCGACGACCATTCGCTCGCGCCGGTTCAGGTCGGTCCCCTTCAGCCCCGCCATCCCCGCCGCCGGCCGGATCAGCAGCACCAGCGCCGCCGCGATCGCCGCGTGCGTCCAGTCGAGTTCGGGCCACAGCCGCGGCATCACCGCGCCGATCGAAAGCAGGATCAGCGCGGTCAGCGCCAGTTCGATCGTCTCGTTGAAGCTGTGCAGCTTGCCGTGGAATTCATGCTCCGCCTCCACCCGCCGCAGCGTCAGCCCCGCCACGAACGATGCGATGAAGCCATAGCCCTCGATCATCTCGGTCGCGCCGTAGCAGAGCAGCACCCCCGCCAGCCCGATCACCCCCGAGCTGGTGTCGGCCAGCACATTGCCGCGCGGAATGCCGAAGAGCATGCGCCCCAGCAGCCAGCCGATCGCCACCCCGGCGACGCAGCCCACCGCGATGCGATAGAGCACGTCGAGCAGGAACCAGTCGACGATCAGCGAATACGCCGCGAAGCCCGCCGATCCGGCCAGCAGCCCCAGATAGACGAAGGGAAAGGCCAGCCCGTCGTTCAGCCCCGCCTCGGTCGTCAGCGCGAAGCGCACCGGATGCTCGCCGCCTTCGGTCGGCGGCCCCACCTGCACGTCGCCGGCCAGCACCGGATCGGTCGGCGCCAGCACCGCGCCCAGCAGGATCGCCCCCGCCAGCGTCATGCCCGCAAGGGTAAAGCCCAGCAGCGCCACCGCCGCGATCGTCAGCGGCATGGTGATCGCCAGCAGCCGCACGGTGGGTCGCCAGCGGCTGTAATCGGAAAGGCTGTCGATCCGCAGCCCGGTCCCGAACAGCGCGACGATCACCGCCAGCTCGCTTATCACCTCCCAATAAAACGGCGCCCGGCGCGGATCGATCAGATCGGGCAGCCCCGGCACGAACGACAGCCCGGCCATGCCGATCAGGATCAGCAGCGCGGACGCGGCGGGCTCGCGCCCCGAAACGAACCGCGGCAGCCAGAACGCCAGGATCGTCGCCCCGCCGATGACGAGCAGCGTCAGCGGATAGGGCCCGGCATCGAAAAATCGGTCTTGCTGCAATAGTCCCCCACGCGTTGTGACGAGCCCGGACAGTGTGTGGGCTCATGCGGGAGAACACGCGAGAGGGAAGCGTGTTGCCGGCGGCAACTTGGGCGAGGCGAAGGGGGGAGGGTGGTGGCCGGAGTCTTCGCTGTGGCGGTGGGCGTGGACCAGTCCGGTTATTTCGAGGCTATATTAGCGAACAGCTGCTTAGCGCCCTAATTGGGGACGTACAACGTACTTAATCGCAATCCCAAAACCAGCCGTTAGTTCAGTTTTGCACATCTGCCATGTCCAGCCTGCTAACAATCACGCAGGTCATGATATGTACCGCGGAGAATCAACAGCCCTGGGCGATTTATGTTCGAAAATCTTCAGCGCGAGATCGAGCGGCTATCCGGCACGATGCAGGTCACGGTCCCATTGGAGGCCGACCCTGAGGGTTATTCGGATAAGGAGTGCCCGTCTCCGACCTGCCTCTTCCAGTTCAAAATCCACGGCGACGACTGGAAGGCCATCGTTCGTGACGAGGAGGTCTTTTGCCCGAGCTGCCGCCACGCAGCCCCTGCCAAGTCGTGGTTCACCACCCAACAGATTGAGGCGGCGAAGGAGTACGCAGTCGGCTCGCTGGTCAACAGGATCAACGGCGCTATGCGGGCAGATGCAGCGGCATCAAAACGCAACCAAAGGCCGGGTGCGTTTCTCAGCATTACGCTTGAGGCTAAGGGAGGTCGCGACGCCCTACTGGTGCCAGTGGCTGCCGCAGAACCAATGCGGCTTCGGGCGACGTGCGACACCTGCGGCTGCCGATACTCGTTTGTCGGGGCCGCTTACTTCTGCCCGAGCTGCGGGAAAAACTCCGCGAGCCACACCTTTGCACAGACCCTTAAGGCCATTCGAACGGCGGCGGGGTTAGGCGATACACTCAAGGCGACGCTCGACGCCGACGAAGCGGAGATGATGACCCGTGCGCTGCTCGAGAAAGCGATGCAGGATACGGTGACCTCGTTCCAGCGGCTCTCGGAACAGCTCTACGAGGAGCGGACCGGTGCGCCAGCCCGCCGCAATGCGTTCCAGAACCTTGAAGTGGGCTCGAGCCTCTGGGCTCTGGTGATAGGGGCCAACTACGAGCAAATGCTCGATACCGCCGCACTCGAGCGATTGCATATCTACTACCAGCAGCGCCATTTGCTCGCGCACCAGCAGGGCATTGTAGATGCCGACTATCTGGAGCGGAGCGGCGACCAAACGTATGCTGAGGGTCAGAGACTTCTTATCAAGCCAGCCAGCGTGCTGGAGTTTGCCGATCTGATCGAGCGCCTAGGCGAAGAATTACTATCCCGTGTGAAGCCTTGAGCTGTAGGAAAGCAGTGGCGAAGAGGAAGCGTGATCATGTCATTGAGGGGTGCCTGGGCGCCCTCACGGCCTCGTGCGTTATCGCCGGGACTTGGATTGCGCTTCGGTCAGAGATCGCGCCCAAGGACATCATGGCGGCGCTGGGAGGCCTCGCCGGCATCGCCCTCGGTATCATCGGCGCCGTGTGGAGTGGCGTTCGTCTCGACGATCGCAAAACCCAAGCAGCGAGAGAGCGCGAACGCAAGGATGTCGTGGCGGCCTGCGCCGATGCGGTCGGATGGCTGCAACTGCAGGAGGAGTCTTACAATGCGATCCAGGACTTCGCGGCCCGAAGGGCGGCCCTGACCGTCGCGGACGCTATCTATCGTGATATGCGCCATCTCGCGACGGCAGTACTTGCCACGACCACTGACTTCACGTTCCGCGAGCGCGCCATGTTCAGCGGCCTGATCGAGCACTGCACCAGCAACACCGACAACTTTCAGACAGTTATCAAGAACATGATGGACGCCGAGGCCGGAAAGCCCGGCGCCCAGACGTTACCCCACACTATCGCCATGGTTCTCACCTGCAGGCCTTTCATGGGCATTATGATCCACCGCCTGCAAACCCTGTCGGAGCAGATCTCAAAGCCGCTCGCTTGATCATAAATACCATAAATACGGGGACATTGCGTAATTGTAGTGCACCCGGAGATTGAGACAGACAAATTAGGGACAGCCCTTTTTGGACCCGCTGCGTTCCCCGGCTAACAATTCACACCAGATAGGAGAAGGCTGACGTTGGCCGCGAACTTGCCTATAATTGCTATATGTCGATAACTAGAAACAATCACTACGTCCCGCAATGGTATCAGGAGCAGTTTTTCGATGATGGTCGAAACACGCTCCACTACCTAAATTTGAGCCCGGAGCTAATTACCCTCCCGAATGGCCGGACCAAGCCTCATAAGGCCAAGTTCCAAACGCCGACATCGCGCGCTTTTATGCAATATGATCTTTATTCCACGTTCTTTGGAACGTCGGTCAATGATGAGATCGAGCGCAAGCTTTTTGGCGCTATCGACACATCGGGCTCGAAGGCCGTTCGTGCCTTTACCGGGGACGACGTTCGGGAATGGGACCGCCACTTCCAGACGTTCTTCGCGTTTATGGACATCCAGAAAATCCGGACGCCGAAGGGGCTCGATTGGCTTCGGGATAACTATCCGACGCTCACGCAAAACGAGCTGATGTTCGAGATGCAGGGCATCCGCATGATGCACTGTACGATATGGACAGAGAGCGTGAGGGAGATTGTGTCGGCTGAGGACGCCAGGGTGAAGTTCATCGTCAGTGACCATCCTGTCACGATGTATAATCACGCGCTGCCGCCGGATCATAAGCTGTGCGCCTATCCGAACGATCCGGCAATTTCGCTTAAGGCGAGCCAGACCATTTTCCCGTTAAACCGAGAATTTTGTCTGATCCTCACAAACCTTGAATATGCACAGGAGCCGGGTTGCAGCCCGCTTGAGAAGCGCACGTTTGCTCGGAATTTTCGATCCTCGCTGACGCGGGTTGATAAGTTCATCCGGTCGCGAAAGCTGTCTGACGCCGAGGTCGCCCAAATCAATTTCATCCTCAAGGCGCGGGCAAAAAAATTCGTTGCCGCTGGACGCGAAGAGTGGCTGTATCCGGAGGCTATAGTCAACGGCAAGTGGACCGACTTGCGGGGAACCCTGCTTCCCAAAGACGGACTCTATCATTTCGGTGGCGAGATATACGCAGGCTACGACGACGGTCACGTCCACTATCAGGACGCGTTCGGTCGCACCGAAAAACCTGCCGACTATTTGCTGAAAACGCCGCCGGGCGACACGCTGCCCCCTAAGCAGGCGTGCGGTTGCGGAGCGCCGAAACGCTTTCGTGACTGCTGCCAGCCCATTCCCGTACATCTTCGCCCGACGTGGCGCGAAAAGAGCATCCGCGAACGCAATCTGATCCTGTTCCGGATGATCGCGGAGACGCTCGATTTCGAGAACAAGGATTGGACGCAAATCAGGCGTGATCTGACCGACGAGCAGATCAAAAACGTCTACGAATTCTACCAGGTGTTATGGCCGCTTGAGACGGATTTGTTCAAGCTGCTACCAAAGCCCGACGGCCGCCCGCGCGCGGTATATTCCGGTCTTATCCACCCGCAGGCCATCGTGGAATTTGCGCTTGGATCGCCGCTCTATTTCGGCGAGCTGATCGTGCAATCGCCGTTCGTCCATGCCGGAGCGATAGCCAAAGGATATAGCCCGGTTGAGCATCCAAAGACCTACAGGGCCGAGTTCGTGAAAGCCGTTATGGCCTTCATGACCCTTATGCCCCTGGTCGAGATTGGACTTATCAATCTCATCCCAGACCCCTGCGACTTCGACTACCATCTTCGTCAGCAGATGATGCACATGGCGGAGGCGCGCGCTCCGCTGATCGAGCAACACATCGAGAAGGAAACCCGCGCACGGGAGATTATTGAGGAAGACCACAAGCGCACGATCATGACGGTCCCACAAGAAACCTTGCGCGCCATGATCCAGAAAACGTCGCCTGATATCGGCGATAATATGCGCGAAGAGGTGATCAATCTCATGGAGCGCCGCCGCGAGGCCGACCCGCTGGCGCTGCTTCAGGAAGACAGCTTGGGTGGGGGTAAGAACGGCGGCCAATTCACGGTGATGAGGATGGTCCCAAATTTCGAGATCGCGATGTATCTCGCGCAGGCGACGGGAGCGTTCATTATCACGGATTCTCCGACACGCTGGGCTGAACTGCGCATGGCTGTCCGGCGTCCGCAGTCGGGGCCGGTGCTTACACTCGAAGATCTCCGCAGAAGCATAGCCGGGTCCAATGTCATCTTTCCGGGCGACACCCGCGAAATATTGACCCTCTCGTTCGACAACGGCATGCCGGATTTTCCGCTGCTGATGCGCGACACCTTTAAGTACCTCAGCCGTGTTAGCGAGCGCGGGGTCAGGCCAAACGTGGAGCTGAGTTTGGTTGCACGCTTCGCAAGGGCGAAAAGTGCCGTAGATCAAGCTATAAATAAATTAGAAGGTCATCACTACCTCGGTCGTGTCTCGGGCCTGTTTCCCAAGAATGGGATTCAACACAATCACGTGAACCGGCTTCTCCTCATGTCGAGTTCCGAGCATCATATGCCGAGCGTGCCAATGGCATTTTTCATCGAGCGTTCACCGAGCGCGCCCGCACCGCAACCAGCCTTTCTCGCTCAACGTTCGTCATCGTAGTCAAAAGCGGGATCATACGACCATGCCCGAGTGTACATGGTTCAGATTGGTCAAGACTGGCCTAAAGGAATGGCCTGAATCAACGGCAGCTATCTCACGCTTGCTACCCGAACCTGCCAGTCGGGAATCAGCCCAATTCCGGCCGGTTGCCGATGACGCGCTGACCCCGCCTACCTCAT
>Ga0068858_100002594_pt1 | contig 18196 bp, 14 predicted proteins | sample KBSSwiS12_FD_66589 | JGI IMG/M metagenome (GOLD analysis project Ga0068858, IMG submission 66589) | Switchgrass rhizosphere microbial communities from Kellogg Biological Station, Michigan, USA - KBS Switchgrass S1-2 | ecosystem: Host-associated > Plants > Roots > Rhizosphere > Soil ...
TACGACCTCAGTGCCATTTTGCAGCGAGACTGGCCGACGTTAGGTCCGAAGCTGCGCGGCAAGCTTCACGTCTATGTGGGCAGCGCGGACACTTATTTTCTGAACAACGCGGTGTACTATTTGGAAAACTTTCTGAAATCTACGACCAATCCTCCTTACGAGGGCGAAGTGAAGTACGGTGATCGCGCCGAACACTGCTGGAACGGCGATCCCAATTTGCCAAACTACCTGTCACGCCTCCATTACCACACGATGTATCTTCCGAAGATTCTGGAACGCATGCAAAAAACCGCACCGCCCGGTGCGGACATGACTTCTTGGCGGTATTGAGGTAAATCGTTCTTTAACTCTCTGACTGCAGCGAAAGGGCTCAAATCAATGGCTGAACGACTTCCTCGGAAAACCTGTGCGATCCTGTCTTGTGTTAACCATTGAACGTTCTCTCATCCCGGTTCGGAACCTCCGACATCGCTCAAGACGACATGTACACGGGCAGAAAGCCCCACAGCGGATTGCGGTCGTCGGGCAAACAGAGACAGGGTAAAGAATGCGCTTCAGCCAGCACTACTTGCACGTCCCCGCTGGCCCACTGGTTCACACTACTTGAATAGCTTCTCTCATCATCTTGTCGCAGGCGTCAGCGGGATGCAGGTGGTCGCGGCCATGCAAGACTACATGGTTGAGTGCGCTTTCAACCAGGTTTAGAATTACTCCTGTCGACTCCTTTCCGCCAGGAGGTCCCAGATGCCCCACTATGAATTCTTCTGCCTGGACTGCAAGAAGCTCTTCACCAAGATTCTGTCTCTGGTCAACCACGAGGAAGGCAAAGTCCAGTGCCCACGTTGCGGCAGCGAGCGTATCGAGCAGCGCTGGTCCCCGTTCTCCGCGATCACTTCGAAGAAGAGCGCGTGAGATATCGCCCGAGGAGGCGCATATGCATTTCGACAAATTCTCCTTCGGCTCTGTTCGGATTGACGGCAGCATCTACGAGCACGACGTGGTGATCGACCGTGGAAAGATCCGCAGACGCAGGAAGAAGCCGTCCAAAAAATTCCGCGACGACTTTGGACACACACCGTTGTCGAACCAAGAAGAAATACCGTGGCACTGCCGGAGGCTGGTGATCGGCACGGGCGCATATGGCCGATTGCCGGTGATGCCGGAAGTGCAGCGCCAGGCGAAGAGCCACAGAGTCAAGCTACTAATTCTGCCGACGCTCAAAGCTATCGAGGTGCTGGAGCAAGATTCCGACGACACGAATGCAATTCTGCATGTGACTTGCTAGGCGGAAAACATTCGACCACTACATCCGCGTCACCGATTTTTGCATTGAGGTCGGTTTCGGCCCAATGCGCGAGTCACGTACGACACCATTCAGAATCATGCACTACATCAATTCATCGACGAAAGATCGGGATATGTCTAGTGGTATCTGCGTATCGCTGCTCACGAGTGAGCCTGTGTTCAACACCGGCTCGGCCTCGTGCAAAGACGGAACGTCGGTACGCTCAAAGAACTTTCCAATCGGAATTTCTTCACCCCAAAGCAGGGATTTTTCCATTGCAGCCATCCAGTTTGCAGGGTCGTAGACCGAATCGTCTTCGAGCTTTTTGACCCGCGGACGAAACCATTGGTAGGTGTTGTCATGGTTATAAGTGACGCAGGGACTGAATACATCGAGGAACGAGAAGCCCTTGTGCTGGATGCCTTGTTTGATCAGTTCGGTCAGGTGCTTCTGTTCACCGCTGAAGCCGCGGGCCACGAATGTGGCTCCGGCGGCCAGGGCGAGCGAAATGGGATTCACTGGCGCTTCGATGTTGCCAAAGGGCATGCTTTTGGTCTTCATGCCGAGGCGGCTAGTGGGCGAGGTTTGGCCGGTGGTGAGGCCATAGATTTGGTTGTCCATCACGATGTAGAGCAGATCGACATTGCGGCGCATGGTATGGACGAAGTGATTGCCGCCGATGCCGAAGCCATCGCCGTCGCCGCCGGTCACCAGTACGGTCAGATCATGATTGGCGAGCTTCACGCCGGTGGCCACCGCCAACGCGCGGCCATGCAACGTGTGCATGCCGTAGGTGTTGATGAAGCCCGGGAAGTTGGACGAACAGCCAATGCCGCTAATCGTGACCACGTTGTGGTTCGGGATCTGCAGCTCAACCAGAGCCTTCTGGACCGCCGAAAGCACACCAAAATCGCCGCAGCCAGGACACCAATCGGGATCGACCTTGCCCTTCAAGTCGGCCATTGCCACACGGTTGGTAGGTGCTAGTGCCGTCGCCATTTTCTGTCCTCCTCAAACCAGGATTTCATGTGCGGGTACAGAGAGCCGGGAATTCCCGGCTAGCTGTTCCTTCACCGACTCGACGATGTGATGCGGCATGAATGGTTCACCATCGTATTTTCGGATGTGTCCGTCCGGGACGAAGCTGGTTTCGCTGCGCAGGTAGCGGGCGAACTGGCCGCTGTAGTTGTTCTCCACGATGATCGTGTGCCGCGAGCTATTGAGAATGTCGAGGATCGCGTCGCCATGCAGCGGCACGAGCCAGCGGATCTGGAGCTGATTGGCCGAAATGCCCTGCTCGGTGAGGATCTCGCAGGCCTCCTCAATCACTCCCTTGGTCGATCCCCAGCCGATCAACGTGACATCGCCATCATGCCGCCCCCACAGTACAGGCGGAGGCACCGCGGCTTCAATGCCGGCAACCTTGCGCATGCGCTTTTCCATCATCGCGCGCCGCTTTGCCGGGTTCGTGAATTCGTCACTGATCAGGACTCCATCTTCATCGTGTTCATCACTTGCCGCGGTGTGGGTGTGACCAGGCACGCCCGGAATGGCACGGGGAGAGATGCCGCTTTCGGTGATCTTGTATCGCTTGTAGGCGCCGTCACCATTTCGCCCGGGAGAAGCGGAGGTGATTAGTTCCCCGCGATTAATGACAGGGGCGAAGTCCAGATCTTTCGGATCCACGCTGAGCCGGCCTTCCGACAGCAACAGATCGCAGAGGACAATGCCCGGGCACTGGAACCGGTCTGCAATATTGAAAATCTCCGGGATGATTTTGAAGCAATCTCCAATATCGAGTGGTGCGGCCAGGGCTCGGGGATAATCGCCGAAAGCGGCGCCCAACATTTGCCAGAGGTCGCCTTGCTCCGTTTTGGTCGGAACGCCGGTAGATGGACCAGCACGCTGGCAGTCGATGACCACCACCGGCGTTTCCATCATGGCTGAGAGGCCGAGTCCTTCGCTCATCAATGCAAAGCCGCCGCCAGAGGTGGCGCACATGGACCGAACACCGGCATGGGCCGCCCCAATCGCCATATTCACCACGCCGATCTCGTCCTCCACCTGCCGGACCATGATGTTGGCCTTGCGGGCGTGGGCAGCCATCCAATGCAGAACTCCGGTCGAGGGGCTCATGGGATAGGCGCAATAGAATTTCACGCCCGCGGCTGCGCCTCCCATAGCCATCGCGGTGTTGCCACTCAGCACGGCATAGCGGGTCCCCATCATGGGTAGTGGCCAGGCGAAAGGCTTGAAGTTCGCGGTGGCGTAGTCATAGCCGGTCCGCGCGATCCCGATGTTTTCACCCACCACGGTTTCGCCCTTTTTCCGGAACTGCTCGTTCAGAACCTCCTCTAGCCCCTGGAAACCAATGCCCATCATGCTGAGTCCGGCACCTACCGCTAGCGTGTTTTGGGCCACCTTATTCCGCGTGATGTCAGCCAGCTTAGAGACTGGAAGTGGACACATCGCTACGTCTTCTGCCGCGATACCCGGTTTGATCGTATCGCTGTTATAGATACACGCAGCGCCAGCAGTGAGCAGTCCGAGGTGGCGATCCATTGCGTCCTGGTTCAGTGGGATTAACAAATCAACCCGGTCACCCATGTTGGAGACTCTTTCCGGACCGGTGCGGATCGTAAGAAATGTGTGTCCACCGCGGATGATCGACTGATAGGCGTTGTAGGCATTCAGATGTAAGCCCCGGCGACTGAAGATCTTCGCGAAGATGTCACCCGGCGTAGCTACGCCCTGACCGGCGGCGCCTCCGATGCCGATGGCAAAGGTCTTTTTCATAGCAACCTCCTAGCGGGGATACGCTCCCGTAATGTAGCCTTCCAACTCCTGAATGGTTTGCGCCTGACCGGAGATGATCCACTTCACCAAGTCGCCGATTGAGACCACGCCAATCACGGTGTCATCCTGCACGACCGGCAGATGGCGAAAACGCTGCCTGGTCATAAGGGCCATACATTCGTCTACCGTGTGCTGTGGGCTCACAACGACAACGGGGCTGGTCATTATCTGGCGGACCAGCGTCTCCTTTGAAGAATGCCCCATCAGGATTACTTTGCGCGCGTAGTCACGCTCCGACAGGATGCCGACCAGTCTATGGTCGGAAATGACCAGCAAAGCGCCAATGCCGTAGTCGGCCATCTTCTCAATCGCTTCATAGACCGACTGATCGGGCGCTACCGATAGGACCCTGTTCTCCGGTTTGCCGTTCAGCACCAACCCAATCGTGTCGGAAACTTTCATCACAACCCTCTAAACCATCCATCACTTGCCGGTGCGCCAATCCCATACTGGACTGCCTTTGTCGTCGCGGAACAGAACCGTGTCCTGACCCTTCACGAGCTCTCGAGCAAGGATTACGTCTGATCCTTCTTGCTTGACCTTTGAACCAGTGACGGCAATCTGGTCTCCCTTGCTGAAACTGATGCCCATCTCTTCTTGAAATGTTTTGGGGCACACGTAGATGTGGACCTTGTCATCTCCGCTCTGGATGATCAGTTCAGTGAAGTCTTTCCTGGTTCCCAAAGGAAGCAGCTTCACTTCCTCCACTACTCCTTTGGTTTTCGTCTCTGTATGAAGGTCATACTTGGGTAGGCCACTGTCATCTGGTTGCGCCGCTGACGAGAGTCGCGGGGCCACACACAAGAGCAGAAACAGGGAAATGCGGAAAACTACTTTGACGGGTTCAAGTGGCCGGACTTCCAGAATGGGTCGCACGGCTCCGCCTCGTTGCTCACGGAGAACCCAATGCGGAGGGCGAGGTGCCTCTCTATCTGCGCCATGGCCCCGAGAAAGATGTGCATCGGTTCCCGGGTTGCCTGATAGTCTTCGCTACCGTTAAGGCCGTTTGCTCGGTTGCTTTCTCGAAGACAAGAGAATGGTACACCTTCAGGGCTATCTGAGGCCAGATCCGGGTAAGCACTTGGTTAGAACCCTTGGCAAGGCGTGGTCGGATCGGTGGAACCTGAACCGCGGTTCAGCATCCCAAACCTGCTTTCTGAGGTGACGCTAAGGCTGGTTCAGCGCAGTCAAACTCACAGACTGACCCCGTCAGGCGATGGTTGCAAGACGGGGTCAATCTTGGACTGTTGATTACTCGCGTACCGCCAAATCTGCTTCGGCAGCCAGAGTGTGCATAAATCGGAAGAATTCCCTCGATTGGCCGATGAACAATCCATCCGCAGTAAGAGCGTTGAGCGCTCCTTTAGCGGCATTCCTTGTCTTTGTTGGGCGAATAACCGAGCACGCCGGAAATTTCTTATTAAGAAATACAGTGGGTTCAGGCATGATCAAATTAGTTTGAAAATCTTCTCCGCCCAGTGGCGGAGAATTCAAGTCGGGGAACGTGACCGATACGCCAGTCACCGGATCGATGGCGTTCGATACAGGCGGTGCGTTGCCAGCTTTATCAGACCATGTCTGGAAGTGCATGATCTCGGTCCCACCAATGCTAAGAAGGATGCGCAGAACTTCCGAGCTGGTTACCCTCTGCGCCAGCTGTGGATAGAGACTGCTTCCACCTTGCTCAATCGTGGCAAAGTGAAAGCCTGCGGTGTTACCAATCGCTTTCAGGAAATCGCCTGATTGCAGATCGTCATCAGTCCGGGGAATTGCAGTGTGCTGTCCCACTGCCAGCGTAGGGATGGCTTGCGGCAGGACATCGCCGAAGTCCGGATTTTGCGTGCGGCTGCGGTAACGCGTGTACCAGGTCGTGTCCACGGTGAGCTGCATTAGATTAGTAAGACGCCCAATTTGTTGGGCCCCGGTAGCTTTGCTGCTGGGCAGAGTGCGAAATCTATCCAGATTGACCGGCTCCGCACCTTTTGAAACCAGGTAAGCGTTGATGAACAATTCATGTGTCAACTCATCTTCAGTGTTGTCGTGAATGTATTGGTCCATGTCCTCATCAAGAGCTTTCACGGCTTCGGTGTAGGCCTCATTTCCATTTCCCCCGGGAACTTCACTGTCCTGAATCCCCGCGAGTTCGTTGTACTGCTGCCAAAGATCAGTTTCCAGAATTTCGGCCGCGGCCAGGAAGCGCAGGATGGCCACATCGCCAATGGGGATAAAGCGCCGATGCTCTTCCGCCTCCGCGTCGGTTTTCAGTACGGAGCCGACCGACAAGGCTGCCCCGACCACGCCTAGACCTTTGATGAACGAACGTCGAGGGCTGACCTTCCGGGATGGAGAATGACCGCTATCTTCGGTTGTGTGATCAGTTGTTTCAGATGGCGCGGCGACTGGGAGATTCTCTTTTGACATACATCCTCACTTCTCAGACATGATTTTCGGTATGCAACTGCTACGGGCAGGAACTACCGCTGGTGTCAGCCTAAGCGGCCTCAAGGCGTAGCCATGTCACCCTGAGGTCATGTCGAGGTAAAAGATGTGTCAACACATTGTTACAGCAATCTGAAATAGAATGTCGCCGTTGTGACCGAGCAGTCACTACTTGAAGTTGCGCGCAACGAAATTGCATCCCGGTCAGGCTGCGCGATCTAGCAGATTACGTAATTTTTGTGCGAGGGCTTCCTTACCGAAAGGTTTCTGAAGGAAATCGGTGTCTGCTTCTTGAATTCCCCGGCCTACATCCGCATCTGGATCACCGGACATATACAACACTTTCAGTCCGCGCCTCTGCTCTCGCAAGGTTTTGGCCACCGCCTGTCCGCTCCCGTTTGGCAAGCTCAAGTCGGTCAGCAACAGAGCGATGTTGCTTTCGTGTTGTTGTGCGATATGGATGGCTTGCTCCCCGTCCTCGGCCTCCAGAATCGTATAGCCAGAGTTCTCCAGCAGTTCTCGAATCACCGCTCGCAATGGAGCCGCGTCCTCCACCAGCAAGATGGTTTCCGACCCCCGTGGCACCTGCTGCAACTCTACCGGATGCCTGTGTGCCTCTGACTGCTCAGCCACTGGGAGAAATACAGAAAAGGTTGAGCCTTGTTCGGGCTTGCTCTCGACTCGGATGTCTCCGCCAGTCTGGTTGACAATGCCATGAACGGTGGCCAGACCCAATCCTGTTCCTTTCTCTTGTGATTTGGTTGTGAAGAACGGTTCAAAAATGTGGGGAAGAATCTCCTCAGTGATTCCTTTGCCGGTGTCAGTTACCGATAAGTAGACGTAGCGACCTGGTTTCAGGTTAGCGCGTTGTGAGACCGCGAAGTCACCGATCCTCGTATTGTTGGTTTCAATCGTGATTCGCCCACCGTTCGGCATGGCGTCGCGGGCATTCACACAGAGATTGATAATGACCTGTTCTATCTGATTGGGGTCCGCGTTCACATTGCCCAGGTTGGGAGCCAGTCGGGTTTTCACTTCGATGTTATCGCCTATCAGTCGGCGGATCATGCTCTCCACCTCCACGATGACCGCGTTGAGATTCAGCACGGTGGGTTTGAGCACCTGCTTGCGACTGAATGCAAGAAGTTGGCGAGTCAGACCGGCAGCGCGGCTGGCGGCATCGAAAATCTCCTTTACGCGATCGCGAACTGACGGCTCGATTTCAGATTGGCTTAGAAGAAGTCCGCTTTGCCCGATCACGATCCCCAAAATGTTGTTGAAGTCATGTGCAATCCCACCCGCCAATCTTCCGACGGCCTCCATTTTCTGCGCTTGGCGCAGTTCCATTTCGGCCTGCTTATGCGCGGTCACATCCGAAAAGACCGCTACTCCTCCCTGAACGTTGCCGCCTTTGTCGGTGAGCGGGCGGGCAGTAACGCTCAGCCATATGCCTTGAGGATGCGCAGAATTGGATGCAAATATTTCCACTGCATTCGAGGATTCACCACGCATAGCCTTAGCAAGAGGCAGTTCCGCAGCCGGGTATCTGGTCACTTGATCCGGCAAATAGAACCCATATTTTTCCGACCACTGCTGTGGATCCAATTCGGTGTGAGCGACACCAACAATTTCTTCGGCGGCGGGATTGACCAGCAGAAATTCTCCGTGCTCATCTACGACGGTGACACCATCGCCGATACTCTCAAGTATCGATTGCAGAATGCGCGTCTGGGCTTGCAAGTCACTTTGGGACTGTTGCAATTCCGAATAGAGTCTGGTGAGTTCACGGTTGCGGTGCTCGATGCTGCGCACCCGCAAGTGGTACATGATCCAAGCGAGGGCCAAAACAAATGCACCGGCGCCAAGGCGCAACCACCACGTGTTCCACCACGCGGGCAGTATCCTAACGGCGAGCGTTAGTCCTTGTTCGTTCCACAAAGCCCGATTGTTGCTGCCTTGCACACGAAATGTATAGTTCCCCGGCGGAAGAGCCGTGTAAGTAACGAAGCGGCGGCGGCTGTCGGTCTCGTTCCACTCTGTCTCGAGCCCCTCGAGTTTGTATCGATAACGATTTCGTCCGGCATTCGCATAGCTAAGCGCAGAGAACTGAAATGAAAAAATACTCTGGGTATGGGACAGAGTGAGCGAGTTCGTCGTCGAGATCGATTGCCACAACTGAGACTCCCCGCCGTCCCCAATCGGAACACCAAACAAACGAAAATCAGTGAGAACTACCGGAGGTATATAGGGGTTGTTGGCCACTTTGTCGGGAAAGAACGCTGTGAGACCTTGCATCCCTGGGAACAGCATTTCTCCCCTGGAAGTTCCATAAGCCTCACCCCAGGAACTGAATTCGTTTCCCGCCAAGCCGTCCGCGGCGTAATACCTCGTGACACTGATGGTTTGGGGATTGAACTTTGCCAGCCCGTTGCCCGTGCTTACCCACAGATTTCCTTGCGAATCTTCGAGGATACCGCGAATCGTATGGCTTGGCAGCCCCTCCAGTTCACCATAAACGGTGAACGTTTCTGTTTGAGTGTCGAATCTATTCAGACCATGCTGTGTTCCTACCCACAGCACTCCGACTCGGTCGAAAAAAAGTACGTTCACGCGATCGCTGCTGAGTGTGCTCGCACGTTCTGGATTGTTGGAATAAGCCCGGTATTCTCTAGTATCTGGGTTGAATCGGTGCATTCCAGCATCCTCCGTGCCGATCCACAGGGTGCCGTTACGGTCCTGGGCGAGGGCCGAAATGCGCGTCCCGGCAAGCTTCTCGGTGAGATCGGGGTAGCGGCTAAATGTCCTGGTCTTGAGCTCCAAGCGGTCAAGACCGTACTCCGTGCCAAGCCACAGCACCTGAGTGCGGTCCAACAGTAGCCTTATGATGACATCACTACTTGGGCTATTCGGATTGCTGGGGTTGTGTCTATAGGCTTTGAAACGTCCAGTTTTTCGATCAAATGAATTCAAACCGCCGCGGTAAGTAGCAAACCAAAGTATCCCGGAATGATCCTCCACCGTGGACAAAACCGTGCCATCCGAGATGTTGCCAGCGTCGGTGTTGTTCTGTCGATAAAAGGTAAATCGCCCCTTTTCCCTGTTTAGTCTATTGAGAACTCCATCATTTCCAATCCATAGCTCTCGCTGACTATCTTCGAAAACTGAAAGCACGAAATTCTGATCGAGGCTGTTTTCGTCGCCTGGCTTGTTCCGATAAGACATGAATCCCGACGGTTTTTCGGAAAACCGGTTTATGCCGCCACCGCCGGTTCCAACCCAAATGTTCCCTTCACGATCTTCGTAGAGGGAAAATACGAAATTGTTACTCAGGCTTGCCGGATCCGACGGATCGTTTCGATAGCGTCTGACCGTTCCCTGTTGGCGGTCCCACTTCAGCAACCCGCTGCCGCCGGTTCCGAACCAGAAAACACCGTTCCGGTCTTCCAACAGCGCGGTAACGCGATCGGCTGTCGGTGTGCCGCGATCCGAAGTCTTAAACGTATATCGGACCAATGTGCCGGTCTCCGGGTCAAAAGTCCCAAAGCCACTGCCTTCCCGTGAATGAACCCAATGCCTGCCCGAGCGGTCTTGGTACACTTTCTGAACCTGGTACTCATCCCGGTTCCGAAGTTGAGGATACCGGGTTGCTTGTCCACTTCGCTGATCGAAAGAGTTAATACCTGCACTTGTTTGAACCCATAACATTCCATTTTTATCGACGCCCACGAACCTGATATCTTGCATCGGGCTGTTGGCATCTAGGCTTCCCGAATCATTCGGATCATGCTGATAGTGATTGAAAATTCCTCGTTCCGGATCCAGTCGGTTCAGACCATTACTAGTTGCAAGCCAAATTTCACCGTTTTGATCCTGAGTGATGCCATAGACTCTGCCACTCAAAGAATTTGGATTGGTTGGGTCGGAGCGATAATGGATGATCTTCTCTGTGACCGGATCGAATCGGTCAAGGAATTGGTTCGCGCCAACCCAGATCGTGCCGGAGCGGTCCTTGAAAAGGGCTGTAACGCTCGCCCCGCTTAGGCCTGAGTTCCCCATTCCGTGCCCATATATTTTGAATTCGTATCCATCGTACCGATTCAAACCATCCTGGGTCCCGAACCACATGAACCCCTGATCGTCTTGCAGAATGTGGTCCACAACACTTTGCGAGAGCCCTTTGTCGGTTGATAGATGTTCGAAGCGGATGTCACCTCCTGTCACGACTGGCAATGTGACAACAGAACGCGGGCGGATTTGCGCGGGGAGCGGCGAAGCGCAGCATGGCAGGAATAGGCCGAGAGCAAAGGCAAGGCAAGGCGCAAAGCGAAAATGGGGTCGCAGCGCAATCGAAGCAGCACCGCGACGTCGCCCACAGAACATCGGGAACCTCGCAAGTGACGGCTTGCATTATAGCCGAGATGTCGCGTAAGCCGGCTCCATTTGAACTCTCATCATCTGGGGTAGAAGCTCGGAGTATTTTTGCTCACAAGGTCATTCGCCGCCATTTGTGTCCTCACAGCCATTCACCAAACTTCGGATAGTAGTGCCCAATAGCTACGTTAGGCACGTTGAGAAGCCATGAAGGACTCGGTCTTACCGTCCTCGACTATGCGTCCACCACACAGGACCAAAACTCTGTTAAGCGTGGCTAGGGTCGAAAATCGGTGTGAAATAACAATGAGTGTGGCCAGAGCAAGTGTCCGTCCAAGATTTCGAAGCACCAGATCCTCAGAATCGGAGTCCAAGCAAGAGGTCGCCTCATCCAGAATCAGGATTTGCGGTTGCTGAAGAACTGCCCTGGCGATGGCCAGACGCTGCCTTTGTCCACCTGAAAGCTGGCAAGCATCAGGACCGATTCTCTGGTGCAGTCCTTCCGGCAACGTTGCAATGAAACTTGCAAGACCTACGGAATTGACCGCGTTACTCAACTCGCGGTCGGAAGCGGCCGGCCGGATAAAGCGAAGATTGCTTGCAAGACTTCCATTGAACAGTACTGGATCTCTCGGTAGGTAGCAGACATACTTTCGCAAACTCTCGATCTCGATGTCTCGAATGTCCTTTTCCGCAATATAGATCGCGCCACCATCGACGTCGTAAAGCCGTGCCATCAGCTTTGCCAGGGTACTTTTTCCTGCGCCATTCTCGCCGACGATGACGAGTTTTTCGCCAGCCTCAATCCGAAGTGCAGGAATGCTGAGCGTGTTCTTGCGCCGGGCATACCCAAACTCGACGTTATCAAAGTGAATGGTCGGCGGCTGTTCTCTGGAAAGACGTACGGCCACGGGAGAATTCTCAATTACGGGGCGTAAGGCGAGTGTGGCCTGCACTTGTCGTATGCTGGCAAACACTTTCTGCGCCCTAGCGTATAGCTCAGCAGCGCCACTGAGGGGTTCAAACAATTGCATTACGAAGCTATAAAACGCCACCAGGCCGCCAAGGCTCAGCGCACCCGTGAGTACCTTCCATCCGCCAGATCCAATCACTGCACACACCGACGACGCAACCGAAAGGGAAGTGGCGACGGTAAACCAGACTCCGCTCCTGAACAGGCTTTGCTGGGAGCGGGCTGAACGAGCAAACTTTTGGAATGCCCTGCGCTCTTGGCGCCTACTCTGTCCGAGTAATTGAATGGGAATGACGAAAGACAGATGTTCCTGCAAGAATGCACTCAAGGCGAGACGATCCGCCTGGACCCTGTCAGAGTCTTCCATGAGCCTTCTTCGAAAATGTTGCCGGGCTAGCAGAAATCCGGGAATCAGCGGCAAAATCGCAACGGTCAAGGCAGGGCTTAGCACGAACATCGTGGCCATTGTGGAACCGGTCGTAAGCAGTGCTCGCAGAATTGCTGGTAACAGATCAGATCCAAAGTATGAGATTTCATCGATTGGTTCTTGGAAAGGATAGAGCACGGTCCCTACTGATGTTGCTTCGTAATAGTCCGCGGATAACGTGTCGAGATGCCGCAAAAGTCTGACTCGTAGTTGCAATCCCATTTTTTGTGCTGCGCTCAGCATCAAATAACTGCCCGCGCTGGCGAGGACAGCTTTGCCTTGATGACTGAGGAAGATCAGGACAACAGCAAGCAGAAGCAACCCGACCGCCCGTTGCGGGAGAACGCGGTCAATCAGCCACTTGAGGACCAGAGGCGTGAGCAACGACAAGAAACTGCCGAGGATCATGCACAAGAAACTTGCGAGGTGCATGTGCAGGAAACAGCGGATCTGCCCTGAAAGCCACTTGAGTTCATCGGGCAGCCATTCCGACTTAGAACTTCGGTCATGCGCCAAGAGAGGATAAGACTCCGCCTGCAGATAAAGTTAAGCCGGAATGACAGCGCGATCCAGAAGATGACAAACAAATTCTATTTTCCCTCACCCCCATCGCTTTCTCGGAGATTTAGGTGGCGGAACGGGCGAGTCGCATTTTGCAATTGTTCGGAAATCCGACAACTTCATATCTTTTTTGCGATCGTCACGACCTGCCCGACCACCTCGGCCTCGTCATGGTAGCGAAGACGAATGGGACGATAGAGTTCCTTGGAATACGGATGCACCAGCAGATGGCCGTTCTCAAGGCCGCAACACGCGCAAAGATATGTTCCATCTCTTTTCAGGATCATGTACAACGGCTGTTCCCACAGCGGTTTTGATCTGAAATGCACGGGCTTTCTTTTTCGCCGATTCACTACCACCAGCAAGGCCTTGGCGAGGTAAGGATGCAATGGGTTTGGTTCGGAACCGACCCAGAAGCAATCGTCCAGAGTGATATTGGCAAGTCCTGTAAGAGCTTCTGGCGAACGCAGCAGAAAAAACGGAATGTTTCCGCATTCCCCAAGCAGTTCTTTTAGAAAACCAGCGGGGTGCATCTCGCGCATCTCGGCAGCCTCGCCCTGAGGCGATATTCTGCCGACAAACCGATCCGGCATTGCCTCCTGCCCAAGGGACGCCGGTTCAATCCCAATAGCATTGAGGAACGAATACAGCTGTAGCCCGTAGACCGCGCAGAGCGTCACTGTTTTATGGAAGTGCCGAGGCGCCGTATCCAGTGTCTCGTAATCAGAGAGCGAACTGGGCGAAACAAAATATTGTTGGTTTGCGAGGACTTCGGTAGCCTGGCGACTCAATGCAGAGACGTCACGAAGCGACAGGTTCATCTTCCTGCGCGAAGCCCGTAACAGTTGACTCAGTGTAGCCAATTCTCTAAGCGGTTGTGGATTCCAGTGTCTTCCGAGATCGTTGGAAACTTCTGGCCTTTCGACCTGCGCTAAAGGCCTGATCTCGAAATCCACCACGCCCAGGCATCTTGCTTCTTCTGGAAATCGGAGTTCAACCTGAGCAAATGAGAGTTGTGTGCTCACCGGGACTATAAAGCGGTTGCCGACTACCCGTAAACGGCAGCAACAAAGCCCTTTGCAATGTTCAACCAGGAACAGATCATCTGATGTAGTGCCATTGCTTCGGAGAATCACGTCGGAGCCCAGGTTAGGATTTACTCGCACGATACTTCCGGGAAGCAGTTCCGGGAAAGCGAGTGTGTCCTCCCGTCCAATTTTCACATACAGAAAATCCCTGCTCTCGCTATTCCACAAGGATCCAAGTCGCCTGTAGCTCGTAAATTGAAGAAGATGAGACAGCGGAACTATGCGTGGGTTAGGGCTGAGGAGAACTTTATTTTCCGGCCACGGAATCCAACAGTATGGGTCCTCAAGAGTGGAATTGAGAAGCGAGGTCCGTTTTGAGGGAAGGAAAGTCTGCAACCTAGCGATATCTTCGACATGGAAGGCGAGAGCGTGGACCCAGTCGATGAATCGATAGTTAGAAAAACGGCTTAATGCGGCCAGCTGGTAGAGGCTGGGACGGAACGTGCCCGATCGAAGATCGTAATAGAGATTGTGAGGTAGGAAGTACGGCGAGGGACGACCGTATAGGGACTCCGACCGTCGCGACAGCTGATAGAGGGTCAGGTCTTTGCTTGCCAGAATAGTCTGAAGGCGCTCCGCTAGATCTACCGGAATTGTTGCTTTAGGCTCAGCACACATCGAGCGTACCGCCGAATCTTTCTCGAAGGTTTCTGGTTTGCACAGTTGCGATCGCTCCGATCGTCGACACGTCAGCCAAAACTATTTGGAAAGCGCTCATCGAAACCTGGGCTGCACTTTTTGCGAAGATTCAACTGTATAAACACAAACGTTCGAAGCCGTAGCAGCTTTTTCAAGAGCTGTCAGGTATTGCGGTCAGAGAGATGGCTTTCGACAGGCAGGATGCATTCTGTGACACAGTGCAGCACGGCTTCTTAGAGACAATACGCGGTTGGAATTTCGACCGTCCGGAAAAGCAACATTCGCAACTCGCCCAACCAGTTATGAAACACTGTTCGGATTTCACTAAGCATTGATGATCTTGTGGACAGAGCCATAGTTTCCGGTTACGATGCGGCATTCCCCGGGGAGCAGTACGATGTTGACACCAACATCGAGTCCCGCAGCTGGCAGTTGGCTAAGAGCGGAGCGCGAGCGATTGCGCTTATCCAGCCGGGATGTCGAACGTCTCAGCTACGAGCTTGCATTACAGCGAAACAACAAGCAGTACTATGTTTCCCACTCTTGGGTGACCGACATCGAGCGCGGAAAATTCAGGCCTAGCGTCTTAAAGCTACGCACCCTCAGCGTGATCTACCACGGCAACTATGACGAATATCTTGCTCTGTTCGATTTTCCCCTGAGCGACATGGGAAAGCCGACCGGGGGATTGTTGCTGCCCCATACACATTTGCTGGAGTCGGTCGATACCAACGAAAAGACCATCATCGCGCCGACCGAGCTACGCGAAAGCGTGAAACTGGAGAAAACCAATCTTGTGGCCAGAATGTTTGCCGACTGGGAAGGAATCCCGGTCCGCTTGCTCGAGCGGATGGATCTGCGAAAGTCTCTGTACGGATATATCGGGAGAGAAGACTACACCATGTTCCCGATCATTCGACCGGCTTCATTCGTTCAGATCGATAGCCGGCAAGCAAAAATAACAACCCCCTATTGGCATAGCGATCATGACCGCCCCATCTACTTTTTTGAACTCCGTGATCGCTACGTATGCAGTTGGTGTGAACTCGACGGCAACCGATTAATTCTCATTCCATCACCGCAGTCACGGCTTCCGGCTCGACACATCCGCTATCCAGGAGATGCAGATATTTTAGGTCGGGTTACAGGAGTGACGATGTGCATCGCAGAGATGGCTACCACTCCATCCAGGGAGTCGCAGATACGACGGAGCCCGTGACGGAAATAGCCAAGCGCCGATACCCTAGGAAAGACACACGCCTGCTTTTCACTCTCTGCGGGCTCCTCGAAATTGCTCAGGCCGACACCCACCAGGGAATGCACTATATCACGGTGGAAGGTTGGGACAGCGCCGGACAATTCTCCAGATCCTTGACGATAACTGTTCCGTGGTGCGTGCCACCAAGCGCATTGGACAAGAACCGAAGTTCAGTATGGCGGATTCGCCCTTACATCAAAGTATGAGCGTGTTCGTGGACTTCGTTGCGCGAGGCCGGCGACACGAAATGGACCGCCGTCTCAGCGCAGCATTGCTCCGTGAGGTTAGAGCACTTTATCCCGTCCATCCATGTGCACAACAAGAACCGTTAGACGCGGGTAGGACTTGACCCGCGGCGCAGTGGCTAGCGAACAGAAGCAATAGGAAAAACGCTAGTATGTCTCTCATGTTGGTTGTATTGAGCCTCATTGCTGCAACGAAGTGTGCACGCTTATCAGTAAGCTCAGCCCAATACGTCGCCAGTCCTCCATGATTCCTTAAGCTCTGTTCCGAAAGAAGCGAACTGCAACAAAGATCACAGCCACAATGATTAGGACTTCGATTATCTGTGCAACGGTCATTTTCGTAGCCCCTTTAAAAGCGGCCCAATTGTGTCACGGACAAGGGTGGCAGCCAACTGATAAAAATGAACAGGCCAAAAAAGGTACACCGATCACCCTATAAACCCGGTGATTGCTAAGGAGTGTGATTCCCTAAGACGTAAATTCCTTCCCCGGAAAATATGGTGAGGCCCAAGGCCCAAAAGGTTCGGTCATAACCTTCCTCGGGCCTTTGCTTTGATTACACACTAGTTGATGAAATCGGCCGTTTTCACCAGCAATCCATTCGATGAGTGTAATGATTCCATATAACAATGTTGACAATTTAGCGCCACCTACGGTCGTTGAGCACGTTTGCCTGCTGACGAGCTCGATACCGCAGGGAGGCAACTTTATCGAAATTCACAGTTTATCGCCACCGGACATAGGTGGAAAAACTCCAGGGCACTCAGATCGCTGGCACTTCTGCCAGTTACCGGCCTTTTGATTTAGGCATAATCGTGATGGCAAACAGTCTGTGTGGGTAAAATTCCGACATTAACGCCATGTTGGGTCAATAGGGCGAAACAATTCGCCTGAAGTGGGGTCCTGAATTTCAGCGGGCCATGTCTTATTTAATGCCGGCTCTTGAGATGCTTCCTATGATAGATCCTCGATCAACACTGGCTGCCACTAAATCCTCCAGCTTCTTGAGTGGCCTTGAGGAAGGTGCCAAAGACAGTATTCTTGCCGCTGCCGAAATCCGGCGGATCTCCGCCAAGCAAAACATCACGACGGGCGGTCATTCCGCTACTGTTCTGTTCCTAGTTCAAGACGGTAGGGTACGGTACTACCACGTCACCAAAGGGGGCGACCTAGTTCTGCTAGCGTGGTTGGGGCCAGGAGACGTCATCGGATTGGGGGCGTTGTTGAAGGGGCCGATAAAATATATGGCAACCGCAGAGGCAACCTCCAACTGTGAACTATTGGTCTGGAAGCAACCCCTCATCCGAGAGTTGTTGATCGAGCATCCTCTGCTTGGGGAAAACGCTTTGCGCATCGCCCTTGGCTACTTGCGAAACTATGTCGACCGACATATTGCATTGGCTACCACCAGTGCCGAGAAGAGGCTGGCAGGGAGTCTACTGCGGCTGGGAGAACAATCTCGCGAGATTCATTCCAACGGAATCGAGATACAGGTTACCAACGATCAACTTGCCGCATTAGCCGATATTAGCCCGTTCACTGCCTGCCGCGTATTGAGCAATTGGGCGCGTGCCGGGACGGTTTCTAAGAAGCGAGGCCGTGTTTTTCTCCATGCTCCCGAAGCACTCATGATTGATTAGCAGAAACTCTGGCCCACACAAGATCGGGTGATGTCGCAATGATCGCCGGATATGTTGGCAACAGAGAAGCGCTTGACAAGGCCATGACACAGTCTGCTCTTGCCTACAGCCAGCAGAACGGCCACGACTATGCTGAGCTGCAGAAGCCGGCGCACAGCCGTCGGGTCAGAGACGCTAAGGTCTTTTGATAGGAGGGCAGCGTATGGCCACGGCTCCTGGTTACAGCACCAATGCGCTCCACTCCCCTGTAGCAGATGACTTCTCGATCACTCAGGGAGGTCCTTTTTATCGGCTCCAAGTTCGTTTTGGCTATGCCGGGGAGGAACGGCGGCGCGTGGTCCGCAGAGCCCTGTTAGCAGTCTTACTCACATGGCTTCCTCTGTTTATTTTGTCACTCCTACAAAGACAGGCATA